>WNFL01004999.1_pt1 | contig 33321 bp, 31 predicted proteins | sample 5400361 | NCBI WGS metagenome assembly WNFL01 (sample SAMN13153351, study PRJNA577476) | soil metagenome | isolation source: 40 cm soil on Douglas fir-dominated hillslope | place: USA:California | collected 2013-09-17
GAGGGAAATCTCGAAGCGCCGACGCGCCATCCGGTCGCATGGCGCGCGCCGGAGTTTTACGAGGAAGAGAAACTCCTCGGCGAAATGGAGCGGGTGTTCCACATCTGTCACGGCTGCCGGCGCTGCGTCAACCTGTGCACGGCATTTCCGACCCTTTTCGATCTCGTCGATGCCAGCCCGACCCTGGAAGTCGACGGGGTGAAAAAGTCGCAGTTCTGGAACGTAGTCGATCAATGCTACCTCTGCGACATGTGCTACATGACGAAATGCCCGTACGTACCGCCGCACCCTTGGAACGTCGATTTTCCGCACGTCATGCTGCGCGCCAAGGCGGTGAAGTTCAAAAAGGGCGAGGTGCGGCTGCGAGACCGGCTCCTTTCCTCCACCGATGCGATCGGCAGGCTCGCCTCCATCCCGGTCGTTGCGCAGGTGGTCAACGCCATCAACCGCAACTCCGCCGCGCGCTCGTTCATGGAAAAGGCGATCGGCGTCCACCCCGAGCGCAAGCTGCCGCCCTACAGCCCCGGCACGTTTCGCGGACAGGCCGCCACGAGCCGAAGCCACGAGTCCCGCAACGGTGAGCGAACGCCCGGAAAAGTTGCGGTATTTTCGACCTGCTACGTGAACTACAACGAGCCGGGTATCGGGCACGATCTGCTCGCGGTTCTCGATCATAACGAGATCCCCTATCTGGTCGTGGAGAAAGAAGCCTGCTGCGGCATGCCCAAGCTCGAGCTCGGCGATCTCGAGAGCGTCGAGCGCCTGAAGGCGGTGAACGTTCCGCGACTCGCCGGGCTCGCGCGCGAAGGCTACGCGATTCTTACCGCCGTGCCGTCATGCACGCTGATGTTCAAGAGCGAGCTGCCGCTCTTGTTTCCCGGCGATGCTGAAGTCAGGGCGGTAAGCGAGGCGATGTTTGACCCGTTCGAGTACTTCGTCCTGCGCAAGCGTGACGGACTGCTCAAGACCGACTTCAAGACCGCGCTCGGAAAAGTGTCCTACCACGTCCCTTGCCATTCGCGCGTTCAGAACATGGGGCAGAAGACCCGCGAAACGCTGCAGCTCGTACCGGGGACGACGCTCAACACGGTGGAGCGTTGCTCCGGCCACGACGGAACTTGGGGCGTCAAGTCCGAGTACTACGAGAACTCCATGAAGATCGGGCGGCCGGTGTTTCGGCAGATGGCCGGCAACGAGCCCGACTACATCAGCTCCGACTGCCCGATCGCCGCCCGCCACATCGAGCAGGGCATGGGCGAGACCCGGGCAATCAAGGCGCACCCCCTGTCGCTGCTTCGGAAGGCCTACGGAATTTGAACCCGTTTGAATGACGATGGACGCCATGCCCAGAATCGACCGCGCGAGCCTCATGACCCTCGAAACCTACGCCCGCGAGCGCCCGCAATTCCGAGCGAAGGTCATGGCCCACAAGAAGAATCGCACGATTCAGCTCGGCGACCATCTCACGCTCATCTTCGAAGACGAGCTCACCATCCGGTACCAGGTGCAGGAGATGTTGCGCATCGAGCGGATCTTCGAGGACGAAGGCATCCGGGAGGAGCTCGCTGCCTACAACCCGCTCGTTCCGGACGGCCGCAATCTCAAGGCGACCATGATGATCGAGTACCCGGATCCGGACGAACGCAGCAAACGGCTCGCGGACCTTATCGGCATCGAGGGCAAAGTGTGGGTCCGGACCGCGGGCCACGAGCAGGTCCGGGCGATTGCCGACGAGGATCTCGATCGGGCGAATGAGCAGAAAACCTCGGCGGTGCATTTTTTGCGCTTCGAGCTCGGCGAGGCAGCGGCCCAGGCGCTCAAAGAAGGCGCGGGACTCGCGATCGGGGTCGATCATCCGCGCTATTCCGCGAAGCTGGAGGTTCCTTCCACGGTGCGGGATTCTCTTGCCAAGGATCTGGCGTGACCTGCTAGAGCAGTACAAGGTTATCCCGGTGGATCAATTCCGGCTCGTCGATGTAGCCGAGTATCGCCTCGATCTCGCTCGACGCCCGGCCGGCAATGCGCCGGGATTCCTGCGCGTTGTAGTTGACCAATCCACGCGCGATCTCGGCGCCTTCCGGCGAGAGGCAAGCGACCACTGCGCCGCGATCGAATTCGCCCTCCACGCTCTTGACCCCGACCGGCAGAAGGCTCTTGCCTCCGGACCGCAAGGCCTTGGCCGCTCCAGCGTCGAGTCCGAGCCGTCCGGCGACCTGGAGGTGATCGGCGAGCCACTGCTTGCGCGCGGCAAGCGGCGTGGTTTGGGCCGTGAACAGGGTGCCGATGGCTTCTCCCGCCGCGAGCCTGACCAGGACATCGGGTTCACTTCCCGCTGCGATCACGGTTTGCGCCCCCGAGCGGGCAGCGCGCTTGGCTGCGAGCACTTTGGTGAGCATGCCGCCCTTGGCGATTGTAGAGCCGGTACCGCCCGCCAGCTCTTCCAGACGTGACTCGCCCGCCCGAGCGCTTCGAATCAAGGTCGCGCGAGGATTGCGCCGCGGATCGTCGGTATAGAGCCCCTCTTGGTCGGTCAGGATGATGAGGCAGTCGGCTTCGACGAGATTCGTTACCAGCGCCGCGAGCGTGTCGTTGTCGCCGAACCGGATTTCGTCCGTGACGACGGTGTCGTTCTCGTTGATCACTGGAATGATTCCGAGTCCAAGCAGCGTGAGCAAGGTGGAGCGGGCATTCAGATACCGCTGCCGGTCGGCGAGATCGGCGTGCGTGAGGAGCACCTGCGCCGTGTGCAGGCCGTGCCGTCGAAAGCACGACTCGTACACCTGAACGAGCCCCATCTGCCCGACCGCGGCGGCGGCTTGCAGCTCGTGCATGGCGTGGGGGCGCCGCGTCCAGCCCAGGCGCTGCATGCCCTCGGCGATCGCGCCGCTCGAGACCATTACGATCTCCTTGCCCGCTTGACGAAGCTTCGAGACCTCTCCGGCCCAGCGCGCGATCGCGGAAGCGTCCAATCCCTCGCCCCGGTTGGTGACGAGAGCGCTCCCGACCTTGACGACGAAGCGCTTGGCTTCTTTCATGCCGTCTTTCCGGATTCCAGGAATTTCATCACTGCGAAGCTGAGCTCGCGGCAACCCTCTCCGGTGAGCGCCGAGATGCAGAAGCTCGGGCCGCGCCAACGCAGCCGGCGCACAATGCTGGCGGCTGCGGTCTCGCGCTCCTCGGCGGGGAGCATATCCATTTTGTTCAACACCAGCCAGCGGCGTTTGCGGTGGAGGGCCGGATCGAATTTCTTCAGCTCCGTGGCAATCGATTTCGCGTCGCGAGCCGGATCGGCGTCTCCTTCAACAGGTACGGCATCGATGATGTGCAGGAGCAGGCGCGTACGCGCGAGATGCCTGAGAAACTGATGCCCCAGCCCGGCACCCTCCGCGGCCCCTTCGATGAGCCCCGGGATGTCGGCGATCACAAAACTGCGGTCGATTCCAACACGGACTACCCCGAGATGCGGATGCAAGGTGGTAAACGGATAGTCGGCCACTTTGGGACGGGCCGCCGAGACGACGCGAATGAACGTGGATTTTCCGGCATTGGGAAGTCCCAGCAATCCGACATCGGCAAGCACCTTCAGCTCGAGCTTGAGCGTGCGATGCTCGCCAGACTCACCGGGCGTCGCCTTGCGCGGCGTGCGGTTGGTGCTCGACTTGAAATTGACGTTACCCAAGCCGCCCTTGCCGCCCCGCGCGAGCAATACGACCTGATCGTGCTCGGCGAGGTCAGCGAGCGTTTCTCCTGTGTCCGCGTTCGTGATTATGGTGCCGGTGGGTACGCGCAGTAAGACGTCATCGGCACCTTTCCCGTTGCATTGGGCGCCGCGCCCGCGCTCGCCGTCCCGCGCGCGGTGAATGCGCGCGAAGCGATATTCGACGAGGGTATTGATGTTTCGGTCGGCGGCCGCGTAGATGCTGCCGCCGCTGCCGCCGTCGCCCCCGTCCGGCCCGCCGCGCGGCACGTTCTTTTCCCGCCGGAAGCTGACCACCCCATCGCCGCCCTTGCCGGAATGAACTTCGATGCGAGCTTCGTCGATGAATTTCATGGAGGAAATAAAAAAGCCCTATCGCGTGGATAGGGCTTTCGTTGGGGAAGGTTGCTTCTAAGCCGGAACCACGCTGACCGTTTGCTTGTGGTCCGGGCCCCTGAAGCTGAATTGGATCTTGCCGTTCACCTTTGCAAAAAGGGTATGGTCCTTCCCGACCCCGACATTGTCCCCGGGGTGAACGCGGGTACCGCGCTGGCGAACGATGATGCTCCCTGCGGCTACGAGCTGCCCGCCGTAGCGCTTGACGCCGAGACGCTTCGATTGCGAGTCGCGGCCATTGCGGGAACTGCCGCCCGCTTTTTTATGTGCCATGGCTTGCCTTTCTGTTCAGGGCCGGCCCCTATGCCTGTGCGATGCCGGTGACTTCGATTTCGGTGTAGGCCTGACGATGGCCCCGGAGTCTTTTCGAGTTCTTGCGCCGGCGCAGCTTGAAAATCATCACTTTCTCGCCGAGGCCGTGAGCTACGATCTTCGCTTTCACCGAGGCGCCTTTCACCACAGGGGTGCCGACATTGAGCGCCTGACCGTCACCGACGAGGAGGACCTCGTCGAAAACGAGCTCACTGCCCACGGCGGCGGCGAGCTTCTCGATCCTCAGCTTCTCCCCGGCGGAAACACGATACTGTTTACCGCCGGTTCTGACGACCGCGTACATGCTGATCTCCGCGCTGTGGAAAAAGACGAAATTATACATACCTTTAGCGGGTGTGGTCAAAGAAAATATGCTATCCTCCTGACCCGCCGTCAAGCCGATTCCGCAGTGCGATAATCCCCCTTTGCAGCCCGAACTCCTTCGCAACCGCATCGCCGCGGACATGCTCGCGGTGGATGCCATGATCCGGCGTCGGCTCGAGTCCGACGTGGTGCTCGTGCGCCAGATCGCGGAGTACATCATCGCTGGAGGCGGCAAGCGGCTGCGCCCGGCGCTCGTCTTCCTTGCCGCCGGCGCGACAGGCTACCGCGGCGAGCAGCATGTAGAGCTCGCCGCCGTCGTGGAGTTCATTCATACGGCCACGCTCCTGCATGACGACGTCGTCGACGAATCCGAACTGCGGCGCGGCCGCAAGACCGCCAATGCCGAGTTCGGCAACGCGGCGAGCGTGCTCGTAGGGGACTTTCTGTACTCGCGCGCCTTCCAAATCATGGTAGCCGTGCGAAGTATGCGGGTTATGGAGGTCCTGGCGGATGCCACCAATGTCATCGCGGAGGGCGAGGTGCTGCAACTCCTGAATGCCCGTAATTCCGCGATAAGCGAAGCGGCCTACCTCGAGGTTATCCGGCGCAAAACCGCGAAGCTCTTCGAAGCGGCAGCGCAGCTGGGCGCGATCCTGGGCGAAGCGAGCGCGGACCTTGAGCACGGCCTTGCGCGCTACGGAATGCACCTCGGGACGGCTTTTCAGCTGATCGACGATGTGCTGGATTATTCGGGAGACGCAGCGCACACCGGAAAGAACCTCGGCGACGATCTGAACGAGGGCAAACCGACGCTGCCACTGATCCACGTGATGCAGCGCGGATCGCCCACACAGGCGGCGCTCGTGCGCTCGGCGATAGAGCGTGGCGGCCGGGAGGAATTCAGGGCAGTCTTGGACGCGATTCGCCTGACCGGTGCGCTTGATTACGCGAGGAACAAGGCCAAGGAAGAAGCCCGGGCGGCGAGCGAAGCCATCGCAGGCCTGCCGAATTCAAGTTACCGTGAATCTTTGCTAGAATTGTCGGCCTTCGCGGTCGAGCGTGATTACTAGAAGTTCCCGAAGCGCTCCTCTCTGCGCATTGGCTCCTGTCCGATTCGGGGTGTAGCTCAGCCTGGTAGAGTACTGCGTTCGGGACGCAGGAGTCGCTGGTTCGAATCCAGTCACCCCGACCAGCTTCCCGACCTGACCGTCCTCTCGTCCCGCGCCGGTATAATGAGTTCGTCGCAAGTCCGCGACGCAGGCAACCAGCCATTGCAGCATGAGCAAACTCCTACTCCTCGTCATCGCAATAGTAGTCGTTTACCTCGTGTTGACTGGTTTCGCACGCAAGCGCCGGCAGCGCTCCGCGCCGCCCCCGGTCGAGCCTATGGTTCCTTGCGCGCGTTGCGGGGTCAACGTTCCGCGCAGCGAAGCGCTCGGGGCCGCCGGCCGTTTTTTCTGCAGCGAAGAACACCGTCGGCTCGGCACCGGCTGAGGATGGTGATGGCGGGCTCAGCGATTCTCAGCCTGTCGTGGCTTCCGCAGGAGGGGGCCGTGGCGGACTCGTTCTGGGTCTCGCTCAAGTACTTCAACTTCTACCGCATCGCGGTGGCCGCGATATTCCTGCTCGCGGCCCTGATTTTCGGTGACGCGCTCAGCCTCGGCAGCCACGACATCGTGGCGTATACCTCCGCGAGCGTCCTTTATCTTGCGCTCGCCGTGGTATTTCACGTCGCGCTGCGGAAGGTACCGACGCACTTCAATCTTCAACTCACGCTGCACGTCGTCACCGACGTCGTCCTCATCGTCGTGTTGATGTATGCCTCGAGCGGCATCCGCAGCGGCTTGGGCGTGATGCTGTTGATTTCCTTGGCAGGCGCTGCGCTCGTCAGCCGGGGCACGCTGACGCTCTTCTACGCCGCATTGGCGTCGATTGCCGTGCTTCTCGAACAGTCGTACTGGGTGCTCGTGGAAGACTCCAGCACGGCCAATTACGTCCAGCCCGGGCTGCTGTCGATCGGTTACTTCGCGACAGCGCTGATCACCAATCGGCTGGCGCGCCGCCTGATCTTGAACGAGCGTCTCGCGCAGCAACGCGGTGCCGACCTCGCCGACCAGCTTCGTATCAACAAACTGATTATCCGCGACGTGCAGGACGGGGTGCTAGTCGTGGATGCCCATGGACGGGTGCACCTGCACAATCCGCGCGCGGCGGATCTGCTGGGGCGGCTCGTGCCCGATTTGAGCCGGATCGAAGATTTTTCCGAGGAACTCGCACAACGGCTTGCCGACTGGCGTGCCAGCCAGAGCGCGAGCAGCGTGAACGTGCGATTTTCCGAGAGCGGCCGCTTGGTCCGTGCGCGTTTCGTGTCGGTGGGCGTCGCAGGCGGCAGCTCCAGCCTGGTGTTCCTGGAGGATTTGTCCAAGCTTCAGGAACAGGCCCAGCAACTCAAGCTCGCGGCGCTCGGAAGGCTCACGGCCAACATCGCGCACGAGATCCGCAACCCCCTGTCGGCCATTGCTCATGCCGGGGACCTCCTGCAGGAAGAGCAGCGCGGACCTCAAAAGGAACGCATGGTGCAGATCATCCGGGACAACGCGAGGCGCCTGGAGCGCATGGTCCACGACGTGCTCGAACTCTCGCGACGCGACCGCGTTCAACCGGAGACGATCCGGGTGCGCCCGTATCTGCTTACGTTCATCGAGGAGTTCGCGCAGAACGACAGCATTCCCAGCGAAAGCTTTTCGGTCGAGGCGGCCGAAGATGTCACCTTGGAATTCGACCGAGCCCACCTCAACCAGGTGCTGTGGAACCTCTTGAACAACGCCTGGCGGCACTGCCGCGAGCTCGCCGGAAGCGTGCGCATCACCGTTTCACGCCGGGCAAATCGAGTAGAATTGCACGTCATCGACGACGGCGAAGGCGTGGCGAGGGAGCTGCAAGCGCAGCTGTTCGAGCCGTTTTTCACCACTTTCGCGAGCGGGACGGGGCTCGGCCTCTACATCGCTCGCGAGCTGTGTGCCGCCAACGGCGCGAGTCTTGAGTACCTGGACCGCGGTCCGGGCGCGGATTTTAGGATCCTATGGCAGGAACCGTAGCGAACCGGCGCGCGGAGCGGCGAACGAGCCTCGTCCAGGGCTCGGTGCTCGTTATCGACGACGAAGCGGACATCCGGGAACTGCTCGAGCTGTCGCTCCTGCGCATGGGCTTGGCCGTGGAGTGTTCAGGTTCCGTGGTGGCGGCCAAGCAGCTGCTGCAGTCCAAGCGGTACGACCTCTGCCTTACCGACATGCGCTTGCCCGACGGCGACGGGCTGGAGCTGGTGCGTTTCATCGGCGTTCAATGCGCGGAGCTGCCCGTGGCGGTGATCACCGCGTTCGGCAGCACCGAAAACGCCGTGGCGGCCCTCAAGGCCGGCGCTTTCGACTACCTGACCAAACCCCTGTCCCTCGATCAGCTGCGCGCGCTCGTCAAGTCCGCGCTGTCGCTTCCCCAGAAACCGGCGGCAGCCAAATCGGGGGAACCCCAGCTTCTTGGCTCGAGTCCCGGCCTCGAGCAGGTGCGCTCGATGATCGAGAAACTCGCCCGCAGCCAGGCGCCGATCTACATTACGGGCGAGTCCGGGAGCGGCAAGGAGCTCGCCGCGCGCCTCATCCACGGCAAGGGGTCGCGGCACGAGAAGGCTTTCGTCCCGGTCAACTGCGGCGCCATCCCCGAGAACCTGATGGAGAGCGAGTTCTTCGGCTACAAGAAGGGGGCGTTCACCGGCGCAGAAGGCGACCGCGACGGATTTTTCCAGGTTGCCAGCACCGGCACCCTGTTCCTGGACGAAGTCGCCGACCTGCCGCTCGCGATGCAGGTCAAGCTCCTTCGGGCGATCCAGGAGAAAACTGTGCGCAAAGTCGGGGCGACCTCCGAGGACCCGGTCGACGTGCGCATCATTTGCGCTACGCACCAGAATCTGGCCGCCTGCGTCGAATCGGGGAAATTTCGGCAGGACCTGTACTACCGCTTGGCGGTCATCGAGCTGAAAATGCCCCCGCTGCGGGAGTGCCGCGAGGACATTCCGGTGCTCGCCGATGCGATCCTGCGGCGCCTCTCCGGGTCCGACGGCAAGCGCTCCATGCGGCTCTCCGAAGGAGCGATGCAGGCTCTCGCGGGCTACGATTTTCCAGGCAATACTCGCGAGCTGGAGAACATTCTGGAGCGGGCCATCGCGCTCGCCGCGCGTGAGGAAATCCAGCCTGACGACCTGCAACTCGCTCCGCCGACTTCGGTCGCGGCCGAACCGGGAGCGCTCAACGCCAAATGGCCGCTGCCGGAATACCTCGACCGTATCGAAAGGGAGGCGATCCTCGAGGCCCTCGAGAAAACGCGTTTCAACCGCACTGCTGCGGCCAAACTCCTGGGCATCACGTTCAGGGCGCTGCGCTATCGCATGGAACGCTTGGGAATCCGGTAGGTGGAGCTCGGTCCCCTCGATGAGGAAGGGGTGCTCGCCGGGGCGGTGCAGGTTCCCTCGCCCAATTGTGACGAGCGCCCGTTGGACGCGGCGGTGAGGTTGCTGGTCGTGCACAACATCAGCCTCCCGCCGGGTCAGTTCGGCGGCGAAGCCATCGTGCAGCTATTCACCAACACACTCGATTTTGCCGCGCACCCCTACTATGAAGCCCTTCGTGATCTGAAGGTATCGGCGCATTTCCTTGTCCGGCGTGAAGGCGAGCTGATGCAGCTGGTGCCCTGCACAAAGCGAGCCTGGCACGCGGGTCCCTCGAGCTGGCGGGGGCGCGAGCGCTGCAACGATTTTTCCGTGGGCGTGGAACTCGAAGGTGCCGATGACCAGGCCTACTCCGATCTGCAATACCCGCGCCTGGCGGAACTGCTCGTGGCTCTGCGCCAGGGATATCCGATCGTCGATGTCGTTGGGCACATCGACATCGCACCAGGCCGCAAGACCGACCCCGGGCCGGCGTTCGACTGGGGACACTTCCGCCAGTCATTGGCCCGGATTCAATAGGCCGCTCGCCCGCGGCGTTTGCTGCGAGCGGTTTCTCGCCGTAGTCCGATCGGTCGGTCAGCTTCGCGCAGTTCGAGGCTGCCGAACCTTCCCGTTCATGTTGGGATGCTCCGAAGGAGCTTGAGCAAGCTTCGCTTGCATCTTGACATTACACTAGTATTAGTTGCAAACTGTTGCCAGGGTACTATATATTGTGGTCAGAAGGGGAAGTGCCCAGGGGCCTCGGTTTTTGCCGCCCTCATACCCGCCGGGCAGCATACAAAAAAGAGTAGAGGAGACGGTATATGCAGATTGCGGCTGACGTAGCGACTCCACAGTCGATTCCCGGCGCGACGACCCTCACCGACGTCGGCACTGCAGCCCAACCCGTTTTTTCGCAGTACAAGATCATCCGTCGCAACGGTGCGGTGGTGAGTTTCGAGCCCGGCAAGATTTCCGTTGCGGTGACCAAGGCGTTTCTGGCGGTCGAGGGCGGGCACAGCGCCGCCTCGGCGCGGATCAGGGAGCTTGTTGCCGCGCTGACCGACGCTGTCGTAAGCGCGCTCGTACGCCGCCAGCCCGCCGGTGGGACCTTCCATATAGAAGACGTCCAGGACCAGGTCGAGCTCGCGTTGATGCGTTCGGGCGAGCACGAAGTGGCGCGCGCCTATGTCTTGTACCGGGAAAAGCGTGCCGAGGTGCGCGCCCACGAAGCGGCCCAAAAGAAACCGGCGCCCCAGCCGCAACTGCATACAGTCGAGGCCGGCGTGCGGCGCCCGCTTGATCTGGCTCGCCTCGGGGAGCTGATCGCGTCGGCGTGCGAGGGCCTCGGCGAGGTGGTGGATCCTAAGCTGATCCTTGCCGAAACCCTGAAGAATATCTATGACGGGGTGCCTGCCGACGAAGTGCGAAAGTCCGCGGTGCTCTCCGCGCGCGCACTGATCGAAAAAGATCCGGATTACAGCTACGTCACCGCGCGGTTGCTGCTTCACATCATCCGGAGGGAGGTCCTGGGTGAGGAGGTTTTGCAGGCGGAGATGAAGAAGCGCTATGCGGAATACTTTCCCCAAGTCATCGCGCGCGGCATCCGCGCCGAACTCCTCGATGAGCGCTTGGCACATTTTGACTTGAAGAGGCTCGGCGCTGCTCTGGACGCATCGCGCGACCTCAAATTCGGTTACCTCGGCCTGCAAACGCTCTATGACCGGTATTTCCTGCATATCCACGGTACGCGCATCGAACTGCCGCAGGCGTTTTTCATGCGCGTGGCGATGGGCTTGGCTTTGAACGAGATCGACCGCGAGACGCGCGCCATCGAGTTCTACAATGTGCTGTCCTCGTTCGACTTCATGAGCTCGACGCCGACGCTGTTCAATTCCGGCACGATGCGTTCGCAGCTTTCGTCGTGCTACCTCACGACGGTGTCGGACGATCTGGACGGCATCTACGAAGCGATCAAGGAAAACGCGTTGCTTGCCAAGTATGCCGGAGGGCTCGGCAACGACTGGACTCCGGTGCGGGCCTTGGGCTCCCACATAAAGGGGACGAACGGCAAGTCCCAGGGAGTGGTGCCCTTCCTAAAGGTCGTGAACGACACGGCGGTGGCGGTCAATCAGGGTGGTAAGCGCAAGGGGGCAGTGTGCTCCTATCTGGAAACTTGGCACCTGGATATCGAGGAGTTTCTCGAGCTGCGCAAGAACACCGGCGACGACCGCCGCCGTACTCACGACATGAACACGGCGAACTGGATCCCGGACTTGTTCATGAAACGCGTGATGGAGAACGGCGAGTGGACGCTATTCAGTCCCTCCGACGTACCGGACCTGCACGACAAGTGCGGGCGCGCATTCGAAAAGGCCTATGTCGGGTACGAGGAAAGGGTCGCCAAAGGCGAGCTGAAGCTGTACAAGAGGATTCCCGCGACGCATCTGTGGCGCAAGATGCTGTCGATGCTCTTCGAGACCGGGCATCCATGGATCACTTTCAAGGATCCCTGCAATTTGCGTTCGCCGCAGCAGCACGTCGGCGTGGTGCACAGCTCCAACCTGTGCACCGAGATAACCCTCAATACCAATGGCAGCGAAATCGCTGTGTGCAATCTCGGCTCGATCAACATGGTCGGGCACATGAAACTCGTTGACGAGACCCTCACGCTCGACCACCACAAACTCAAAAAGACCATTGGCACGGCGATGCGGATGCTGGACAACGTGATCGACATCAATTACTACGCGGTGAGAAAAGCGCGCGATTCCAACTTGAAGCACCGGCCGGTGGGCCTGGGCATCATGGGCTTCCAGGACTGCCTGCACCTGCTGCGAATTCCCTACGCGTCGCAAGAAGCCGTGGAATTCGCCGATCGATCCATGGAGGCTATCGCCTACTTTTCTTATTGGGCTTCCACCGAGCTTGCCGAGGAACGCGGCCGTTACGCCTCCTACAAAGGGTCCCTGTGGGACCGCGGCATCATGCCGCAGGACACGCTGACCCTGCTGCGCGAGGAGCGCGGAGGATACGTCGAGATCGACATGTCGGAGTCGATGGATTGGAAGGCCCTGCGCGAGCGCATCAAGCGCCACGGCATGCGCAACTCCAACTGCCTTGCCATCGCGCCGACGGCGACGATCGCCAACATCATCGGGGTTTCCGCCTCGATCGAGCCGACCTTCCAGAACCTGTTCGTGAAATCGAACCTGTCCGGCGAGTTCACCGTCGTCAACGAATATCTCGTCGCCGATCTGAAGAAACTCGGCCTCTGGGACGAGGTAATGGTGGCCGATCTCAAGTACTTCGACGGCAACCTCGCCCGCATCGACCGCGTGCCGTCCGATCTGCGTCGCCTCTACGCCACCGCATTCGAAGTCGAACCCATGTGGGTCGTCGAAGCCGGCGCGCGGCGGCAGAAATGGATCGACCAGTCCCAGTCGCTCAACATCTACATCGGCCAGGCTTCTGGCAAGAAGTTGGATGAAAGCTACAAGCTTGCCTGGCAGCGGGGCCTGAAAACCACTTACTACCTGCGCGCGATGGGCGCGACGCACGCCGAGAAATCGACCGTCAGAGCTGGCCAGTTGAACGCCGTTCCAGCCGAAGGAGGAATGCCCGCCGCCAGTGCGACCGCCGCTCCGCGGCCATCGGGTGACTCGGAAATCAAGTTCTGCAAGGTGGACGATCCGGAATGCGAATCCTGCCAGTGAGCGCGAGCAAGCACGAGAACAGGGAGATGGAAAATGCTTTCTTTTGATGAAATCGGGGCCGAGGCGATTCCGGGCCTCAACCTGCAGTCGGTGAGCGGGTTGGTGCCGTCGTCGCCCGCGCCGGGTGAGCGCTATTCCGCCGGCAACAGCCACCGCCGCGTGCGTGTAGAGGACAAGCGCATCATAAACGCGCGGGCCGACGTCAATCAGCTCGTGCCGTTCAAGTACAAATGGGCATGGGAAAAGTACCTCGCCGCCTGCGCCAATCACTGGATGCCGCAGGAAATCAACATGAGCCGTGACATCGCCCTGTGGAAGGACGCGAACGGTCTGACGGAAGATGAGCGACGCGTTGTCAAGCGCAATCTGGGCTTTTTCGTCACCGCCGATTCACTCGCGGCGAACAATATCGTACTCGGCACCTATCGCCACATCACCGCCCCGGAATGCCGGCAATACCTTTTGCGACAGGCGTTCGAGGAGGCCATCCATACCCACGCTTACCAGTACATCGTCGAGAGCCTGCGCCTGGACGAGGGCGAGGTATTCAACGCCTACCACGAGATCCCGAGTATCCGGGACAAGGACGAATATCTCATCCCCTTCATCGACATCCTGACCGATCCGACCTTTCGGACCGGTACGCCCGAGGCCGACCAAAAGCTGCTGCGCAGCCTCATCGTGTTCGCGTGCGTGATGGAGGGCCTGTTCTTCTACGTCGGTTTCACCCAGATTCTGGCGCTGGGCCGGCAGAACAAGATGACCGGCTCCGCCGAGCAGTATCAGTACATCCTGCGCGACGAGTCGATGCACTGCAATTTCGGGATGGAGAACCCGCACTTGTGGACCCCCGAGTTCCGCGAGGAGATCCAGGGCCTCATCCGGAAAGCGGTCGAGCTCGAGTACCGCTATGCCGAGGACACCATGCCGCGCGGTGTTCTGGGGCTCAACGCTCCGATGTTCAAGGAGTACCTGCGCTACATCGCCAATCGCCGTTGCCAGCAGATCGGCGTGGACGCGATGTTTCCCGGTGCAAGCAACCCGTTTCCCTGGATGAGCGAGATGACCGATCTCAAGAAGGAGCGGAATTTTTTCGAAACTCGGGTTATCGAGTACCAAACCGGAGGTGCGCTCAGTTGGGACTAGGCCCCTGCCGCCTCGATCGGATCCTCTGGCGGGAGAGAGCATGCATCGGGTGACCGAATGCAAGGCCGTACCAGGACCTGTTGTCCAGCAGGGCAGGAAAGGAATTCAATTCTCCGGAGCTCGCTCCGGCGGTTGAATAGCCCGCGCCCCGACGGGCGGGTTCGTCGTTTCACAACTCTTGATGGAGGCCAGTCATGGCAAAGAAGAGAAAAGGCAAGAAAGCGGCAAAGAAAAAGAAAAAGAGGAAAGCAGCAAGAAAAAAGGCTAAGAGGAAATCCTTGAAGAAGCCAGCAAGAAAAGCGGCCAAGAGGAAACCAGCCCGAAAGAAAGCGAAGCCCAAAAGAAAAGCAGCCAGGAAAGCTGCCACCAAACCGGCAGCGGCGATGGCGGGATCGGCGGCGATGGCGCCTTCCATGGCGGCAACGCCAGGAGGGGCGAAAACCGCCCTCAACCCCGCAGCCGCCTGGCCCTTTCCGACGGGTTCCAGGCCTTAAGTGGCTTGCGAATGAACTGCGGTCAGCCCGGGGGCGTTCGTGCCCCGGGCTGAGCCGTGGACATTCGACTGCGGGAGAGGGAGCGGGCTGAGACAACTCCTTGAGTTCCAGGGATATTTCACGGCTTGACTGGGGTTAAGCGCCTGTTTAGAATGCGCTTGCTGCAATGCAGCAATTTCGGTATCAGGAAGGAATATTGCTTTCCCTGGTGGGGTGGTCACAAAGAGGACATCTGCCAGGGAGCAAAGAATGGAGGTAGGTGCAATGAACACCACCAACGCAAAGCAGGACTTGCTGGATCGGTTCGGAAAAGTGGCGACAGTACTCCATCACGGCTTGGCCCTCATCGGGCTAGCGGCCGTGGTGCTCATCCTCGTGCGCGGGAAGACCTTGTTCTTCGACGAGCACGCCGGCCGCTCTGCCGCGGTCGGCTCGATCCGTTATGACGGGGCGGTCTCGCTGCTCGACGGGGCCGACAGCGCGGACGCCCAGAAATACCGTGCGCTGGCCAATTACGTCTCCCGTAAATACCGGATCGCGCCTGATGTCACCGAGCAGTTCGTGGGCGCTGCCTATGACGCCGGCCGGCAGCAGGGCCTGGATCCTCTCTTGATTCTCGCGGTCATGGCGGTCGAGTCGCGCTTCAATCCGGTAGCCGAGAGCCTGATGGGCGCCAAAGGCTTGATGCAGGTGATTCCCAAACATCACCTCGACAAGCTTCTGGAACACGGCGGAGAGGAAGCGGTGCTCGATCCGATGATCAACATCGCTTTGGGAGCGCGCATTCTCAAGGAATACGTTCGCCGCACCGGAAGTCTCGAGGCCGGCTTGCAGTTCTATAACGGGGCTTTGGCGGATCCCTCGAGCCAATACGCCCAGAAAGTCTTCGCCGAAAAGGAGCGGTTGCAGCAGGCCGTGCGCCAATTCGGTCGCCCGGGAGCGCGCAGCTCAGTTTGATCACCGCACGTCGCGCGAGCCCCTCAGCATTCGCGCGATCCTCTCCACTCCCTCCTCGAGATCCTCAAGCGAGCGGGTGTAGGCAAAGCGCACGTAACGCTCGGAGCCGTTCGACCCGAAGTCGAGCCCCGGGGTGATAGCCACCCCGGCTTCTTCCAGAACACGCAGCGCGAATCGGGTGCTGTCCTCGGAAAACCCCTCGCACCCGGCGTAGATGTAAAAGGCTCCTTGAGGCATCACGGGGATGCGAAATCCCAGCTCGCGGAGCGCGGGAACCATGTAATCGCGACGGCGGCGAAACTCCTGCCTGCGCTCCTCCAGCACCGCGAGCGTTTCCGGCCGAAACGCTGCGAGCGCAGCATACTGCGCTGGAGCGGAGGGACAAATGAATGCGTTCTGGGCGAGCTTCTCGATCTCCCGCGCGTGGGTCTCTGGAGCGACGATCCAGCCCAGCCTCCAGCCCGTCATGTTGAAGTACTTGGAAAAGCTGTTGACGACGAACACCTCATCGGCCAGCTCGAGCACCGTGGACGCCTCGCCGTCGTAGACCAATCCTTGATAGATCTCGTCCATCACCACGAACCCGCCTGCGCGTCGCACCGAAGCGATGATTGCGCGCAGCTCATCGCGCGGGATCATGGTGCCGGTCGGATTGGAAGGTGAAGCGAGCAGCACGCCGCGCGTGGCCCGGCTCCAGCGCGAGCGAATATCGGCGTCGGCGGGTTGGTAATGTTGCTTTTCGTCCACGGGAATCGCGCGGGGACGGCCTTCGAACATGCGAACGAAGTGCCGGTTGCAGGGATAGCAGGGGTCGGGCATCAGCACCTCGTCGCCGGGGTCGACTAAGGCGCCGAGCGTGAGCAAAAAGGCGCCCGATGCCCCAGCAGTGACCACGATCCGCGACGAGGGCACCGTCACGCCGAGCCGTTCACGATAGTAATCGGAAATGGCCTGGCGCAGCTCCGGAATGCCGATCGAAGCCGTGTAACCCAGGCGGCGCTGGCGGATCGCCTCGATCGCCGCCTGTGCGACCAGAGGCGGCGCCGCAAAGTCCGGCTGGCCGATTTCCATGTGGACGATGCGGCGTCCCGCAGCTTCCAGCTCCTGGGCGCGGTTCTGCACGTCCATCACGTGGAAGGCTTCGATATCGGCCATGCGGGCCGCGAGGATCAAATTCGCGTTTGGCATCGGCACATTATGCCGCAGCGCATCTCAAGTTGAACGCGGAGCATTGGCGGGGATGCGAGGCGCAGCGGCGAAATTCGGCTATCATGCGGCCAAGCAAGAACTTCAAGTCCCGAATTTCCCATGGATGAAATCCTGCGCAGGAGCGCCCTGGAGTATCACCTCCGGCAACCGCCGGGAAAGATCTCGGTCACTCCGACCAAGGGTTTGCTGAATCAGCGCGATCTCGCGCTGGCATATACGCCCGGGGTGGCGGCGGCCTGCGAGGAGATCGTGCGCGACCCCGCCGAAGCGCGCAAGCTGACTGCGCGCGGAAACCTTATCGGCGTCGTGACAAATGGGACCGCCGTGCTGGGGTTGGGGACAATCGGGCCGCTCGCGTCCAAGCCGGTGATGGAAGGCAAGTCGGTGCTCTTCAAGAAATTCGCCGGGATCGATTGCTTCGATATCGAAGTGAACGAGCGCGATCCGGACAAGCTGGTCGAGATCATCGCCGCCTTGGAACCCACTTTCGGCGGAATCAACCTGGAGGATATCAAGGCCCCGGAATGCTTCCACATCGAGAAGAAGCTGCGCGAGCGCATGAAAATCCCGGTGTTCCACGACGACCAGCATGGCACCGCCATCATCGTCGGCGCCGCGGTGTTGAACGGATTGCGCGTCGTGGGCAAGGACATGGCAAAGGCGAAGCTCGTCTGCTCGGGCGCGGGTGCCGCTGCGCTTGCTTGTCTCGATCTGCTCGTGAGCCTGGGGCTGAAGGCCGACAACATCTGGGTGTCCGACATCAAGGGAGTCGTGTACCAGGGCCGAAAAGAGGAAATGGATCCGAACAAGGCCCGCTACGCGCGCAAGACATCGGCGCGAACGCTCGCCGAGCTCATGCCGGACGCAGACGTTTTTCTGGGCCTCTCGGCCGGGGGCGTTCTCAAGGCGGAGATGGTGGCGCAAATGGCCGGCAAGCCGCTGATCCTTGCGCTCGCCAACCCGGAACCGGAGATCCTGCCCGATGTCGCGAAGAGCGTGCGCCCCGACGCGGTCATGGCGACGGGGCGGTCGGATTTCCCGAACCAGGTGAACAACGTCCTGTGCTTCCCGTTCATTTTTCGCGGCGCGCTCGACGTCGGAGCGACGGCCATCAACGAGCCCATGAAGCTCGCCGCAGTCCGCGCCATTGCCGATCTCGCGATGGCGGAGCAATCTGAGGTCGTGAGTGCCGCTTATGGCGAGCAGGTCCTCAAGTTCGGTCCGGAGTATCTGATCCCCAAACCCTTCGACCCGCGCCTGATCGTCAAGATCGCGCCGGCGGTGGCGAAGGCGGCAATGGACTCCGGCGTCGCCACGCGCCCGATCTCCGATTTCGACGCGTACAACCTCCAGCTCCTGCAGTTCGTCTATCACTCGGGCCTCATCATGAAGCCGATCTTCAACGCGGCGAAGGAAGGCCCGCGGCGTCGGATCGTGTTTGCCGAGGGCGAGGACGAGCGCATGCTGCGCGCGGCGCAGGTCGTGGTCGACGAGGGTCTCGCCAGGCTGATCCTGGTGGGGCGCCCGGCAGTCGTCGAGCGGCGCATCGAGCGCCACGGCTTGCGCATCCGGCCGGGGACGGATTTCGAGCTCGTCAACCCCGAATCCGACCCCCGCTACCGCGATTATTGGACCGAGTACCACCGCCTCACCGAGAGGCGGGGGGGTTTGATGGTCCACCGCGGCGACGCCGAGGGAATGATCTGCGGCACCTTCGGGACGTATGGATTGCACCTGCAATACATCGACCAGGTCATCGGCTTGCGGCCGGGCGCGAAGCACTTCTATGCGATGAACGCGCTCATGCTGCCCAAGCGCACGGTTTTCATCTGCGACACCTACGTCAATCTCGACCCTACCGCCGAGCAGCTCGCTGAAATGACGGCGCTCGCCTCGGAGGCGATCCGCCGCTTCGGCGTCGTCCCCCGGGCGGCCCTGCTCTCGCACTCGAGTTTCGGCACGAGCGATGCGCCTTCCGCGCGGAAGATGCGCACAGCGCTGGAGCTGATCCGCTCGCTTGCACCGGAGCTCGAAATCGAAGGCGAGATGCACGGCGACGCGGCCCTCAACGCCGAGCTGCGGCTTGCAAATTTCCCGCGCTCGCGCTTGAAAGAGGAGGCCAATCTTCTGATCATGCCGACCTTGGACGCCGCCAATATCGCTTTCAATCTGCTGAAGACCGCCGCGGGTGACGGCATCACCATTGGGCCGATCCTGCTCGGCGCAGCGCGCCCGGTGCATATCCTCACTTCTTCTGCGACCGTCAGGCGCATCGTCAACATGACCGCGCTCACCGTGGTGGACGCCAACGCCTTCGGCGAGGAAAAGCTGTCCCCGACCCGCCGAAGCTGAAAAACGCCACCGCCGCCGACTTCCGAACAATCCCTGCGCATGGCGTTGATTCCCGAATCCATCAAGTCCAAGGCCGGACTCGTTCTGACCGGAGGCGGAGCCCGGGCAGCCTATCAGGTCGGCGTTTTGAAGGCGGTGAGGGAACTGCTGCCGCTACCCGAGAAGAATCCGTTTCCCATCGTGTGCGGCACCTCGGCAGGCGCCGTCAACGCCGCGACGCTCGCGGTGTTCGCCGACAATTTCGACGCTGCTGTCGGCCGGCTTCTGGAGGTTTGGGAGAACTTTCACGTTCATCAGGTTTACCGTTCCGATCCGGTCGGGATCGCCCGCGTCGGGTTGCGCTGGCTCGCCGCGATCACGCTCCTGTCGCGCACCAGCCCGGTTTCGCTGCTCGACAACAGTCCTCTCGCCGATGTGTTGTCCCGCAGCCTCGATTTCGGTCGCATCCAGGAAAACATCGACAACGGCTGTCTGTACGCGGTCTCGATCACCTGCTCCGGGTACTCTTCCGGACAGAGCGTCTCCTTCTACCAGGGAGGGGCGCGTCGGCGCCGCGATGCCGATCCGCGTCGAGCATCTGATGGCTTCGTCGGCACTGCCCTTCATATTCCCCGCGGTGAAAATCAACCGGGAATATTTCGGCGACGGGTCGATGCGCCAGATCGCGCCGATCAGCCCCGCGCTGCACCTGGGCGCAGACCGGGTGCTGGTGGTGAGCACCGCCCGGCAGACCGGGCATGTCGAGCCGCCGCGCGTGCGCGGCAATTTGTATCCTTCGGTGGCGCAGATCGCCGGGCACGCTCTGAACAGTATTTTTCTGGACAGCCTCAACGTCGATATCGAGCTCGTGCAGAGAATCAACCGCACCATCAGCCTCATCGCTCCCGAGAAGCTTCGGGAAGCGGGGCTGCCGCTGCGGCAGATCAAGGTGCTGGTGATCTCGCCCAGCCAGCCCATCGAGCGCATGGTCGTCCGTCACGTACAGGAGTTGCCAAGGACGGTGCGCTTCCTCCTGCGGGGCATCGGCGCGATGAACCGCAACGGATCGAACCTCGCGAGCTATCTGCTCTTCGAAAGCGGGTACTGCAGAGCGCTGATCGATCTGGGCTATCAGGACACCATGGCGCGCCGCGCCGAGGTACTGGAGTTTTTGGGTCCCCGACAATAAACTTGAAATCTCCCTCAGCGCGGCCCCACGCTCATGAACCAGCCTCCCGATCCGTTCGAATTCCTGAAAAACCTTTGGGGTCCGATGGGCCTGCCACTGGCGGGAGTGATGGCCCCGACACTCATCCAAGATGAGCTCGATAGGCGCATTGCGGAGCTGAAATCGGTGGAGGGCTGGCTCAACATGAACCTAAACGTTCTGCGCATGACCATTCAGGGCCTGGAAATGCAGAAAGCCGGTCTCGCCGCGATGCAAAACGCCGCAGGAGGCGTGCCTCCGGGCACTTCGGAGCCGGCCGGCCGCGAAGATCCGTCGAAAAAATAGCCCCTGCGCCCGACGGGCGTCAGGAGACCAAGGCACACATCATTGACTCAAGGAGAAGCAATGCCCAAGGCGATTCGAATCCAACAACAAGGCGGGCCCGAAGTCCTGAAATGGGAAGACGTCCAGGTCGGAGACCCCGGACCGGGCGAGGCGCGGGTGCGCCACAAGGCTTGCGGACTCAATTTTATCGACGTCTACCAGCGCTCCGGACTGTACAAGATCGCCCTTCCTTCAGGGATGGGCAATGAAGGGGCCGGCGTGGTGGAGGCCGTAGGGGCGGGGGTCACGCAGGTCAAGGCGGGCGATCGCGTTGCTTATGCCGGTGGCGCCCCCGGCGCCTATTCCGAGGCGCGCACCATGCCGGCCGACCGCCTGGTCGTCCTGCCAGAGGGTATTTCCTTCGAAACCGCAGCGGCGATGATGCTGAAAGGCATGACCGCCCAGTATCTGCTGAGGCGCACCTACAAGGTTCAATCGGGCGAGACCATCCTGTTCCACGCTACTGCGGGTGGAGTCGGCCTGATTGCGTGCCAGTGGCTGAAGGCGCTCGGCGCAACCGTTATCGGCACGGCCGGTTCGGAGGAGAAATGCGCGCTCGCCAAGGCGCACGGGGCTGACCACTGCATCAACTACCGCAAGGAGAATTTTGTGGAACGGGTGAAGGCACTCACCGGCGGCAAGGGCGTACCGGTCGTGTACGACTCGGTCGGAAAAGACACTTTCACCGGATCGCTCGACTGCCTGCAGCCGCGCGGACTGATGGTGAGCTTCGGAAACTCCTCGGGTGCGGTTCCCCCGTTCGAGCTAGCAGTGCTCTCGCAGAAGGGCTCGCTTTACGTCACGCGTCCGACGCTGGTGACCCACACGTCCAAGCGCGACGACCTGGTCGCTACCGCCAAGGACCTGTTCGATGTCGTTCTCTCGGGAAAAGTGAAAATCGAGGTGAACCATCGCTATGCGCTCAAGGATGCCGCTCAGGCACAGCGTGACCTCGAAGCGCGCAAGACGACCGGGTCGACGATCCTGATCCCGTAGCGGACTCTCGGATGGGCGAGCTTGCGAGTTTGGCGGTCCCCGGTCTTTTCCCGGAAATCGAGCCGCGCTCAAGCGGCATGCTGCGCCTGGATGCCTTGCATTCGATGTACTGGGAGGAGAGCGGCGATCCGGACGGGATCCCGGCTGTCTTCCTGCATGGAGGCCCGGGCGCAGGGAGCACGCCGAAGCACCGGCGATTTTTCGATCCAGGCGCCTATCGCATCATCGTCTACGACCAGCGCGGGGCGGGGCGTTCTACCCCTCTCGGGGAGTTGCGCGACAACACCACGCCGCATCTGGTTGCCGATCTGGAGACTTTGCGCGTGCATCTGCGCGTGGAACGCTGGGTCGTGTTCGGAGGCTCCTGGGGCAGCACGCTGGCGATCGCCTACGCGGAGGCGCACCCGGGGCGCTGTCTCGCGCTGATTCTGCGCGGGATCTTCCTTTGCCGCAGAAGCGAGATCGATTGGTTCCTCTACGGCCTTCGCGGCGTCTTTCCCGAGCCCTGGGAGAAATTCGCCGGTTTCCTGCCTCGTGAAGAGCGCGGCGACTTACTGCGCAATTATCACCGCCGCTTGATCGACCCCGATCCCGCCGTCCACATGCCGGCCGCGCGCGCCTGGAGCGTCTACGAGGGATCCTGCTCGACTCTGCTTCCCAGTCCCGAGACCGTCGCGTACTTTGCCGGGGACGTCGTTGCCCTGGGACTTGCGCGGATCGAGGCGCACTATTTCATGAACGACATTTTTCTCGACCGAAACTCACTGCTGGAAAACGCGCACCGGCTCCGCGAAATCCCGGGAGCGATCGTGCAGGGGCGTTACGACATGGTTTGCCCGCTCGTATCCGCGCATGAGCTGCATCGGGCCTGGCTACAAGCCGAGTACCGGATCGTGCCCGATGCCGGGCATTCCGCGTGGGAGCCGGGGATTCTCGGCGCGCTGGTCGAAGCCACCCAACGCTTCAAGCGCAAGCCTTCGTTCGCAGGCTGATTCGGGGAGCACAAACGAAAGCGCCGCGGCAAGCCGCGGCGCTTTCATGCTTCAGGAACGTGGTTCAGATACCCAGTATCTTCATCGCTTTGGCAAGCGTGTCGACCGATTCCTGGTGCTTGCCCGCCTTGTGGAACGATTCACCGTCGGCGCGGAATTTCTTGACATCGGCCATCTGTTGCGCCGACAGTTTCGGATTCTTTGCCAGCGCTTCGTCGATCTTCTTCATGTCCGCGGGGCAGTGGAAGGCAAACGCGGAGGCGCTCGCGAACATGAGCGCGCCGAACAATGCTGCAAAACGAATCTTCATGGGTTCTCCTTGAAAGGTTTCGAATCCGCGGGCCACTCTCGCCTCCCAGCTGCCCGCCTTCCGCCGATAGAATAGCGCCGGTGGCGGTCGAATGCAATTGCGATTCCCGCCGTATCGCGGCACCGCCGCCGCGTAGAATAAGGGCCGGAAATCTGCGTCTCGTCAAATGAATTCACCCGTCTCCGCGCATGACGAACTCTGGCTGCGCTCGCGATTTGCCGGGCCCCGAACGGTCAAGCCGGTGACTACGGGAGACGGCCACCTCTGGCGCAGCGATCGGGAAATCCGGCCCGCCGCCGTGCTGGTGCCGGTGGTCAAGCGTGATCACGGGCTGACGGTCCTGTTCACTCGCCGTACGGCGCACCTCAACGACCACGCCGGCCAGATCAGCTTTCCGGGCGGCCGCTCCGAACCCGGGGACGCGGGAGCCGCGCAGACCGCTCTGCGGGAGGCCGCAGAGGAAATCGGGCTTGCGGCCGCGCAAGTGGAGGTCCTCGGGGAGCTGCACCAATACGTCACGGTGACCGGCTATCGCGTGACCCCCGTGGTCGGCCTCGTGACCCCGCCGCTCGAGCTGCGGCTCGACGATTTCGAGGTGGCCGAAGTGTTCGAAGTGCCTCTCGAATACCTGCTCGATCCCGTGAACCACCAGTGCAACAGCGTCGCGTACGAAGGCCGCGAGCGCCATTACTACGCCGTGCCGTATCAACAGTACTACATCTGGGGAGCCACCGCCGGGATGCTCATGAACTTGCTTTCTTTTCTGAAAGGTTGATGGTCCGGAATCGCCAATCGAAGCCATGAGCCTCCTCTCCCTCGTCGCGGCACTCCTCCTCGAGCAGTGGCGTCCGCTTGCCGACCGCCGCCATCTGTACGCACTCTTGGCGCGTTATGCGACATTCCTCGAGGGGCTTTTCAATGCGGGCGAAACTCGGCAAGGCGCCATCGCCTGGGTGATTGGGGTACTGCCTGCGGTGCTCGGGACCTGGCTCGTTTTCACGGCCGCGTATGGCGCAAGCCCTCTCCTTGCCCTCGTGCTCAACGTCGCGGCGCTCTATCTCACGATGGGATTTCGTCAGCGCAGCCACTATTTCACCGGCGTTCATCTTGCCCTCAAGGAGAACGATCTCGTAAAGGCGCGCAACATCCTCTCGGCCTGGCGCGAGGTGAGCTGCGCCGATCTGGACCGCGAGGCGATTACGCGCCTGGCCATCGAAGAAGCGCTGGTCGCGTCGCACCGCTATGTCTTCGGGGTGGTTTTCTGGTTCGTGCTCCTGCCGGGGCCGACGGGGGCGATTTTGTATCGCCTTTCGATGTTCCTCAACAATCGCTGGAGCGAAAGGGCCTCGCCGGAGCTCGAGCGCTTCAGCCGCTTTGCGCGCCGCGCGTTCGCCGCACTCGACTGGCTGCCGGTGCGTTTCACTGCGGCCGCCTTCGCCGTGGTGGGCGACTTCGAGGACGCGGTGTACTGCTGGCGCACGCAGGCTGCAAATTGGCCCGACCCCGCGCTCGGAATCGTGCTTGCGAGCGGAGCCGGGGCGATCGGGGTGAGGCTCGGGATGCCGATCGTCGGGGGAGGAGCAGTCGTCGATCGGCCGGAGCTGGGCTTGGGCGATCCGGCCGATACCAGCCACCTGGACAGCACCGTAGGCTTGGTTTGGCGCGCGCTGGTGGTGTGGCTGCTTTTGCTGCTCCTGATCGCCCTTGCGGGCGCATCGACCTAGCCTGCCGGGATCAGATCGACCCGAGCACTTCGATTTTTGCCGCGCAGATAAAGTCGTTCTCGGAGATTCCGCCGATCGAGTGCGTGCTGAACTCCAGCCGGCAGCGGTTGTAGCCGACGCTCATGTCCGGGTGATGGTCTTCGCGATGCACGATCCAGGCGACCGCGTTCACGAACGCAAGGGTCTCGTAGTAGTTCTTGAACGACCAGCTTTTGGAGATGACCTTCCCGTCGTACGCCCAGCCGGGCACTTCCTTGAGGAATGCGTCGATCTGCGCCCGAGTGAGGGCCGGCGTTCCGGCGGGCAGCGGCCGGCATTTCTTTGCGGCGAGCGTCGACATATTCGCCTCCTAGTCTTGAAGAGTCTGCAGCCGCGCGATGCGCAGCATCGCCGGCGGGTGAGAGTCGTAGAAAGCGGAGTGCAGGGGGTCCGGCGTAAGCGTCGCCGCGTTGTCCTCGTAGAGCTTGACCAGCGCGCGCACGAGGTCGCCGGCGTCGGCATGTCGCGCAGCGTAGGCGTCGGCCTCGAATTCGTGGCGCCGCGAATACAGGCTCGCGAGCGGGTGCAGTAGAAACGTGAACACCGGTGCGACCATGAAGAAGAGCACGAGAGCCATGGCCGTCCCCTGCGTGTGCACGCCCAGCGCCGTGTAGAACCATTCCCGCCCGATCAACCACCCCAGCACCCACAGGAGCGCGAGACTTGCGCCGAACAGCAGGGCGGTGCGCTTCCACACGTGACGACGCGAGAAATGCCCCAGCTCATGGGCGAGCACCGCCTCGATCTCGGGCGGCGCGAGGCGCGATACCAGCGTGTCGAAGAGCACGATGCGCTTGGCCGCGCCGAAGCCGGTGAAATAGGCGTTGCCATGACTCGAGCGCTTCGAGCCGTCCATCACGAACAGGCCCCGGGAGCGGAATCCGCATTTGGTGAGCAAGCCCTCGATGCGGCTGCGCAGGCTCGCATCCTCGAGCGGCGCAAATTTATTGAACCAGCGCACAAAAACAGTCGGGTAAAGAAATTGAACGACCAGGCTGAATGCAACCCAGGTCGCCCACGCATACAGCCACCACATGGCCCCCATTCTTGCCATGAGCCATAGAAAGCAGAAAACCAGCGGGACCAGCAACAACGCCCCCAGCGCCGCCTGCTTCGCCAAGTCGGCGAAAAACAGCGCCAGGCTGCTGCGATTGAAACCGAAGCGCGCTTCGATCACGAAGGTGCGATAGAGAGCAAAGGGGAGATCGATCACGCTGGAAACAAGCGCCACCGAAGCGATCAGCGCGATGCCGTGCGCGTAACCGCCGGATTCCAGCACCCGCCCCCAAGCTTCGGAGATGAACTGCAGTCCGCCGCCCAGAGTGAATGCGAGCAGCAGTACCGCTGCGGCGATCGTTTCCCATAGCCCGAATCGCGCCTTGGCGACGGTGTAGTCCGCCGCCTTCTGGTGCGCGGCGAGCGCGATGCGTCCCGCGAACTCTGCTGGGACGGCGTCGCGGTTTGCCAAGACGTGCCGGATGTGGCGCCGCGAAAGCCACAGGCGTACGACCGTGGTGAGCGCGATCGCAACGAGAAAGACGGCGGTGAACCAATGCATTGAACGAAAGCGGTTATGCGACAATGTCATTCTACACAGGGGCTCACGGAAAAGCGGCATGGCGCAAGACCAGAACAACCTTCTCTGGTTGGACATGGAAATGACCGGACTCGATCCGGACAGGGACCGCATCATCGAGATCGCGATCGTCGTAACCGATTCGCGGTTGAACACCGTCTCCGAAGCGCCGGTTTTGGTCGTGCGCCAGCCCGACGCGGTCCTCGATGCCATGGACGACTGGAACAAGAGCACTCACGCCCGCTCAGGACTGATCGACAAGGTGAAGGCCTCGGTGCTGACCGAAGCTGCGGCGGAGGAGCAACTGCTCGCGTTCCTCGCGCAACACGTTCCCGGCAGGACTTCGCCGATGTGCGGCAACTCGATTTGCCAGGACCGGCGCTTCCTCGCGCGCTACATGCCGCGTCTCGAGGCCTATTTTCACTATCGCAACCTGGATGTCAGCACCCTGAAGGAGCTGGCGCGGCGCTGGAAGCCCGAGCTCGCGAAGGGCCTCGCCAAGCAAGGCAAGCACGAGGCGCTCGCGGACATCTACGAGTCGATCGAGGAACTGAAGTATTACCGCGAGAGCTTTCTGAAGCTCTAGCCAGAAAGGGCCACGACCTTTCCGGGATTCATCAGGTTTTCCGGATCGATGGCGCGCTTCAAGCTCGCCATGAGGTCGACCGCCTCTCCCAGCTCCTTGCGCAGCGACCGCATCTTGCCGAAGCCGATGCCGTGCTCGCCGGTGCAGGTGCCTTCCATGGCAAGCGCGCGGTTCACGACGCGCTCGTTAAATTTTTTCGCCTCTTCGAGATCGGACTCGTTGCCGGGCCGGACGAGAATTTCACAGTGAAAGTTGCCGTCGCCGACATGGCCGAAAAGCGGTATCGGCATCGAAGCGCGGGAGATGTCTTTCGAGGTTTCGACGATGCACTCGGTCAAGCGCGAGATCGGAACGCACACATCCGTCGAAACGGCGCGCGACCCGGGCCGCAGCTGCAGGCAGGCAAAATAAGCCTGGTGGCGCGCCGTCCATAGACGGTTGCGGTCTTCGGGTTTCGTGGCCCATTCGAAGTCCATGCCGTCGTTTTCTCGGGCGATGTCCTGCACCAGCTTCGCCTGCTCTTCGACGCTTGCCTGGGTGCCGTGGAATTCGAGGAACAGGGTCGGTTGCTCGCGATAGTTCATCTTCGAGTAAGCGTTGATCGCTTTCATCGTGGTCGCGCACAGCGCCTCACTGCGCGCGATCGGAATTCCCGCCTGCAGGGTCTGGATCACGGTGTCGACCGCGCCGGCCATGTCGGGGAAGGAGCACGTGGCGGCGGACATCGCTTCGGGGACGGCATAAAGGCGCACGGTGACCTCGGTGATGATTCCGAGCGTCCCTTCCGATCCGACGAACAGCCGCGTCAGCTCGTAGCCCGCGGCGGATTTCCGGGAGCGGCGCGAAGTGGTGATGACGCGGCCGTCGGCCAGCACGACCGTCAGCGCGAGCACGTTCTCTCGCATGGTGCCGTAGCGCACCGCGTTCGTGCCGGACGCGCGCGTCGCGGCCATGCCGCCCAGCGTCGCGTCGGCTCCGGGATCGACGGGGAAGAAAAGGCCCGTATGCCGGATGTGCTCGTTCAATTGCTTGCGCGTCACGCCTGCCTGGGCCACGGCGTCCAAGTCGGCTTCGTGCACGGTGAGCACCTTGTTCATGCGTGAAAGATCGATGCACACCCCGCCATGGATGGCGAGCACGTGGCCCTCGAGCGAAGTGCCGACGCCGAACGGGATCATCGGCGTCTTGTGGCGCCGGCAAAGATCGACGATGTCGCGTACTTCTCCGGTGGATTCTGGAAACACCACCGCATCGGGCGGCGCGTACGGAAAGTACGACTCGTCCTTGCCGTGATGCTCGCGCACGCCCCGCGAGGTCGTGACGCGATCGCCGAGCAGCGCCCGCATTTCCTCCAGCAGCGCGGCGTCGAATTCGCGGGGCTTGTTCACGGTCTCCTCGCGCTTATTCGAGTTCGATCTTGCCGTCGAACCGCACCGAGAGCTTGATGCCGGGGACATCGAGCGTGACCGACGCAGGGAACGTCTCGTTGCCCTTGATCGCGCCCCCCGCGCGCGCTTTGGCTACCGCCTGCTCGATCTCCCTTTGGGAACTGACCCCGACCATCTTCAGGAATTTCCGGATGCTGAGGTTGAAGGCGTCTTCGTTCATGGTGTTCTCCGTTTGCGTCAGCGTAAGTCCCGCGGCGGCCAGAGTCAATCGCGTTTTCGCAGCCGCCCGAGCAGGCCTCGCGTGGAGGCGTCGAGCCCGGCTGTGTCTCCGCCCTCGAGCAGCCTCGGCAGGAGCGTGAGGGCGAGGTTCTTGCCGTGCTCCACCCCCCATTGGTCGAAACTGTTCAAGTTCCAGACAATGCCCTCGACGAACACCTTGTGCTCATGCAGCGCAATGAGCGCACCGAGCGTGCGCGGAGTGAGGCGCTCGAGAAGTAGGGTGCTCGAGGGGCGATTGCCGGGGAGGGCTTTGTGCGGCGCGCCCCGCGCGGGGTTGCCGAAGGCGAGGGCCGCGCCCTGGGCGAGCGCATTGGCCGCGAGGGCCGCGTGTCCGGGGGACGATTCCCCGCTGCGCCCGATCACGATGAAATCGACCGGGATGAAATGGGTCCCCTGGTGCAGCAGCTGATGAAACGAATGCTGGCTGGGCGTGCCGGATGCGCCCCAGACGACGGGAGCCGTGGCGTAGTCGACTTCGTTCCCGTCGCGATCCACGCGTTTCCCGTTCGATTCCATTTCGAGCTGCTGCAGGTAGGCCGGCAAATCGCGCAGATCCTCGCTGTAGGGGATCACGGCGCGGGTCTGGGCGCCGAAGAAGTTCACGTACCAGATCTCGAGCAGCGCGAGCACCACCGGCATGTTGCGCTCGAGCGGCTCGTTGCGGAAATGCGCGTCCATCGCGCGCGCCCCCTCCAGCAGCTCTTCGAAAGCGTCCATGCCCGCCGTCAACGCGACCGGCAAACCCACCGCGGACCAGACCGAATAGCGCCCGCCGACCCAGTCCCACATCGGAAGCACGCGCTCGGGCGGAACGCCGAGCGCTTCGGCGCCGGCGGGGTTTGCGGTGACCGCGGCGAAATGGCGCGAGAGCCCGGTCGATTTTCCGAGCGCCGCCTCGAGCCAGGCGCGGGCGCGGGCCGCATTGGCCAGGGTTTCGGCGGTCGTCAACGTCTTCGATGCGACGATGAAGAAAGTCGTTTCCGGCGTCAGACCCGCGAGTGCTGCCTCGAGATCGTCCGGGTCGATGTTGGAAACGAAATGCAGCCTCGGGCCGGGCTTCGCGAACTTGCGCATCGCCCGCACGAGCATCCGCGGCCCGAGGTCCGAGCCGCCGATGCCGATGTTGACGACGTCGGTAATGGCGCGGCCGTCGGCGCCTTTCAAGACGCCACCGTGCACTTCACCGACGAAACGGCGCATGCGCTCGCGAGCGCCGCGCACCGCAGGCATCACGTCGCGGCCTTCCGGGAATGTCTTGTCCCTGGAGCGAAGCGCGACGTGGAGCACGGCGCGCGCCTCGGTGTTGTTGATGGGGTCGCCCGCGAACATGCGCGCGATCCATTTGGGCAGCTGCGCCTGGGCGGCCAGCGCTGCGAGCAGCCGCATCGCCTCCGCATCGACCCGGTGCTTGGAATAGTCGAGCACGAGCTCGCCCGCCTCGATCGAGAATCGCTCGGCGCGCGACGGGTCCGCGGCGAACAGCTCGGTAAGGCCTGCGGCCGCGATCTTTTCCCGGTGCGCGGCCAGCGCCCTCCACGCGGGGGATAGGGTCAGCTTGCTCACGGTCGGCGTTGATAGAGGCGCAAGCGTTCGCGGTCGCGCGGCCGCCTGCCTTCCCACAAAAATTTCCACTCGGGGCCGATGTCGTCGGATTCTCCTTCGCGGGCCTGTATCAGGAGCACCGGGCAGCGGACCTCGTCGCCGCGCTCGAAGCGCTGTGTGACGACTTCGGCGTGATAGTCGAGCACGGCACGCTGGGCTTCGCCGAGGCCACGGCTCTCGATGCAGCGGGTGCCCGCCGGGATGTTTTTTTTCAGCGCCTGCGCGACTGTCCGGTAGCTCTTTCCGTAGTCGATCCAGGAGAGGATCAAGGTCATGGCGAGACCCCAGAGCAGCGTAATGCCCGCCGCCCAGAAGGTCACGCTGCGGAATACCGAGCGCTCGCCTCTGAGGATCAACCAGAGCCAGCCCAGCGTGAAGGCCAGCGCTACCGCGAGCACCGTCCAGGAAAACTGCGGTACATGGCCGGGCTCGAGCTTGGCGAAATTGCGCGCGATGGTCGGAGGAAAGCCCGTCATCATCGCAAACCAGCCCAGCCACATGAGCGCGCCGAGCAGTCCGGCGCTCATGGCGCCGAACCACGCGAGCGCGTTGGCGGCGCCGCGGCGCAAGCTCGGCACGCCGGCGCCGGCAAGAAGCGCAAGCGGCAGAAGCAGGGGCAGTGCGTGGACCTCGCGCGGATCGCTCAGAAACAGCAACTCCGCCGATGTGACGACGACCGCCGCGATCAGCACGCGCGTGCCCGGCTCGACCGTCCGGCGGCGCCCTTCCCACAGGGTCCACAGCGCGAGCGGCCACGCCGGCCACAGGGCCCATGCTAGCGTCTGTCCCCAATAACCGAGGGCGGCCGCGGGAGGAGGCGCGGCGAATTGCGCCGCGTTGGCCTGCCACCACGCGAGCGCGAGCCCGCCGGAGCGGTTTTCCGCGAGCGCGAGCCAGCCTCCGCAGAGCACGAGAATCATGAGCAGGGCCGGAATCAGATTCATCAGGTACTCGCGCCGGCGCCACGTCGGGGAAACGAGGGGCGCGGCGAGCGCGACGGCGATCGGAGCGATCACGGCGGGGATTCCCTTGCTCAGCGCGGCGACGACGAGCCCTGCGCCGAGGAGCCAACCGGCGCGGTGCGGTTTGCGCGGGGCGAGCGCGATGCCGTACCAGGCGAGCGCCTGTCCCGCGAGCATGCTGATCTTGCCGAGCGTTTCATGGGCGTGGACGAGCAGGCCGAGGCAGCCGAGCAGGGCGAGCGCCGCGCTTATCCCCTCGGTCCTGCCGTAGAGTTCGCGGCCTGCGAGGTGAACAAAGACAATCACGGCCGCCATCATCACACCGCTTGCCAGGCGTGCCCCGTCGTGGGGGGCGAGGACCAGTCCGAACAGCTTCGCGGTCAGCGCCGCGATCCAGTAATGGAACGGTCCGTCCTCCAGGTACGGCTCGCCCGCCAGATGCGGCACGATCCATCGCCCGTGCTCGAGCATCTGGTGCACGATTCCGATGCCGATTGCGTCTTCGGTTTTCCAGGGATCGTGTCCGACCAGGCCGGGCAGCAGGTAGGCGAGCAGAAGCAGCGCGAGGAGCACCGGCGCCCGAGGAAGGGTTGTCGTCATCGCGTTCACTTTGGCCACCTCGATCGCCTGCGGCACGAATGAAAAAAGGCAGCCGAAGCTGCCTTTCCCGGAGCGCGCGGCTCTACACGCCTATGCTGAGGGTTGCTTGGCGGGTTTCGCCGGCGTCTTCTTCCTCGTGTACTTCTGGCGGAATTTCTCCACCCGGCCGGCCGTATCGACGATCTTTTGCTTGCCCGTGTAGAACGGGTGGCAGGAGGAGCAGACTTCCACGTGCAGGTCCTTGCCCAAGGTCGAGCGGGTCGTGAACGTGTTACCGCAGCTGCAGATTACGTTGATTTCCTTGTATTCGGGATGGATTTTGGGTTTCATGGCGTCGTCCTTGCCTGCACGGAGCGTTGAGTGGGGCGAAATTATCCAGTAAATCAGGTGCCCGGACAAGTTTTTCAACCCCGGCGCATCGAGTCGAAGAAATCCCCGTTGTTCTTGGTTGCGCGGATCTTGTCGACCAGAAACTCCGCGGCCTCGAGGTCGTCCATAGGGTAGAGGAGCTTCCTCAGCACCCATACCTTCTGCAGGATCTCTTTTTCGATCAGGAGCTCTTCGCGGCGGGTGCCGGAGCGGTTGACGTTGATCGCCGGAAAGATGCGCTTCTCGTACATGCGCCGGTCGAGGTGGATTTCCATGTTACCGGTGCCCTTGAACTCCTCGTAGATCACGTCGTCCATGCGCGAGCCCGTGTCGATCAGTGCGGTGGCGAGAATGGTGAGCGAGCCGCCTTCCTCGATGTTTCTCGCCGCGCCGAAGAAGCGCTTCGGTCGCTGCAATGCGTTTGCGTCCACGCCGCCGGTGAGCACCTTGCCGGAGGCAGGCACCACGGTGTTGTAAGCGCGCGCAAGCCGCGTGATCGAGTCGAGCAGGATCACTACGTCCTTCTTGTGCTCGACCAGGCGCTTCGCTTTTTCGATCACCATTTCTGCGACCTGCACGTGGCGCGATGCGGGTTCGTCGAAAGTCGAGGCGACGACCTCGCCCTTGACGGTGCGAGTCATCTCGGTCACTTCCTCGGGACGCTCGTCGATCAAGAGTACGATCAGCACCACGTCCGGGTGGTTCGATGTGATCGCGTGGGCGAGCTGCTGCATCAGCACCGTCTTGCCCGCCTTGGGCGGGGAGACGATGAGGCCGCGCTGTCCCTTGCCGATGGGCGCGATGATGTCGATGATGCGGCTGGTGATGTTTTCCTCGCCCTTCATGTCGCGCTCGAGCTTCAGGGTCTTGTCCGGATGCAGGGGCGTGAGGTTCTCGAACAGGATCTTGTGCTTGGAGGCTTCGGGCGCGTCGGCGTTGACCTTGTCGACTTTCACCAGCGCGAAGTAGCGCTCGCCGTCCTTGGGCGTGCGAATCTCGCCTTCGATCGAATCGCCGGTGTGCAGGTTGAAGCGCCGAATCTGCGAGGGGCTGACGTAGATATCGTCCGTGCTCGCGAGGTAGGAAGTATCGGGCGAGCGCAGGAAGCCGAAGCCGTCCGGCAGCACTTCCAGCGTGCCTTCGCCGAATATGGATTCGCCTTTCTTTGCGCGGTTTTTCAGGAGCGCAAAGATCAGCTCCTGCTTGCGCATGCGGTTGGCGCCGTCGATCTCGTTCGACGTCGCCATTTCGAGCAGCTGGCTTACGTGCTGTGTCTTGAGTTCGGAT
>WNFL01138696.1_pt1 | contig 33286 bp, 36 predicted proteins | sample 5400361 | NCBI WGS metagenome assembly WNFL01 (sample SAMN13153351, study PRJNA577476) | soil metagenome | isolation source: 40 cm soil on Douglas fir-dominated hillslope | place: USA:California | collected 2013-09-17
AAGGCCCCCTGCCCCAGACCCGCTTCGTGCTGAAGAAGGCCCTCGAGGCCGGGCTCACCCCGGTGGTGGTCATCAACAAGATCGACCGCCAGGACGCGCGGGCCGCGGAGGTGCTCGACGAGGTCTACGACCTCTTCATCGACCTGGACGCGGCGGTGGAGCAACTCGAGTTCCCGGTTCTCTATACCGACGCGCGCAAGGGCATCGCCAAGCGATCGCTCGCCGACGAGTCCAAGAGCCTGGCCCCGCTCTTCGAGACCCTGCTCGAGACCATCCCGGCGCCCCAGTTCGATGAGGACCAAGGCCTGCAGCTCCGGGCCGCCTCGCTCGACTGGGACGACTACGTGGGGCGCCTCATCATCGGGCGCATCGTCAACGGCCGGGTGCGACAGTACGACCGGGTCGCGGTCGTCCACCGCGACGGCAGCGTCGAGAACGCCAAGATCACCGTGCTCTACGGCTACGAGGGGCTCAAGCGCGTGGAGGTGCCCGAGATGTCCGCGGGCGACATCGTGGCGGTGGCCGGCATCGAGGCCATGGAGATCGGCGAGACCATCGCGGATCCCGAGAAGCCGATCGCGCTGCCGGTCATGCACATCGACGAGCCCACCGTGGCCATGCTCTTCTCCTCCAACGTCTCGCCGTTCGCGGGCAAGGAGGGCAAGTTCGTCACCTCCACCCAGCTCCGGGAGCGGCTCTGGCGGGAGAAGCGGAGCAACGTGGCCCTGCGGGTGGACGAGACCGACTCACCCGACACCTTCAAGGTTTCGGGGCGCGGGGAGCTGCAGCTCGCCATCCTCATCGAGATGATGCGGCGCGAGGGCTACGAGATGGAGGTCTCCAAGCCCCAGATCATCACCCACGAGGAGAACGGCAAGACGCTCGAGCCGATGGAGCACCTGGTGGTGGACGTGCCCGACGACTTCATCGGCGCGGTTACCCAGAAGCTCGGGCCCCGCAAGGGCCAGATGGTGAAGATGGTCAATCACGGCACCGGGCGCGTCCGGCTCGAGTACCGGATTCCCGCGCGCGGACTGATCGGCTACCGGTCGGAGTTCCTGACCGACACGCGCGGCACCGGGCTGCTCAATCACCTCTTCGACGGCTATGCCGACTGGCAGGGCGACATCCCCCACCGGGCCAGCGGCGCGATGGTGGCCGACCGGGCCGGCAAGACCACCGCCTACGCGATCGACCACCTGCAGCCGCGCGGCATCCTCTTCCTGGGCCCCGGCGAGCCGGTCTACGAAGGCCAGGTGGTGGGCGAGAACGCACGCGACAACGACCTCGACGTCAACATCACCAAGGAGAAGAAGCTCACCAACGTGCGCGCCTCCGTCTCGGACGAGGCGGTGCGTCTCACCCCCCCGCACCTGATGAACCTCGAGCAGTCGATCGAGTGGATCCGCGAGGACGAGCTCCTCGAGATCACCCCGAAGTCGCTCCGCCTCCGCAAGAAGTCCCTCACCGGCCGCCGCCGCTTCTAACCCGCCGCCCCCGCCCGGGGTCAGGTCTTGAATTACGACATTTCTGCCGTCGTCAGCCGAGCGTCCGCGTTCCATCGTAGGGCGTGCGCCAGGACCCGGCTTATCGTGGCGTAGTGGCGGCCGAGAAACTCCGCGACCTCCCGCATGGTGTATCCGTAGTCGCGCACCGCCAGGACGACGCGGTCGTTCCGATCGGCCTTGGAGGCCACACCCGCAAAGATTCGCGCCAGCGGTGGCCTCGAGGCGAACCGCTGGGCGCGAGGGAACTCGATGCACCCAGTCGCTTCCCGACGCCGCTCGCCTAACCGTTCGACCAATCCTTCGCCCATCACTGGCTTCGATCTGAAATGGTCTACGGGAGGCTCGGATACCCCGATGCCCGCTTCCACGAACGAAACGAATCGCCGCATCGCCTCGGCTCGAGTCGTGGCGCCACTGAGGCTTCGCACCCAGTCCACGGAGAGGAAGCCCGGGGCCGCCGTCTTCCCGGCAGTCGCCAGGAAGCTGCTCCATCTCCATTCTCCGGGATGCGCGACGAGACCAGCTCTGACCGGATTGAGCACGATGTAGCGGCAGACTTCCCGCAGGTAGGCCTCTCCATCCACGAGCTGGGCGGCGAATCGGCCCTGCAACACATGACCGCATCGCTGGTGTCGCCGGTTGAATCGCTGCGTGTATACGCCGTTGAGGTGCCGCATCGCGGCCGACAGGTTCGATTCCAGGGTCTGCAACAACAGATGATAGTGATTGCCCATGAGGCAATAGCCGTGGCATCGCACGTGATAACGAGCGACGGCGCTCGACAGCACGATCAGGAACCGCGCGCAGTCGTCGTCATCTTCGAAGATCAGGCGCCGGTCATTGCCGCGCGCGGTGACGTGGTAGATCCCGCCGGCAAGCTGGAGCCGGAGCGGTCTGGACATGGTGTCCACGCTACCGCTCCGGCGTCCGTGCGCTCAAGTGTGCCGATCTAGGCACATCCTCCAGTCAGGAAAATGTCGTAATTCAAGACCTGACCCCCTACTTCTTCATGGCGGCCATGCGGCGGTTCATTTCTTCGGGGGTGACGTCTTCCTTGTGGGTGGAGAGGTGCCAGCTGTGGCCGAAGGGGTCCTTGAGCGTGCCCGAGCGGTCGCCGTAGAACTGGTCGGTCAGCGGGCGCAGCTCGGTGCCGCCGGCCGCGAGGGCCTGCTTGAACTGCTTATCCACGTCCTCCACGTAAACCATGATGCTGACCGGTGAGCCGCCGAAGTGGGTGGGGCTGCGCGCGTCCATCTCGGGATGCTCGTCGGCCAGCATGATCACCGAATCGCCGATCTTGATCTCGGCGTGGCCGATCTTGTCGCCCGGCGACGGGATACGCATCAACTCCTTGGCGTCGAACGCGCGCTCGTAGAAGTCGAGCGCCCGGGCCGCGCCGTCGATGATCAGGTACGGCGTAACCGAATGGTAACCGTCGGGAATCGCCTTCACCTTGGTGGGCTTGCTCGCTGCCGTCTTGGTGGCCATGAATTCCTCCTTGTCGAGGGGATGATCACGGATACTCCGGTCACCCTACACCTGTCGCGCAAGGCCTGCCACCCCTCGTGACCGGGCCGCGCGTCCCCGGCACTCAGGGGAGCGGAAGGATCTCGATCGTGACCTCGGCGGTCTCGTCGCGGTCGCCGTGGCCCAGGAGATCGCGCACGGTGACGCCCGGCGTGGGGGCAGCCGCGGGGTCGAGCAGTGTCCGGTAGAGACCGGGCGACGGGAGGAACAGCGCCGCCTCCGCCGGCTCCGCGATCGCCAGCACCAGGCTCTCCCCGCCGTCGGCGGCCGAGATGACGAGCCCGCGGTCCGCGTCCCACGAGCCGTCCGGGCCGCGCCCGCGCTCCCGCAGCAGGCGCAGGCCACCGATCCGCGCGAGACGGGACGCGAGCGACGCGCCCGCGTACCGCCAGTCCACGCGCTCCGGAGCCCGCGCGGCGGCGACGCCGCGCTCCGGGGTCAGCGCGTAGACGGTGCCGGTGCGGGCCAGATCGAAGAAGGAGCCGAGGCTCGGGGGCGGCTCCTGGGAGAGCGCCTCGAGCCGGAGGCGGCACAGCTCGCCGCCGAAGGCCGGCATGACCGACGACGAGACACGAATCGCGGGGCCATCCACCGGAACGATCACGAGGCTCGCGCGGCAGGCGCCGGGATCGAGCGGCGACGTGAAGCCGGGGCCGGGCGCGTAGAGGAAATCGCGCCAGGGGCGAGCGAGCGCCGCGAGCAGGGCGCGCTCGCGATCGGGGAGGTTCAGTTCGACGTGAGGGCCGGGCATCTCCCCTCACCCCCGCGGGAAGAGGGAGACGCTAGCGACGCGGGCCGCGGCCGGAGGGGCGCCCGTCGCGGCGGCCGCCTCCGCCGCCACCCGGACGTCCCGGGCCGCCCCGCCCGCCCCCGCCGCCGCGGGCCGCCATGCGCGCCCGCTTCTCCTCCGCGTAGCGTCGACGCTCCTCGCTGGTCGGCTTGATCTCGGCCAGGTAGAGCGCGTCCTCCGCCCAGTCCACGTGGATCTTCTGGCTGATGAACTTCTCGATGGGCTCGAGCGCGAGCGCGCCCGCCTCGTCCACCAGGCTGATCGCCTTGCCGGCGGCGCCCGCCCGCGCGGTGCGCCCGATGCGGTGCACGTAGTCTTCCGCGTCCTGCGGCATGTCCCAGTTGACGACGTGGCTCACGCCCTCGATGTGGAGACCCCGCGACGCCACGTCGGTGGCGACGAGGATCGGGAGCTGCCCATCCTTGAAATCGTTCAAGATCTTGAGCCGCTTCTTCTGGTCCACGTCCCCGGTCAGGGCCCGCGCCTGCCAGCCGTTCCGCCCCAGGCGGTCCTCGAGCCGCCGCGCTTCCTCGCGCGTGTTCGAGAAGATCAGGATGCGGCTGCCGCCCTCCCGACGCAGGAGCCCCAGCAGGAGGTTGAACTTCTCCTCGCGGCCGACGTGGTAGAGCACCTGCTCCGCCTTCTCCACCGTTTTCTGCAGCGGGGTGATGCTGATCTGGGCCGGATTGTTCATGAACTCCCAGGTCAGCTCCAGCACCCGGAACGAGAGCGTGGCCGAGAACAGGAACGACTGCCGCTTCTCCGGCTTGGGCAGCCGCCGCAGGATGAAGCGAAGGTCGGCGATGAAGCCCATGTCGAACATCCGGTCGGCCTCGTCGATGACCAGCACCTCGACGTGCCCCGGCGACCACACGTGCTGCTTGAGATAGTCGATGAGCCGGCCCGGCGTGCCGACCAGCACGTCACAGCCCTCCCGGAGATCCTCGCGCTGCTTGTTGTAGTCGATGCCCCCGTAGACCGAGAGGATCCGCAGCCCGGTGTGCGCGCCGAGCAGCCGAGCGTCCGCCTCGATCTGCACCACCAGCTCCCGCGTGGGCGCGATGATGAGCACGCGGGGCGCGGTCACCCCGCCGCGGGTAGGCGCCGGGTGGGTCAGGCAGCGCGTGAAGGCCGCGATCAGGAAGGCGGCGGTCTTGCCGGTGCCGGTCTGGGACTGGCCGGCCACGTCCTTGCCCCGCAACGCCAGCGGCAGGGCCGCCTCCTGGATGGCGGTGGTGGCGACGAAGCCCGCGTCCTCGATCCCGCGGCGCACCGGCCCGGGCAGGTCCAGCGCGGCGAACGAGAGCGGGCTCACTTCGGCGCCTCCTCCACCACCGCCACCTTGGCCCTGGCCTTCTTGCGCGCGACCAGGCGAGAACAGATGACCCCGACCTCGTACAGGATGCAGAGCGGTCCCGCCATCAGGGACTGGTTCACGACGTCCGGCGTCGGGGTCAGGACCGCCGCGATGATGAAGTTGATCAGGATCGCGTACTTCCGGTTCTTGGAGAGGAACTGGGGCGTCACGATACCGAGCATGGACAGCAGCGTGATCACCACCGGCATCTCGAACACCACCCCGAAGGCCAGCGTGAATTTCAGGATGAAGTCCACGTAGCTCGAGACCGTGATCATGGCCTTCAGGCCCTGGTCCTGCCCGAAGCTCACCAGGAAGGTGATCGCGAAGGGCACGACCACGAAGAGGGCGAAGGCCCCGCCCGCGAGGAAGAGCAGCGAGCCGATGATCACGAAGGGCGCCGCGTACTTGCGCTCGTGCTTGTGGAGGCCGGGGGCCACGAAGGCCCACACGTTCCAGAGGATCACCGGCATCGCGATGAAGAGGCCCATGATCATGGCCACCTTCATGTACGTCCAGAAGGCCTCGGTGGGCGTGGTGAAGACGAGCTCGGTCTTGAGATCGCGCGTGAGGAACTTCATCACGTTGGTGGTGAAGTAGAGCGAGATGCCCAGTCCGATCGCCGAGGGGATGAGGCTCCAGACGATGCGCTTGCGCAGCTCGGTCAGGTGGTCGAAGAACGACATCTTGCCGTGCTCGTCGGACCCGGCGGCCTCGGGGGTGGCGCTCGCCTCGGGCTCGCTCATCACCAGTCCGGGATGAAGTGGCGGAGCTGGCCCACGCCGCGGCCCGCCTGGAAGCCCTCGCGGATCGCCCGCGTGACGTAGGCCTTGGCCGACCGGATCGCGTCGCCCAGGGCCTGGCCGCGCGCGAGCCCGGCCGTGATGGCGGCCGAGAAGGTGCAGCCGGTGCCGTGGGTGTTCTGCGAGGTGGCGTCGCCCTTGAGATGGCCCCCTTTCACGAGCACGTACCGGGGGCCCATCAGGTGGATGCGGCGCGCCGCCTCTTCCATGTCCTCGGGCTCGGCGACCCGGATCCCGGCGAGCACTTCCGCCTCCGGCAGGTTGGGCGTGACCAGGAGGGCCAGCGGGAGGATCCGGTCGGCGAGGGCCGCCCGGGCCTCGGGCTGCAGCAGCTGATCACCCGACTTGGCGACCATGACCGGATCCACCACCAGCTTCTCGATCCGCTGGCCCGCGAGCTCCGTCGCGACCGCCTCGATGATGGGCGCGGTCGAGAGCATCCCGCACTTGGCCGCGTCGGCGCCGAAGTCCTCCAGGACGGAGCGCAGCTGTCGCGCCACGAACGCGGGCGGCAGGTTCTCCACACCCTGGACCCCGAGGGAGTTCTGCGCCGTCACCGCGGTGATCACCGACATGCCGAACACCCGGAACGCGGAGAACGTCTTGAGATCCGCCTGGATGCCCGCGCCGCCGCCGGAATCGGAGCCGGCGATGGTGAGGGCCTTGGGGATCAACATGGCCCCTTAGTATACGGGATACGTCCGGGGGGCGGCGGGAAGAACCGGCCCGCCCCGGCGGCCGCGGCTACCAGCGCGCGGAGATGCCGAAGAGGGCGGAGTGGGTGTCGAGGTCGGCCCGCAGCGTGGTCCGCCCGTTCGAGGCGTCGCGCAGCTCCACCTCGGGGGAGACGTGGGTGAAGCGGTACTCCCCGAACAGGGACAGGTTCTTGTAGACCTGGACCGCGACGCCGCCCGCCAGCTTGTAGCCGAACGAGAAGTCGGTGTCGGAGTCGTGGTTCCGGAAGTTCCGCGTGTGGCGCGGGGTGATGGTGGTCATGAAGACCGGCGGACCCGCGACCAGGTAGGGCTGCACCCGGCCCTGGGGGGCGTCGTCGGTCTTGAGCAGGGGCAGGCGCAGCATCAGGTCCACCGACACCGCGGTGGTCTCCACGTCGAAGGACCCCGTGCCGCCGCGCCCGCTGCCGCAGCCACCCGGGTAGAAGCACCCGCGCAGCTGGACCGACTGCGGGCCGAGATAGGGGTAGAACCGGAAGAAATCGAGACCCACGCCCAGGAAGGGCACGCTGTCGAAGTAGCGGCCGGCGCGGCCGCCCCAGGCGAGGGATCGGTCGAACTCCACGTCCTCGTAGGTGCCGGGACCGATGCCCTGGTCGTTGAGCTTGAGATCGCTCTTCTGGGTGAAGCTCGTGCCCGCGTAGAGATCGGCGAACCACTCGGCGGAGGCGGGGCGGTCACCCAGAGCGACGCTCGCCAGGACCGCGGCCACCACCATCCACCGGAGCGCCGATCGCAGGAGCACGATGTCACTCTACCATCACGCCGCGGCCGGTCCAGTTGAAACGGCCGGCGGGCGTCACGCGGGGATGATCACGGTGAACTCGCCCCTCGCCGTCCCCGCCGCGAAGCGCTCCCGCAGCGCCGCCGCGGGACCGCGCACGATCTCCTCGAAGGTCTTGGTCAGTTCCCGCGCCACCACGATCTCCCGCTCTCCGAACACCTGCGCGATCGCCTCCAGCGAGGCGAGGATGCGGTGGGGCGATTCGTAGCACACCACGGTCAGGTTGAGGTCGCGCAGGGCCTCCAGCCGGTGCACGCGCCGGCCCGGCTTCACGGGCAGGAACCCGTCGAAGAGGAACCGGTCGGCCGGCACCCCGGCCGCGGACAGGGCCGCCGCCACCGCCGAGGGCCCCGGCACCGGCACCACCGGGATGCCGGCCTCCCGCGCCTCCTTGACGAGGAGGAACCCGGGATCCGAGATGCCCGGCGTGCCCGCGTCGGTGACCAGGGCCACCGACCGGCCGGCCTGGAGCGTCTCGAGCAGGCGCGTGCCCTTACGGAGCTTGTTGTGCTCGAAGTAGCTGGTGACCGGCGCGTGGATGCCGAAGTGGGTGAGGAGGATGCGGGTGCGGCGGGTGTCCTCGCAGGCGATGAGCGCGACCTCCTTCAGGATGCGGAGCGCGCGCAGCGTGATGTCCTCGAGGTTGCCGAGGGGTGTCGCCACCACGTAGAGGGTGCCCGCCATCGGATCAGGGCGCCGGGCGCAGAGGCACCGAGCGGCAGAACTCGAAGAGCGCGCGCGCCAGCGCGGCGAGCCGCTCGTAGGGCGGGCCGTCGAGCGCCTGCATCTCCCGCTCGTCCTCGCCGATCGCGAGCCGCACGACCACCGCGCGGCGCGGACCGGGCGCGTTCGGGTCGAAGCGGGGCGCGGGCCACTCGCCGGCCAGCGCGGGGTCGCGCAGCAGCCGGTCGAGGAGGGCCACGTACGCGTCCGTGTCCACCACGCCCGCGCGCTCCCAGTCGGGCGACTGCGGCCGCGGGCCCGCGAGCGCCTGCAGGGTGACGCGCCCTTCGCGGGCCACGAGCCGGGCGGTCTCGACCGCGGGCGTGGTCTCGTGGCCGCTCCGGCGCTCGGTCAGGATCACGAGGCGCGAGCTCCGGCGCGCCGCGGCCAGCAGCGCGTCAAGGGCCGGGCCGGCCCGACGCTCGAGCGCGGCGCGGGCGGCGGCGTCCCGGGTGGCGTCCAGGGCGCGGCGCATCTGCAGGTAGTCATCGAGCGCGACGGGCTGGGCGGCGACGGCGAGCGGGAACAGCAGCAGCGCACAGAGGGCGGCCCTTCGCGGGGTGACGCGGACTACGCGGACTGCTCCTTCTGCTCGGAGATGAGGATGGGGCGATCCTTGTTGAGGATGACCTCGCGGGTGATGATGCACTCCTTCAGCGCGGGCAGCGAGGGCAGCTCGTACATCACGTCGAGCATGACCTCCTCCAGCACCGCGCGCAGGCCCCGCGCCCCGGTGCCGCGCTTCATCGCCTCGCGGGCGATCGCGGCCACCGCGTCGTCGGTGAACTTGAGCCGCACCTTCTCGAGCTCGAAGTACTTCTGGTACTGCTTGATGATCGCGTTCTTCGGCTCGCGCAGGATGCGCACCAGCGCCGTCTCGTCCAGGTCGTGGAGGGTGGCCACCACCGGGAGGCGGCCCACGAATTCGGGGATGAGCCCGTACTTGAGCAGGTCCTCGGGCTGGATCAGGGCGAGCAGGTCGCCGACCCGGCGGTCCTCCCGGCTCTTGATCTCGGCGCCGAAGCCGATGCCGGTCTTGCCCACCCGTCCTTCCACCAGCTTCTCGACCCCCACGAAGGCGCCGCCGCAGATGAACAGCACGTTGGTGGTGTCGACCTGGATGAACTCCTGGTGGGGATGCTTGCGCCCGCCCTGCGGCGGCACGTTGGCCACCGTGCCCTCCAGGATCTTGAGCAGGGCCTGCTGGACTCCCTCGCCGGAGACGTCCCGGGTGATGGACGGGTTCTCCGACTTGCGCGCGATCTTGTCGATCTCGTCGATGTAGACGATGCCGCGCTGGGCGCGCTCGACGTCGTAGTCGGCGGCCTGCAGCAGCCGGAGGATGATGTTCTCCACGTCCTCGCCCACGTAGCCGGCCTCGGTGAGGGTGGTGGCGTCGGCGATGGTGAACGGCACGTGGAGCATCTTGGCGAGGGTCTGGGCGAGGAGGGTCTTGCCGGAGCCGGTGGGTCCGATCAGGAGGATGTTGGCCTTCTGCAGCTCCACGTCCCCCGCCTCGGTTCCCGCCTCGATCCGCTTGTAGTGGTTGTGCACCGCCACCGCGAGGACCTTCTTGGCCCGCTCCTGACCGACCACGTACTGGTCGAGCACGTTCTTGATCTCGGCGGGCTTGGGGAGGCTCCGCAGCTCCCGGCTCTTCTCCTCTTCCCACTCCTCCGCGATGATGTCGTTGCAGAGCTCGATGCACTCATCGCAGATGTAGACGGTCGGCCCCGCGATCAGCTTGCGGACGTCGTTCTGGCTCTTGCCGCAGAACGAGCACTTGAGTGCGCCGCCGCCTTCCCGCGTACGGGCCATGGCGGGTCCTTACTTGGTGGTGACGACCACTTCGGAGACGGGCCGCGTGGTCGGCTTGGAGGAGATGACCTCGTCCACGATCCGGTATTCCTTCGCCTGCTCCGCGGTCATGAAGAAATCGCGGTCGGTGTCCTTCTGGATCTTCTCCATGGACTGGCCGGTGTGGTGCACCAGGATGCGGTTCAGCTCCTCGCGCATCCGGAGGATCTCCTTGGCCTGGATGTCGATGTCGGTGGCCTGGCCCTGCACGCCGCCCAGCGGCTGGTGGATCATGATGCGCGCGTGCGGCAGCGCGAAGCGCTTGCCCTTCCCGCCCGCAGCCAGCAGCAGCGCGCCCATCGAGGCGGCCTGGCCCATGCAGATGGTCGAGATGGCCGGCTTCACGTACTGCATCGTGTCATAGATGGCCATGCCCGCGGTCACCGACCCGCCGGGTGAATTGACGTAGAGGTAGATGTCCTTGTCCGGGTCCTCGGCTTCCAGGAACAGCATCTGGGCGATGACCAGGTTGGCGATCTCGTCCTCGATATAGGTCGGGAGGAAGATGATCCGCTCCTTGAGGAGCCGGGAAAAGATGTCGAACGCCCGCTCGCCGCGCGGGGTCTGCTCCACCACCATCGGGACCAATCCCATCGGGCGCCTCCTTGCCATATTCGTAGTGTACCTCAGGCGGTCTTTGCCTGATTCTTTTCGATGAGGAAATCGATGGTCCGGCGCTCGCCCAGGGAGTGCCGGATCCCCTCCAGGTCTCCGCTCTGCTCGAGCATCCGCCGGACCGCGGGCGCGGGTCGCTGGCTGGCCTGGGCCACGCGCTCGACCTCGGCGTCCACGTCCGCGTCGGCCGCGGCGAGGCCCTCCTTCTCCGCGATGGCCTCGATGAGCAGCGCGCGCTTGACCGCCTTCTCGGCGCCGGGACGCAGGTCCTCCAGCAGCTTCTTGTAGTCCCACGGCACCTTGTCCGGGTCCACCCCCTGGCGGCGCATGTGCTCCCGGGCGTGCTCGATCTGGTGCCCGACCTGGCGCAGGATGAGCGCCTCCGGCACCTCGAAGGTGTGCCCGGCCATCACCGCGTCGAGCACCGCGGTCTCCAGCGCGCGCCGGTTGTCCGCGTCGCGCCGCGCGGTGAGCCCGGTGCGGACCTCGGTCCGCAGCGCGTCCAGCGTCTCGAAGTTGCCCCCCACCGTCTTGGCGAACTCGTCGTCGAGCGCGGGCAGGACCTTCTCCTTCACCTCGGTGACCTTCACGCTGGCCTCGGCCGACTTGCCCCGCAGCGCCTCGTTGCGATGGTCGTCGCCGAAGCGCACCCGCGTCTGGCGCGAGCCCCCCGCGGCCAGGCCGATCACCGCCTCCTCCATCTCGGGCAGCACGCTGCCGCCGCCGATGACGAAGCCGTAGCCGGTCTCGGACCGGGGCTCCTGCCCCTCGGGGGTGAGCGTGTAGTCCACGATCACCAGGTCGCCGGGATCGGCGGCCCGCTCGACGGAGCGGTACTCCGCGTGCTGCTCCTGCAGCGTGCCGAGCGCCTCGTCCACCTCGGTCTCCGCGAACGGCTTGGGCGTGTCCTCGACCGCGAGGCCGGTGTAGGCCCCCAGGGAGATGACCGGCTTGACCTCGACCACCGCGGCGAACTTGAGCGCCGCGTTCTCCTCGAGCGTGACCTCCTGGAGATCGGGCTCCTCGACCGGCTCGATGCGCGTCTCGGCGAGGGCCTGGCGATAGACGTCGGGGATCAGGTGGCGGGCCACCTCCTGGCGCACGTCGTCCGCGAAGTGCAGCTTGATCATGCTCCGCGGGACCTTGCCCTTGCGGAACCCGGGCAGCTTCGCCTCGCGCTGCACGCGATCGAAGGCCTGCTCCCAGGCCTTCGAGACGACCTCGGGGGTTTCCTCGACCTGCAGGCGCCGCTTGCACCCTGCCAGCTCTTCGACGTCCACCTTCATGGCCGTTCCACCTTCTTGGCGACTCCCAGGGTTCTGGTGCGAGAGGGGGGAGTTGAACCCCCACGGGTTGCCCCTCTGGATCCTAAGTCCAGCGCGTCTGCCAGTTCCGCCACTCTCGCACGACGGGTCGCGGGTATCTCGGCGCGGGGAGGATCAGGCCAAGGAAGGATAACACAAGGCCCAAGACCCCCCGATAGCCCAGTACCCCCTAATAAAGGAAGGGGATCGGCAGCGGCGGCCGGCCGTAGGGCCGCCCGGCCCGGACGGTCAGGACCGGCACCAGCTTCCGGGTGCCCGCCCGCCGGTTGTTCCGGGTGTCCACGAAGTCGACCGGCCCGTCCACCAGGTCGAAGATGGCCAGGTCGGCGGGGGCCCCCACCGCCAGGGTGCCCAGCCCCGGCACCTTGCCGATGATCCGGCCGGGCTCGGAGGTGGCCCGGGCCACCACCTCCTCGAGCGGCATGCCCATCCCGAGGAACTTCGACATCACCCAGGGCAGCGTGGGATACCCGGGGCTGTTGATCGAGACCGCGTGGATGTCGCTCGAGATCGTGTCGGGGCCGAAGCCCTGCTGCATGGCCGGCTCGCAGACCGTGTAGTCGAAGCTGCCGCCGCCGTGCCCGACGTCGATGATGACGCCGCGCTGCTTGGCGGCCAGGGCCGCGGGGATCACGCGCCCGTTCTGTACCGTGTTGTTCCCGGCGCCGCTGTAGGCGTGGGTGAGCACGTCGCCGGGCCGCAGCAGATCGAGCAGATCGGAGAGACTGCCGGGCGCCGAGCCGATGTGGCACATCACCCGGAACTGCTTGCCCGCCATCTCGGCCGCCCGGATGGCGCGCCGCAGCGGCTCGAGGCCGTTCTGTCCCACCACCGAGTCGGTGATGCGCACCTTGACGCCCAGGGTGAGGTCGGCGTTCTCGGCCACCGTCTTGGCGCAGGCCTCCACGTTGGCGTAGTCGATGTTGAGCATCTCGCCCGGGGCGAGCCCGCCCGCGAGCCCGATGGAGGCGATGTGCACGAACCCGAACAGGCGCGTGCGCGACTGGGGAACGACCCCGTGGCGGAAGTTGCCGAAGGTGTACGCGCCCGCGTCGCCCGCCGACACCGCGGTGGTGGTCGCGGTGATCGGCACCAGCTCGTCGGCGGGCAGCCCGATGCCGAGGTGCGGGCACAGGTGGGTGTGCAGGTCGATCAGCCCCGGGGTCACCAGCTTGCCCGCCGCGTCGATGCGCTGCACCGCCCGGTCGGGCGGGATGCTCGCGGCCACCGCCGCGATCTGGCCGAAGCGGATGCCGATGTCGCGCTTCGCGCGCGTCTTCTGCACCGGATCCACCACGTCGCCGTTGGCGATCACCAGCTCGTACTTGAGGCCGGGATCGGCGGGATTGAAGCCCAGCGGCAGGGGCGCGCCCGCCTGGGCGACTAGGACCGGCGCGGCGCCCTGCGCCTCCCCGTGGCCGGCGAGCGCCCCGCCCGCCGCGGCCGCGCTCGCGGACAGCTTGATGAAGCCCCGGCGCGAGAGATCCATCGCCGGCCTCCTAGCGGGCCCGCCCGCGCATGGAGGCGGGCTGGCCGGGGAGCTTGAGCTTCTTGCCGGTGTCGGTGATCGTGGTGCCGGCCATGTCCACGATCACGATGGTGTCCTTGCCGGACGCCACGAAGGACCGATTGCCCTCCGCGTCGAAGACCACCTTCTGATCGTTACCGACCACCATCAGGTCGGCGCGGGCCGCCGAGACGAGACAGCCCGGCAGCGCGAGCAGGACGAGCAGGAAGAAGGACGTCACGGGAGCGCGGGGTGGACAACGCATGGCGGTGGTCTCCTCTCGGCGTTGAGGGCAGAAGCCAGGGTTCCGGGAGCCGGGCGGATCGTGGCACACGCCCCCACCCTCCGCAAGCGCGCGCGGATCAGCCGGCGTCGCGCAGGCGGCGGCAGCGGCGGATCAGCGCGTTGGTGGAGCCGTCGTGCCGGAGCGCGGGCTCGTCCCCGCTCTCGAGCTCCGGCGCGATCCGGCCAGTGAGCGCCTTGCCCAGCTCCACGCCCCACTGGTCGAACGAGTTGATGCGCCAGATGGAACCCTGCACGAGCACCTGGTGCTCGTAGAGCGCGACGAGGCGGCCGAGGACGGCCGGGGTGAGGGCGTCGGTCCCGCATCCGTCCGTGATGCTTCTGCAGCGCGGGCCCACGCCTCGCTCTGGCTAATCACCGTGTCTCCTCTCCCCGTCCTGCGAACAGGACCGCTCGGCTGTGCCGCGCGATCATCATGTCCTCCCGGGTGGCCACCACGCGCACCGCGCACCCGCCCGGGCCGCTCAGCGGATCCGCGTGGTCCGCGTTCCGGGCCGGATCGAGGCGGACGCCCAGATGGCCGAGCCCGCGGCAGATCTCCGCGCGCACCGCCGTCGCGCGCTCCCCGATGCCGCCCGTGAACACCAGCGTGTCGAGCCCTCCCATCGCGGCCGCGAAGGCCCCGACCTCTTTCCGCACCTGGTAGCAGAACATCGTCACCGCGAGCGCGGCGGCCTCGTCACTCGCCCGTCGCTCCAGCAGCGTCTTCATGTCCGCGCTCGTGCCGGACACGCCGAGCAGGCCCGACTCCTTGTTCACCAGCCGGTCGAGGCGCTCCGCGTCGTAGCCCTTCTCGCGCATCAGGTAGAGCAGAACGCCCGGATCGAGATCGCCGGAGCGCGTGCCCATCATGAACCCGCCGGCCGGCGTCAGCCCCATGCTCGTGTCGACCGCCTGGCCCGCCCGGATCGCGGCCAGGCTCGCCCCGTTGCCCAGGTGCGCGATCACCACCCGGCCCCGGCCGGCCGAGCCTAGGTGCTCCAGCACGTACTCGTAGGATAGCCCGTGGAATCCGAAGCGCTCGAGGCCGGCCGCGTCGGTCAATGATCGAGGCAAAGCCAGACGGCGGGTGACCTCCGGTAGGTTGCGGTGGAACGCGGTGTCGAAGCAGACGGCCTGCGGCAGCGCGGGAAAGCGCGCGGTCACCGCCTCCACGCCGGCGAGCCCGCTCGGCAGGTGGAGAGGAGCCAGCGGGATGAGCGCGCGCAGATCGGCGATCAGGTCCGGGGTCACCCGCTCAGGCGCCACATGCCGTTTCCCGCCATGCACGAGCCGGTGGCCGACGCCCGCTGGCTCCGGAAGGGCATGCTCGCCCAGCAGGGCGAAGACCTGGGCGGTCGCTTCCCCGTGATCGCCCCAGCGACCCGGCACCCGCCGCGGTTCCTGGCCGGGCATCTTGAGCCAGGCGAAGGCCTCCGGCCGACCGATTCCCTCCACCGCGCCCTCGCCGAGGCTCTCCTTATCGCCCCAGACCGAGTACTTCAGCGACGAGGAGCCCGCGTTCAGGCAGAGCACGATCGGAGCGTCCGGCATCACGGCTCGCTCCAGCGCCAGTCCCGCACTTCCGGCATGTCCTCGAAGTGCTCGCGGATATGGTCGCGATGGCGGTCGAGCATAGCGCGGCAGTGCTGGGCGAGCGCGGCGCCCCGCGCCTCGCCCTGCGGGATCCGCCGGAGCGCTTCGAGGCAGAGATCGTACCGGCTCATCCCGTTGCGCACGACCATGTCGAAGGGCGTGGTGGTCGTGCCTTCCTCGTTGAACCCGCGCACGTGGAAGCGCTCGACCCCGGGCCGGCCGTGGATCAGCTCGTGGATGGCGCGCTGGTAGCCGTGGAACGCGAAGACCACCGGTGTCGATTCGGTGAACAGCGCCACGAACGCCTCGTCCGGCAGGCCGTGGGGGTGAAGGCGCGGTGCGAAAAGCGTCATGAGGTCGACCACATTGACCAGCCGCACGCGGAGGGCAGGCGCGTGGCGACGCAGTAGCCACGCCGCCGCGACAATCTCGAGGGTCGGCACGTCGCCCGCCGCGGCCAGCACCACGTCGGGAGCCTCGTCGCCCGCGCTGCTCGCCCAGGGCCAGACCGAGGCGCCGCGCGCGCAATGGGCGCGGGCCGTCTCCAGGTCGCACCATTGCAGCTGCGGCTGCTTGTCGATGACGATCAGGTTCACGTAGTTGCGGCTCCGGAGGCAGTGGTCGGCCACCGAGAGCAGGCAGTTGGCGTCGGGAGGCAGGTAGATCCGGGATACGGTGCCCTTCTTCGAGAGCACCACGTCGATCAGGCCCGGACCCTGGTGGCTGAAGCCGTTGTGGTCCTGGCGCCATGACGTCGACGTGAGCAGGATGTTGAGCGAGGCGACGTGCGCCCGCCACGGCAGCCGGGCCGCCTCTTGCAGCCACTTGGCGTGCTGCACGGTCATGGACGCCGACACCATCGCGAACGCCTCGTAGGTTGCGAAGAGCCCGTGCCGGCCGGTAAGCAGGTAGCCCTCGAGCCAGCCCTGGCAGCAGTGCTCGCTCAGGATCTCCATCACGCGCCCGTCCGGCGCCACATGATCGTCGGCGGCGATGCGCGGGAGCACGGAGCACCGGTTCTCCACCTCGAACACGTCGCCGAGCCGGTTGGAGTTGGTTTCGTCCGGGCAGAACAGGCGGAAGTTCGCTGCGGCCCGGTTGCGTGTGAAGACGTCGCGCATGAACGTCCCGAACTGGCGGGTCGAGCCGTGCAGCTCGGTGGCCGGGCGCGGCACCGGCAGCCCGTAGTCGGCGAAATCGGGCAGGTCGAGGGGCCGCAGCACGCGGCCGCCGTTGGCATGGGGATTCGCGCCGATCCGGCGATCGCCCGTGGGGGCGAGCGCGGCCAGCTCGGCGCGGAGGCCGCCGCGGCCGTCGAAGAGCTCCTCCGGCCGGTAGCTGCGCATCCACGCCTCGAGCAGGGCCAGGTGCGCGGGATCCTCCCGCACGCGGTCGACCGGCACTTGGTGCGCCCGGAACGTGCCCTCGACGGGCAGGCCGTCCACCGTCTCGGGTCCGGTCCAGCCCTTGGGGGTGCGCAGCACTATCGCGGGCCAGCGCGGCCGGGTGCCGGGGGCGGAGCCGGGACGCCGGGCGTCGGCCTGGATGGCCCGGATCCGGGCGTGGCATTCGTCGAGCACCTGCGCGAAGCGCGGATGCATGACGGCGGGGTCGTCGCCCGACAGCACGTGGGTCTCCCAGCCGTGGCCGCGCAGCAGGCTCACGATGTCCTCGTCGCGGCTGCGCCCGAGCAGCGTGGGGCCGCCGATCTTGTATCCGTTGAGGTGCAGGATGGGCAGCACCGCGCCGTCCCGCGCCGGATTCAGGAAGTCGATGCCGGTCCAGCTCCCGGCCAGCGGTCCGGTCTCGGCCTCGCCGTCGCCCACCACCGCGGCCACGATCAGCTCCGGATTGTCGAAGGCGGCCCCGAAGGCGTGGACCAGGACGTAGCCGAGCTCGCCACCCTCGTGGATGGAGCCGGGAGTTGGCACGCTCACGTGGCTCGGGATGCCCCCCGGGGTGGAGAACTGGCGGAACAGCCGTCGCAGGCCGGCCGTGTCCCGCGACACGTCCGGGTAGATCTCGGAGTACGTGCCTTCAAGATACACGTTGGCCACGATCGCGGGGCCGCCGTGACCGGGCCCGGCCAGGTAGATCACGTCCGCGTCGGTGTCGGTCACGAGGCGGTTCAGATGCGCGTAGATGAAGCTGAGGCCCGGCGACGTGCCCCAGTGCCCGAGGAGCCGCGGCTTGACGTGCCCGGGCGCGAGCGGCTCCCGCAGGAGCGGATTGTCCTGCAGATAGATCTGGCCGACGGTCAGGTAGTTCGCGGCCCGCCAGTACGCGTCGAGGAGTCGGATCTGCTCGGCCGACATCGCCATGTGCTCATCTCCCGCTACCCGGCCCCGCCCCGGCGCGCGCGAAGGCGCGCGCCCGCAGCGTGGACAGATCGTAATCGACGAGGTCGCCGATGCGCTCGACGGTGAGATCGGCGGCCGGATTGGTGGCGAGGGTGTCCGGATCGTGGGCGTAGTGGCCCTGCCGGGCAAACACCGTGGTCACCCGGGGCCCCGCACGCGCTTCACCGCGGTGAGGACCCGGAGCTTGTCGTCCACCAGAACATAGTGGTTCGCGGGGTATCGCTGCTCGACGTCGTCGAGCTCCCGTTCCTTGTGCACATATATCAGCACGCTGTCCACCCGCTCGGCCAGGCCGGCGCGCGTCACCTTGCGCGGCTGGAACACCACGTCACCGTCCGAGAGGATCGCGGTCGGCCCCCAGTTCCGGAAGCGATCGAGCACGTCGAGGGCGCCGGGAAAGAGCCGATTGGCGAACGGATAGTCCACCAGGAAGCCGGATACGGTCAGGAGTCGTAGGTCGCGCGGGAACTCGAGCCGATAGCGCTGCAGCGCGCCCAGGTAGTCCGCGTAGCCGAGCTCCACCCGGAGCTGCTCGAAGATGGCCCAGTAGCGCGCGCGGCCCTCCGGCCCGACCGTCTCGTCGAGGTGCCGCTGCAGGTCGGCGGTGACGCGGTCGTTGTCGAGCAGGGTATTGTCCACGTCGACCAGGAACACCACCGGCGCGGGGGCGGCGAGGCTCACGCGCGCGGGGGCCCGCCCGCGGCGGGCTGCTCCTGGTGCCCGACGAACTCGAAGTTGGCCGCGAACTCGCCGTTGCCGCGCGAGCTGAACCGCTCGTAGAGCGTCGCGCGCAGCACCGGCGCGGGCACGCCCTCGTTGAGGGCGGCCGCGATCGTCCAGCGTCCCTCCCCCGAATCGGACACGCGGCCCGAGAAGCCGTCCAGATCGCGGCTCCTGGTCAGCGCGTTCGCGGGGAGATCGAGCAGCCAAAACGCCACCACGCTGCCGCGCCGCCAGACTTCGGTGATGTCGCGCAGGTTCAGATCGTAGCGATAGTGCTCGGGGGTGCGGAGCGGAGCGGTCTCGGCGTCCGCGGTCGCGGCCCCCGCGTTGGCGTGGTGGAGGATGTTGAGCGCCTCCGCGTTGGCCGCCATCAGCCCGTACTCGATGCCGTTGTGGACCATCTTCACGAAGTGCCCGGCCCCGTTCGGCCCGCAGTGCAGATACCCGTGCTCAGCGGTCCCGTCGTTCCCCTCGCGGCCCGGGGTGCGGGGAATGTCGCCCAGGCCGGGGGCGAGCGCCGCGAAGATCGGGTCGAGGCGCTTCACTACCGCCTCCTCACCGCCGATCATGAGGCGAGCAGGGGCACGAGCGACGCCAGCGTCTGGTCCACCGCCGCCGCCGGCACCATGATCCACACCGTCCGGGGACGGGCCAGCGCCTGCACGAACGCGGGGAGCGACGCGGCCCCGGTCGCGCCCTCGCGGGCCAGCCCGCACCGCGGGGCCGGAGACGTCGTAGACCACGCACTCGGGGCCCGCCCGGCCAAGCCGCGGCACGATGTTGGCGCCCATGCGCCCGAGACCGATCATGCCGAGCTGCATCCGTCGCTCCTTTGCGCGGCCGCCACGGCCGCGATGACCGCCGCGCCGGCGCTGGTGGAATCCTTCACGTACGCGGTCTCGATCCGGCCCGCGCGCTCCCCGCCGAGCAGCTCGACGAAGGTCTCGCGCACGAGGGCCTCGAAGCCCGGGTAGCCGCCCCACAGGCTGCCGTCCACCGCGATGGTACGCCGGGCCGCGAGCTCCGGGTCGAGGAAGCGCACCGCGCCCGCGAGCGCGGCGCCGACCAGCCGGGCCGCGCGGCGGGCGATCGCCGCGCCGAGCGCGCGGACGCCGCGCCGTTCCTCCAGCGTGCTAAGGACGCCGAGCGCGCGGAGCAGCGCGTCCACGTCGTCGAGCCCGGCGCTGCGATCCGCGGCGACGCGCGAGAGGTGCGCGCTGTCGAGCGAGAACGGGGCGAGCCCGACCGCCGCGCGCGGCCCCGCGTCGCCCAGCGTGCGGCGCAGGATCTCGCCCAGGTAGTGCCCCGAGACCATCTTCTCGAAGCGCTGCGCGCCCGGCTTCGGCTCGTCCAGCTCGCGGTCGAGTGCGACGTCGTACGGGGTTTCGACGGCGGCCACCCCGTCGAAGTTCCCGGACTCCAGATTCCGGATGCCCGCCGGTCCCAGATCCGCGGCCAGGTTGGTTCCGGTGCCCAGGATCAGCCCCACGTCGGCCGGGCGCGCCCCCGGGTCGCGACCCCGCGCCTGGTAGCTCTGCAGCATCAGCGCGGCCACCGTGTCGTTGGCCACCGCGGCCACCGCGATCCGCTCGAGCGCGGCACGCCGGAGGGCGGCGCCGAGCAGCCCGGCCACATCCTGGCCCTCGAGGCCCGCGAGCGCCCAGCCCTTGGTCGACGCCAGCGCCACCGCCCGGTCGATCCGCTCGAGGCGGGCCGGGTAGGAGTAGACGAACGCGAGCGGCGCGACCGCCACCCCCTGCGCGTGGACCACCCGGCTCACCGCCCGCGCGATCAGGTCGAAGACCGGCTCCGGCGCGCCGCGCTTGTCTCCCTCGGAGAAGGTGAGCGCTTCCTCCGCGACGATGCGGGCCGCCCCGCCGACCCCGAGCTCGACCAGGCCGGCTCGAGCCTTGGTGCCGCCCCAGTCCACCACCACGACCCGGCCCCGCTCCCGCCCGGAGGGCTGGCGCGTAAAGGTCTGTAACATCTTGAGGGAGCTGGGCTCGCCGACCAGCCCTCTCGCCATCTGGCGGGTGAGATCGCGGGCGATGGCCTCGAGCGCGGACGCGGGCGCGTCGAACCGCGCGGCCGTCCGGGCGAGCAGGGTCTCGTCGGAAGCGGCCATGGCCGTCATCATACTCTGGGGGGTGACGGTGCTATGATGACGGCCATATGATGAGTGGCACGAAATGAGCGCGCCTCAGCGACGCAAGACGGTCTCGGTGGACGTGGGTGGGGTCAAGGTGGGCGGCCCCCGGCCGATCATCGTCCAGTCCATGACCAACACCGACACCGCCGACGTGGCCGGGACGGTGGCCCAGGTCAACGCGCTCCACGCGGCGGGCAGCGAGCTGGTGCGCGTCACCGTGAACACCGAGGCGGCGGCGCGGGCGGTCCCCGAGATCGTCAAGCAGGTCACGGTCCCGGTGATCGGCGACTTCCACTACAACGGCCACGTGCTGCTGACCAAGTACCCCGAGTGCGCCCGCGCGCTCGCGAAGTACCGCATCAACCCGGGCAACGTGGGCGGCAAGCACCACGACGAGAACTTCAGCGCGATCGTCCGGGTCGCGATCGACAACGGCAAGCCGGTGCGCATCGGGGTGAACTGGGGGAGCCTCGACCAGAACCTCCTCACCCAGATGATGGACGCCAACGCCAAGAGCAAGGACCCGCTCGACGCGCGCGACGTCACCATGAACGCGATGGTGGAGAGCGCGATCCAGTCCGCCGAGCTCGCCGAGCAGACCGGCCTCGGGCACGATCGCATCATCCTCTCCGCCAAGGTCTCGCGAGCTCGCGCCCCGCTCCGACTACCCGTTGCATCTCGGCCTCACCGAGGCGGGCATGGGGGCCAAGGGCATCGTGGCGAGCACCGCGGGGCTGGCGATCCTGCTGCAGGAGGGCATCGGCGACACGATCCGCGTCTCGCTCACTCCCAAGCCAAACGGCGATCGCACCGAGGAGGTGCAGGTCGCCCAGCTGATCTTGCAATCGCTGGGGATCCGCAGCTTCCTGCCGCTGGTGACCGCCTGCCCCGGCTGCGGGCGCACCACCTCGACCTTCTTCCAGGAGATGGCCGAGCAGATCCAGACCTACCTGCGCGACCAGATGCCGGTGTGGAAGAGCCGCTACTCGGGCGTGGAGGAGCTGAAGGTCGCGGTGATGGGCTGCGTGGTCAACGGCCCGGGCGAGTCCAAGCACGCTGACATCGGCATCTCGCTGCCCGGCACCTTCGAGGAGCCCAAGGCCCCGGTCTTCGTGGACGGCGCGCTCAAGCTCACCCTCAAGGGCGACGCCATCGTCGCCGACTTCCTGAAGATCCTCGACGACTACGTCGAGAAGCGCTACGCGGGCAGCCGCAAGTAGCGGCGCGACCCGGCCGGAGCTTCCGCGATGCCCATCTCCCCGTACATGCGCGATATCCGCGCCAAGATCGGCCACGACGTGCTCCTGCAGCCCGGCGTCGCCGCGATCATCCTCAACGCGGCGGGCCAGGTGCTGCTGCAACGCCGGAGCGACAACGGCGAGTGGGGACTGCCGGGCGGGATCATGGAGCCGGGGGAGGAGCCCGCGGAGACGGTGGTGCGGGAGATCCGCGAGGAGACCGCGCTCGAGGTCGTGCCCGAGCGGATCGTCGGCGTCTACAGCGGCCCCGAGTTCGTGGTGCGCTACCCGAACGGGGACGAGGCCGCGATCCTGAGCATCACCTTCGCGTGCCGGCCGGTCGCGGGCGAGGCGCGCGTCAACGACGACGAGTCGCTCGAGATCCGCTACTTCGCGCCCGACGCGCTGCCCGCGATGCCACCGCGGCACCGGATGCGGATCGACGACGCCCTGCGGAACGATCTTCGCGCCCGCTTCCGCTAGGGCGCGCCTACCCCTTCAGCAGCTCCTCGGCGACGCGCTTGACGTCGCCCGCGTCCACCTGACCCTTGTGGGTCTTCATGATGTCGCCGATCAGGCGGCCCGCCTGCTTGGGGTCGCTGATGCCGAGAGTCGCGATGCGCTCCTTGACGAGGGCGCGCACCCCCGCGTCGTCCATCGTCTTGGGCAGGTAGCGCTCGCAGAAACCGATCTCGAAACGGAGCTGGGCGGCCTGCCCGGCGCCGCGCTCTCCGAGCTTGTCGTACTCGGCCACCGCCTTCTGCAGGAGCTTGCGGTACGCCCCGATCACGTCGAGCACGAGGGCGTCGTCGACCTCGCCCGCGAAGCCCTTGGCGGTGCGGCGCTCCTGAACCTTGGTCTTGAGCATGCGCACCACGTCCGCGGTCCGGCTGTCCTTGGCCTTGATGGCCTGGGTGAGTGTGTCGTTCAGCGTCTGCTCGAGTGCCATGGGCGTCCTCTCGACTACGGGCTAGGTGAGCCAGTCGGCCAGCTCGGTGAGGCTGGCGAGCTCGCGGTCCGGCCGCGGCTCGCCGCGGGTCTCCCCCGCGCGATTGATCCAGGCCACCGGCACGCCCAGGCGCTTGCACGGCGTCACGTCGTGGAAGTGGCTCCGGGCCGCGTGCAGCCACCGGCGGCCGCCGATACGCTCGCGCGCGTTGGTGAAGTGCCCATCTCCCGGTTTGTAGGAGCCCACCTGCTGGGCGGTGACGATGAGATCGATGGGGACCGTGAAGTGCCGGCGCGTGCCCGCGAGGAGATCGTCGTCCACGTTGGAGAGGATGCCGACCTGGTAGCCCGCCTTGAAGAGCCGCTCGAGCGCCGCGTTGGTGTCCGCGAACGGAATCCAGAACGGCAGGCTCTCGGCCAGGAATCCCGCGCGCGCCTCGGGCAGCGCCCAGCCGAGCTCCCGCGCCACCCGCCGCGCGCTCTCGGTGAGCACCTCGCGATAGCTCCGGTACGCCTCGGCCTCCACCACCGGCTCGATGCGCTCGTAGGCCGCGAGCACGGTGTGCGGATCGAGCCGGCTACCGGTCCCCACCACCGCGCGCATGAACGCGCCCGCGATGCCGGTCTCCCAGTCGATGAGGGTGCCGTAGCAGTCGAAGGTGATGATGTCGTACGGCCGCGCCGCGCTCATCGGGCGGCGGGGACCTCGTCGAGCGCGGTGTAGGTCGGACGCCGGCTCGCCCGGAAGAGGGCGGCCTCGTCGTCGGGCCCCCGCGAGTGACCCGCGCGAAACAGGGCGAGCGCGACGCGGTTCATCTCGGCCAGGTTCCGGGCGCGCGCCTCCGCGGTCGCGGCGCCGGAGCGATAGGGTCCGGAGACCATGATCCACATCGGCGCGGCTCGCTCAGACGCTGGGCCGCTTCTGGGCCCACGGCCGCGCCTGCTCGAAGGCGGCCGAGGCCTGCAGCACCTGGAGATCGGCCAGGCGGCGGCCCACGATCTGCAGCCCCACCGGCATGCCCGAGGCGGTGAAGCCCGCGGGCACGGTGGCCGCGGGCTGCCCGGTGAAGTTGAATGGATAGCTGAAGCCGGCCCACGGGAACCAGTCCCACTTGTGCTGCGGGAAGCCCACCGGGTTGAGGCGGCCCACCTCGAAGGCGGGCACCGAGACCGTCGGGGTCAGCAAGAGGTCGTAGGCGACGAAGGACGCGCGCACCGCGTCGCAGTAGGCGTGCTTGCGCGCCCGCATCGCCACGTAGGCCTCCGCGCTGTAGCGGCGCCCGTCCTCGATGGCCGCGACCAGCCCCGGATCCATGCGGGAGCCGAACTCGCCGAGGTACTGGGCGTAGTTGCCCGCGTAGTGCGCGTTCCACATGAGATGGATCATCTCGCGCGTGTCCGGCCAGCTCACCTTCACGTCCTCGACCGCACAGCCCAGCTCCTGGAAGGCGCGCGCCGCGCGCTGCGCGACCTGGCCGACCTCCGGATCCACCTGCAGGCCTCCCAGATCGAGGCTCCACCCCACGCGCAGGCCCTTGACGCCGTCGCGCAGGCGGCCCACGTAGTCGGCGGGCGCCGCGTCGAGCGACTGGCGGTCCCAGTCGTCGGGGCCGGCCATCACGCCCAGCATCAGCGCGGCGTCCGCCACCGTGCGCGTCATCGGCCCGGTGTGCGAGACGCTGTCGGTGTTCGAGATCGGCCACATCGGCACCCGGCCGAACGTCGGCTTGAAACCGTAGATCCCGCAGAACGCCGACGGGACCCGGATGGAGCCGGCGCCGTCCGAGCCCTGGTGGAGCGGCCCGAGCCCCGCCCCCGCGGCCGCGCCCGCCCCCGCGCTCGACCCGCCCGAGGTCATGCCGAGGTTCCACGGGTTGCGCGTGATGCCGGTGAGCGGGCTGTCGCCGAGCGCCTTCCAGCCGAACTCCGGCGTGGTGGTCTTGCCGGTGATGACGGCCCCGGCCTCGACGAGGCGGCGCACGTAGGGCGCGTCCACGTCGCCCACGCGGGAGGCGAAGATGTGCGAGCCGAAGCGGGCCGGCACGCCCTTCACCAGGACCAGGTCCTTGATCGAGACCGGGATGCCGTGCAGCGGGCCGAGCCGCCCGCCCTTCATCACCGCCTCCTCGGCCGCACGCGCGGCGGCGAGCGCCGCGTCCGCGGTCACCGTGCCGAACGCGTTGATCTTCGGGTTCACCTGGTCGATGCGCTCGAGGACGGCCCGGGTCAGCTCCACCGGCGACAGCGCCTTCGACCGGATCTGGGGGATGAGCTCGGTTGCGGGGGTGTAGGCGAGATCGGTCGCGGTCATGGGGCCTCCGGTGCGGAGTGGTCTATTTCCGGCGGAGATGGTAGCACGGTCAGCCGCGGCGCGGCGGCAGCGCCACCCGCACACCACTGACCCGGCCGAAGCGCGCGACGAGCCGCTCGCCGAACGCGGAAGCGTCCAGCGGGCTCAGCACGGTGTCCCCGCCCGCGCGTGCCGCCGCCACGCGCACCAGTCCTCGCATGCACGCGGCCGCCTCGAAATACGGCAGCCGCGCCCGATCGAGCGGGCGCCGCTTGCGGTACACCGCCAGGTAGCGCGCGACGAGGATGCGGCGGCCCGCGGCCAGGAGCGGACGCAGCGCGGCGGGCACCGGGAACAGGGCGACCGGGGTCTGGGTGAGGATGACGCGCGTCGAGGCCACGTCGTACTCCGGCGGGGCCACCACCATGTTGGGCCAGTCGAGCACCGCGGTCACCCGCTCGTCCACCGCGAGCACGTTCTGCGGATGGAAGTCGCCGTGACAGATCACGCGCTGGCCCGACGCGCCGGGCGCGCGGCCGAGGAGCCAGCGCATCCCGTCCGCGAGCCCGTCGAGCCCGCCCACCTGGATGCGCCGATCGAGCGACGCCAGATGCCCCTCGAAGCTGACCGTGTCGCGGTCGAAGCCCCAGCCGGCCGCCCGGCCTTCGTCGTCCAGCGCGCGGAGCACCGGCTCGGGGTTGAGCGCGTGCAGCCGCGCGTGCGTCGCCGCGAGCGTCCAGGCCACCCCCGGCCGGCGCGCGTCCAGGAGCGGGCGGCCCGCGGCCCGCTCCATCACGAGGAAGCCCGCCCCGAGCGGCGCGCGGTCGACGTAAGCGGCGAGCACCCGCGGCACCGGATAGCCGAGCCCGGCGAGCGCGTTCTGGGTGGCGCGCTCCCGGAGGGCGCGCGCCGGATCGTGGGCCGGGCTGAGCACGCGCAGGATCAGCGGGCCCGCCCACTCCGCGGGACCGCCCGCGAGGCGGAAGCCGAAGATCTGCGTGTCGTACCCGCCGCTGATCGGAGCGGGCGGCTCGGCGTAGGCGAGAGCGGGGGCGTGGAGCTCGCGGCGGAGGTGGGCGAGGAGCGCGGGGGCCACGTCCGTCGTGGCCGTTAACGTACGCTCCTCACCTCAGGAGGAAGGGGGAGAGGCGGGTGAGGATGAACGCGTAGTCGAAGGCGATCTCGCGGAGGTAGTCGTAGCGGCCGGAGGCGCCGCCGTGGCCGGCCTCCATGTTGATCTTGAACACGGGCGGGACGACCGCGGTGCCGATCGCGCGCAGGCGCGCCACGTACTTCGCGGGCTCCCAGTACATCACCTGGCTGTCGTTGAGCGAGGTCTTGATGAACAGCGCCGGGTAGGGCCGCGCGTCCAGGTTGGTGTAGGGGCAGTAGCTCTTCATGTACTCGTACTGCTCGCGGATCTTCGGGTTGCCCCACTCCTCGAACTCGCCAACCGTGAGCGGCAGCGACTCGTCGAGCATGGTGTTGATCACGTCCACGAAGGGCACCCGCAGCACCGCGGCCGCGCAGCAGTCCGGCCGCAGGTTGAGCACCGCGCCCATGAGCAGGCCACCCGCGCTGCCGCCCTCGATGACGACCCGGTCGGGCGCGGTGTAGCCGCTCCGGGCCAGGAAGTCGGCGGCCGCGATGAAGTCGGTGAAGGTGTTGCGCTTGTTCATCATGCGGCCCTCGTCGTGCCAGCGCTTGCCCAGCTCGCCCCCGCCCCGGATGTGGGCGATCGCCACGCTGACCCCGCGGTCGAGCAGGCTGAGCCGGTTCGACGAGAAGCCGGCCGGGTAGGGATAGCCGTAGGCCCCGTAGCCCGCGAGCAGCATCGGGCTCGACCCGTCCCGGCGCGATTCCGCGCGGCGTACGAGGGAGATGGCGACGCGGGTGCCGTCGGGGGCCGTCGCGTGGATGCGCTCGGAGGCGTAGCGCGCCGGATCGTAGCCGCCCAGCACCTCCGCCTGCTTGAGCAGGCGCAGGCGGCGCCCCGCGATATCGTAGTCGAACACCGACGCGGGGGTGATCAGCGACTGGTACCGCAGCCGATAGGCCCCCGCGTCGAACTCCGCGTTGGCGTCGGAGCTCAGGTCGTAGGTCGGCTCCGGGAACTCCACGTGATGGTAGGCGCCGGTGCCCGCGTCGGTGACGCGCAGCCGGATCAGCCCGTCCTCGCGCTCGTGGACGACGTAGTGCCGGGCAAAGACGTCCACGTCCTCGAGCATCACGTCCGAACGGTGCGCGATCAGCTCGCGCCAGCGCGCGGGATGCGGATCGTCCACCGGGGCCGCGACGAGGCGGAAGTTCCGCAGGCCGTCGCGGTTGGTGCGGATGTAGAAGACCTCGCCGTCCGGGCCGGCGCCGTGATCCACCTGGTACTCGTGATCCGTCTCGCGCGGGAGCACCATCCGCCACGCCCCGCCCGGCTCCCCAGCGTGGAGATAGCGCACCTCGGTGCTCGTGAAGCTGCCCGAGACCAGGAAGAGGTAGGCGAGGCTGCGCGAGCGGCCCACGTGGAAGCGGAAGAGGGCGTCCGGCTCCTCGAGGAGCAGATCGGCCACCGCGACCCCGAGGCGATGCCGGTGCAGCCGGTAGGGACGTTTGGCCTCGTCCTCGGTGACGTAGAAGAGCGTCTGGTTGTCCGCGGCCCACGCCACCGCGCTCACCTTCTCCACCCGGTCCGGCAGGAGGGCGCCCGTGTCGAGATCCTTCACGTGGAGCGTGTAGTCGCGGAAGCCGGTCAGGTCGGTGGTATAGGCGAGGAGCCGGCCGTCGTCGCTCACCGAGGCCGCGCCCAGGGCCAGGAAGGGGTGGCCCTCCGCGAGCTGGTTGAGATCGAGCATCACCTGCTCGGGCGCGTCGAGACGGTCCGTCTTGCGACAGTAGATCGGGTACTGTTTGCCCTTCTCGGTGCGCGAGTAGTAGTGGTAGCCGCGCAGGCGGTAGGGCACCGACTGGTCGTCCTCCTTGATTCGCGCCAGCATCTCCGCGTAGAGCGACTCCTGGAACGGCACCGTCGGCTTCATCATCGCGTCGGTATAGGCGTTTTCCGCGGTCAGGTAGGCGATGACGTCGGGATTGTCCTTCTCCCGCATCCAGTGGTAGTCGTCCTGGCGCACGTCGCCGTGGACCACGTCGGTCCTGGGGATTTTCTGGGCGACCGGGGGCCGCCCGGCCGGGGGGGTGCCGGACATGTTCCGCACCGTACCACAGGGGCCCCCGCTTGCGCGGGCGCGCGCTCCGTCTCTACACTGGCGCGATCCGGCCATGCCCGAGCTGCCCGACGTCACCGTCTACCTCGAAGCGCTGGCCGCGCGCATCGGCGGCGCGCGCCTCGAGCGCCTCCGGCTCGCCAACCCCTTCGTGCTGCGCTCGGTGGATCCGGGCCCCGCCGAGATCGCGGGCCGCGCGGTGACCGGCCTGCGCCGCCTGGGCAAGCGCATCGTGATCGCCCTGGAAGGCGAGCGGTTCGTGCTCATCCACCTGATGATCGCGGGGCGACTGCACTGGAAGGAGGCGGGCGCGAAGCTCCCCGGCAAGATCGGGCTGGCCGCGCTCGATTTCTCCACCGGCACCGTCACCCTCACCGAGGCGGGATCGAAGCGCCGCGCCGCCATCCACCTGATCCGCGGCGAGGCCGCGCTCGCCGCCCACGATCCGGGCGGCCTCGAGCTCGGGGATGCCGACCCCGCCGCCTTCCGCGCCGCGATCACGCGCGAGTCCCACACGCTGAAGCGCACGCTGACCGACCCGCGCATCCTGAGCGGCATCGGCAACGCGTACTCCGACGAGATCCTGCACCGGGCCCGGCTCTCCCCGGTGCGCATGACGCGCCAGCTCTCGGAGGAGGAGAGCGGGCGGCTCTTCGAGGCGGCGAAGGCCACGCTGGCCGACTGGATCGAGCGGCTGCGGCGCGACGCGGGGGGCGAGTTCCCGGAGGGCGTGACCGCGTTCCGTCCCGACATGGCGGTGCACGGCCGCTACGGCCGCCCCTGCCCCGACTGCGGTGCTCCGGTGCAGCGCATCGTGCACGCGGAGAACGAGACCAACTACTGCGCGCGGTGCCAGACCGCCGGGCGCCTCCTCGCGGACCGCGCGCTCTCGCGGCTGCTGCGCCAGGACTGGCCGCGCACGCTCGAGGAGATGGAAGAGCGGCGGCCCGCCGGCGCCTCCGGGCTCACCACCCCCGCGGCCGATCCCCCGCGAGCCCGCCGCCGGCGCTGACCGGCGCCGGGTCGCTCAGCGCGGCGCGGGGCCGGGCTCGCCGACCAGGATATCGACCGGATCAGTGCCCTGGAGCTTCACCCGCACGCGCCAGGGGCTCGGCCCGGTCTGGGCGAGCGGGAAGGACGCGATACTGCTTCCGACCTCGCTGGGGCTCCCGCCGCCGCCCACCACCCCGCCCGTCGACACGCCGACGCCCGTGCTCACCCCGCCGCCCATGCTGCCGAAGCTGCCGACCCCGAAGCCGATGCTGACCGGGCTGCCCCCGCCGCCCGCGGCCGGGGTGTACTCGATGGTCTGCGCCTCCAGCACGCTCCCGTCGAGCTTCACGACCTGCGCCCGCTCGACCCGGCGGCCACGGCCGTCGATCTCCACGCGCAGCCGGTCGCTCACGATCGTGTAGGCGGCGGAGACGGTGGCGCCCGGCGGCTGCACCGCGGGCTTGTAGGGCAGGCCGGACGAGGTGGACGAGCACGCGGCGAGGAGAAGGGCCGCCAGGAGCCCCCCGGTCAGGCTGGTCGCGACGGTGGTCCGCATGCACGGTATTATCGCACGCAGACAGGAGACCCCATGAGCGGCGACGACGAGGAGCGCGTACCCCCGGGAGCCGATCTCGAGCGGTACGTCCGGGAGCTGGCCGAGTTCGTCGGCCTGGACGAGGCGGACGCGAGCGCCATCCGCGCGAGCGCGCCCGCGATCCTGAAGCACGAGGACGCGCTCACCAGCGCGCTCTACGAGCACTTCCTGCGCTTTCCCGCGACCGCGCGCTTCTTCCTGGGCCCGGACGGGGCGCCGGACCGCACCCGGATCGACCGGCGCAAGCACAGCCTCGCCCGGTGGCTGCGCGAGACCGCCCAGGCCGCGTTGACCCACGACTTCGCGTACTACCTGCTCTCGGTCGGCCTCGCCCACAGCCACCGCGAGCATGGGCCGGGCGGCAAGATCCCGCCGCAGTTCATGGTGGCCGCGATGAGCCTCACCCAGACCGCGCTGGCCCGCATCTTCCGCGACGAGCTGGGCGATCCGGCGGCGGCGCTGGACGCCGCGGTGGCCTGGAACAAGCTGCTGCTGCTCCACCTGAACGTGCTGATGATCGGCTACCTGCTCCCGCCCCGCCGCCCCGCCTGAGGCGCAAAAACCCGCGCCCCGGGGGCTCGATCGGCTCCCCGGGGCGCGGCGCTGAGTTCGTCGGACGGCTTACTTCGGCCTGTGGGTGAGCGTGATGCCCATCGCCTTCGCGGCCTCGTCGTACTTGGCCACGGACTCGTCGTGCTTGCCCGCCTTGTGGAGGGCGTCACCCTCGGCGGCAATCGTTTTTGCCTTGAAGGCCGCGTCGTCCAGCCGGTACTCGGCGGCGGCCAGGACCTGCTGCTGCAGCAGGGGGCACTCGTGGGCGAGCGCGGGTGAAACGGCGAATCCCAGGGCGGCGATCGTCAGCAGAATGGTCCTCATGTCTTGCGTCTCCTCGCGTGTGAAGGAAGAGTCGAGTGACGGGAACGGGCACGCGGAGCGATCAGGCGCGAGGAGGCGCGCGGTCGGTCGGCGTGAGGCTCGTCCAGCCGACGACGACCGGGTCATGCGGGTCTGGCGGGACGGCCCGCCGAGGGGACGGGGGCGCGGGCAGGATCCACGTGGGATCGGACAGCACGCCCGCCGCGATGCGGAGCCGGTTCTCGTCGTTCTCCGTCGGGTCGTCGGGGGCCATCCAGCCGTCGTCGGCGTACAGGCCGATCGCCGCGGGAATTGGCAACACGAGCAGGGCGATCAGGAGGAGCCGGCACCACCGCTGCCCGCCCGGTCCCATCCGCATGGGCTGATCCTGACCGGGCGACCGTCGCGTGTCAAGTCGCGGTCGGATTGACAGCGGCCAGCACCCGCCGCATAGTGAGCCCACGCTAGCGAAAGGGAGCCCTCATGGCGAAGCCGACCACGATTCGAGAGCTGCGCGACAGCGGGTACACCCCCCGATCCGTCAAGCAGGAGCTGCGTGACAACCTGATCGCCCGCCTGCGCGGCGGCGAGAGTCTCTTCTCCGGCATCGTGGGCTACGAGCAGACCGTCGTGCCCCAGATCGAGAACGCGGTCCTGAGCGGCCAGGACATCGTCTTCCTGGGCGAGCGCGGCCAGGCCAAGACGCGCATGGCGCGTCTCCTGGTGGGCCTGCTCGACGAGGAGATGCCCGCGCTCGCCGGTTGCGAGATCAGCGACGAGCCGTTCGCCCCGATCTGCTCGGCGTGCCGCCAGCGCGTGGGCGAGCAGGGGGACAAGGCGGCGATCGCGTGGATCCCGCGCGACCGGCGCTACGGCGAGAAGCTCGCCACCCCCGACATCACGATCGCCGACCTGATCGGGGAGGTAGATCCGATCAAGGTCGCGGAGGGCCGCTACCTCTCCGACGAGCTGACGATCCACTACGGACTCCTGCCCCGCACCAACCGCGGCATCTTCGCGCTGAACGAGCTGCCGGACCTGGCCGAGCGCATCCAGGTGGGGCTGCTCAACATCATGGAAGAGCGCGACGTGCAGATCCGCGGCTACAAGGTGCGGCTGCCGATCGATCTCTACGTGGTGGCGAGCGCGAACCCGGAGGACTACACCAACCGCGGGCGGATCATCACCCCGCTCAAGGACCGCTTCGGCTCGCAGATCCGCACCCACTATCCCCGGCGGGTGGAAGACGAGATGGCGATCATGGAGGCGGAGCGCACCAGCTACCTCGACGCGGGGCTCGAGACGAAGAGCCCGGAGTTCATGAAGCAGCTGGTGGCCGAGGTCACCCACCTGGCCCGCCGCTCGCCCGAGATCAGCCAGCGCTCGGGGGTGTCGGTGCGCGTGACGATCTGCAACTACGAGAACCTCCTGTCGAGCGCGCTCAAGCGGGCGATCCGCCTCGGCGAGGCGGTGGCCGCCCCGCGGGTGAGCGATCTCTCCGCCATCGCCGCCTCCACCGGCGGCAAGATCGAGATGGAGAGCCTGGGCGACGCGACCGAGGACAAGGTCCTCGGCAAGATCATGCAGCGCGCGCTGCTCAACGTGTTCAACCGCAACTTCTCCTCCGGCGAGCTGGACGAGGTGGTGGGGGCCTTCCAGGACGGGCTCAAGATCGAGGTCTCCGACTCGATGCCCGCCGATCTCTACCTCCGGCACCTCGGCCAGGTGCGCCCGCTGCAGGCGGCGGTCCGCAAGCTCGGGGCCCAGGACCCGGCGAGCGTGGCCGCCGCGGTCGAGTTCGTGCTGGAGGGCCTCCATCTCAGCAAGAAGCTGAACAAGGACGTGCAGGCCGGCCAGGCGCGCTACCGGGTGGCGTGAGGCGCTAGTGTCGCCCCCGAGCTGGTACTCGCGCTGGGACGGCTCCCAGCGTCTCGACGATCTCGACGCCGATCAGCTCCTGGACGCGATGTCCGACGATCTCCTGTCGGACGGCGATCCCTGGAGCGCGCTCCGGCGTCTCTTCCAGCGCGGGGCCAAGAACCCGGACGGGGCCAACCTGCCCGGACTGCAAGACCTGCTCAACCGGCTGCGGCGGCAGCGCCAGCAGCAGCTCGACCGCTACGATCTCTCCTCGGTGCTCGACGACATCAAGCAGAAGCTCGACAACATCCTGAAGACCGAGCGCGAGGGCATCGAGCGGCGGGTGGCCGACGCGAAGGAGCGGGCCGAGAAGGGCGAGGCGCCCGACTCGTTCCGACAGGGCATGGAGCAGGCCGCCGCCGAGCACCGGAAGCGGCTCGACGAGATGCCGGAGTCTCCGGCCGGGCGCATCCAGGACCTGCAGAACTACGAGTTCATGGATCCCGACGCGCACCGCATGTTCTGGGAGCTGATGAAGGGCCTGCAGCAGCAGATGCTGCAGCCGTTCCTCTCCAACATGCAGAAGGCGCTCGGCAACATGACCCCCCAGGACCTCGAGCGGATGCGCGAGATGATGCGCGATCTCAATCGC
>WNFL01450850.1_pt1 | contig 33256 bp, 50 predicted proteins | sample 5400361 | NCBI WGS metagenome assembly WNFL01 (sample SAMN13153351, study PRJNA577476) | soil metagenome | isolation source: 40 cm soil on Douglas fir-dominated hillslope | place: USA:California | collected 2013-09-17
TGCCAAGACTGGTGCCGCAGTCGGTGATACTCTCAAGGGGCACACTTACACGGTGACGTCCGTTGCCTACTCTCCCGATGGGCGCCACATCATCTCCGGATCCGACGATGACACCATTCGAATCTGGGATTCCAATACTAGTGCAGCAGTTGGCGATCTTCTCGAGGGGCATACCCACTCGGTCCAGTCTATTGCTTGCTCTTCGGACGGGCAGCACATCGTTTCTGGGTCTCGTGACAACACTACCCGTGTGTGGGACGCATTTCCACCTGCTTCCATCCGACCTTCCTCTTGTAGCCCGATCCATCCTGAACTTTTTGCAAAGCCGAACATGGAGGGTTGGGTCAAGGATTCAGGGGGTGGTTTACTATACTGGTTACCCCAAGATTGTCGTTCGGGCGTGCATTCACCTGCCCTTATGACGCTCCCCCTTACATCCCGTTATCGATCCGTCTCTTTGGACTTTGACGACATTGCCATTGGAACCTCATGGACCCAAATTTACAAAAGTACGCCTTCCTAGCCTTTCTTTCCATTGAACTCTGCGCATGTAGTTTGATATTTGTTACTTTTTTGGTTATTGACGTTTCTCCCATCATTAATATATCACTGCAAACAGAGTGCGCGTAGCCCACGCGGTTTTGTTGTTTAAAGTGTGGTTGCTTGTTAAAAAAGCCGGGCTGGAACGGGGCGGCCACAGGATGTGGGACCCTTGGAATACGGGCCGCTATGACGGCCTGTCATGACCGCGTGTGATTAAGAAGACGGTCCGTCAAGACGCGTCGGGCCGTCGGAGTGTCCCAACAATAGGGGCCTCACTTATTTCGGCCTGAAAGTAATGCGCAAATTTCCTCCTGTGCTCTCTGAATGCGGTGCCAGTTTTACTATAATTCACTAAAAAGATCACCAATTACCACAACTGTCCGATTGGCATCCATATAATAGATGGTTGGATAACCTACTAGGTTCTAAGATAACCTTCATATTCAAATTCAAAATATCATTTGATTATGAGTGAAACCAGAGGTTTTCGTTTATCTAAGTTATCTTCCTCAGGTCTGAGTAGGAGACGACGTTCCTGCCTACAGGGGTTGTCGACTCGACCACTCCTTATCGTAATATTGTGTGCCCTCATGCTGGACAAGCATACATATATTTCATTGCAATATGTATATTGAAAATCCCGTATGTGGTATGCTTTTAGCTCGTTCAAGTTAGGAAAACGACTGTCTTCAAGTATACGAGTACAAGGAGGAACGAATGGACTACTAGGATTAATTCGAGATTAGAAATCGTTACAAAACTCGATACTTTGCGGAGAAAATCATCATCATCACGGAAAAACAAGAAAAGATATTCGTACTTTGTTTACACTATTCAGGTAGCCTCATCAAACAAATAACGGCGCACGCACGCAAGCGGCGGAATCGTACTGTAGTTTTTCTATGCTCTATGCAAAGGGCGCACAGGAAGGGATAAGAGATATCCTTATCGTTCGTGAAAAAGAAAATATGTCGGGGTCCGTTGCACAATAATGAATTGGCCTTAGGCCATCCCCGCAGCGGCAGTGGCACCACCCCGCTCCTTCAAGTTCCAGTTGCGGATGAGGAGGGCGAAGAGGCTGGCGAGACCCGTGGCGGGTACGATGACGATAAAGGTATAGTCGAGGGCGGCGATGTAGGCGTTGACGACGGGTTCCTGGAGCTCCTTTGGGAGTAAGAAGATGAAGGAGACGGATTGGCGGACGGCTTGGAGCGTCTCGGCGGGGATCACACTGGTGTACTGGGCGAGGTTAGTTGTGAGCCTGGTGCCGAAGACGGTGCCTGATATGGCAATGCCGACGGTACCGCCGACGAGCTGGAGGAAGGTGACGAGCGAGGTGGCTTGTGCGATGATCTCTGGCTCGTCTGCGTACTCGGCTTGAATGGCAATGATGGTGTTCTGGAAGGCGACACCTGTACCGAGACCGAGGAGGATCTGATAGCCAATCAACTTTGCGCTGCTTGTGTAGACGTCAATGGTGAAGAGGAGACCGCCGGCGGGTGCGGCGATGATTGGGCCAAAGAAGAGGAAAGGCCAGTAGCGTCCGGTCTTGTTGATAATGGCGCCTGAACCAGCTGTACCGACGACGGCTGAAAGCATAAAGGGAATGATGTCGATGCCGGATTGTGTGGGCGTGCGACCCTTTGACTGGTAGAAGAAAGGGAGGTAGTAGGTGGCGGCGATGAAGATGAACATGAGGAAGAATGCCTCGCCGCTGGCACCGACTTGTGTACGGTGCTTGAACATGCGGAGTGGCATCATGGCGCGAGGGCCCATGTAGTGCTCCCAGGCAACGAAGAGAATGAGAACAGCTGCAAACTAAGGGTGGAGGGTTAAGAGGGGCAGGCAAGGGGAAGAGAGGGGAATGGCGTACCACTGCAAAACAGGCGATGACAGCCTTGTCATTCCAAGGTTTGGTTTGACCGCCCCACTGGAGAGCGAGGAGGAGGGGAGTGATGGTACCGAGAGAGAGGACAGAGCCGAGCCAATCGAGAGACTTCCACTTTTGAAAAGTGGTCATGCCCTTGTGGAGAGGGGACTCGACGGGATCATGAGCAGGGAGCCAAATGACGATGGCAGCGATTGAAATAGCACCAAAAGGAAGATTGATGTAAAAACACCAGCGCCAGGTGACATGGTCCGTGAATGCGCCGCCGAGGAGGGGACCGACGATGCTTGCGACGGCGAAGACGCCACCAAAGCTACCGAAAAGAATTGGACGGTCTTCTAGACGGGTAACTTGACCGATGACAGTGAGAACGGAGATGAAGATGCCAGAGGCACCGACGCCTTGTACGGCACGTGCAAAAATGAGGACATTGATGGAGGGACTAAGAGCACAGATGAGACTGCCGAGCTCAAAGACGGAGATTGCGACGAGGTAGAGATATTTAGTTTTCGCGATAGTTAGGAATTGGCCAAAGGTGAGCATGAGGCCGGCTTGTGTGAGGAAGTATGCGCTGACGATCCATGTTAATTGGTCAAGAGCATCGAAATCTGATGCGATGCGTGGGAGTGCGGTGGCGACAATGGTTTGATCGAGGGCAATGAGGAGAACGGAAAGGAGGAAACCGCTGTTGTGGGAGGAGGAAGAGTAAGAAGGAGTATTCGAGATAGTAAAGATAGTAGAGATAAACAACGTACACGAAAACGAGAAAGAGCTTTCGTCCTGTGAGGATTGTAGTCTGTTCGACATCAAGATTTGATGAGGTCGGCTTCTCCTTGTCCTTGTCCGTGCTACCACTGGGGTTGTGACCATTACGGGAGTCGTGTGTGCTGACGACGGTAAGAGTATCCGTTCTAGAAGCAGGACCAGCTTCTTTTTCAGACATGAGGGGAGTGACGGCTCTGCTGTTGATGGCCGTTGGTGCTGTCGATGTGTCCATATGGGATGGGAGGGACGAGGACGAGGACGAGGACGACGGCGAAGGGAGACGGCGAGCGGCGAGCGAGGGAGTGGGTGGGTGTTGGGTGGGTGTTGGGTGGGTGTGTGGAGTGGGCTAGAAGATGGGGATTGGTTATAAAGGGAACAGGGACTAGTCTGTGTCTGCGGCATCCTTGCCGCGCTAGTTCGTCAGTCGAACGTCAGACTTGAGCCGTCAGCCTGCGACCTGAGCGCGCGCTTGGCAATCAGGTTTGCTTACACAATCAATCAATCACTTGCGATTGCGACGGGATCGGGTGGGTTGGGCTGGTTGGAATTCAGCGCTTACATAACGACAAAGGGGTACCGCCCGAGCTAGCCAATCACATTCGTCCATGATGGCTCTCTTCCGTCTCGGGGGTTTACTCGCCTGGAGGGTTTCGCGCACAGAGCTACTATACGCGTACATTATCATTGTACGACATATGCACATCACATACGCATATACGACATACGCACATACGCACATACGCACAATAAGCACATACCTTATCCTTATCACCATTCCTTATCCCATGCCGGTGCCGAGGAGGACACGTCACTGAAACTGAAACTGAAACTGACTACTGACATGGTCCCACTTTTGACCCACCCAATTTCGACCCGTAAGCATGCAGCATGCGCATGCTTGCCCAACTGCCCAACTGCACGCAGGGACTGCAACCAGGGTGCAACGAAGAAACCAACCGCGCCCATCGGCGGAGCGGGATTTATTTGACGCGGCAGGATTTACTACCATATCTTGTGCATCCATCCCAGTGTAGCATTCTTGAGTTCTCTCGAGTTCTGCCCGATGGCCGAAAGTCAAGTTAACCCTAGGGCCTGTAACTGTGAACCGTACCCAACCGCAACCGAACAACTGTGTATATATCAAAAACCAAAAACAACGTCCAACCCAAGGTGAATCAGGTCTTGCCTCACTCCCGCCTTTACTAACTACTGACTCCCCTGCGTTCTTCCCAGTCCATCATCTGTTTATCCATCCTACATACACCTTCCCTCGGGCGACCCGCAGAGAAAGCTATGCGGCGAACCCGCTTCGTATGGAGCTTCGGCCGATCGAAGTGTCGGAATTACGCTTTTGGCTTCAACACCGCCAGTAAGACTTCACGTAGTGTGTGTTAGCGCTCATTACAAATACTTGCCCATACTTTATATTATTCCGGTCCTTCATATAACGGGCGCTCCTCACAACCGCAAGGGTCGCGTTCCGGCCCACGAGCACAGAGCGCTTGTCTTCCTTCCGATCTACTCTGACTCTGATCCCACTTACCCTCTGGATGTCTTGAATAGCCACCCAGTTCTCCAACACCGTCTACCATCATAATTGAGCCACCGAACCACACCGTATGCCCGTTAGAAAGTCCAAGATCGTCCAGCTCACCAATGGTGACACAGACGCACTCAGTATTATCAACTGACCCCCAACAGAGCGAGATATTCAACTCTCCTCTTTTGGCTGACAGACCAACTATACTAAAGGCTTAGGGCGTTTTCGAGTCTGTGTCTCAAGTCTAATCCTTAACGGAGAAAGAGTGAGCATTAGGTATTTGGAAAGATCAATGAATATATTGAATCGGTCTACTCGTCCTACTGACTGCACGTTTAAAGTTGCGTGGAGGATTTGTAATGTCACCAACTAGTTTGTAACTTGTAATGTGAAACGACACGCGGGACGATATGCTCATCATCAAATGAAAATGAGGCTGCAACGCTTTGTGACACAACAAGTTGAGTTCGAATGGTATCACCTTTCTCAGTCCAGTTGGGCACAGGTGTGTAAACGATTTGACCCAGGGATTAGCACGATCCTCAACCGCGGGCGCCTCCCAGGTGTGGCATTTTCTCAAACGAACGTAGGCCCAGAAGTCCCTTACCTAGATGGTCAGAATTTCGACCAAGTTATCCCCCAAAATGGAGGAGATTGCCCAACCTTTGTATTCGAATCAATCACATGTTCATTCACCGCTTGACCTCCACCGCTTCCCGGTCATGCAACGTCACGTATTGTCCAGAGCTACACGAAATATACGGGCCTTGCGATCCGTACCATCCACTGTAGCTATTTCGCGCCGCGCCATTTCCATGTCTCGACCATCAGCATCCCAATTAAACTCCTTGCACACCTTCACTGATGAAGAAGATATGCTCAGAGAAGCCGGTAAGCGGTTTCTTGCGCACTCCAGTCTCGTCTGCCACTCATAGAATGATCCGGTTGTGGCGTGCGACTGACTTGTTCCCAGTTAGGCGGTTTGCTACGGATGTAGTAGGGCCTAAAGTACGAGAGATGGATGAAAATGAAGCGATGGACCCCTCAATTATAGAGGGTCTCTTCGAGCAAGGGGTCAGTTCCACCGGCTCCCCACTTCAAGGACTATCAGACTGAAGTGACACCGCCCTCTAGTTTATGGGGATTGAAACCCCGGGCGAACTTGGTGGGGCTGGTGCTTCGTTCACAAGCGCCATCGTCGTCATTGAGGAACTCGCGAAAATCGACCCTTCCGTATCAGTACTCTGCGACGTACATAATACCCTCGTCAACTCCATCTTCCAGAAGTATGGGACGAAGGAACAGCAGGAAAAATGGCTACCTCAGCTTGCGACCGACAAGTTGGCATGCTTCTGCCTCAGCGAACCAGCGAGCGGGAGCGACGCATTTGCGCTACAGACAAAGGCCGTAAAGGACGGAAACCACTGGGTTATTAATGGGTCGAAGATGTATGCCCTCAGCCCTTATTTCGAGTCCCCGACTTATTCAATGTGTCGGCAGGTGGATTACGAACAGCTATGAGGCGGAAATTTTCCTCATTTTTGCGAATGCAGACTTCAGTAAAGGTTACAAGGGCATCACTTGCTTCGTTGCCACGAAGGATATGGGCATTCAAATCGCGAAGAAGGAACAGAAGCTCGGTATTCGCGCCTCAAGTACTTGCACGCTCAACTTTGACGATCTCAAGATACCTGAAGAGAATATCATCGGCGGTCTTGGACAAGGATACAAGGTTGCGATCGAAATTCTCAACGAAGGTCGAATTGGTATCGCCGGACAGATGATTGGACTTGCGCAAGGAGCTTTCAACAAGGCCGTTCCGTATACATATGAGCGGAAGCAGTTCGGTCAACCGGTCGGGCATTTCCAGGGAATGCAGTTTCAGATCGCGCAAGCAGCGATCGAGATTGAAGCTGCGCGACTTCTGACCTACAATGCGGCTCGAAGAAAAGAGGAAGGGAAGAACTTCACAAAGGAGGCCGCGATGGCCAAGCTCTATGCCAGTCAGGTCGCTCAAAAGGTCTCAGGGAGCGCTATTGAATGGGCAGGGGGTGTGGGCTTTACGAGGGAGACGGGAATTGAGAAGTTCTGGAGGGATTCAAAGATTGTGAGCCATCCATCCAGTGGTTCGAAGTGCCGTGTTAACTGACAATGTCAATCCCCGTCCATCAAAGGGCGCCATTTATGAGGGCACATCGAATATTCAGCTACAAACTATCGCGAAAATCATTCAGAAAGAATATTCCTAGTGTTTTTTTTTAAATTCTAGTTTCGGGTCCCCTTCTGGTAGTAGTCATTTGAAACTTCATCACAAGGACATCTTTTTTTCAGAAAGCACAGCATTTGATTTTCATCGGACACTGGCACGAGGTTTGTGACCTATAATTGCCAATATACAGACGATTCCTCCAACCAAACCGGCCCGGTAGCTCAGCGGTAGTGTATCACGGAATTCCAAGAATATTGTGGGTCGCGTGGAGATGCGCGCTTAAGTCACCCAGGTGATATACCTGGAATACGATTGCAGTCTTTATCAGGAATCGATTGGTTTACCGTCTCTTGACAGGCTACGAAGTGCGAATAGGCTGATTAGCGCCCCACGCTGACCGTGCGTGCCGGACGCGTTGAACCTGACCACTGCACCGAACTAGCACCCTGATCAAGAACTGAAGCTTATCCTTCGCAGTGATGGCCAAAACAGTTCCCTTTGCTTCCCTCGTCAATGAGGAGACTGGGCGCCTCAAGTGGTTCGAGGCATTTATGCGCGGAAGGTGCGAAGTCCTGTTGCTGCGTAATTCTTACTAAATCGATCACTAGAGTCGAACTGGAGCAAAAAACGTATGATGACAGTACCATAGTCCATGAACCTGCCCTGATTGTCCAAAAAGGATTGCGGGTCTTCAGGCGTTGCTTGAAGGGGCGCCTCCTCTACCTGATAGCAAGCTCTTGTGGCATAGTGCCCTCGAGGAACTTCTGGGTGGTACTCGAGATGGTTAGAAACATCCCTGAGCGATTGAGATCGGAGACTAAAATCAACCGCAGAACTGAACACTCGAATAGAAGAACTGGAAAGATTGAAAGATCAATTGCAAGCCGTGGGAACGTCCGTTTCAAACGCCGTGAGTGACGGGACCTTAATTCTATGTCACGAAACCAATCCCTTTCCTCCAGATAATGGTTATTCGTGACCTAAATTCTGAGGTTGAAACACTCGAATCAACAGAGGATGTCGACTCTGCTCAAGCTGCCACAGCGACTTTGTACAAAGATTGGCTGGACATCACATCGGTCGATGTCAATTTCCAAAAAAGCCTGTCCAACTTTCTCGAAGGAAAAATTGGAATGCGAAAAAGAGGGAAAGCACGAGAAGCGTTTGATAAGTATGGCAAACAAGGTGAACCAAGAAAGAGTGACCACCAGACCGACCTAATCCAGATTTGCCAGATTTAAAATATCGTCGCATAGTATATCAGAAGCGACAAAGCCAAAATCAATTCCCCAACTCAATCCCGGACCGAGTTCAGGTTAAACCAATGTTGTTCGTCAGGGTCATGATTGACTTACCATCACAGGAATATGGGACCAAATATTGGACTGCTGTGTGTGACGTGGGCATGGTGATGGAGTCATTTGCAAACTACCTTCGGTATTTCGAGAAACAAGATTGGGATCGGAAACTAAATTGATTGGCAGGAATCTATCAAGCACTTGTAATTCTTCTGGATCAGCAATCTGGGCATCGGCCAAGAATATCAAGCCTCTTGTTGATGCAAACTGTCATCGATCCACTATCGAAATCCTGGATCCAAGTCACGCTCTCCCAGTGGCCAAACCATACTATTTGGATGCCCACCAGAGTTTCGCACTGTCGGAGAACTGACGAAAATTCCTCCTGTTTTGGAGTATATTTTAGATTCTGTTCATACCTGGCCTTTAACAACTATAGCGCCCTTCGCAGTAGGTCAAAAGCAGGGAAATTGTACAACTAACTCACTCCATAGTAAGATGGAGACATACTGGCCCTTGGTCAATAAGCTCGAAGAAGCATGGACAGGTGTGGAGGAACGTGATCGCGCAATCATTTCCAACCTCGTCCTGCAATACGATCACAGATGTCTCATTATGGTTTGTCTGGTCCGATACACCATATAGAAAGCTAAAAGGCCTTATAGGGATACTTTATGGCTCTTCCAGAGCCATTATGGTCAGATGATGATATTGAGATCGCCAAGGAGGTAATTCGCGACCCTTCCAGCCTGGTTTCGAATACCTGGAGTAAAGACCCCACGAAATTGGCTATTTTCTGGGCCTTGGGTTCTTTTCAGGCTAAGTTAGGTTTTCGCGGTCGTATTCTTGGTGATTATATAGTTGTCGCTCTGGCTCAAAAAGAGGTTTGTTTCCTTCATTCCTATTCATTGGAAGGTGTGGAAGTACATTGCTAAACTCATTTCAGGTCCCTTTTAATGGTCTCAGTACTGTCCTCTCGTCCCTGTCCAGATATCCAGATATCGGGAGCCACCTCCCTGCAGATTGACTTTTTCAAGGGGGGGATGTAGGTCAGGCGAGGCTACCAAAACAGACCCAACAACACCGGTGGAGATCCGCGAAATATCCGAAGAAGGCAAGACAAGTTCCCCACACATATATTGGTGGTGGGGAACTTACGAAAGCAGAACTACACATGCAGCTACACAGGCATCACAGCTTACCTATTTGGATCCACTTTAGATGATGTATTTACATCTGTTTGAATACGTGTACTTGAGTTACTCTGAAGTCGGCCACTCCGATGGAGCACCTGTGGAGCCAAGGCGTCCACGTGCGTGGCTACTTCGGATCGGCTAGCCTATTTTGACCTCGGATGTCTCAGGATAACTGACATCTGTCGCTTCTGCAACTGCCTTTGCCCGCATCTTTTTTGTCAGAAAGCATAGGATTTGATTTTCATCAGACACTGGCGCAAGGTTTGTGACCTATAATTGCGAATATACAGACGATTCCTTTCAGGTGCAATAATCTTTATGGCTACTCGTTATTTCACCAGTGGCCGAACTGTTGGGAACGAGCCTGACCTCGAGTTGATGATTCCTCCAACCAAACCGGCCGAGTATCTCAGCGATAGTGTACCAGGGAAGTCCAAGAATATTGTGGGTTGCGTGTGTAAGGGCGGGCATATGGGTCATTCCATCACATAGTGTTCTCGTTTCCATGTAGACCGAGCGCTGCATGCCCCTCGAACCCATCGATCTTTTACTCTTACCACAACTCCTCCACGTATAGCGCCTTTTAGTACACTCGTCTCTTTCAATATATCAAAGGGATTCGATTGTATTTGGCGTTTCGGACTGAGAAAGGTCGGAAAAGATGATCACACCTTACAGCGTGGAGATGCGCACCTAAGTCACCAGGGATGTACCTGGAATACGATCTTTATCAGGAATCGATTGTTTTACCGTCTCTTGACAAGCTACAAAGTGTGAACAGGCTGATTAGCGCCCCACACTTACCCTGCGTGCCGACCACGTTGAACCTGACTACTGCACCGAACTAGCACCCTGTTTAAGGACTGAAGCTTATCCTTCGCAGTGATGGCCAAAAAGTTCCCTTTGCCTCCCTCGTCAATGAGGAGACTGCACGCCTCGAGTGGTTCGAGGCATTCATGCGCAGAAGGTGCGGAGTCCTCTTGCTGCGACCTTTGCGTAATTCTTACTAAATCGATCACTAGAGTCGAACTGGAGCAAAAAACGTATGATGACAGTAACAAGGTCCATGAACCGGCCACTGATTGTCCAAAAAGGATTGCAGGTCTTCAGGCGTTGCTTGAAGGGGCACCTCCTCTACCCGATAGCAAGCTGTTGTGGCATCGTGCCCTCGAGGAGCTTCTGGATGGTACTCGAGATGGTTAGAAACATCCCTCAGCGATTGAGATCGGAGACTAAAATCAACTGCAGAATTGAACACTCGAATAGAAGAGCTGAAAAGATTGAAAGATCAATTGCAAACCTTGGGAATGTCCATTGCAACTGCCGTGAGTGACGGGACCTTAATTCTAAGTCACGACACCAATCCCTTTCCACCAGAAAATGGATATTCGTTTTGAGGTTGAAACACTCGAATCAACAGAGGGTGTCGACTCTGCTCAAGCTGCCACAGCGACTTTGTGCGAAGATTGGCTGGACATCACATTGGCCAATGTCAATTTCCAAAAAAACATGCCCAATTTATTCGAAGGAAAAACTGGAAAACGAGACAGAGTGAGGGCAGAAGAAGCTCTCAAGAAGTACTACAACCAAGGTGAACCAAGAAGGAGTGACCACCAGATAGGCCTAATCCACATTTGCCAGATTTAAAATATCGTCGTATGGTACATCAGAAGCGACAAAGCCAAAGTCAATTCCTCAACTCAATCCCGGACCGAGTTCAGGTTAAACCAATGTTGTTCGTCAGGGTCTTGATTGATTTGCCATCATAGGAATATGGGACCAAATATTGGACTGCTGTATGTGATGTAGGCATGGTGATGGAGTCATTTGCAAACTACCTTCGGTATTTCGAGAAACAAGATTGGGACCGGAAACTAAATTGATTGGCAGGAATCTATCAAGCACTTGTAATTCCTCTGGATCAGCAATCTGGGCATCGGCCAAGAATATCAAGCCTCTTGTGGATGCAAACTGTCATACAGAGGCAATTGAGGTTGCGTATCACCAATCACCAATCCGATTTTCACCAATCCACTATCGAAATCCTGGATCCGAGTCACGCTCTCCCAGTGGCCAAACCATACTATTTGGATGTCCACCAGAGTTTCGCACTGTCGGAGAACTGACGAAAATTCCTCCTGTTTTGGAATATCTTTTAGATTCTGTTCATCGCTGGCCTTTAACATCTACAAGGGACTTCGCAGTAGGTCAAAAGCAGGGAAATTGTACAACTAACTCACTCTATAGTAAGATGGCGACATACTGGCCCTTGGTTAATAAGCTTGAAGAAACATGGACAGGTGTGGAGGATCGTGATCGCGCACTCATTTCCAACCTCGTCCCGCAATACGATCACAGATTTCTCATTATGGTTCGTCTGGTCCGATACGCCATATAGAAAAGCTAAAAGGCCGTATAGGGATACTTTATGGCTCTTCCAGAGCCAGTATGGTCAGATGATGATATTAAGGTGGCCAAGGAGGTAATTCGCAACCCTTCCAGCCTGATTTCGAATACTTGGAGTAAAGACCCCACGAAATTGGCTATTCTCCGGGCCTTGGGTTCTTGTCAGGCTAGGTTAAGTAGGTCATGACGGTCGTGGTTTTGGTCATTTTATATTTGACGCTCTGGCTCAAAAATTGGTGTGTTTCCTTCATTCCTCTTCATTGGAAGTGGAGGAAGTACATTACTAAACTCTTTTCAGGTCCGTTATCGTCTCGATACTGTCCTCTCGTTGGGGAACTTATGAAAGCAGAACTACACAGGGGCGTCACGGCTTACCTATTTGAATCCACTTTAGATGATGCATTTACATACATTTAAATACGTGTATGTACCTGAGTTCCTCTGAAGTTGGCCACCCCGATGGAGCACCTGCGGAGCCAAGGCGCCCATCTGGATCACCTTGCCTATTTTGACCTCGGATATCTCAGGATAACACATCTATCGCTTGTGCAACCGCCCCTGCCCCAAAAATTTTAAGTCTCATGAACTCTGACTCCCCCACATCGTCGCCCTCCCCTAACCCCTCTGCATCATTGCCCTCATCTTGTGAGCGGTGTTTTCCTTTTCTACTTATGAATCTGTGGCTTATACTCAATTGACAACACGATTCTCAGCTACCAACTCCGAAGATATCTAGGGACATCTCACAATCCAGTGGTGGGTGAAATAGTCCACTTGTGTCTGTCTCCAGTGGGCCCCTTACACCACTCTCTTGGTCGGCCCAGTGAGTGCAAACACATTGGGGTCGTGTGCTTTTAGAAGCAGGACGGCACACAAAGAGCATGTGACCTCTCACCGGGAACATGGGGCTTTGTTTCCCTGCTTGCTCCCCTTTGAAAGGCATGAGCTTTTTCGAGACAAAGCCAGGGCACCTTCCGGATGCAATCCTCAAGTTCAACGGTGACTAACCAAGGGGAAATAGATGCAGAAAGGTCCTGGTGCGTCAACCTCTTCATTGTTTCCTCCCTAGTTCTGATACACTCCCGCCCTATCCCCAGTCTGGCCACTTTTTCCTTCTACATTGAGTTCAGGGCCACCACGAACCATATATAGTTGTGGTCTGAGGACACACATTGCAAGGTTAGATGAATATCGAATATCTCAAGCATTTACTGGTCATCTGTAACTGCCTTCTTCAATTGTTCTATCATTGGCATACGTAGTGCGAGGTCAAGTTTTAACAGAGCACAGTCAGAACCTTAGGTGGTTGATTAATTATTCATATGAAACGGTAGCCGGGAGTCTTGGATGGGAATTTTAGGTTGGACTAATTGCCACCATCGTTACGCGTGAGTTCTTCGCAAAATCGTTTGACAAACTTAGGGTTGAAACTTCACTATATTATTGAGTTATTTATTCTGAGCGACCATCCAAACCCACAGATAGAGCCTGCCAGAAACAGCCACTCGACACTCTTCCTTGAAGATTGTTCTGTGCGTGACATGTAGCCCAAATCAAGTGGGTTTTATGGTTATCTCTTACAACAACAGATAGTTGCTATAATTCAAGATGTGACCAAGTTGTTCCCGCAAGTGGTTTCATGTTTGACCTGTGGTTTCAATATTTTGGATTATTACTCTTCAATTTCAATTCCATTAATCCGTACCATGCTATATATGTGATTAATAATGATACAACAGGCCTGCACAGGAACGTCCTCGGTCGTATGTTGGACCTAGTAGTCGACGGCCCCTTTGTAAAGGGGCTGCCGCATTGGTAGGACAAACAAAACACGCCAAGCAAGGAACGCGACCACGGTAAAAAGAAGTAGCAGGGCTCCACCTACAGTACCGGCGAGTATGTCAGACGATTGGAAGTTTGGTTCAAACCCCGGTTTGTCTGACTCAATCCGGGGTAAGGACATGTCTGAAGGACAGCCACTTTCATCCGTGAATCTAAAGGAATTGTCAACTGTGTGAACAAACTGCGTTCGAGGAAGACCACCGACCTAAAGAAGTCTATGGATAGGCATGGGTCAAAGCAAGGTGGACAAGGGTATCCCGTACAGGGTGCACATGAAGATATTGGACAGTTTGTTGTTGTAATTTCTAGGGTATGGGGGCATGAATCCAGATTTTGGCGAGACCACAAGGGATATTGCTGCTCGTATCCGGAAGCATTAAAAGACTCCACTCGTTCTTCATCCATCGTTACTTCGGCGCTGCCACCACCAGGGTAGCGCGTTCCATAGCACCTGCAAACCCTTGCCATTCAGCGGGCGTGAACAAAGGATGGGGCAATCCGAGCTCACCAAACTGCCGTTCCAAAGAATGAAAAGACTAAAGTACTATTGACGAAAGACGTCGAAAGAGCGGTTGAATTGTACCAATACGACCCTAAGGGGGTTTTATCAGGCCCACGCGACGTATTCCAATCGCCCTTAGTAGTAATAAAGGGCGAGGTATCGTCAAGCAAACATGCGCCAGGAGGAACGCTTGTGGGGGTTGTGCCGATTCGGGTGGGTTCGAATTTCGGAGCGCTGTCATCCACTGCTTCTCGCTCCAACCTGGGAAATATGTTCAGTCCCAAGGGACACGCGGTCTCAGGGGCGTTCTCACAGTATATAGTCTAGGTCGAGGGTTGATTCGGGCACTCCTTGTGGGTCATGCGCTGATTGTGGACTCTGGCCTCGATACGAGACGAGCAACTGGTGGTCGCCCTCTGCGAGACCAGTTCTAGACCATATTGGCCCTCCACTTGGAGGGTGAAGCGAGAAGTCGAGGATTTGCGTCTGGTTGTCGAGAGTAATACTGATATCCTTCTCACTCCCGAGAATTTTCCCATAAATTGAGATGGCATTACCTACACTGTGGTGAGTCTAATGTAAATTATTTCAATGGATAGTACGTGCCTCCCCAGAAGAGAGCGAAAATATTGTGGGGGCCTTGCGGGATGGGAGGGCCGTCCGGTGGCGCGCCCTGAGGTCCCTGAAAGAACTGGTATTGGATCCTAGGGGAATCTTGAAGTAGTTTTAGCTGCTCTGCTCTTGCGGCGACAGTCGCTGCTGTGAGGAGAAGGAGCTCCAACGGGAACATAGGCTAGCTTGTTGCTGTTGGAGACGAGCTGTGTCGAGTTGGTGTGTCGAAAACTGTTTTAGCCAGCTTAGTTAAGGGGATTGCCTTTTAAACTAATGTTGTGGGGCGAAGTCACCTTGGTTGGAGGGCCGACTCGCCTCGCACTGAGCTGTTGAAGCTGTTGAAGCTGTTCACCATTGTTTGGGTTGGGTTGAGGAGGATACCGGTCCGGTGACGTGTGAACGAGCAGGGCCCGATCACGTCCGAGGCTGTCAAGGAAACTAAGGAGAAAGGCTCAAGCTGCCCGAAGCTGGACGCGACGACGAAGACGACCTCTTCATTGTGATTATCCGCCACCAGTACTTGTCAGCACCCCGCATTCGTAGAATCGATGAGCCAGTTAGGGGTAATAATACTACTTCAATCTTCCCGTAAGAGAGCAGGTCAGGAGGTTGGAAATTGGATAAATCACTCCTGAATGTACACAGTCTCTACCTGGTTTGGGTTACGGAGGAGGTCGCGACGCCAACCTACCCGAGTCTTGCCGCCTTGCCGCCTTACAGCCTTGCAGTCTCGCGGATAAATCGACATACTGACATCTTAGATGTGATAATGACTAACAATAGGGTTAACGCGAATGGAACCAGCATCGGCATCGGCAGCGGGATAAGTGATTTTCCTGATTTTACAGCGTGAGGTCAACAAGTAGATGAAAAGTAGAAAAGTATTCCCTTGGATTCTAACTTCTATAATGTATACATCTTGGCAGCCAGGTGACATTCCTTCCAGACAGTTCAACGGTACCGAAGCTCAGAACTCCAACTTACCAGAAACCCGCCCTTGCCCCACGTTTGGACTTCGTATGCAGCGATTGTGGATTCCTTTTTGTCTGGCACCACGAACCCAGAAGCCATGCCCGCTACGCATTCCTATGAATATTATTACTTGTGGGAATGGGGGCCAAGTGACGACTCCAGAATGCTTAATCTCATACCGTCAATAGAGGGTCGAGAGCATGCGACAAAGGTCATTCGCCCGCGTTGCTTCAATCGATCACCTCCGCTCATGGTCAGCTCACTTAACCGAGTCCCTTCCAAGGTTGTGCAGACATGAGAGCTTCTACGACCCCAATCGGCGTGACATAAGCGCCGATAACGCGTGGCATGGCGCGCGTCAGGCTCGTGAGCAGGGCGGACTCCCGGAGGAGGATCTGATCGCGTAGTCGCGTCCGGAACTAGGGCCATACCTTGATAATATCTTGCTACGTTTATCTCGAATTTAGATCCCGTACACGGAGGACGTGGTCAGCTCCAAACCCGGTTCCCCATTATTTGTTCCCATCCTTGACCCCATCTCTTCCGCGCCCTCCTTCGCCCAACGATGCCTGGTCCCGCTTCTACTTCTTCCAACACCCGCGCTTCCTCCACGGTTCCTCAACACCGCCAGCCCGCCGTGAACACGCAAACCAAAGTTCTCGACGCCATCCAAGGCCGCATCCTCTGCATTGCGGACATTCGCGGCCATCTCAGTCAGCTCAACAGGCTTGCCGCAGAGTCCAATGTGAAGGCTATCATCCACACCGGCGACTTTGGCTTTTGTGGTTCGTTTTCACCCTTCATTTGCCGTAACAAGTTGCTGATGCGGTTTTTTCCTGTGATATTTCTGTAGATAATACTAGTCTCGACAGAATTAATGATAGGTACGCTTTGTGTCTGTATGCCCAAACTCTGGACGCGTCGTAAGCCGAGCCTCGCGGCGTTCACTAGAAGCAAAGAACGACCCACACTGGGCGCTTTGGGAAATCGTGGATAAAGCCCTGCAATACAACTTGATAGGTGTTACCGATCTGTCCTTCGATATCTTGCAGGCTACGACGCTGGGTGGACAAGTCAGCCATTCTTGTCGCCACATTACCTCGAGGCTGCTTCCACGGACAGTCGGAAACACTTTCTATAGATTAAACAAGCTCTTTGCTTCCTCATGTAGTCTATGTTGCGTTGATTCTCATACCTCAAACCCGTCTTTGCCCCCACTCCCCAATACTAATCCTTCCTTCAGAACTTTATTCACCCTTGATCACCGTGCCGCATCGTAACCGAATTCTTGCCCCCGAAAACACCCCTGAAGCCATTCGAGCTATGATTCAAAGCTCGCAAACCCCACTGCTTTCTGAATTCCCGAAGCTCCTCTCTGGGGAGGTCAAGTTCAACGTTCCTGTGTACACCGTCTATGGTGCCTGCGAAGACGTTACCGTCCTCGAGAAGTTCCGAGCGGGCCAATACAACATCGAGAATCTGCACGTTCTGGACGAAGCGACGACGCGATGCATCGACGTTGGAGGTGTCAAGCTGCGACTATTGGGTCTAGGCGGCGCACTTGTCCCCCACAAGCTATGGGACAATGGTGATGGACAGGCGACATTGGCTGGAGGACAAGGCACCATGTGGACAACTGCCCTGCAAATTGGCGAACTTGTTGACACTGCTCAACGGGTATACGACCCCAGTGAGACACGGGTACTTGTTTCGCATGCTTCACCTGGACGGGAGGGCATCCTTGCTCAGCTTGCCCTGACCGTCAAGGCCGACCTCACTCTTTCGGCTGGTCTCCACTTCCGATACCCTATATCATACAACGAATTCAGCGTTCAAGCCGATTTCGAAGCATTCCGAAGCAAGCTCCTGTCCGGCAAAGAGAGCTTCGAACGCATATGGGAGGCGGTCAAGCCACAGGTCGAGGCGGTTCTTGAGTGCGTGTTGGTAATCCTTCTCCTCATTTGTCTTCTAATGGTGTCAACAGTGACAACCAGAAGATCCTCCTAGAGAAAGCACTCTCCGTTGTCGAACGTATCCCTTCTACGGTCACCACCGGCGGCAACAATTCCGACGAGAACGCCTGGAAGAATTGCTGGAACTGGAACTTGACTGATGCGGCGTATGGGCAGCTCATCCTCGATATCAAGGAAGGTCGTGTCAATGCCGAGCTCAAGAGTCAAGGCTTCAACTACGCCTATCGACGTCAAGCGGCACCTGCTCCAGTACCGGCAGTGGGAGGGACAACCACACCAAATCTGCACTCGCCGTCAGGTAATCCCATCGGCGTTGCGAAGTTACCGACAACCAATCCATCATCCAAAGTGGGAACACCTGGTCCCCCCTCGAAAGCACCGACCCCCGCGCCCTCAGCAACTGCCCCCGCACCGCATCAAACCCTGAACCCCGCGCTACCCACTGCGCCCACTCCCAAGCCTACGACCCCGGCCCCAAGCGAATCGCCGGCATCTATACCGCACGCGAATGGCTCCAGCGACAGAGACCTGAATAAGAAGGAGAAGAGGAAGCAGAAAGAAAAGGAGAAAAGGGACGCTGCCAAAGCGGCGGCTGCCGCTTCCAACACCGGCGCGAACGGCAGTGGTAGCGCGACCCCCGCGGACAAGGACAAAAGTGATCAGAGGAGGTCGAACGGGCTCGCTCCACCGTCGTCCGTCACTGCCGACGGCCCTGTGCCGGAACCTAAATCGCCTGTTACCGAGACGGCGAGTGGAGGATCGCAGACGCCTGTTGGCCGCCGCGGATCGAGAAACCCTTGGACGCTATTTGTCAAACACCTGCCGTTGCCCATCACTGAGGAGGAGATTCGGGAGTTCTTTGGGGAAGCCGCTGCTGGGGTGAGTGTAACGTGCATTTTGGCGAGAGAGCGATGTCGCTGAAACGTGCCGAATAGATTGTATATGTCAAGATCCCTCTCCAGGGACCTGGGAAGGCGCAACGACATTTCGCGTATGTCGAGTTTGGGGATGAGGAGGCCATGAAGGCTGGATTGGCGAAGAAGGGCGAGGTGAGTGGCACGTGTGATTGTTATTTAGTATGACCTGACCTGTCTCCGTACCTAGAAAATACGCGATTCGGCTCCGCACGTATCTATTGCGGAGGATCGGGAAGCAATGGGGCCCAGTCGAGGTGGGCGAGGACGAGGCGGTCTTGCGGCGCGTGGTTTCGCGGCAGCTGGCATCGGACGACATGGTGGTCAACCGAAAGGAGTAGATGAGACGCAAGGCTAGCGGGCGTTGGCTGTTGTTGGATTGAATGACCCGAGTACGTAGCCGTAAAGCCGTACTGATGCTGGGGAGACCGTTACATAGGTCTCTACCGAATGACGCAGGTCAGATCAGATCAGATTGCCTATGTTGTTGGATTGATTGCACTGCACTGCACTATGTTCTTTTTTTCCCTCATTTATGCAATTCCTGGACTTTGACTTTGCTCTGTCGATTGCCAAAGCCCGCGTTGCGACCCAGCCTCAATCAAAGGACTTAGAATCTGAATCCGACCGGATCGCACGCGACTGGACAAATAATGCCACCAAAAGGCAAGGGAAAGAAGGGAAAGAAGGACGGTGACGAGGAGTACTGGTACGCTCCCCCCGCCGAGAAATCCAACGATGACATGCGATGTTGACCAATGCCCAAAATTACCCTAGGGACAACGTTGGCGAATCGGCCACCCCCAGTGCTGAAGTAGCACCCCCAGTAACTGATATAGATGACCCGAAGCCTTCCCGCAAGTCAGCGTTCGCTGGGCTCAGCTTCTCCGCCGAGTTTGAAGGTGGCGGAAACGAAGACGATGACGACGGCGACAATCTTATGGTGTGTAAACTCTCATTGGTATTCTTATCACCGTAAACCGATTTATGGGGCACGTTGTACAGGCGATGCTTCAAAAACGTAAGAAAGACAAGAAGAAGCAGAAGGCGGTCGACTTTGATGATGGTCCCCCACCTGGACAAGGATCTGATAGTGAGGCTGCTGCCGCCAAAGGCGATATAAGTGCCCCGCAGAAGCCCAAGGAGATGACCGCTGAGGAACTCGCCGATGAGGAATTTGGCCCCGTCAAGGAGAAGAAGGGGAAGAAGAAGAAGGGATCTAATAAGCCGAATAAAGAGGAGAACGGTATGTGCTCTCTGGTCGAATCACACAAAACTTCCTGAACGAGGAGTGTTGTAGATGACGAAGCGGACGCAGTACCAGAAGCGAGTGAGCCAAAAGAAGCTCCCATTCCTGCCAAGTCCGAACCCATACTCGATGCGGACGATGATGATGGCGATGCTGGCGACGGTCCAAAGATTTTGTCCAAAAAGGAAAAGGAGAAAATCAAAAAGGAAAAAGATCGTGCGAAGAAGAAAGCTCAAGCTGCTGCGAAGAAGGTTGAAAAAGCCCTTGGCGATGGTGAAGATGAGGCTCCAGCCACAACCGCAACCGCCGCCCCTGCTCTACCCGCAGGTGAGGGAGGCGAGGAGGATGACGGTGGGGAAGGCGCTGCTACATCCAAGAATAAGAAGAAGAAAAAGAAGAAAAAGAAGGGTGAGGACGAGGACGAGGACGAGGAGGTGCCTGCTCCATCAGCTGCGAAGGCAATTGGAAAGAAGGGTCCAGGTGCCCAGCTCGCTACTCTACGAGCGATGATGGAGGAGAGAAAAAGGCTTGAGGAGGAGGCGAGGAGGAAGGAAGAAGAGGAGCGAAGGTCTGTCCATATACTTTGTTACAGGGTGCCCTCATTGAACCGTCTATCCAGGCGGATCGAAGAAGAGGAACGTAGAGCAGAGGAAGAGGCTAAGAAGAAAGAGGAGGAAAGGATACGAAAGAAGGAAAAAGAAAAGGTTCGCATGCAAGCCGAGCGCGATGAGTATTTATCCCTGACGCGCCTCAATCCAGGCGAAGAAAGAACAACTGAGGAAGGATGGAAGGCTACTTACACCCAAGCAAAAAGCAGAACGCGACGCGGCGGAACGACGGAAGCAGGCCCTCCTCTCATCAGGGGCGCTGATCGCCGGTCTCGCACAGGGCGGGGCATCAGGTGCAAGTGCAAGTGGAAGCGGGAGCAAGAAGGTCGTTTACAGTAATCGCAAGAAGGGCTCCGCTGCCCAACAAGCGCAAGGCGCTGGTGGATCGCAAGCGGCAAGTTCGACACCTGGTACACCGCAGGCCGCTCCGTCTATCGCGTTGCCCCCACCGACAGAGAGTGTTGCGAGTGAGAGTGTCCGGTCACCCACACCGACTCCGCCACCGGAATCTGAGAAGGCATGGGATAATGTGAGCGAGGAAGAGAAAGAAGAGAAGAAGGGAAATGATGTAAAGAGCGATTGGGATGCCAGTAGTGGTGAGGAGGATGAGACTACTGCTGCGCCCCCTGCGAAAGGTGAGTGATGTGAGAGCGTCTGGTTTGCGTAACACTGACAGCCGCAACACCAGCACCGACTGCAAAAAGTGCTCCACCACGACCAGCCGCAAATTGTGAGTCCAGCCCTCCCTCGAGATGTGTGTACTAACACACCTCCAGCAGCCGCAGCCACAAAGCCCGCATCAAGCAAGAAAGCCGCTCCACCCCCCGAAGAGAGCGAAGAGGAATCCGAGGAAGACGACAGTGGTGAAGAGGACGATGATTCGGAAGAGGAAGACAGCGAGGACGAGGACGACCTCACGACCCGACAACGTATGGAGGCCGAACGCAAGGCGGCTGCCGCTGCGAGGCGAAAGCAACGTGAGGAAGAGGCCCGTGCAGCTGCTAGCAAGGAAAACCTCCGCAGTCCAATTTGCTGTATCCTTGGACATGTCGATACGGGTAAGACCAAACTGCTTGATAAGGTCCGTTTGGTTTTATCTGCTCGTACAAGAAGGCGGGGCTGACGTACCTCTAGATTCGACAAACCAACGTGCAAGAGGGCGAGGCTGGAGGTATCACCCAGCAAATCGGTGCGACGTACTTCCCCGTTGAGGCGATAAAGACCAAGACCGCTGTCGTGAACAAGGACGGCTCGTTCGAGTACAAAATTCCTGGATTATTGATCATCGACACCCCTGGACACGAATCCTTTACCAACTTGCGCTCGAGAGGCAGCTCGCTGTGCAATATCGCCATTCTTGTCGTTGATATCATGCATGGTCTTGAGCCACAGACCATCGAGTCTCTCGGCCTCCTCAAGCAGGGCAAGACGCCTTTCATCATTGCTTTGAACAAGGTACGCCGTTGTAATGCGTTTTTTATTTCTATACTGACTTCCGCTATATTTAAGATTGATCGGTTATACGGCTGGAAGACGACCCCTGACAACGGAGTGCAAGACTCTCTCTCCCAGCAGTCCTCTGCTGTTATTAGCGAGTTTGAAAAACGGTCGCGGGACATCATCGTGGAGATTGCTTCTCAAGGCTTGAACTCTGAGCTCTACTGGAAGAACAAGAATCCGCGCACAGTTGTAAACATCGTCCCCACTTCGGCTATCACTGGTGAAGGTATCCCCGACATGATCAAGCTCCTCATCGATCTCACACAGACCCGTATGGTCAATAGCCTCATGTACATCAGCACTCTCGAGTGTACGGTGCTTGAAGTCAAGGTCATTGAAGGGCTAGGAACGACCATCGATGTCATCTTGTCTAATGGCTATTTGAGGGAAGGAGACAAGATAGTCATTTGTGGGCTGAACGGACCGATTATCACGCAGGTCCGAGCACTACTCACGCCGCAACCTCTACGAGAATTGCGTATCAAGGTATACTTTGATTAGTACATGTGACCGAGTTGAATACTGACAAGTGGAAATTTTCAGTCTCAATACGTCCACAACAAAGAAGTCAAGGCTGCGAATGGTGTCAAGGTCGTTGCTCCGGATCTTGACAAGGCTATCGCCGGTTCCAAACTCCTTGTATGCGGACCCGATGACGACGAAGACGACTTGATGGAAGAGATCATGAAGCCCTTGGAAGACTTGCTCAAACGCATCTCCAAGACACTGGTCGGCGTACACGTCCAAGCCAGTACCCTCGGTTCTCTCGAGGCACTGCTCTCCTTCCTCGAGGATAGCAAGATTCCAGTGTCAGGAATCAACATTGGCCCAGTGCACAAGAAAGACGTTAGACGAGTCATGCCACAGCTCGAGAAGGCGCAAGAGATGGCTTGCATTCTATGCTTCGATGTTCCTATCGACAAAGAGGCGGAGAAGTTGGCAGATGAAGCTGGAATCAAGTTATTCAAGGGTGGGCACACTCTCGGCTCGTCATTCCACAAGGGTATACTGACAAGTAATATAACAGCTGATATCATCTATCACTTATTCGATGCGTTCACCCAGTACAACAAAGAGATTACTGAGGCGAAGCGGAAAGATGCCGCACCACAGGCGGTTTGGCCGTGTCGGCTGAAGACCATCGCTGTGTTCGCTAAGCGTGATCCTATCATCGTCGGTGTCGACATCATCGAGGGTTCATTGCGTGTCGGAACGCCAATATGTGTTGTCAAAGATAAGGAGGTGGTCCGACTAGGGCGAATGTGAGTCGTTCCAGTATCCCATCACAGGCTTGTACTCACCAGATACTCCATAGAACATCTCTCGAAATCAACCATAAGCCCATGGAGGTATGTCACCGAGGATATAAAGGGACGCCGATCGTCTTGCTGGCCACACTCTGACGTACTCTTCAGATTGTGAAGAAATCACAAGCCGGAGGTGGTGTTGCTGTCAAGATAGAACATGCTGTCTACGAGACGGCCAAGATGGCCGGGCGACATTTTGATGAGAACGACGAACTACTCAGCATGATCAGCCGACAAAGTATCGACGTTCTCAAGGTGATTTTATTCCTCCGAATGGCGATCCGCATGTTTTTTTTTGATCGCGACCTATTTACAGGATACCTTCCGAAACGACGTGAGCAAGGATGAATGGCTTCTCATCAAAAATCTGAAAGGGGTCGGTTGTTACTCTCCCACCGTAGTACGGTAGTGCTGACGATTACTTCAGCGGTTGAATATACCTTGAACAGAACATTTCTCATGAAATCCTTGTCACGTCGAGTTTCTGTCTTGTTATATCTTATCGCCTGTACTTGTGGGGTGTGCCTTGGTCCTACTCAAATAGCCCGCCGTAGCTTTGGTGAAGCTGGCAAGCGCTAGTCCTCTCATGGTTTGATACACGTTTTGTGTTCTCGTCTATTATATAAGATACGTAGAAGCACATCCTAATACAAAGGGGTTGTACGGGACAAGTCTTGCATCTCGTTTAGTTTTCGTCAACTACTGTAGTGACACCACCCGCGCCGGCGGATTACTAGGAAGGAAAAGTACTGCCAAACAACTAGATTGTATTTATTATTCATTGATGTTTAATGTATGAGTCCCGCGCCGTTGTACAGGCAGAGGTTTGAGTTGCCAATTGTACAGTACAACGCAGTACATTCTGGGAGTCGGATCATTTGTGTGTTCACCATAGCCAATCATGTGAATGGAATTGAGAAAGCATGTAGGGACGAAGCGACTCAGCCTAAAAATTGGGCTTGCAACACCTCGACGGACGCTTCGTTCAAGGTCCCTCTTGCATCGTGTAACCGCCCTCGCATGAACGTCCAGATTAGATTGGGGGTGTAGGGGCGGTGCGTCTAGGTGCTTCTGAGGCCGTCACACCTCAAATACCAGATATTCCAGGCATCGATTACAAGGTGTGCTGAATCTCATTTAACTATGTACACAAAGGGTATGGTTTCGTTGTCCTGTCCCTGCACCTCGCCAGTGTGCCGTGCCTGATTCTAAGCACCCAACCTGGTGCTCCGCGGGCCGGCAGGGTGTTCGACCCTAAGCCTAAGCCACTTAATCCAAGGATTTTCTTTTTACCTTTCTTTTACCAGTGACGCCTACATTGTCGGTCTCCACCAGCCACTCGTGACCTGGGTGGAGGACTGGTGAAAAATAATGCAGAAAGCGGATCGACTCTCGCTCACTTTTTCTTATTTTACTCTAGCCCTGCCACTCCGTCCCGCTCCACAGGTCCACCGGAAGGTGCATGGTACATATGGTCTGCTTTGTCTGCCACATCAATATAATATCCATTCTCACCATTCCTCCCACCGTTCATCTCAGCGCCACATATCGAAGACCATCAGGTGATACAGATAATGGTTCTCCTGCCAGAAGATAGATCATTCTTGCGTACAATCAATCATGTCCTGCCAGTTTGACGTGGGAACATCTGATTCATCTTGCATTTCTCTCCCCAATCTCCGATACGGAATAATTACTGGACCGCACGACGTTCTGGGATGGTGGAGCGCCCGCCATCAACTACCAAGTTCCTTGACCTTGGTGTGGCCACCTTTGAGCACCGCCTTGCTTTGTACTTAGCGATAACACCCAACATGCGATCCCTCCGCATCGTTTCAACGCCTGGCCGAAGAATGCTGGCACAGTCCTCCTCGAGCACTCTCATGTCCCGCCGAGGCCACCATGGGGGAATTCTGAGGATCTGGAGCCTCTGTCCCACCCAACCTTTCACTGAGGTCTGCAATGCCGTACATAAGTACGGCAGCCTTTGTCAACTACCCATTAATTCACTTGGAACACTACCGTGTATTCAAGTCTGCATCTTACCCCTTATAGCTCCCACGGGCACTCAGCTTCACAACACTTTCTCTGCGATATGACAGAGAGCTCAGGACAGCCATTTCCGCCCCACGCTTAACGGCCTTCCATGCAGGAGAACATGTTGTTAGACTACATAGTTTGGACCTGTGTGGAAGGGAACGCTTCCTGGTACACCTATGTCCTTCGGCATACAGGCCCAAAACATTCACCATTTGCATTATACCCAAATATTCGGAGGCTGCTCTTCAAAGAGGATAATCGCGCAACGATCACTCTTTATCGAGCTAGGTGGCACTACTTCCTGGCCGAAGCTCGAGTACATTCAAGTCAGCGATCCATCTAGATCATTCAGGAGGAGATGAATGACCTGATCGTAATTAGAAGGGCAGCGAACCAACGTCCGTCAAGAAATCGTGTACGATGAACACCCCATTTGAAGCCTGGACGGAGAAATACTATGTTTTACTTCTCATTGCGAACTTGTCCCGTAAGACTGTTTTGTATTATATATAGACTGGTGCCATCAGAAATGTAAAGACGTGATTTTACAACCGCCCGTACCCGACCAGACGGAGCTGCATTTGTATTTGTTCGGCCACTTGATCCCGTCCAGGCCACTTGTCTCATGTTCCCTTCTCGTCTGGAAAATGCGGAAGAAGTCGAGGCTGCCCAAGCTATCATTGCCGAACTTGGAGGGCGGTTAGATGAAGCCATGTCGAGAATGGAAGAGGCGCAAGAGGCACTCGACAAGGCGAAAGCCTGTGTGGTGGAAATTCGCCAAGAGTACCTTGCGCGAAAAGCGTGGTTAACGCCCATCGGACGCATGCCCACAGAGATCCTCGGCCTGATAATCGAGGCTCATGCGTCCCTGGAATGGTGGGCGCCCGCTGTCGACCGAAGAGTGTGCAGAGCATGGAACGAAGCAGCCATGAGTACACCACGGGCATGGTCTAATGTTTTAATATCGCCAATGGCAAAGCCAATGCTACCTCACACGGTAGCCGTTCAACGCTGGTTAGAAAGAGGGGGCACTTCACCACTTTACGTGACCATTGTGGACGCTACTCGTCGGAGATCGAGAGCTGTGGCAAAGGAGGGAGCAGAACGAATTTACGATCTCACCGTTAATCCACCACTACATCCCAAGTTCACCGTACTCCTCTACAACTGCCGTAATCTTCGTCACTTGCGAATCGAAGGGAATATCAGGAATGTAGCAAGGTCCATTTATATCGGCTCTCTTCTTCTTAATCCCGACAATACCCCCCGAATGCCACACCTTGCCACACTCACGCTCTCCCACATGGATATTGTACTCGACAATGCGGCCATCACTTCATTCTCATTGACTACGCTCTCTCTCTCTCATGTCAACGGATTGTGGCTGGATTTCGTTCAATGCTGTAAAGAGACACTTCGCAATCTAACGATCGACGCCTGTGCGGAACTTCGCACCGCGAACATGCCCTCAACATATATTCTCCCCAACCTTACCTCACTACGGCTTGTGAATGACCGGTCTTTCCGAACCGTTGCTATGATGCCATCCCTCACCGCGATTCATGAAACTGGCCGGGAAATCAAGCACGCCGACAAGCTCATCGATAAAAATTTACCATCTGTCACCGAGTATACCTCGTACGAAAGCCGGAGGTCGTTTGCAGAGACCGACAATGCAGACCAGCCAAGCTATTCATGGAAAAACATTCTGTCCCTATACCCCAATCTCGAACGGTTGCGAGCAAAGGAGTCAATAGACTCGTTGAAGGAGTTGTTCCACCTTCTCGCTGCCTCTCCGAATACTTGTCCGAACCTCACGTACCTTGAAGTATATCCAATATATGCTCCGCCCTCTGCGACACTCGACAAGACCCCAGAGCCGGGGAGTGGCAACGACATCAAGTATGGGTGGAAACCCTGGGACATACCCGACCTCAAGAGCATACTCGTGAGGAGGGTATCAACTAACTCTGTCCCCTTGGACGTACAATATCCAAGTGCTAATTGTTTAGTCGCCTCGCCTACCCACTCTGCCTCATTTTGTGAGTACCACATCCATGTATTGTTCATGCTCGTTAACAAATGTTTAGAATTGGAGCTACCCTGCATCGGTTGCATTGGTTCTCTACGTCGATGCTTTCTATTTCCTATAGCGAAGATGGGTCCTACTGGCGCCTCCTTAATATGTATGCGGGATGTGCGCATCTGCCGAACGAGCCCTCGTTCGGATAGTCAAATTCAGGCCGAGTTTGCAGCACGATATGGGCCGTTTTATCAACGGGGACATATTTAGATAAATTACCTAGCTACTCTTTCTCTCTCTGACCAGTTATTTCTACTTTGGGTACTGTGTCTAAATCGTTGGCTCGAGATTAACCAACTTGACCCTGACAATAACCTGATGAGACTGAGAATCACCACCGCACCGCCTCTAGGGCCTCTAAAATCGTTGATTGCTGTTCCTCGTATACTCTTGGATGATAATGACGCGACCATACACCAACTCAAGCAACACTTTTGTTGCGTCTTGTCCTGTCTGACGACTTGCGGCCCTGAAAACATTTCCATCTCTGTGGAAGGATTCGATGTACCAGAATTCAATCCCCTTGGTGTTCTTCACGATGGTGATTTGCTCTTGTTGGTCTGCTTCAATGACCTGACAACCTCCGTACTCACACGAGCCCAGGATCAAGCTGCACGCCCATACCAAGGCTGGAATGAAGCGTAAACGGGAGGGTCGTGAGCGAACTGTACTGTTTGTTGTCGTTTTCAGAACTGAAGGAGGATGTAGACGCGCCTCCCCTTGGCCCTATATTTAAACGGCTCAAAACTAAAGGAAAAGAAGAGGTTTCTAGCTCCTCGTCATCTTCCAGCTCAAGCAGCTCTTCAAGCTCTTCAAGTTCCTCAAGCTCTACAAGCTCTTCGAGCGACTCCTCCAACTCGGATATCTCACCAGCAACGAAAATTAACAAACATAAAAGAGGCTCTATTTCAGAAAGCGCTAGTTCAGATTCCAGCTCCGACTCTTCTGGCTCTTCAGACCTTGCCCGCACACGCTCACCAAAAAAGATCATATTCCACCCCAAACAAAACCAGAAGGTCAATAGTACTCCTGTACTCATTCGGTGGGTCATTTAATGCTCGGAGCTCCCTTGATATCATGATTTACACCATCTTCTTAGTCCCTCTCGCCCGAATCCGGAAAACTTCGTCCAACCAGGGCACGGAAAACCTTCAACAAGAAAGAGAAACCTTCGGAGGCGTTTACACAATGCACAAACGAAAGCAGCCCAACCCACGCCCTTCATGGCTGAGTCCCTGGAAGACCTGACAAATGAGGCACCACCTACAACTGTAGCACAGGAGGCAGCTACTACACTGTTCGGATCTAGCCTGACGAATGCAAACAAGCGCCGAGGTTTTAAGCAGTTGATGCAAAATGCCGCCCCTCAAAAGACTATCTTCCTTCCTCAAGGCGAGACTTCTCAAAGCTCGAAAGCACCAACCCCCGTAAAGAAACCTTATATTTTGATACCTCCCTCTCAGCGAACCGATTTGCCCAGAAATATCGTCGTGACCGGCGTGGACGTCGAAGAAGGGCTGTGGGATAAGGGTGTCCGGAAAGGGACCCAAAGAACGGCCAAACCGAGGTTTGAAACAGAGAAGAGTATCGACGACGTTCTTGATGTCGTGCTAAATTATTCAGAGGACGGTGGCAGGACGGAGGTTGCTTTCGATTGGGCCAAAGCGGAGGAAGGATTTGATCGATGTAGGGCCGCTGTGAGGGAGGATATTGTGGAGGGAAGAATACTCCTTTGGAAGGTATTCCCTATGATCTATACCCGGCACTCTGTTTTGTTCATTTTCGCTTTTCTAGGAGCTTGCTCTGAACGCTACAACGTTTTGTCCAGAGCTCATGGTCACGGCTGGTAGGGTAGGGCTGATAGAATTGGAAAAGGACGGACCTGTCCACCTAGCTCTTGTCAAGCGACCGGACTTAGAAGGTCTGCACAAATGTGGTGACGAGGGTGACGCGGGAATAGAGGAGTCGGAGGCGATCATGAAGCCGATCCAAGAAGTTCTGGATCGATGCCGGGTGTTCGCTTAGCTCACCCAGATGGACGAAATCCCTGAATAGCGAACAATGTTACATAAAACATCGACCACCTAAGGACACAGCAGGAGAAAAGAAGTGACTGGTAAACTCCGCCATTGGCTATGACGCAGTCATCATTTGGCCCTTCATGGGCGTATTGTAATGATCTTTCTCGCAGTAGAACTCACACGCCTATCTTCCAGTGGTCGACTTGATTACTTCTACATATCCATGACCTACTAATAATCGGGACCGTTTGAGCTTGGGACAACTAGCGTCGAGGCAGCGCGCAGAATCTTCAGACGCCGTCAGAAAAGTATAGGCTTTCCGCGACGGTGACAACGTGCGGTCATGTAGTTTGAAGATCAAGCGGCACTGCCTAGATTGGCAAAAGCCCCGAGTCCTTGGAACAGCTCATAGCTTGGGAAAAGAGCTGATGGGTAGTAAAGAGGAGAAATCTAGTGCTGACGAACATTTAATACCATGGCACCAATATTGATTATATGTCCCAATTGCGCCACGCCCTCTCTACTCAATAACGCATACCTCTGTGCCGGATTGACTCAATGTTGGAATGGAAGACTTGCGATCGCTTGAAAGGCCTTCGGGAAATGTTGTGCGGGTACCACAGTCTATAAGTTGTCCAGCCATCTTAATGGCTCGCATTGAGGAACAAAGGCTGGAACAAGTTGTAAAGGGACTCAAGAGGCGGTAAAATGGAAGTGCAGAGATATCGAGGCGGGTTACTACGTCATCCGGCTTAATAACTAGGTGCTCAAGTGCGTGAGGTAAGTCGCTAAGGTCAAGGGTTACAATCACCGTCAAGGCTTTGAACCAGACCTTTCAAATGGGGCATAACCGCAATGAGAGATTGGTGCATAAGAAACGCTGCTATATGATTCATGCCGAAGTCGAGTTTGTTGACAGATGGCAGCGGGAATAGATAACGGAGTACCAAGACGCAGTGGGTGTGTTGTCCACACTGGCATCGTGCGCTTGACCACAGCAAAGCATTTCAACGTTGTCTAATTGGAGTCGAGGGACGCAGTATTGGCTTGTCTCCCAGCTGAAGGTGCAGAACTTGAGGAGGCTAGGGACCTCTTCCATCTCGGAAAAGCGCATTGCTAGGCTCGACCCGATAATACTACGGCTGATTTCTACGGTCTGAAGAGGTGAAGCGTGGCATGCTCCAGAATCCCTCGCGTGTCCCTGATGCTGAAGCGGAGTTGACCAAACAAGAGATCGGTGTCGATAGCCCCCAACCAAGTCCCATCTTCACCTGGTCGGCCACTCGGGGTCTAATCTCGGAGTTAGTACGCCAAGCCGTAGTACTATTGGATTGCCGTTCCCGGATATGGATCGAGTGCACAGTGGTAGCCAACGTAATCGCCGGTTGCAAGTCAAGTGTGGTCAGGTCCAACAAGCGCGTAAAGAAAACAACTACGGGAGGACATACAGAAGTAAACTAAATAGTAAAACACCAATTCTGACAAGTCCCTGTCTGCATAGTGTGCCTGATAGGGATAGCCGTTATATTATTATAATTGCGTACCCAGAGCTGCCCGCCTGTAGCAACGCAACATGGCTTCGACCTCAACCCTCCGGACCGAATTCCATTCTCCTAACGAGGTTCAAAGCATCAAATCAAGAATAAGCTTTCTCAGAGATGAACTGAAACAGACACAGGAAATCAACCAGCGAGAACCAGCCCGAGTTGCAACGCTGGAGAAAGACATTGACATGCAACTCGCCATCATCGCCCCCATACAAAAAATCCCTCTTGAGATCCTCGGATACATCATACAACTTCATGCTAGCATGGAGTGGTGGGCTCCTGCGCTCGATGGCAGTGTCTCTCGCCAGTTTCGACAAGCCATTCTGGCTTGTCCTCGTGCATGGTCGTACCCGACGTTGGAGATGGAGAAGAGCCGACGACGAATAACCAGAGATGCCGCTGAATTGTGGATGGAGCGAGCCGGAGCGAGCCCTTTACACATCCGAATCGACCCCTATGAGGATACCCTCTATCATCCCATCTTGATGCGCCATCCTGAGCAGATTGTCGACTTGAGGTATTCCGGTTCGATCATTGACTTGCGTACAATCCATCTCCCTAATGTACGCAGGCCCTTCCTTCGCTGGAACTCCGACGCCTCCACCAATCCTTTCCTCGATGACATTGACGGCAGACATCCTACGCCATCCTTAGACACCCTAGGGCTGTCGTATCTCATACGAGTCCCATTTGCCCTCATCCCATCATTTCCGCCTATCACAACGCTATATTTGTGCGACATCCACCCAGGAGACTGCTGGGGACTAGTATCCCATTGTAAAAAAACGCTCAAAAACTTGATATTGGTCGACTGCCAAACCTTTCACATTTCCGAACGGTCCGATTTCCCCGTCCTTGAATTCCTATCCCTCATGCAAGTAGAGTGTTTGATAGATTTCATCTCTGCACCTAATCTCCGTGTCTTTCACAAAGGCCTTGTAACTCGTGTGCCAAGTACCAGTTTCACTTCAGTCGTGGAATTCGCGTCCTTCGAGAACGGGGCAAATACCAAAATGGGTTGGACAGATCTAGAAGTGCTGCAAAGTCTCTACCCAAGTTTACAGAGATTGAGCTGGCATGAGAGGTCAGATGTCGTGGCTTGGGTTCTAGAAAATCTCGCCAGGAACCCGGATATCTGGCCAAATCTGCAGCTGCTAGAAGCTCCGGTGACCTCTGATGCCGAGGTGGTCCAGTTCTCTGATTTGCTGGAAACACGGAATTCCAATGCGAGTGTCCCAATAACTGCGTCCTGGTTATGGCCAGGTGACAAGCCAAAGATTCCCTTGTGGTTTGTAGGTGTCAGTCCTTCTGCTGTTATGCAAAATGAACATAATTCTTACACCCATTCAGGACCCTTTTGATGATCGTCGCTGAAGATCTACGAATTGAAATAAGAAGAAATTCTTTATTCCTAAATCACTATGAAGTTGTATATATGTCATAGGATCGCATCTTGTCGGAGTGGTGAATAAAGCGAACGAAGTTGAACCCCGACCAATGCCTGCGGCGTCGATACGGGATGCCACACGCGATGTGTGGGCGAACAATTTGGAAGATGAGATGCGCATTCTACGACGTTTGATTGACGATTTTCCTTTTGTCTCAATGGTACGTGTCGCCGGTCCCGGCGTTGTCCACTACCCAGTCCTGACAAAATGGCTTGGTAACAAAATAGGACTGTGAATTTCCAGCCGTAGTAGCAAGACCGATCGGGAAGTTTAAGACATCAACGGATTATCATTACCAGACGATGCGCTGCAACGTTGATATCTTGAAGCTCATCCAGCTCGGAATCACCTTGACCAATGCTGAGGGGCAAGTACCTGCGGAGGGGTGCACATGGCAGTTTAACTTCTACTTTAACCCTGAGTGCGACCTGGTCCCCTGTACTGTCCTTGAGTGGCGCACAAGCTAACCAAGCACCTCCGCTCCTTTGAGCAGCGAGGATACATACGCACCTGATACGATAGAAATTCTCGCAAAAAGTGGCATAGACTTTGCCCGACACCGGACTCAGGGCATCAACCCGAACGACTTTGCGGAGGTCTTAATCACATCTGGGCTTGTCTTGTTCGAAAATATCACCTGGATAGGCTATCATTCGTATGTTATGTATTCCTTTCGCTCCTCGATTGATTACTGACTTCCTGACTTAGCGGTTACGACTTCGGTTACCTCATGCGAAACTTGACTGGGGCCCCTCTACCACTCACTGAAGACGAGTTCTTATCTCTACTCGAA
>WNFL01288163.1_pt1 | contig 33201 bp, 31 predicted proteins | sample 5400361 | NCBI WGS metagenome assembly WNFL01 (sample SAMN13153351, study PRJNA577476) | soil metagenome | isolation source: 40 cm soil on Douglas fir-dominated hillslope | place: USA:California | collected 2013-09-17
GAACCGCGGGCTGGACTACATCTGCCTCTATACCGTCGAGCCCAGGGTCGCGCAGGTCTTCGGGGACAGGCTGGGGCCACGCATCACCCTTCCCCAGCCCGAGGAGGCCTCGCTGCGGGGCGCGCTGGAACAGGGCGGCCTCATCACGGGAGGGGACGCGCCCCGGCAGGTGAGCGGGGCCGCGCCGCTCGGCAAGACCTACATGCTGCTCGCGGGATACCAGCTGGATCCGGAGATCTCGAACGAGATCCTGGCGCTCCAGAAGAACCTGACCATGTACCGGAAGCTGGGCGTCTACACCTGGATCTCGGAGCGAAGTCTCTGGATCTTCGCGGCGCTGTGGACCCTGGTCCTGGGACTTCTGAGCTTCGGGCTCGCCTACTTCGTCTCGCGCGGCACCGCGCGGCCCATTCTCGAGCTGCGCGGCGCGATGGAGCGGGTCTCCGGGGGGGACCTGGCCCACCGCGTGGCCCCGTCGGGGACGGACGAGGTGCGCTTCCTGGGAAACGCGTTCAACCAGATGGTCGAGGAGCTCCAGACCTCCCGGCGCGCGCTGGTGCGGGCCGAGCGCCTCGCCGCGTGGCGCGAAGTCGCCCGCGCGGTCGCGCACGAGATCCGCAATCCCCTCACGCCGATCCAATTCGCGCTGGAGCGCCTGCGCGAGGAGGCGCGGCGCCCCGAAGCGCCGCGCGGCGCTGTGGTCCAGGAGAACGCGGATCTGATCCTGAACGAGGTGCACTCGCTCCAGGAGTTCGTGAATGCCTTCTCGGCGGTGGCGCAGCTCCCCGAGCCGCGGTTTGCGTCGTGCGACCTCACGGCCCTGGTCGAGAGCGTGGCCAAGCTCTACCGTGGATCCTCCCCGATCGAATTCCGCGTTGAGGTGGAGTCCCCCCTGCCGTTAGCCTGGGCCGACGAGGCGCAGGTCCAGCGCGTGCTCGTGAACCTCATCAAGAACGCCACGGAAGCCTCGCCGCGAGCGGGAACGATCACGCTCCGGGTGCTGAAAGCGGTCCCGCCCGAATCCGGGATCCGCGTGGAGGTGGAGGACACGGGGCCGGGCATGGATCCCGCCACGCTCGAGCGCGCGGTCGCGCCGGGCTTCACCACGAAATCGACGGGGAGCGGATTGGGACTGACCTTGGTGCAGCGGATCGTCGAGCAGCATTCGGGACGTTTCGGCCTGGAGAGCAACCCCGGGATCGGAACGCGGGCCACGCTCGTCCTGCCCCTGGCGCCGGAGGCTCTGTCGTGAGCCAGCCTTCCAAGACCCGCGTGCTGGTGGTGGACGACGAGCCCTCCGTCCTGCTCGAGATCTCGGGCGCGCTGAAGCGCCACTACGACGTGCTCACCGCGCAGAGCGCCGAGGAAGCGGAGGCGATCCTGGGCAAGGAGCGGATCGACCTCCTCCTGACCGACCTCCGCCTGCCCGGCAAGGACGGGCTCCACCTCCTCGAGGCCGCGAAGGGCCAGAGCCCCGATCTCCCCGTGGTGATCATGTCGGGACACGGAACGATCGAGGAGGCCGTGCGCGCCACGCGCATGGGCGCCGCCGATTTCGTGGAGAAGCCCTTCGGCCCGGACCGCCTGAACGTCACGGTGGAGCGCGCCCTGGAGCTGCGCGAGCTGAAGCGCGAGAACGAGTCGCTTCGCAGCCAGGCGGGGCGGCAGGACGAGATGGTGGGCGAGAGCCGCGCCATGGAACAGGTGCGCGCCGAGATCGCGAAGGTGGCGAAGAGCGAGGCCAAGGTGCTCGTCACCGGGGAGAGCGGCGCGGGCAAGGAGCTCGTGGCCCGCGCCATCCACCGCCAGAGCGCGCGGAGCCGGGGACCGTTCGAGAAGCTGAACTGCGCCGCGCTACCGAAAGATCTGGTCGAGAGCGAGCTCTTCGGTTACGAGAAGGGCGCCTTCACCGGCGCCGCGCAGATGAAGCGCGGGCGCCTGGAGGCGGCCGACCGCGGCACCCTCTTCCTGGATGAGGTCGGGGACATGAGCCTCGACACGCAGGCGAAATTCCTCCGTGCGATCGAGACCGGGGAGATCGAGCGGCTGGGCGGCACGCGGACGATCCAGGTGGACACGCGGATCGTGGCCGCGACGAACAAGAACTTGCAGGAGGAGATCGAGAAGGGCCGTTTCCGCGAGGACCTCTACTACCGGCTGAACGTCGTCCCCATCCACGTGCAGCCCCTGCGGGCGCGGCGGGAGGACATTCCCCTCCTGGTCCAGCACTTCGTGGCGCGCATGGGGCAGGAGCACGGCCGGCCCCTGCGCCGTATCGGGCCGGACGGGGTCGAGGCCCTCACGCGCTACTCCTGGCCCGGAAACGTGCGCGAGCTGAAGAACCTGATCGAGCGGCTTCTGATCATGAGCGAGGGCGACTCCATCGGTGTCTCCGAGGTGGAAGCGGTTCTTCCCGTGGGAACCGAGGAAGAGCCCGTCAGCGAGATCCGCGCCGCGCGGGACAAGGCAGAGCGCGACGCGATCTGGACGACTCTGCGCCAGTGCTCGTGGAACGTGACGGAGGCCGCGAAGCGGCTGGGGATGGATCGAGGGTACCTGCACCGGAAAATCAAGAGGTACGGCTTGGTTCGTGATGCCCAGTAGGGGGCGGGCGTGCATCCTGATCGTGCTTCTCGGAACGATGCCGTCTCTCTCCCATGCGGCATCGCTCCAGCCTGATTCGACGAAGACGCCGCCGCCGCGCGTCGTGCGCTCCGCGGAATGGGAGACCTTGTCCACCGGGCTTCCGGAGGAAACGCGATTCCGGAAGATCGTGGGCCTCCGCTACAACCGCGTGGACGGACCGGCCGTCACGCTGGGCGCGGCCTTCCAGACCGGGCGCGGGCCGGCCCCGGCGCTCTTCGCCCAGGGCACCTACGCCGCCTCGCGCGAGCGCGGCCTCTACGAGGCGGGCTTCTCGATTCCCTTCGGCGATCGCCCCGAGATCATCGCGGGCGCCGTGGCCTTCCGCCGCACCGCCACCGAGGACGAGTGGATCGTCTCCGACGGCGAAAACACGATCTTCGCCCTCCTCGCGCGCACGGACTACCGAGACCACTACGAATCCGAAGGCGGCCGGGCGTACCTCGCGTGGGCCCCGGGATCCGACTTCGAGATCAGGATCGGCGGCCGCCTGGAGGATCAGCGCTCGCTGTCCACGCGGACGCGCGTGGCGCTGACGGGCCGTCATCCGGTCTTCCGCCCCAACCCCGCGATCCAGGACGGCGAGGAGCAGGCGTTCACGGTGATGGCCCGGATCGGACCCATGACGCTCCCCCTGCGCGGAGGCACCTCGGGCGAGGCGCTCTACGAACGATCCGGCGATCCGCTGCAAGGAGACTTCGAGTACGGACGCGTGCGCGGCATGGTGCGGCACAAGATCCGCCTCAAGCCGGGGATGGAATTCCGGGCGCGCCTCGTGGGCGGGTCCACGCTGACCGGCTCCCTCCCCCCGCAGAAGCTCTGGTACGCGGGGGGAATCGGGACCCTGCGCGGCCACGACTACAAGACCTTCGTCGGGGATCAGTTCTTCGTCATGAACGCCGAGCTCTACCGGCGTGCTCGGAAGAACATGTACGCGTTCACGTTCCTGGATGCGGGCGCTGCGTGGTTCGGCAGGGAGAATCTGAGCCGCCAGCATCCCGCCCTCGACGCCGGGCTGGGGCTTCGCATCGCCGAGGGACCGCTCGCGGTCACCGTGGGGAAGAACCTGCGCGACTCCGGATCGAAGCCGCTCGTGGGGGTGCGCCTGGGGGGGGCTTTCTGATGCGGCGGCTGGCGCTCGTGATGATCGTGGTCGCGGTGCTCTTCCCCGCGCCGCCGGCCGTCGCTGACGACCTCGGACTCCGGGTGGGGCCCATCGAGAAGGAGAACGGGACGATCACGGTGTCCTACCGCGTCGAGAACCCTCTGACGCCGCGCCTCGAGGAGACGCTCCTGCGCGGGATGCCCGCGACGGTGATCTACGAAGTGGGCGTCTGGAAGCGCCGCACGTTCTGGTTCGACAAGCTAGTCCTCGCCATGAAGAGCGAGCATCGCGTCGTCTACTCGCCGTGGGAGAAGGCGTTTCGGCTCCGGTCGGGCTCCCTCCGCGGAAAGCCGCGGGCGGTGCCCACGCTGGACTCCCTGAAATCGCTCCTCTTCTCGGAGCGCCGCCTTCCGATGGCCGCCGTCGGCTCGCTGGAGCCGACCACTCGATACTACGTCTCGGTGCGCGTCACGATCCGCCCGCTGAGCGCGGAGGATCTGGACGAGGTCGAGGACTGGCTCGTGGGCGAGGTGAAGAATCCCGAACATCCGGAGCGGGGCATGCCCGGCTACCTGCTCGGGATCGCGGCCAACCTCTCGGGATTGGGGGACCGGACCGCGCTTTCGAAGAGCGAGACCTTCCGGCCCTCGGAGCTCGAGCCTCCGACGCAGTAGAGCCCGTCAGGGCGCGTCCGACGATCCGCCCTCCGGGTTCGACCGCGGGGGCTCGGGCGGAGGAGGCGCGGAAGGCGTCGGCGGGGGCGAGTACCAACCCGCGCCCGGCGCAGCGGTCCCCATCGACGGCGCCCCGAGCGTTCCCGAACCCTTCACGAGACGCGTCAGAACCATGGCGCCCATGCCCGTCGTCGTCAGCACCGCGCAGAGCACGGCCGCGGCGATGCCGAGCGCGATCCCGATCGGCATCAGGAACACGAGGCCCAGGAATCCGATCACGTTGCCCAGGATCTTGATGCCGAGGACGAGCACCGATCCCACAATCACCGCCTTCATGGGCGAGACCGGAGCGCCTGGAGTCCGGCGATGGAGGACGAGCCGGCCGAGGTACATGCATCCGTTCACGTAGCCCAGGAAGATCAGGATGATGATGCCCAGCACGGCCCCGATCAGCGCGAAGATCATCGCGATGAGGAGCAGGATCGCGATCGGAATTCCAATGATCGTGATGACCAGGATCACCATGGCGATGGCGCCCACGATCACGATGGTCGGGATCAGGACGACCGCGCCCATCCAGGCGATCAGCCCCCAGAGCAGGGATTTCCCGAAGTGGCTCGACATCCGCTCCACCGCGAACACCATGCGCTCGCGGATCAGGAGCAGGGCCAGCCAGGCGAGGAGCAGCGTGATGAGGAGCTGGACGACCGTGCTCATGACCCCCGCGACGGCCGCCCCGACGCCCATCAGGCCCAGCCAGGGCCCGAAGTGATGCCCATGCATCGTCCGGGCCCAGGCGCCTCCTCCCACCGAGACGTTGCTTCGAACCCGCCCGCCGGGATGGACCGTGGTCGATCCCCCGACGCTGACCGCATCCCCTTTCACGATGCCGGTGCTGTCGATCGTGACGCTGCCGCCGACCGAGGTGCAATCACCGCGGACTTCCCCCTCGACGAAGATGTCGCCGCCGATCGCGATCACGCTGCCATCCACGACCTTGTCCTTCTGGATCGTGATGTCCTCACCGAAGCGGACGAGGTCGTTGTCCCCATGATCCGGCGGCTCGGGAGGCTCGGGCGTATCCGGCTTGTCGGGCGTATCGACCTCGTCCCCTTCGTCGCCCGTCGCCTTGCGGGTGACGCGCGTGGTCTTGTCGGCCCGCGTCTTCCCGCCGTCGATCACGCGGACGGAGATGCCCTCGTCATCGGAGGAGCGGCTCACGGTGTCCGCGGAGGCCTTGGTGCTTTTCTTCGTGGGCGTCGAGGCGGCGTGCGCGACCGACGCCATCAAGAAGGCGGCGACCAGAAGAGCCAGGAACGACGCGGCTGCTATCCAAGATTTCGTCTTGGTCCGCACCATCACATCAGAGCGAGAGGCACACATGGCCTACACTCCCTTCGTGGCGACGGGATGGTCGCAGCAGGAGGAACAGCGCGAGTCCCAGGGTGATGAGTAGAGCGCCGGCCACCTGAACCTCGGGGGTCCGGAGCATGACGATCGCCGCGCGGGGGATCGTCCCCAGCGCCTGCGTCGCCAGCCAGAGCTGCCGTACCAGCGGCACGTAGATGGCGATCTCCTCTCCGAGCCACTTCGAGCCCGTGGTGATCGTCGCGATGGAATGGTCGAGGGCGGACACCAGCCCGACGTACGGATCCGGCATGCCCAGCGCCTTGGTGAGACGCCCCAGATTGGCGAGCAGCACGACGGAAAGCGCGAAGGAGACGGCACCCGTGGCCGCGCCGATCCGCTGCCAGCCCGCGTTCAGGAACCGGCGCGCGCCCAATACTTGCCTCAACACCCGGTCCTCGAGGCCCGGGGGCGCCGGGAGGAGCGACATCCGGCGCAGGCGGTCCGCCTGCATCCGGTAGATCTCCAGCGCGAGCCCGCACGAGGCGCAGGACCGGGCATGACCCTCCACGACGCGCGCGACCGACGGCGTCAGGGTGCCGTCGAGGAACGCGATCAGCTCGCGCGTGCAGGCTTCGCAGGAGAGGTTTTCTTTCATGGCCCGGTTCCTCGCGCTCCTCGCGCGGTCAGCTTGCGTCTCAGAATCTCGTGCGCCCGGTGCAGCCGCACTTTCACGGTCCCCAGCGGGATCTGGAGCGCCTCGGCGATCTCCTCGTAGGCCAGGTCCTCCCGGTAGCGGAGGAAGAGGATCGCCTGGTAGTGCTCCGGCATCTCCTGGACCAGCTCGTCGAATCGCTCGACCGAGCGCCGGAGCAGGAGCTCTCCCTCGGGGCCCGCGCTCGGCTCCACGGCCTCGAGGAGGGGCCCTTCATCCTCCTCGAAGAGGTCCTGGATCGAGACCGGCCGGCGCTTCCGGCGCCGGATCTGGTCCAGGGCCAGGTTCGCCGCGATCTTGAACAGCCAGGTCTTGAGCGGGCGATCCGGGTCGTACGTGTGCAGCGACCGCAAGACCCGGATGAACGTCTCCTGCCCAACCTCGGCGGCATCTTCGGCGTTTCCGGTGATCCGCCACGCGAGGTTCACGACCGGCGTCTGGTACCGTCGAATCAGCTCACGGTAGGCGCGCTCCTCGCGGGCCAGGCATCGCCGGACCAGGTCCCGTTCGTCGGACAACTCAAGCCCTCGAGTCCTCGATGCCTCTCACGACCCGTACGTTCGGGGGCGATGGAAGGTTTCGCCCGCGTAGGGCACCGCGCGGGCACGCTAGGGGCCCTATCCTCTGTCCGTCAAGGGTTTTCCCTTGACGGGACCGCCCCCGATCCCTAGCGTCGGCCGGGTCATGACCGAGATCGAATCCATCTACGCGCGGGAGATCCTGGACTCCAGGGGTTTCCCCACCGTGGAGGTGGAGGCGGCTCTCCGGGGAGGATCCATCGGCCGGGCGGCTGTGCCCTCCGGGGCCTCGACCGGCTCGCGTGAGGCCCTGGAGCTCCGGGACGGCGATCCCAAGCGCTACCTCGGGAAAGGCGTGAGCAAGGCCGTGGCCGCCGTGAACGAGACCATCGCGGGGCACCTGATCGGCGAGGACGCGGGCGACCAGGCCGCCATCGACCATCTCCTGATCGAGCTGGACGGCACCCCCAACAAGAAGAATCTGGGCGCCAACGCGATCCTCGGCGTCTCGATGGCGGTCGCCAAGGCCGCCGCCGACGCGCACGTGCTTCCCCTGTACCGGTACCTCGGCGGCGCCGGCGCGCGGACGTTGCCCGTGCCCCTGATGAACGTCGTGAACGGCGGCGCGCACGCGGACAACAACCTGGACATCCAGGAATTCATGATCGTGCCGGTGGGCGCGGGGTCGTTTTCCGAGGCGCTGCGCATGGGCTCCGAGGTATTCCACACGCTGAAGAAGCTCCTGCACGAGAAGGGTCTCGTGACCGCGGTCGGCGACGAGGGGGGCTTCGCGCCGAATCTCGGAAAGAACGCCGAGGCGCTCGAATTCTTGATGAAGGCGATCGAGAAAGCCGGCTATCGCCCCGGCGAGGACGTCTCCCTGGCGCTGGACGTCGCGGCCTCGGAGCTCAACAAGGGAGGCGGCGGCTACACGCTGGACGGGAGGAAGGGGCTCGACGCCCGCGCCATGACGCAATATCTCGCGGGACTCGTCGAGCGCTTCCCCATCGTTTCGATCGAAGACGGACTGGCCGAGGGAGATTGGGATGGGTGGAAGCACCTGACGGAGGCGTTGGGCCCGAGCGTGCAGCTCGTGGGCGATGACGTCTTCGTCACGAATCCCGAGATCTTGAAGAAGGGGATCGAGGAAGGGATCGCGAATTCCATCCTGATCAAGCTGAACCAGATCGGCACGGTGACCGAGACGCTCGAGACGATCGAGATGGCCAAGCGCTCGGCCTATACCACGGTGATCTCGCATCGCTCCGGCGAGACCGAGGACGTCACGATCGCGGATCTGGCGGTCGCGGTGAACGCCGGGCAGATCAAGACCGGATCGCTGTCGCGCACCGACCGGATCGCGAAGTACAACCAGCTCCTCCGCATCGAGGAGCAGCTCGCGGACGAAGCGGTTTACCTGGGAGCGGCGGCGTTTCGTAAGCTCTCCGGCGGATCGCGCGAGACCGCGGGCGCGCGCTGAGGTCCTGGACGGCGGAATCGCATCGCAGGCGGGGACGGGGCAACGGGTGAGGAGGCTTCGCGTGAGGGTTGGCCGGCCATGATGCGCTCCCCGTACCAGAGCCCCCCCCACCGAGATCAAGAAGAAGCGGCGCCGCGTGCTGGTCTGGGGCGCTGGGCTTCTGCTGGGGTGGCTCGTCTATTCCTTCGTGGGCGGCGACAGCGGACTCGTCCGCATCCGCGCGCTCCAGCACGAGACGTCCGCGCTGCGCACCAAGAAGGCGGCGCTGGCGGTCGCGACGGATCGCGTGGACAACACCCGCAAGGAGGCCCCGCGGGATCCGCTGATGGAGGAGCGCGTCGCGCGCGAGCGGTTCCACATGGTCAAGAAGGACGAGGTCCTCTATCGCTATCAGGCTGAAGAGGATTCGAGCAAGTAAAGACCAGGCCCTTTACAACCGGCTAACGATGGGGCATCATCCCATCGCGGGGTGGAGCAGCCTGGTAGCTCGTCGGGCTCATAACCCGAAGGTCAGAGGTTCAAATCCTCTCCCCGCAACCATTAAGAACCAAAGGGGCCCGGGATTCCGGGCCCCTTTTTCTTGCTACCTCGACCCCACCTGCTGCGTGAGGTACGCCGATACCAGGGCCCCCTCGCGCTGCCTGAGCCCCGCGCAGTCGTTCACCTGGTCGCTCACCTTCGCAAGCTGCTTCTCGTATCCCGCGACCTGGTGCTTCGGATCGGCGAAGAAGACCTTCGCCTTTTCCAGACGTTCCTGCGAGCAGCCCGATGCCGTGAAGGGCATGTAGACGAGATACATGGGCGGGATCTTGGATGCGATGGTCCCGAAGTTCTCCGACATCCACTTGTACGGCACCTCCTCGTAGTCGAGGGAGGTCGCGAGCGTCGTGGGGATCGTGAAGACCTCCTGGGGACGGAGCGGTCCCTGGAGCGAATACTGGATCGCCTCCTCCGCGATCTTGGGATCGCGGAAGTATCCGAGCGCGCCGAGATAACGAGAGCGCTCGGCCGGGATCTCCGCGTTCTCGAACCGCTTCTTGTACTCCGCGAAGAGCGCCTCGTTCCCCTGGATCGCCGACATCTCGAGCGCCACGCCGATCAACGAAGGATCCACGTTTCCGGGCGTGGCGACGTGGACCTTGGCCAGGGAATCGGCGTACGCCAGGACCCTGGGATCTTTCCCTTCGTCGGCCAGGGTCCCGATGAGCGCCGGACGGAGAAGCGAGATCGCGGCTCCTTCGCCCTCCCGGCGCGCGAGCCCGAACCGCGCGAGCGACGGCGCCAGGGTCCTGCGAACGTAGCCGGCATAGGGATCCGCGAGATCCTTCGTCACGAACACCCGGCGCACCACCTCCAGGTTGTCCATGAGCGTCAGGATGACCTCCGGGGACGGGTCGTCCGCGAAGCGCGGGAGCAGGCGCACGTACTCGTCGCCGTGGAGGAGGCCGCCCGCCAGGAGCGCGGAGAGGTTCCCGAGGAATCCCACCCGCTCGACCGGAGTCATCGCCACCGCGGCGTTGCTCGCGAGCCAGTTCATCATGTCCGAGGAGACGGTCCATCGGTAGTAGCCCGAGGGGCCCGCGTTGGGATGGATCCAGGCGACGGTCTTCGCGCCCTCGAGCGTCACGGTCATCTCGCGGTCGGCCAGGAGGACGTGCTGGGTCCGGACGCTGGACCCGTCCGAATAGCTGAGTGAGATCGGGATCCGCCAGAGCGCCTCCTCAGGCGCCGTGATGCCGTAGTTCAGAAAGCGCTTCTGGCTCAGCTTCACCTGGCCGCCAGGCAGAAGGTCCGCGGTCACCAGCGGCAGGCCCCCCTGATCCAGGAAGGTTTTCATCGCCGAGGAGGCGTCCTTGCCGGACGCCTTGGAGAGCGCGCTCCAGAGATCCTCCCCGACCGCGTTCCCCCACTCGTGCTCTTTCAAGTACGCGTTCACCCCGGCGCGGAAGGTCTCCGGGCCCAGCCACTGCTCGAACATCCCCAGCACCGCCTGACCCTTCTGATACGCCAGCTCGTCCGCGGCCTCGAGGAGGTTGTCCATCGCGCTCACGGGACGGCGGATGGCGCGCGTGGAGAGCCGCGCGTCCGTGGACATGGCTCCCTGGGTCAGGCGCAAATCCGTCACGCCGCGGCTGTACTGGGGATTCACCTCGTCCGAGATCTTGTCCCCCATCCATTCGGCAAAGGCTTCGTTCAGCCAGAGGTCATCCCACCAGTCCATGGTCACGAGATCGCCGAACCACTGATGCGCGAACTCGTGTGCGATGTATTCCGAAAGCGTCGAGAGCTGGCTCTGCGCCACCGTCTTCGGGTCCACGAGGAGGACGTCGTCGCGGAACGTCACGGCCCCGGCGTTCTCCATCGCGCCTGGCCAGAACTCGGGCACAGCGATGACGTCCATCTTGTCGTAGGGATACGGACGGCCGAAGTAGCGCTCCAGGCCGGCCATGATGGGCGGGATCATCTCCGCCGCGCGCGCGGCGAGCGCGGACTTGCCTTTCACGGTCACCACGTTCCCCGGCACCGACATGCCGTGGATCGGGACGAACTCCAGCGGTCCCGTGGCCATGGCGAGGATGTACGATGGAACGGGTGGCGTGGCCTTGAACACGTAGGTCGTCGTGAGCTTCGCTGGAATTGTCCGCGCGACCAGCGTGTTCGCCACGGCGCGATGGCCCTTGGGTACGGTCAGCGTGATCGAGAACGGGATCTTGAACGAGGGCTCGTCCCAGCACGGGAAGGCCTTCCGAGCGTCATCCGACTCGAACTGCGTGAAGCAATAGGACTGGCCGCCCGTGTCCAGCCGGTAGATTCCCTGCGCCTGCGCGCTGAACTGGCCGGTGAAGTCGATCGCCAGCGTGTACGCGCCGGGCGCGAGCGCCTTCGTCGCATGCACGGTCACCGTCGTGGGCGTGGCCTGCCGATGCGTGGTCGCCACGGGGACCTTCCCCCTCATGAGGGTCGCGCGCGCGAGCTTCAGCGCCTCGGAATGGAACTGGAACGAGTCCACGGCCGTGGTCACGTTCAGCTGGATCGTGGCCGAGCCCGAGAAGCCTTTCTTGCGGGCATCGAGATTCAGCCTCAGGCGCTCGGATGTGGGAAGAACGTCGCGCATCAGTCGCCCCGAGCCTGAGGCGAGGGCCATTGCGGGCAGCGCGAGCGCGAGGAGCAGGGCAAAGCGTGCGATCGAGCGGACGAATCTTGGGGAGTGCATGCGACCCTCCAAAGACGTGTCGAGCCGGCTTGGGGTTTTGAGATCAAACGCGAGACGTGGTACTATAGACGAGTTCTCCCCCCCGCGCGAGCACCCTAGCCGACGCTGTTGCTCGGGAGATCCACGCCATGATGCGGTCCAGGTCTTTAGGGTTTTCCGGGTCCCTCCTTCTCCTCCTCCTCGGTTGGACCACGGCGGCCTTCGCGGAGTTGAACGAAGTCTCCGTCACCCCGCCTCAGCCGGGCTCCTGCGATCCCGTTGCGATCGTCGCCGCCGGCATCCTGCCCGACGAGTGCCACCGTATCGTGAAGGCCGAGATCCAGGGCCCGATCCGGGTGGTTTGCTTCCCCAACCCATGCGCCGCCCAGTTCCGGGTGGAGATCACGGTCCGGCAGCCGAATCCGGCCGAGACCTGCCTCGCGGCCCAGGTGCCGTATTCGCGGGAATTCCTGGTCGGGAAACTTCCTCCCGGGGACTACGAGGTCCTCGCGCACGAGCGCGTGATCCCGTTCTACCCGGACTCCACCGATTCCACGGTGAGCGAGACGTTCGCGTCGGTGGTGTTCACGGTTCGCGCGGATCCCACGTGCGCTCCAGGCTGCTACATCCTGACCTTCCACTACCCGCTGGTCGATCCGCCGCCCGGCCCGCTCTGTGACGCGACCGCGCCCCCCGGCGGCACCGCCTGCGTTCCGGTGACCCTCACGAACTCGGTCGACGTCGCCGGGGTCCAGACCACGGTCGAGACGGGCCGTTTCACGTCCGGCGCGACCGATCTCTTCCTCCATGTGGTCTCCGTCGAGCCGGTGCGCCGCGCGACGGGATTCCAGGTGGCATGGAACGAGGAAGGAAACCGGACCAAGATCCTTCTCTTCTCGACGGCCGGGGGGGTCATCGCTCCAGGGGACGGCCCGGTGCTCCGGATCTGCTACGCGGTCGCGCCCGACGCGGTTCCGGATCGATATCTCGTGACGGATCGCGAGACGGTGGTGGCTGATCCCACGGGCGCCTCGGTTTCGCCGTGCCAGACGCCGGCGGTGTTCGCTCCAGGCATCATCTGCGTCGTTCCGACGGGATGTGACGTGAACCGGGACGGCGCCTCCGACGTGCTGGACATCATCCGCATTGCGCGCTGCGCCCTGGCCTCCGCCGCCGACACGGTTCCCGCGTGTCCGGACTCGATCGCGGCGCGGGCGGACTGCAACGGCGACGGCAAGATCGATATCGGGGACGTGATCTGCTGCGTGCGGAAGATCGTGGGCTTGTTCATCGGGACGATGCCCGGATCGGGCTCCGACCGTTCCGCCGCCGCCGCTGCGGGCGAGGTGAGCCAGGTCGCCTGGGACGGACCGGTTCGCTGGCTGGACGCGGCGACCGGGATCGCGAAGCTCAAGGTGGACGCGACGACGGACTGGGGTGGAACCCAGTTCTCGATCGATCCCACCGTTGCGCCGGTGCGCGTCCGCAGCCTGAGACTGATCGGCGCGGGGCCGGGCGTGCAGCTGGAGTGGGGCGTGGCCCCGGACGGCATCACGCGGGCCATCCTGTTCCACGCGATCTCCGTGCCGCAGACCTCTTGGAGCGGCCGCGTGGAAGTGACCCTGGATCGGATGTCCGGACCGGCCTCGGGGCCGCTCCAGCTCCTGAACGTGCGCGTCGGCACCGCCGCCGGAGAGGCGGCCGCCGTGGGCACGTACGACCCGCTCCTGCCGGTGGACGGGGCGCCGATCGCGACCCCGGTGCTCCTCCGCGCGCGTCCCAACCCGTTCGGGGCGCAGACGGAGATCGCGTTCGTGCTTCCGGCCGACGCCCGGGCCGAGCTCAAGGTCTTCGACGTGCACGGCCGGCTGGTGCGAAGCCTGGTTCAGGGACCCCAGCAGGCGGGGACGCACCGGATCTCGTGGGACGGCATGGATGGTCGCGGCAAAGCCGCCCGGTCGGGCGTGTTCTTCGCCAAACTCACGGTCGGAACCGTGACCCTGACGGAACGGATTCTATTGTTGAGGTAGAGTAGGGGTCATGGACTCGGCGGACCCCGTCGTGCAGTACCTGACGTACATCCTGCTCATGCTGGCGCCGCTCTGGCTCATCGGCTGCTGAGCGGCGCCGGCTTCACTCCTCGATCGATTCCCACGCCCCGGACTGATCGCTCCGGCGCGCCGCGTCGAGGACCTTCTGGATCTCCACGGCTTCGCTGAAGTCCGGCGTTGCCTGCTTCCCTTCCTGGATCGCCGCGCGGATCATCTCGAGCTTGATCAGGAACGGCGCCAGGAGCGACCGTTCCGGCGTCGGCTGGATCACGAGATCGTCGGGGATCGGGACCGGCTCGTGGGCTCCTTCTTCCTGGGATCGCCCCAGACGGTAGCCGTCCAGGACGGTCAGCGCGTCGTCCGACCCGATCACTTCCATCGTGCCGTTCCGCGCATGGGCGCCCCCGAAGAGGTCCACGATCCCGCGCGCGCCACCCTCGAACCGGATCAGGAGGGTGAAGGTGTCGTCGGCGGTGATCTTCTCGAGCGCGGGATCGGCGACGGGCGGCTCGGCCGCCAGCGTGCGAAGCGTGCCGAGGACACTCTCGATCGGCCCGCCCCAGAGGATCATCTGGTCCACGTGGTGGGATCCCAGAGCACCCAGATATCCCCCGCCGCGAGCCTTGTCCATGAGCCAGGTCAGCGCCCGCTTCGGATTCCGGGCCCAACCGGGGATCCTGTCCCGGATCACGATGTGCTCCACGCGGCCCAGCGCGCCTTCGCGGATCTTCCGCGTCAGGGTCTCGCGCGCCGGGTAATGCCGGAATTCGTGGTTCACCACGTTCACGACCCCCTTGGCCGTGGCCAGCGCGCTGAGCTCGCGCGCCTGCGCGGTGTTCATGGCGAAGGGCTTCTCGCAGAGGACGTGGCGGCCCCGCTCCAGCGCCGCGCGCGCCATGGGGTAGTGCAGATCCACGGGCGCCACGATCGAGACCAGGTCCGCTTCGACCTCCGCGAGCATCTTCCCCCAGTCGTCCGTGGCGTACGGGATCTCGAACTCGCCGGCCACGCGCTTCGCGTTCTCGAGATGCCCGCTGGCCACGCCCACGATCCGATACGCCGGATGGCGCTGGAATCCGGGCGCGTGGACCAAGGCTCCAAAGCCTGTTCCGAGGAGGAGGACGCGGATGGGCGGACGCGAGGACATGGGGCGCTCATGATAGCATGCGGCTCCATGTCACCGATCGACGCGCCGCGGTTCCTCTGGGGAGCGGGCACCTCGGCCCACCAGGTCGAAGGCGGAAACGACAAGAACGACTGGTGGGACTGGGAGCAGCTTCCCGGCACGATCCGGGGCGGGGATCGCTCCGGCGCGGCCTGTCTCAGCTGGGAGCGATACGAGGAGGATCTGGATCTCCTCCGGTCGTTCGGCCTGGACGCCTACCGGTTCTCGATCGAGTGGAGCCGGATCGAGCCCGAGCCCGGGCGCTACGACGAGCCTTCGCTGGACCACTACCGCCGCGTGCTCCTCGCCTGCCGCGCGCGCGGCATCACCCCCATGGTCACGCTCCATCACTTCACCAATCCGCGCTGGTTCGCGGCGCTCGGCGGATGGGAGGAGCCGAAGAATCTCCCCCACTTCGCGCGATTCGCGCGTCTCGCCGGCGAGCGCTACGGCGATCTGGTGGATCTCTGGATCACGATCAACGAGCCCGAGGTGCTGGCGTTCCACGCGTACGACGAGGGCACCTGGCCGCCGGGCGTGAAGGACCGCTCCCGCACGCTCGCCGTGATCGGAAACCTGCTCGAGGCGCACGCCCTCGCGTCCGCGGCGCTCCGCGAGACCGACCGCGTGGACGCGGACGGGGACGGCAAGCCCGCGCTGATCGGGGTGGCCAAGCACTGGGTGATTCTGGAGCCGCTCCGAGTCTGGTCGCCGCTGGAGCACCTCTCGGCCTGGATCCAGGACCAGGTCTTCAACGTCGCGGTGGCCCGCGCGCTGCGGGGCGATCCGATCGATCTCTCCATCCCGGGCGCGCGGCCCGTGCGCCGGAAGGTGGACGCCCTCCGCGGCTCCTCGGACTTCCTGGGCGTGAACTACTACACCCGGTGGATGGTCAACATCGGGGTGAACAACCCGCGGGTCGGGAAGGAGCCACGGGTCGCGCGGCCGGGAGCGCCCGTGAGCGATCTTGGTTGGGAGGTCTTTCCCGAGGGGCTGGAGCGGGCGATCCGGAGCTGCGCCTCGTTCGGGCTCCCGCTCTACGTCACCGAGAACGGGGTCGCGGACGCGCAGGACCGCCTGAGGCCCGACTTCATCCGCGAGAGCCTGGCCGCGATGGACCGGGCGCGCGCCCACGGCGCGGACGTCCGCGGCTACTTCCACTGGTCCCTCCTCGACAACTTCGAGTGGGACGACGGGTACTACGGGCGATTCGGCCTCTGCTCCGTGGACTTCGAGAAAGCCGACCGGCCCCGGATTCCCCGGCCCAGCGCCCGGGTGATCGCCGAAGAGGCGGCGCGGCGCCGCTCCGTCGCCTCCTAGAATTACACTCCTTCGTACCCGGATTGGGTCATCGCGGTACCTGGACGACCATCGTCGCCGCCCGTCCTACATCGTAGCCCCCGCGTGGGCAACCCATTGAGTCTTCCTCAGCGAGCCTCCTCCCACGGCATGAACGATGCAGTTCACCGGATTCGGGTCGTACCGACCTGCATGCAACTAGGGAGCAACACGCAAGAGGAGGAGCATTCTCTCATGAGACGACTGCCTATCTGGATCTTCTGCGGCCTCGTCCTCGCGACCGCGGTACCGGCTCAACACGCCGCCGCGCAGACGAGCGCCACGTTCCGCCTTCAGATCGGGGATCGATACCGCGGACCCGACCTGGGATTCTATGACGAGCCCGACGCCTACCCGGTGCGAGGCGCCAGGGGCGTCTACTACGTCCGCGACGCGAGAAACGACGTCTACCGGTACGGCAACAGCTGGTACATGAACTACAACGGAGACTGGTACCGCGCCAGCAGCTATCGCGGTCCGTGGCTCTTCGTCAGCTTCCGCTCGGTGCCGCGCGAGGTGTACATGGTTCCGGCACGCTATCGCCGGAACTGGAGGGACTATCGCGACCGCCACTACTATGACACCGGATATCGGAGCCGGTACGGCCGTTACGGCCGGTACGGTCGGAACAGCCGGGGCGGGGGCGCCGACATCAGCCTGCGCATCGGCGAGCGCTATCGCGGGCCGGACCTCGGCTTCTACGACATGCCGAACATGGTCCGCGTTCCCGGGTACGGCGGCGTGTACTACGTCCAGGATTCGGACTACGACGTCTACCGCGCCGGGAACTACTGGTACCTGAACTACAGTGGAGACTGGTACCGCGCCAGCAGCTACCGCGGTCCCTGGATCTTCGTCGGATACCGCTCCGTGCCTCAGGACGTCTACACGGTTCCGTCGCAGTATCGCCGCGGGTGGAACGACTACCGCGATCGGCATTACCAGTGGAGCTCCTCGAGCCAGGCGGATGACTCGTACTACAACGGGGACAACAACCCGCACGATCGCGGGAACAACAACCCCTACGACCGGGGGAACACCAGGACCTCGGTCACACTGCGCATCGGCGACCGCTATCGCGGGCCCAGCATCTCGTTCACCACCGAGCCCGATGTCATGGTGGTGCCCGGTGGACGCGGCGTGTACTACGTCCAGGACTCGGATGCGGACCTCTATCGCTACGGCAGCAGCTGGTACATGAACTACAACGGAGATTGGTATCGCGCGGGCAGCTACAACGGCCCGTGGGTTTTCGTGGGCTATCGCTCGGTGCCGCGGGAGGTATACAGCGTCCCGACCGGGTACCGCAGATGGTCCGATATGCGCGATCAGCACTACGACTGGAACGATCAGAACTAAGGGACGCCCCCACCAAGGCGTCCGTTCGGGGCCCCGGGGAACCGGGGCCCTTTTTTTCCCCCTGTGACCCGATGGCCACGCTGACGCGCCGCGTGCCGCACGCTTCATCGAGCGGGCAGAACCTGGCCGCCTTCTAACCTGACATCTCCCAAGTAACTACATAGGTTACGCCCGGCCGGATGGCTGGCATGTCCATTGCTTTATTCCCAGGATGCAGGGAAGCGGTCACCCGCTTTCACCCGCTGTGACGCAGGGGGAATCACAACAGGAGGAAATCCATGAGCCGCTTGTCTCTCTTCTTGGCGTACTTGGTCATGACGCTCTCGCTGGTGTTGCCGGTCGGCAAAGCGAGCGCGCGCACGGACGTCTCGGTCGACTTGCGCATCGGGGATCCGTATCGCGGGCCGAGTCTCGCGTTCCGGAGCCAGCCTGACATCGTGGTGGTACCGGACACGCGCGTCTACTACGTCCGCGACAGCGACTACGACATGTATCGCTACGGCAGCTACTGGTACTACAACTACGACGGCGGCTGGTATCGGGCGCGCCGCTACAACGGCCCGTTCGTCTACGTGGGGTATCGCTCGGTGCCGCGCGCGGTGGCCTACGTCCCGGTTCGCTATCGGCGCCACTGGCGCGCCTATGACGAAGGTCCGCGTGGGCACGCGTACGGCCACTACAAGGATGAGCGCCGCGAGCGCGTGCGTGAAGACCGGCGCGACGACCGCCGGCACGGACACAACCACTAGTCTTCGTCTCGTCGAGGGACGATCGAGGGGCCTCCGAATGGAGGCCCCTTTCATTTGCCCAGTTGTTTCAATTCGTGCCCGGATGGCACCCTACGGTACGGTCCCCCGCCTACGTAATGACCCCGTGGAAACGTAACCCCCTACCCGATCGTCGCTTGTCGCGCTCTTGATTCAGTCCACGGTGGCATGTGCATTGCTGTTATCAGTCATCAGCTGGGTATCTGGACGGCATCGACATCCGAAGGGCTGGGCACCGCCCGCTACCGAAGGGGGCATCATCATGAAACGTCTCCTGATTTGGACCGCATGCCTGGGCCTCGTCCTCGCGACGGGGATTGCTCCCAGCGCTCAGGCCAGAACCAACATCTCGGTCGGCCTGAACTTCGGGGACCGATACGACGGCCCCGATCCTTACTGGCGTGACGCACCGGTGGTCGCCGTGATTCCCAACACGGAGATCTACTACGTCCGTGATTACGACTACGACGTGTATCGCTGCGGCCGGTTCTACGGACAACCGCTGGTACCGCTCGCGCAGCTATCGCGGACCGTGGATCTACGTCGGGTACCGTTCGGTTCCGGCGCAGTTCAGCTCCATCCCGACGCGGTACCGCCATCACTGGCGGACGTTCCGGGACGATCGCTACTACCAGACGGGCAATCGCGGTTACATGCGGAATCGGAACCGTGGCAACAACTGGCGGGATCGGAGCTACGACAACAACAATCGCGACTGGAGAGATCGGTAACACCGGCCGCGACCGGGGGAGAGCATGGTCCCGGAAGCGGCCACATCGGTGAGGCATCCGCAAGGATGCCTCACCTTTTTCATGCCTTCGGCCGCTCGCGATTCACGAGCCACACGCCGAGCAAGATGATCGAGCCACCCACCATGGTGCCCACCCGCACCGGTTCTCCTAGAAGGCAGCCCGCCACCGCCACGGTGACGAGCGGCTCGATGTAGAGGAACGCGCCCACGCGCGCGGCCGGCATGTGCTCGAGCGCGTCGAACCAGAACGAGTACGCGATGCCGGAGCAGATCGGCCCGAGGAAGAGGATGGCCAGGATTCCGGGACCCGAGAAATGGTGCATCAGCCCATGGACGCCCGGACCGGCCACGAAGAGCACGGTGGTGAGGACCCATCCGAGCAGCATGACGTAGAACATCATGAGCGCGGCGGGATGGCGCTTCAGTCCGGCGCGGGAAAGGACCGAGAACACGGCCCAATTCACGGCGCTGACCATGATCAGGGCGTCCCCGGGCGCACCCATGCGGAACGCGAACATCGAGCCGATTTCGCCGCGCGCGACCACCAGCAGCACGCCGAGCGTCGCGATGACGATGCCCGCGATCCCACCCCAACCCAGCCGCTCGCGCAGGAAGATCCAACCCAGGATCGCGATGAAGAGCGGGCTGGTGGAGACGATCCAGCCCGTGGTGGTCGCCTGCGACGTCAGGAGTCCGTTCGACTGGAGCCACTGGTGGAACGTAATCCCGAGAAAACCCAGAAGCGTGAAATACCCCAGGTCGCGGGGCGGGATCGGTCGCAATTGCCTCCTGGCCTTGACGATGATCCCCAGCACGACGAGGCCCAGCGCGAAGCGGACCCAGACCAGCGCCACAGGCGACAAATCTCGCAGCGCGATCTTGGTCGCCACGAAGGATCCGCCCCAGAAGAGGATCGCGAGGGCGGCCTTGAGGAGACTCACCGTCTCGCGCGGATTTCCGCTACGATCGAGGGTAGAGGGGGGCCTCGACATGACTCAGACCCAGCTACTCAAGAAGATCCAGCGCGCCAACTGGCGCTCGCTCCAGCGCCTGGTCAAGCAGGCGTATCAGGAGGGGTTCAACGCGGGATTGGCCCGGGCCCACGGCGCCGGGCGGCGAGGCCGCACCATCCGCGCCGACGCGCGTGTGGAGGGCCTGGTGCGGCGGATCGAGCGGCACTTCGGACTCGGGCGCTACGCCTTCGAGGTTCGCGTGGTTCACGCGGCCTCCGGCCGAAGGATTCCGGCCCGCGACCTGCTCGTGAAATACCTCACGGACGAGAAGTCCTGACCGGGCGGATCACGAGGGGATCCTACCAGCGGAGCGTGATCCCCGGGTGGATCAAGAACGCAGCGTTGTTGTCGTAGCTCACACCCAGCGTGTAGACCAGTCCCCCGCCGTCCAGGTAGCGCATCCCGAGCGTGCCGACGGTCTCCGCGCCCCCGATCTCAGGGGTGAGCGGGCTCCCGGCGGAGCCTGTGCCTTCCCCGCCTTCGGGAAGCGCGGCCGTGGTTCGGAATACCTCCCCCACCAGCTGCCAGCGCGGCTTCCACTGGAACTCCTCGGCGAGGGCGAAGAACTCCGTGTTGGTCACCGAGGTGCCCGCCGGCGCGCCGACGAAGGTGTAGCCCACGTTCACGTGGGTGTCCCAGCGGCCCAGCTGCTTTCCGGCGATGAGGTAGAAGCTGAGGTCGGTCTCTCCCGACCCGATGCGAAGCTTGTCCGCGGTCGGCACCTTCACCTCTCCGGCGAGGGCCAGGGCGGGGTGGCGTCGCCCTTCGCGGACCAGGAGCGAGGTCACGGTCACCTCGACGTCCCCGATTCCGGTCTGGGTCCGCGCGCCCTTGTCGTGGATCGCGCTGTACGGGACCGGCTCGACTAGAAGCTCGAGCCGGTCAGTGACGCCGTACTCGATCGCCAGCGGGATCGCGGTCTCCGTTCCGCCCGAGGACCTCTGGTGTTCCACGCCGGCCTCGAGCTCGAACGTGCCTCGCCTGAGGAGGCGCGACGTTTCCGTCTCGAGCGGCTGGCCGGCGAAGACCTCGGCGGGGGCCGCGTGGAGCGTGAGCGCGAGAGTGAGGATGCAGAGGGACCGGAGCATGGCTTGGCTCATTCTCCTCAAAACCCCTAACGGGGTCCGAACGAGATCGTCATGCCTCCCCTACCGTTTCGCTTCCAGCAACACGAAGGTTCCGGGCAGGACCGCCCCACGCGGGTGCGGGCGATCGGCCGTTGGAGCCGGCGGCGGTCCGAACTCCGCCGTCGGGATGTAGACGGTCCCGGTCGTCGGATCCAGGGCGAGCGTCCGCCCGCCGGCCTGGGTCGGCGCGTTCTCGACCACCGTGTAGGCGTCGGGACCGTCCTCGTGGATCACGGTCAGGGTGCCGTCTCCGTTGGAGCTGAAGACGAGGCCCAGCGGAGCGTCGAACGCGACCCCGTCCACCCTCTCGCCGATCGGAAGGACGCTGACGACGCGCCCGTTGTCGGCGTCGAGCACGACCAACTTCTTGTTGGAGCAGCCCGCGAAGAGGCGCCGGTGCTCCCGGTCCATGGCCAGCCCGCTCGGCTCCTCGCCGGGCGCGAGCGGCCAGCGATGAAGCGGCTTGAGGGTTTTGGTGTCGAGCGCGACCACGGCGCTGCTGTCCTCCAGGTTCACGAACATCGTGCCCTTGCCGTCCGCGACGGCGAACTCGGGCTTCCCGCCCAGCGGGATGCTGCCCACGACCGTCCCCGCGCCGGCATCGATCACGCTCGCGTTGTCGCTCCCGCCGTTGAACACGAAGACCCGCTTGGAGGCGGGGTCATACTCGATGGCGTCCGGATTCCGGGCCCCGAGCTTGATCCGGCCCAGAACGGCGAGCGTCTTCAAGTCGAACATCGTCACCGAGGAATCCCGGCCGTTGCTGGTGAAGCCGCGGTTGAGCTCGGGAGCCAGGGCCACCCCGTGGACGCCGGGCGTGTCCGGGATCTCTCCCAGAACGCTGTCCGTCTTCACGTCCACGACCTGGACCTTGATGCCGTGGGTGAGGAAGAGCCGGTGGTTCGGCGCGTCCAGGGTCAAGGCGTCCCAGCCGCCCTCTCCTCCGAGGAGGACGCGATGCGCGACCTTGTAGTGGGGCGCCTCGGCGCTGTGACCGACCGAAGCCGGTGACAATCCCAGGAGGAGCGCAGCCGCCCATCCGGTCTTCACGAGTGCTCGGGACATCACCGTTTCTCCCCCTGGGCTTCCTTCCGCTCCGCCTTGGGGGTCTCGTGCGTCATCGAGACGATCCCGCCGTGGATCGCGTCCACCTGGACCTCCTCGATTCCCGACTTCCCGGGCGCCTTGATGTCGAACGAGTAGATCAGCTTCCCGTGCTCGCGCTCCAGCTCCTCGGCCTGGACCTTTCCGCCGGGGACTTTGGCGAGGGCGGTCGCGCGGGCCTTCTTCATGGATATCTTTGCGTGCACGCCGGGCTTGGCGTCCGCCGCGCCCGCACTGAGGACCGCGGCCAGCGCGAGCCCGATGACTACGTTCATCCGTGACATGGAATTTCCTTTCCCGAGAAAGTTGGGATGCGCGGGCGGGTCACCGCCCGGGGTGTTGCTGGATGAACCCCGGGCCGTTCAGAAAAATCCGAGAAACCTCAGCGGATCGGGCGGAGGATCTGCGCGAAGCGGGGCCAGTTCTTGTCGCCGTCCCAGGAGAAGTAGCGGAAGATCGCCTTCCCCTTCACGAGATCGACCGAAAGCGGACCCCAGAAGCGGCTGTCCAGGCTGTTGTCCCTGTTGTCGCCCATCATGAAGATGTGGCCCTTGGGGATCACGATCGGGCCGAAATTGTCGCGCACGGAGATCTCGCGCGGGATGATGCGATCATCGTCGTGGATGACGTACGGCTCGTCCTGCTTCACGCCATCCACGTAGAGGACCTTGTTCCGCACCGCGACGGTCTGCCCCTCCGTCGCCACGCAGCGCTTGATGAAATCCTTCCTGAGATCCACCGGATAGCGGAACACGATGATGTCGCCGCGCTGCGGTCTGCGGAAGCCGGGAAAGCGGTGGTGGTAGAACTGCTTTCCGTTCACGCCCAGGTCGATCTCCGGGCCGTACAGCATCTTGTTGATGTAGATGTAGTCGCCCACGAGGAGCGTGTGCTCCATGGAGCCGCTGGGGATCTGATACGCCTGAGCCACCATGCCGCGGAAGATGAGCACGGCCAGGATTCCGATGGTGAGGGACCTGGCCCACTCCATCATCCCGGACTTCTTGTCGTCTTTCTTCTTCTTTTCCGCGCTCATATCAGGATTCCATGACGTTCGCCGCCACGCGGGACTGTGGCTCTGCTTCCCGCTTCATCGAACCGTGGATCGGCGTTTCGGTTCCGGCATGCGCCGTGTCGCGTGTGGAGCGGGAAATCCACCAATCTTCGATGCGGGGGCCCGCCCAGAAAGTCACTAACGTCAGGACGAACCCCGCCAGGATGTCCACGACCCAGTGGTGTCTCAAGTATACCGTGCCGAAGACCAGTCCGGCGGCGAAGGGGATCTGCACCCAGGCGAACCACCTCCGGTACCGGAAAGCCAGGAGCACCGCAAGCAGCGCCACCGCGCAGTGGAGCGAAGGAAAGGCGCCGTACGCCGTGAGCGGCACGGCGGCCGTGGCGGCACGCGTGTAGTCCAGGACCGCGAGGCCATGCAGCGGGACCGAGTACGCGGTCGGGATGAAGAGGCGCGGCGCCGAGGCCGGCCAGGCCACGTAGCCGATGTAGCCCAGAAAGAGGCAGAGCACCACCGCGACCATGGTGCCGCGGAAGGCGCGGTGGTCCTTCTGGAGATACAGGATGAGCCCCAGCAAGGGCGCGAGCACATAGAAGAGCCAGTAGCAGACGGTGAAGAAATCCGTGAGCGCCGGATGGATGAAGCGCTCGGCCCAGACGGTGGGCTCCACGCCCCCGAAGAGCGCCAGGTCCCAGCGGTAAAGCGCTCCGGTGATGTCCGGCGCGTGGAAGAAACGGATCAGATCGTAAAGGCTGAAGTAGATGTTCGCGCAGAAGAGAAACGGCATCACGTCCCGGACGAACTTCCACTGCGGCCGGAGCCGCACGAGCAGGACGAAGAGCGCGGCCGAGCCCAGGAGCACGAGGAGGCGCGGCAGGGCGCCGGGGTACGCCGCGGCCGGCCCTGTGAGCGTGGCCGCCTTCACCAGGCTCATGCGTGCCAGCGCGAATGCCATCGGGAGGAACATGAGGAGCGTCATGGCCTCCTCGGGGCGGAGCGCGAAGATCGCGCGCTTCATACCGGCACGCTAGCCTTGGCCCTGGCGACAAGCCGCACGCGGGTGTCCAGCGCCACGCAGGGCTTCTCACCCTCGAACACGACGACCGGATTCAAGTCCAGCTCCGCGATCTCCTCCTGATCGCGCGCCAGGCTCGAGACGCGGTGGAGGAGATCCACCACGGAGGCGATATTGGCCTTCGGCGCGCCGCGGTAGCCGTCCAGGAGCGGAAATCCACGGATCTCGCGGATCATTTCCTCGGCGTCGCGCTCGGTGAGCGGGGCCACCCGCACCGAGACGTCGCGGAGGATCTCGGCCGCCACGCCTCCCTGCCCGAAGAGCACGACGGGGCCGAAGGTGGGGTCGCGGGTCACGCCCACGATCGTCTCCACACCGCCCCCGACCATCCGCTCGATCGTCACGCCCTCGAAGCGAGCGCCGGGCTGCGCCTTCGCGAGTGCTGAGCGGATGGAATCGAACGCGCGCGCCGCTTCCTCGTCGCTCACCAGATTGAGCCGGACGCCGTTCACGTCGCTCTTGTGGAGCACGTCGGCCGATCGGACCTTCATCGCCACCGGGAAGCCGATGCCCCGCGCCACCAGGGACGCCTCGCCGCGGTTCAGCGCGGGGCGGGCGCCCGTGGTGCGGATGCCGTAGGCGCGCATTAGGTCTTCCACGCCGGGTCCCGTCATCCAGCGAGACTCTCCGGGCTTCGCCCCCTCGAGGGCCCTCGCGATCGACTCGCTCCCTCGCTCCGGATGGAGGTCCTGCATCGAGGGAACCTTGCCCGGCGGCTTGGCGCGCCAGCTTCCGTAGGCCACCGCCCGGGCGAGCGTGTGCGCTGCGGCCTCGGGAAAGGCGTACGAAGGGATGTGCCCTTCCTGCAGGGAACGGAGGCTCTCCGGAACCCCGTGGCTTCCCATGAAGCAGGAGAGGACCGGCTTCTTGCTCCCCTTGGCGCCCGCCAGGATGGCCCGCGCGACTTCCGGCGCGCCCGTCACGAGCGGCGGCACGAAGATCACGATGATCGCGTTCACACCCTTGTCCTCGACCAGGAGCTTGAGCGAGCGCTCGTAGGAGGGCGCGTCCGCGGACGCGATCATATCGACCGGGTTCCGCACGCTGGCTTCGGCGGGAAGGAAGGACTTCAGACCCTTCACCGTCTTCGTCTCGAGCTTGGCCACCGTGAGGCCCGCGGACTCGCAGGCGTCGGCGGCCATGATGCCCGGGCCGCCCGCGTTGGTCAGGATCGCGACATTCGGTCCGGACGGGACCGGCTGCGAATCCAGGAGCATCGCGGTGTCGAAGAGCTCCTCGATGGTGTCCGTGCGGATCACGCCGCTCTGGTGGAAGAGCGCCGCCACCGCGGCGTCCGAGCTGGCCAGGGCGCCGGTGTGCGATGTGGCCGCGCGCGAGCCGCCGGGCGTCCGGCCGCTCTTCACGGCCAGGATGGGCTTGGTGCGCGCCACCCGTCGCGCCAGCTGGGTGAACTTGCTCGGGTTCCCGAACGATTCGAGGTAGAGGAGGATCTGGTTCGTGCCGGGATCCTTCTCCCAGAACTCGATCAGGTCGTTCCCCGAGACGTCCGCCTTGTTCCCCACGCTCACGAACTGGGAGATGCCCAGGTTGAGCTTCCGGGCGTAGTCCAGGATGGCGAGCCCGAGGGCGCCGCTCTGCGAGGAGAACGCGACCTTGCCCCGCGGCGGGGCGACCGGGGCGAAGGTGGCATTCAGGGAGACTGTGGGATCCGTGTTCACGATCCCGAGGCAGTTCGGACCCACCATCCGCATGCCGTGGCGCCGGATCACCTCGAGGAGCGCTTTCTGGCGCTTCACGCCCTCGTCACCGACCTCCTGGAACCCCGCGCTGATGACCACCAGCGCCTTGATCCCTTTCGCGCCGCAGGCCTCGGCCGCCTCGACCACGTGCGCCGCGGGAATCACGATCACCGCGAGATCCACGGGGCCGGGCACGTCGGCGATGGACGGATAGGCGGGGATGGATTGCACGTGGGTCGCGCTGGGATTGACCGGGTAGACCGGCCCCTGGAAGCCCTGCTCGATCAGGTTGTGGAGGATCGCTCCCCCGATCGACTCGCGGCGGCGCGACGCGCCGATCACGGCGACCGATCGGGGCCGGAGCAGCGGGTCGAGCGCCGGCATCCCCTAGGCCGAGACCCCTGCTTTGCGGCGGATCTCCTCGATGCTCCGCGCCAGGGCCACGTCCTTCTCGGTGACGCCGCCCTGATCGTGCGTCGTGCTCGCGACGCGGATCGTGGAGTAGCGGATGTCCACGTCGGGGTGATGGTTCATCAGCTCCGCCATGTGCGCCACGGCGTTCACGAAGACGATGGCCTCCGCGAAGGAGTCATGCTTGTAGGTCTTCGCGATCGCGTCGTCCTCGAGGCTCCAGCCGGTAAGCTCGGCCAGCGCGCGCTCGGTGTCCTGCTTGTTGAGTTTCGGCATCGTTCCTCCTACCACCGGCCCAGAAGGCCGGGATCGGGCATCATCTCGGGGGTCCACTGCTCCGCCAGGATCTCCACCTCGGCGGGCTTCCCCGTGACGGTGTTCATCACTTCCTTCACCTGCGCCACGATCTGGGGCGCGAAGGGACAGAAGGGAGTGGTGAGGAGCATGCGGACCACCATCGGGTCCGTGCTCTGGTCGATCTCCTTCACCAGGCCCAGATCGATGATGCTCAGGTTGATTTCAGGGTCGACCACCTGTTCCAGCGCGGTCCTGATTTCCTCGTCGGTCGCCATGGGTACCTCGTCAGTCCGGGAGCCCGATGTAGAGCTCGTTTCCTTCCACCCGCACAGGGTAGGCCTCGACCGGCGTCACGGCGGGCAGGGTCAGCGCGGCGCCCGTCCGGATGTCGAACCGCGCCCCGTGCCGCGGGCAGATGACCTCGTGATCCTCCACCTCGCCCTCGGCCAGCGGCCCGCCGTCGTGGGTGCAGATGTCCTCGATGGCGTAGAACCCGTCCGGAACGCGGAACACCGCGATCTTCCGGTCCTCGACGTCGAAGACCTCGGCGCGTCCCTCGGGAACGTCGCTCGCGTGCCCCACGCGCACGAAGCGGGACTCGCTCACTCGTCGTCCTCTTCGCCGGGCCAGGCCTGCTGCACGCCGTAGACGCCCACCTTGAGCGTCTTGAGCGCCAGGAGCGCGCACTTGAGCCGCACCGGCCCCAGCTCGATCCCTAGCATATCCAAAACATCGTCCCGATTGATCTGTTTTACCTCGTCCAGGGTCTTCCCCTCGATGGCCTCGGTCAGCATGGAAGCCGCCGCGCGGCTGATGGAGCAGCCCTTGCCGCTGAAGCGCACCGCCTCCACGCGGTCGTCCTTGATCTTGAGATCCATCCGGATCTCGTCGCCGCAGAGGGGATTGGCGTCCTGCGCGGTGATGTCGGGGTTCTCGAGGGTGCCCCAGTTGCGGGGGTTCTGGTAGTGGTCGAGAATCGATTGTCGATAAAAGTCGTCGAGGCTCATCGGGAGAACAGCTTCTTCGCCTTCCGCACTCCCTCGGCCATCGTGGCGACGTCGGAGGGCAGGTTGTAGACATAGAAGGACGCCCTCGTGGTCGCGGCCACCCCGAGCTTCGTGTGGAGCGGCATGGCGCAATGGTGTCCCGCCCGCACCGCCACGCCTTCGTGGTCCAGCACGGTCGCCACGTCGTGCGCGTGGACGTCCTCCAGCGTGAAGGCCACGATCCCGCCGCGCTCCTCAGGGGGGGGCCCGTAGATCTTGATTCCGGGGATCTCGCCCAGGAGGCGTGCGGTCTCGATCGTCAGCTCGCGCGAGTGCGCCGTGATGGCCTCGAATCCGATGGCCTGGATGTAGTCGATGGCGGCGCCGAAGGCGATGGTGTCCGCGATGTTCATGGTGCCCGCCTCTCGCGGATCATCTCGCCGCCGCCGAAGAAGGGCGGCATGGCGTCCAGGATCGCGCGCTTTCCGTAGAGCCCGCCGATGCCCGTCGGCCCCAGCATCTTGTGCCCGGAGAAGGCGAGGAAATCGCAGTCGAGCTGCTGCACGTCCACGCCGAGGTGCGGCAGCGACTGGGCCGCGTCCACGCAGATCACCGCCCCGCGCGCGTGCGCCCGGCGCGCGATCTCCGCGACCGGGTTGATCGTGCCCAGGACGTTCGACATGTGGGTGAGGGAGACGATCTTCACCGGTCCCTCGAGGAGCCGGTCCAGGCCGCTCAGATCCAGCCGGCCCGATCCGTCGACCGGGATGAAGCGAAGCGTGGCCTTCCGCTCGGCCGCGAGGATCTGCCACGGGACCAGGTTCGAGTGGTGCTCCATCTCCGTGAGGAGGATGACGTCGCCCGGGCCCACGTGGGTCCGGCCGTAGGAATACGCGACCAGGTTGATCGATTCCGTGGTGCCGCGGGTGAAAACGATCTCGTGGTGCGAGCGCGCGTTCAGGAGCCGCGCGATCTTCTCGCGCACCGCCTCGTAGCGCGTGGTGGCCTCTTCCGCGATGGCGTAGACCCCGCGGTGGATGTTCGCGTTGTACGTCCGGTAGTAATGCTCCAGGGCGTCCAGGACCTGGACCGGCTTCTGGGTGGTCGCGGTCGAGTCCATGTAGAGGAGCGGCTTCCCGTGCATCTTCTGCTCGAAGATCGGGAAGTCCTTCCGGATCGCGGCGAAATCCACGTGCTTCTCGGGGTCGAGGGTCTTCACGGTTACGCGGCCGCCTTCCGCTCCACCGCGGCGGTCACCGCCGTGCGCAGCGATTCGGCCGGGATGCGCTCCAGCACCGGCTCGAAGAAGCCCTGGATGATCATCCGCTCCGCGTCGGGACGCGGGAGCCCGCGGGATCTCAAGTAGAAGAGCTGCTCTTCGTCCACCTGGCCCACGGTCGCGCCGTGCGTGCAGCGGACGTCGTTCGCCTCGATCTCGAGGCTGGGGATGGAGTCCGCGCGCGCCTTGTCGGAGAGAAGCAGGTTCCGGTTCGCCTGGTAGGCGTCCGAGCGCTGCGCGTCCTTGTGCACCTTGATCAGGCCCTGGTAGACCATGCGCGCACGATCACGTAATGCGCCCTTGAAGAGAAGGTCGCTGACCGAGTGCCCCACGTTGTGGTTCTGGAACGTGTGGAAATCGAAGTGCTGGTGCTCGTTCCCGAAATAGCAGCCCGAGAACTTGGCCTCGCTGCCCTCGCCGTCCAGATGCATCTCGAGGTCCAGCTTGGTCAGCTTTCCGCCCAGCGCCGTGTAGGTCCAGTGGAACCGCGCGTCGCGCGCCACGCGCACGCGCTCGGTGCCGAAGTGGTGCACGTTGCCGCCCCAACGCTGGAAGGTGGCCAGGTGGAGCGAGGCCGCTTGGCCCACGGTCACTTCCGTGGCACCCACGTTCACGCCTTGGCCGGGCTCGCCGTGCGAGACGTACTCCTCGATGACCCGGGCTTCGGCCCGGTCGCCCAGCGCGATCAGCACGTGCGGGAAGGTCCCGAGCTCAGGAGTCTCGCGCGAAAAGAGGAGCTGGATGGGACGCTCGAGGGTCACGCCGTCCGGCACGTAGACGAAGGCGCCGCCTTGGAGAAGTGCTGCGGCGAGCGCCGTGAACCGGCTCTCGTCCGGACGCACGGTCTGGCCCAGGAACTTCTCCACCAGCGCGGGATGCTGGCGCGCCGCGTCCACGATCGGCATCACGATCACGCCACGCTTCTCGAGATCGGCGTCGCGCTCGATCAGGATCGCGTTCGAGTCCAGCTGGACCAGGAGCGCCGAGCGCTCCTCCCGGGGTCCCAGCTCGCCGCGAAGCGCGGCAGGCAGGCCGTCGACCGTCTTCACCATGGGATGCGGCTCGCGGCTGGCCCGCACCTGATCCCACTTGAAGGAGGTGATGTCGGTGCGCCGCCAGAGCTCCTCGGTGCGCGCGGGAAACGTCGTCTTCTCGTAGACGGCCCACGCCTTGGCGCGGCGCGCGGCGAGGAACGAAGAGTCCTCGGAGCGCCGCGAGAGTGCCTGGATCTCGTCGAGATTCAACGCGCCGAGTCGGAGCGAGTCCGCCGGGGGCGCGAGCGTTTCGGATGGGTTCACGCTTGTTTCTCCCTGGGTTCGTGCCACAGGACGGCGGGTGGCCGGCGTCAGCCGACCGATCCCTCCATCTGGAGCTGGATGAGTCGGTTCATCTCCACCGCGTACTCCATGGGAAGCTCCTTCGTGATCGGCTCGATGAACCCGTTCACGATCATCGCGTGGGCTTCCGCCTCGGGAATACCGCGGCTCATGAGATAGAAGACCTGCTCGTCACCGATCTTGCTGACCGTGGCCTCGTGGCCGATGGTGACCTGGTCTTCCTCGATTTCCATGTAGGGATACGTGTCCGAGCGCGAGTGCTCGTCCAGCAGCAGCGCGTCGCAGCGCACGGTGGACTTGCAGCCCTTGGCGCCCTTCGCGACCTTGATCAGGCCGCGATAGCCGGCGCGTCCGCCGTCCTTGCTGATCGACTTGCTGACCACGCTCGAGGTGGTGTTGGGGGCCGCGTGCACCGCCTTGCCGCCCGCGTCCTGGTGCTGTCCCTTGCCGGCGAACGCGATCGAGAGGATCTCGGCGTGCGCGCCCGGCTCCATCAGATAGACGCTCGGATACTTCATCGTGAGCTTGGAGCCCAGGTTCGCGTCCACCCATTCCATCCGCGCGTTGCCGTACGCCATGGCACGCTTGGTAACCAGGTTGTAGACGTTGTTCGACCAGTTCTGGATGGTCGTGTAGCGGCAATACGCGTCGCGCTTCACGATGATCTCCACGACAGCGGAATGCAGCGAGTCGCTGGCGTAGGTGGGGGCCGTGCAGCCCTCGACGTAATGCACCGATGCGCCCTCGTCGACGATGATGAGCGTCCGCTCGAACTGACCCATGTCCTTGGCGTTGATACGGAAATACGCTTGGAGGGGAAGGTCGACCTTCACGCCCTTCGGGACGTAGATGAAGGAGCCACCCGACCACACGGCGCTGTTCAGCGCGGCGAACTTGTTGTCCGAGGGCGGAATCACGGTTCCGAAGTATTGCCGGAACAGCTCCGGGTGCTCTTTCAGAGCCGTGCCCGTATCGAGGAAAATCACGCCCTTCTCGGACAGGGATTCCTTGATCTTGTGATAGACGGTCTCGGAGTCGTACTGCGCGCCCACGCCGGAGAGGAACTTCTGCTCCGCCTCGGGAATGCCCAGACGATCGAAGGTCTTCTTGATGTCGGCCGGAACCTCGTCCCAGGACCTTCCCTGCTCCTCGGCCGGCTTCAGGTAGTAGTAGATGTTCTGGAAGTCGATCTCGTTGACCGCGCCGCCCCACATCGGCAGCTTCTTCTTCTCGAACTGCTCGAGCGCCTTGAGACGGAATTCCTTCATCCAGGCGGGCTCTTTCTTGATGTCCGAGATCTGGGCGACCACGTCCTTGTCGAGACCGCGGCGCGTCTTGAAGACGGCCTTCTCCTCGTCGTGGAACCCGTACTTCTCTTTGTATCCTTCGCGGATATCCAGCGTCGGCTGTTGTGTCGTCGTCATGGCTTCTCCTTGGACCGCCGCCTAGGCGGCCTGGTCCTCGCGGATCCAGTCGTATCCCTGCTTCTCGAGCTCCAGCGCCAGCTCGGCGCCCCCGGACTTGACGATCCGCCCGTCCACGAGCACGTGGACGAAGTGCGGCTTGATGTAGTTCAAGATCCGCTGGTAGTGCGTGATCAGGAGCACGCCCAGATCCGGACCCGTGAGCGCGTTCACGCCCTCGGAAACGATCCGGAGCGCGTCGATGTCGAGACCGGAATCGGTCTCGTCCAGCACGGCGATCTCGGGACGCAAGACCGCCATCTGCAAGATTTCCGCCCGCTTCTTCTCGCCGCCCGAGAACCCGTCGTTGAGGTAGCGGCCCGCGAAGGACTCGTCCATCTTGAGCAGCGCCATCTTCTCCTTCACGAGGGCGCGGAATTCCTTGGGCGGCATCGGCTTCTCTTCGCCCATCTCCTTGCGACGGACCGTCAGGGCCTGGCGCAGGAAGTTCGCGACGCTCACGCCGGGGATCGCCGTGGGGTACTGGAACGCGAGGAAGATCCCCTTGCGGGCGCGCTCGTCGGGCGAAAGCTCCAGGGCGTCCTCACCGTTGTAGAGGATCGATCCTTCCGTCACCTCGTACTTGGGGTTGCCCATGAGGGCGTTCGCCAGCGTGCTCTTCCCCGACCCGTTCGGGCCCATGAGGGCATGGATCTCGCCCTTGTTCACGGTCAGCGTCAGGCCTTTCAGGATCGGCTTGCCGTCGACGGCGATGTGCAGGTTGCGAATTTCCAGTGTCGGTTTGCTCATACGCTCCTTCCGTTCGTCATGGGATGTTCGATCGTCAGATCGTGAAGCTCTCGCCGCATCCGCAAGACTTCTTCGCGCGCGGGTTCTTGAACTGGATGCCGGCTCCCAGGAGACCGCGTTCATAATCGATCTCCGTGCCGGCGAGCACCTCGAGGGAGCGCGGGTCCACATAGACCGAAAGCCCCTCGTATTCGAACACGGAGTCGTTGGGTTTCCGCTCCGTGGTGAAGCCGAGAAAGTAGCTGAATCCGGAGCAGCCGCCCGCCTTCACGCCGACGCGCAGCGCCTGCCCTTCCTTTCCTTCCTGGGTCCGGGACCGCTTCACGTACGCCACGGCCGCGGGGGTCAGGGAAAGGGAAATGTCGTTCATGAGCTCTCCGATGAGAGGTGCAGCACGATGGTCCGGCCGGGATCGGTGTGGAATCCCGCGACCAGGGCCGGCTCTTCCTTCATGCCGTGATCCTCAGGGCAATGTGGGCAATCTTGCTGCGTGGTGCGAGGCGGACGGCATGCCTTGCACGTGCGCAGGTACTCCAGC
>WNFL01412085.1_pt2 | contig 33156 bp, 40 predicted proteins | sample 5400361 | NCBI WGS metagenome assembly WNFL01 (sample SAMN13153351, study PRJNA577476) | soil metagenome | isolation source: 40 cm soil on Douglas fir-dominated hillslope | place: USA:California | collected 2013-09-17
AAGCCGGCGCGAAGGTCCAGGCGCACGACCCCGAGGCGATGGCCGAGGCGAAAAAGATCTTCGGCGACCGCATCGGCTACCACCGGCGCAACTACGACGCGCTCAAGGGCGCCGACGCGCTCATCGTCGTCACGGAGTGGAACGAGTTCCGCCGCCCCAACTTCGACACCATCCGGGGGCTGCTCAAACAGCCCGTGATCTTCGACGGCCGGAACATCTACGACCCCGACGATCTGAGAAAGCTCGGCTTCAGCTATTATTCCATCGGCAGGAGAGATGGCTAGAATCCTCATCACCGGCGGCGCCGGCTTCATCGGCTCGCACCTGTGCGAGAGCTTCCTCCAGCGCGGCGACCACGTGCTCTGCATGGACAACGGCTCGACGGGGACGCGCGAGAACATCGCCGCCTTCGCCGCCAACCCGCGCTTTCGCTTCATCGACCACAACGTCAGCAACTTCATCGACGTCGAAGGCCCGCTCGACATGGTGCTCCACTTCGCCTCGCCGGCGAGCCCGGTCGATTATCTCGAGATGCCGATCCAGACGCTCAAGGTCGGCTCGCTCGGGACCCACAACGCGCTCGGCCTCGCCAAGGAAAAAGGCGCGACGTTCCTGCTCGCCTCGACTTCCGAAGTTTACGGCGACCCGCAGGTGCGGCCGCAGCGCGAGGACTACTGGGGCAACGTGAACCCGATCGGGCCGCGCGGCGTCTACGACGAGGCGAAGCGCTTCGCCGAGGCGATCACGATGGCCTATCACCGCTTCCACAAGCTCGACACGCGCATCGTGCGCATCTTCAACACCTACGGCCCGCGCATGCGCATGCGCGACGGGCGCGTCGTGCCGAACTTCATCAGCCAGGCGCTCCAGGGCGAGCCGCTCACGGCCTACGGCAAGGGGACGCAGACGCGGAGCTTCTGCTACGTCGACGACCTGGTGCGCGGGCTGCATCTCCTGCTCGAGGCCGATTACCATCTGCCGGTCAACCTCGGCAACCCGCACGAGATGACCGTGCTCGACTTCGCCAAAAAGATCATCCAGCTCACCGGCTCCAAGAGCCGGATCGAGTTCCACCCGCTGCCGCAGGACGACCCGCAGGTGCGCCAGCCCGACATCTCCAAGGCGCGCGAGCTGCTCGGCTGGGAGCCGCGCGTCGAGGTGGACGAGGGGCTCGAAAAGACCATCGAGTATTTCAAGGAAAGGCTGAAGCAGAAGTAGCGCTATGAAAATCATCGTCACCGGCGGGGCCGGTTTTATCGGCTCCCACATCGTGGACCGCTACATCGACAGGGGACACGACGTTTTCGTCATCGACAACCTCTCCTCCGGGAAGAAGAAAAACTTGAATCCCAAGGCGACGCTCCATGAGATGGACCTGCTCGACCCCAAGGTTCCCGCGCTCATCGCGGACATCCGGCCCGACGTGCTCAACCACCACGCGGCGCAGATGGACGTGCGCCGGTCGGTCGCCGACCCGGTGTACGACGCCCAGATCAACATCGTGGGATTTTTAAATCTATTGGAAGCGGGACGGCTGAGCGGGCTAAAAAAAGTCGTCTTCGCCTCTTCCGGCGGCGCGATGTACGGCGAGCAGGAGCAATACCCCGCGCCGGAGGACCACCCGACCCGCCCGGCGAGCCCCTACGGCGTGAGCAAGCTCACCGGCGAGAATTATCTTAGCTATTACCACGTCACGTTCGGCATTCCCTACACCGCGCTCCGCTACGCCAACGTCTACGGCCCGCGGCAGAACTCTCACGGCGAGGCGGGCGTGATCGCTATCTTCATCGACCAGCTCCTCTCCGGCCAGACGCCGGTGATCAACGGCGACGGCAGGCAGACGCGCGACTACGTTTTCGCCGGCGACGTGGCGGCGGCCAACCTGCTGGCGCTCGAAAGCGACTACGTCGGCGGCCTCAACATCGGCACCGGCGTCGAGACCGATTTGAACGCGCTCTACCGGAAGCTCGCGGCCCAGCTCGGCGCCGAAACCGCCGCCGCGCACGGCCCGGCCAAGGAGGGCGAGCAGCGGCGGAGCTCGCTCGACGCCGCCCGCGCCGGGAAAATCCTCGGCTGGACGCCCAAGATCTCCCTCGACGAAGGGCTCGCGCAAACGATCGAATACTACCGGAAGGCCAAAGCTTCATGAGCGCCGACCGGGTACGGAATTTTTCCATCATCGCGCACATCGACCACGGGAAATCCACCCTGGCCGACCGGCTGCTCGAATACACCGGCGCGGTCAGCGCGCGCGAGAAGACGGCGCAGTTTTTGGACAGCATGGACCTGGAGCGCGAGCGCGGCATCACCATCAAGGCGAGCCCGGTCCGGCTCCGCTACCGCGCCAAGGACGGGCTCGACTACACGCTCAACCTGATCGACACGCCCGGCCACGTCGACTTCACCTACGAGGTCTCGCGGAGCCTGGCGGCGTGCGAGGGGGCGCTTTTGGTCGTAGACGCGGCGCAGGGCGTCGAGGCGCAGACCGTGGCCCACGTACAGACCGCGATCGACAACAACCTGGAGGTCCTGCCGGTCATCAACAAGATCGACCTGCCGAGCGCCGAGCCGGAGCGGGTGCGCCACGAGATCGAGGAGATCATCGGCATCGACGCCTCGGCGGCGATCCTCGCCAGCGCCAAGGAGGGCATCGGCACGGAGGAGATCCTCGAGGGCGTCATCAAGCACTTTCCGCCGCCCAAGGGGGACGCGGGCGCGCCGCTCCGCGCGCTCGTCTTCGACAGCTGGTTCGACCAGTACCACGGCGCGGTGGTGGTGATCCGGATGATCGACGGGGTGGCGCGGAAGGGGATGCAGATCCGCATGATGGCGACCGGAAAGACCTTCGAGATCACGCGCCTGGGCGTCTTTTCTCCGGCGCCGCTCGAAGTCCAGGAGATGACCGCCGGCGACGTCGGCTTTCTCATGGCCGGGATCAAGGAGATCCGCGACACCTCGATCGGCGACACGGTCACCGAGGAAGCCCGGCCCGCCGCCGAGCCGCTGCCCGGCTTCAAGCCGATGAAGCCGATGGTCTTCAGCGGCCTCTACCCGGCGGACTCCGGGCAGTACCAGGCGCTCCGCGACGCGCTGGAAAAGCTCCGGCTCAACGACTCGGCGTTCACCTTCGAGCCGGAGACCTCCCAGGCGCTCGGCTTCGGCTTTCGCTGCGGCTTTCTCGGCCTGCTGCATTTGGATATCGTCCGCGAGCGCCTCGAGCGCGAGTACGACGTGACGCTCATCACGACCGCGCCGACCGTCATCTACCGCGTCGTCACGCTGGCGGGCAAGGTCCTCATGATTGACAATCCGGTCAAATTGCCGCCAGAATCGGAGATCGAGCGGGTCGAGGAGCCCGTCATCACGGCGTCGATCCACCTGCCGCAGGAATATTTGGGCGGCGTGCTCGGCCTGTGCGAGGAGAAGCGCGGGCTTCAGAAAGAGATCCGCTACCTCGGGCCCAAGCGGGTCATGCTCCCCTACGAGCTGCCGATGACGGAGATCGTGGTCGATTTTTACGATCGGCTGAAATCGCTCTCCCGCGGCTACGCCTCGATGGACTACGAGATCACCGGCTACCGCCCGGGCGAGCTGGTCCGGCTCGACATCCACATCAACGGCGACCCGATGGACGCCATGTCGATGATCACGCACCGGGACAAGGCCTACGCGCGCGGGCGCGACCTGGTGCAGCGGCTCCGGGAGGTCATCCCGCGCCAGATGTTCGAGGTCGTCATCCAGGCGGCGGTCGGGAGCCGCATCATCGCGCGCGAGAGCGTCAAGGCGCTCCGGAAAAACGTCACGGCGAAATGCTACGGCGGCGACATCTCGCGGAAGAGAAAACTTCTGGAGAAGCAGAAAGAGGGCAAGAAGCGGATGAAGCAGGTGGGGCGCGTGGAGATTCCGCAGGAGGCGTTCCTGGCCGCTTTGAAGCCGAGCGGGGGGTAAACCCGGCGCGCATGCAGGCCCGCCCGGATTCGCCCGGCGGGCCGCGGTCTGGTAGAATGAGGGAAAGGGGACTTTGAAATAACGTGGCAAAAGACATGGCGATAGAGAACAAGAAAGTCAAATCGACCTTCCGCGAATACGCCGAAGCGATCGGCATGGCGCTCCTGCTGGCGCTGTTCATCCGGACGTTTATCGTCCAGGCGTTCAAGATACCTTCCGGGTCGATGATCCCGACGCTCCAGATCGGCGACCATATCCTGGTCAACAAGCTGGCCTACGGCGTGCGGCTCCCGGGCTGGGGCCACTACGTGGCGCAGTTCAAAACCCCCGAGCGCGGCGACGTGGTGGTCTTTATCTTTCCCGAGGACCGCACCAAGGACTTCATCAAGCGCGTCGTCGGCGTGGCCGGCGACACGGTGGAGATCAGGCAGAAGAAAATCTTCATCAACGGCAAGCCGATCGAGGACCCGCACGCCTATTTCGAGGGCGACGACCAGCCCGGCGGCATCCAGATCCGCGACGACTACGGCCCCAAGACCGTCCCCGTCGGCCACATCTTCGTCATGGGCGACAACCGCGACAAGAGCTACGACAGCCGCTTCTGGGGCTACGTCAGCCTGGACGACGTGAAGGGCAAGGCGTTTTTGATCTACTGGTCGTGGGACGGCAACGACCGGTGGGTGAGGTGGGAGCGGCTCGGGGGAGTGATTTATTGATCCACGGCCGCATGAAAGTTAAACGCGTCAGCGGCACGACCAAACGCTACCTGGGTAAGATCGAGAGCCGTATCCCGGTTAAGGAATTTCCCCCGCCCGCTTTTTTAGAGATCCAAAAGACAACGGTTTTTCTTCTCCCTTATTTCGCTTCGGACGCAGTTCATCAACCCGGTGCCCGCGCGCCAGGGCGCGCGGCCTAGCAAGAAGAAGGGCGGCCATGAAAAAACTTTCTCCAACTCTGATCGCGCTGGCCTTTTTGGCCGTGTTGGCTCCATCGGCGGTTCTGGCGGCGGGGGCCGGGGCCGGTTTTCCAACGTGGGACAAGCAGTTCACCAAGGGAAGGTTTACGGTGCTGGTCCAGTTCGGTGGGACCGCGGTCTTTGACAAAGAGACCGGATTGGTTTGGGAGCGGTCGCCGGGTACGGGCACTGATCTCGATTGGCTGGAAGCTCAGGACCTTTGCAACATGCTCTCAAAAGGCGGGCGCATGGGCTGGCGGCTCCCTACGCTCCAAGAGTGGACGAGCCTGCTGGAGCAGGCACAACCGAGCCCTGCGCTCCCGGCCGGTCATCCCTTTAGCTTGAGTCCCGCGCAGGAAGACGGCCTCTACTGGTCGGCCACCGCCAGCGCGGGCTCAAATGGCCAGGCATGGCTCGTGAACCTCAACAACGGCAACGTGTCGCGCCAGGATAAAAACGATTCCGGCTCCGCGTGGTGCGTGCGCGGCGGACAGGGGGTCGACGCTCAGTAAGCCCTCAAGCCGCACGTCGCGCGCCACTCGCCGGGCTCGCTTTCGATCGGGCTCGGAAGCTCCGGGGGCAGGTCTCGTATTTTGATATTCTGGCGAGTGCTTTAGGTCATGTCCCGCAATACAACAATCCTCTTGCCTAACGAGTCGCTCCCGGTTATCGATATTGAGAGGGTCAGGTCGTGAATCTTGGCGTCTCCCTACCGCTTCCCCACTAAATTCCCCAACTTCCTCCTCAAGCTCCTCCATCACGGCGAAAAAACAGCCTTCAGCATACGGCCGCCGGCGGCGTAAAATTCCTAATCAGGTGTCCGCGGCTACCCCGGCTCCGGACCCCGTCCTTTCTCCTGCCGGGGCGACTTGCCCTGATGCGGCTCCTTCTCCTGGTGCTGCCCTTTCTCCTGACGCAGTGTCTTCTCCTGATGCTGCGGCGACTTCTCCTGCACTTTCTCCTGGCGCGCCGATTTCGCCTGATGCTCGGCCGGCCGTCCCTGGCCCTGCGACTTTTCCCGGCGCTCCGACAACCCGGCCGCCCGCGCGGCCTTGCCGTTCGCCCTGACCCCGCCCTGCGACTGTTTGTGGACAATCTCGTCGTGGTGCTCCCGGATCAGAGCGTCCTGCACCTTGTAATGGTAATGCTCGTTGTGGATGACCACCTGCTGGGAAAACGACGGGTAGCGGCCTCTCGGGTAGTCCTTCTGGTAGAGCGGCAGCGGAGCGATGACGTAGCGGTGGCTCCGGTCCCAGTGATCCCATCCGCGCCGCCTGATTTCCCACTCACCGCCCCAGTGCTGGCCCCAGCGGGGCGGGGCGTCGAACGCCCAGCCGCTCCAGTACGCGGGGCGGACCCGGTAGTAGCGGTAGGGGATGATCAAAACGGGCTGGGGCACGAAGACCGGCTCGACGTAAACCCACGGTCCGTTGTACCAGGAGCTCGAATACCAGTAGCCGTCGTCCACGTTGAAGACCCAGTAGAGGCCGTCGTAGAAGAAGTAGTTGGCGCGCGCCCTCGGCGCGTAATAAACCGGATAGTGAGGAATCGGCTCCAGCGCCGGGAACACGGAAAAGTTGATGTTCACCTGGGCTTCGGCCGCGGTTGCGCCGAGGAGAATGACGAACAGCATGGCGGCGATCAGGGACGCGGTGTTTTTCATCGATGGGCTCCTATTGCTCGCCGCTCAGCCCGCCGGTCGCGCGCCACTCGCCGGGCTCGCTGCCGATCAGGCTGAACAGTTTTTTGATATTCCGACTTTATGCCGACTCTAGGGATTATTCTTTTTTCTCGCCATCTCTATGTGGTGCCAGGTTACGCTGCTAGCGGCATTTGGGATTTTGAGGCAATGGGGACACGTGGCGTCCCGGGTATATTCACTTACCTGCTCACCGGGCGCAACTCGGACCTCGAACATCATATTGCAACTCCCGCATCTCAACACCCAGCCTTGGTTTTCCACGCCGCCTATAATAACCGCTGTGGCTCATTTGGCAAGTTGCGAGCTGCCTTAAAAGAGTTCCCGGGGGCCAGCCCGCAACGTCTGATAAGATATATTATGTAAACTTTTCTGTGCGGAAAGATTTACATAACATTTGCGTGTCAAAGGTCCTTGGCCCTCCCACCCTGCCTCAGAGTCATTCCCGTGAAAGCAGGTCCTGAGCCCGGAACGGGGGTGAATGCAGTCTTTGGCTTGTGAAGGAAAGGATTTATTTAACCGCGAAGAGGCGAGTCCGGATCTTCTCCAGCCGCCGGACGTACTGCCAGCCGCTGCCGTTTTCGACTACCAGGCGGTAGATGCCTTTTTCTTCCAGCGGGTGGTTGCTCATGTCGCTGCACGTCGTCCGGTAGGCGTTTTCGATCCATTCCTTGTGATAGGAGCAGTTCCCCGACCGGAGCGAGCCCGAGTCGCTCACTTGCGGCTGGAAGAAGAGGCAGTAGCCGCAGACGTAGTCGAGAGGCGTCATACCGGGTTTCTTGGCGAGCTTCCTGGCCATGGGTCTACTAGAAATAGCGCCAGAACCACCATTTTTCAAACCCCACCTTGGCCCAATAGATAAATCTCGAAGGGCCCCAGGACCGCGCCTCGCCGGCGCCGAAGGGCGGCCAGCCGCGCGGATAGGTGGTGCGATTCGCCGCGGCGCGCCCGGCGCCGTAGGCGAGCAGTCATATGGTGTGGAGGCGAAGGGGAGTCGGCTCTCCCCTGCCCCGGATCTCCACCGCCAGGTTGTGCGCCACCACGTCGGCCTCCTGGTGCGCCACGACGCCGGCTTTGGACGCCGGCATGTCGGCGCAGTCGCCGATCGCGTAGACGTTGTCCCATTTGGTCGCGAGCGTGTCGTAGTCCACGCGGATGCCCGCCTCGGTGTCGGCCAGGCCGGAGTCGATGAGCGCGCGCGCCGGACGGTGCGGCGGGATCATGAACAGGAAGTCGTAGTCGAGCTTGTAGCCGTAGAGCCCGTTGACCGTTTTCTTTTCAGAATCGATCGATTGCACGACGAATTCATAGTGCTGCTTGATGCCGCGCGACTTGCTCTCCGCGTCCATCCAGACGACCGGATCGTGCGCCTCGCCGGCGGACTCGGCCTCGCGCGTGAAGTAGTCGATGGTCACGCGGTCGCGGATGCCGCGCCGCTTGAAATAGCCGTCGAGCATCCACTGCGCCTCGTAGGGCGCCGGCGGGCAGCGGTACGGGCCGAGCGGCACGCCGACGACCACCCGGCCGCCGGCAAAATTCTCCAGCGCGCGGCGCGTCCGGATCGCGGCTTCCAGCTCCCAGGCGTGGTGCGCGCCTTCGGCGTAGCCGGGAATCATCTCGGGCCGGGTCTCGAAGCCGAGCGAGACGATCAGATAATCGTAGTGGATCTTGCCGCCGGCGAGCGCGACCTCCTGCCGCGCCGGGTCGATGCCGAGCACTTCGTCCTGCACCACGCGGACGCCGCGCCGCTCCAGGCGGCGGAGCTTTCGCGTGATGTCTTCCGGCTCGCGCTCGCCGACCATGAGAAAAAGAAAGCCCGGCATATAAACATGGTCGGGCCGCCGGTCGACCAGGACGACGTCGTGCTTGGAATCGAGCTCGCGCGCCAGCTTGGTCGCGGCGACGACTCCCCCGCTGCCGCCGCCGAGGACGACGATTTGTTTGCGACCGGTAGCCATACTTTACTGCGGACACGCCCTTCGACTGGCTCAGGGCGAACGGACGAGAGTGGATCGATCCATCAATTTCCGTTCATGCCGAGCCTGTCGAAGCATGAAAATTTTCGCCGGATCACTCGGCTATTCTGCTTGTCCCTTCTTATCCGACTGCCGATAGCTGGCCGCTTCCTTGCTTCTTATCGCCAGCCCGCGGAGATTTCTGAGCCGCTGCTCGCGCCATAATTTCTGCTCGGCCTTGCCGTCCTCGGTGAGCTCTTTGCCGAAGCGGGACGTCGAGCGGAGTAATCCCAGGACCAGGGAATCGGAGCCCGCGTGGATTTCCTCGTAGAGCCAGGCGCGCAGCGGCGGGATCAGGATCAGCAGCCCGACGACGGCGGCCAGAAGGAGGAGGAGAAATAAAATCATAGACGGGGCGGGACGCGGTCAGCGGAGAAAGGTGTCTTCCTGGCGGAGCGCCTCGGCGGCGGCTTTGAGCGACTCTTCCGACGGCGCGCCTTCGCCCAGCAGGCCGATCTGGCGGAGAAACTGGCCGATCTGCGCGTGGTCGCGCGGGCTCACCGGCGCGTAGGGGCGCGACGGCTCGCCGATATCGACGCCGAAATGCTTCAAGGCCGACTTCATCACCGGCGGCAATCCGTAGGCCGCCCACTTGCCGGGAAAGAGCGCGAAGCAGCGCTGCCAATACCTTGCCTGCTCCAGGTTGCCGGCGCGAAACGCCCGCACCACCTGCGCGCCGATGCGCGTGCCCGGCGGCGGCATGGTCGCGCCCGAGCCGCCCATCATGAGAGTCGCCAGGAGCGGCTGCATGGTCGTGAAGTAATGGCCCCGGCCGGCGAGATCGATCTGCTCGATGAGGCGGGAGATCTTCGTGATGTCGCGCGAGCTTTCCTTGAAATAGCGGATGTTCTGGATCTCGCTGATTTTCACGAAGGCGTCCTGCGGCGGGTCGGCGCCCGGGCCGGGGTTGTGGTAGCAGACGACCGGCAGCGGGCTCGCGGAGGCGACCTGGGTGTAGAACTCCATCAGCTCGGCAATCGTCGGCTGCCCGCCCCAGGGGCGGAGCGGCATCAGGACCTGGACGAAGTCGCCGCCGACGGAGGCGGAGAATTCCGCCAGCTCGATCACCTCGCGCGGCGACGGGCTCGACGCGCCGAGGAGCACCGGCCTGCGCTTCGCGACCATCTCCGTGCCGATGCGGAGCAGCTCTTTCCGCTCGTCGCGCGAGAGCATGGTGTACTCCGCCGCCTCGACCGCCGCGATCGAGATCGCGTCGCAGTCGGCGACGAGAAAATCGATCTCGCGCTCGAGCGCCTGGTAATCGACGCGCTCGTTGTCGCCGAACGGCGTGAGACAGGCGCCGATGATTCCCTTGACCGGTTGCGTCTCTGGCATGGGCTTAGTTGAGGACCTCGGCGACGATGCGGGCGTGGCCGGCGTCGCTGCCCTTCACCCGGAGCGGCAGCGCCAGGATGCGAACTTTCTTGCCGACGATGGCCCCCAGATTGGCAACGTTCTCGGCGATCAGCACGTCGTTGCCGAGCAGGGTCCGGTGCACCGGAAAGGCGAAGTCCTTGGGCCGGAGCGGCGTCGGCAGGTCGACGGTGATGCAGTCGATGCCGAAGAGCTTGACGCCTTTTTTGACCATCCACTCGGCCGCGTCGACCGAGAGATAGGTTGTAGTCGGGGCTCTCGAACTTCTCGTCCCAGCCGGTATGCAGCATCAGGATGTCGCCGCGATGGACCGCGACGCCGGATTTCTCGAGATCGGCGGCCGTGACCTCCTCGCCGCCTTTTTTCCCGACCGAGATCACCGCGCCCGGGCCGACGAAGCTCTCCAGCGGCAGCTCTTCGATCGACTTCCCGCCCGGCACGATGTGCACGGGCGCGTCCACGTGCGTGCCGGCGTGGCACGGGATCGACATCTCCGTGACGTTCAGCGGGTGGCCCTTGGCCAGGTCGAAAAACTTTTTCACGCGCACGTCCGAGAGCGCCGGTATTTTCGGCATGCCGTCGTAGATCACGCGCGAGAGATCGACCATTTCCATATATTTCCTACTTCCCGTTGCGCCAGGCGGCGTAGAGCGGGTCTTGGTCGACGAAGGCGCGCTGGATGCCGTCGTAGGCGAGCCAGAACTGGTCGAGCGTTTTTTTGACCGCGCGGCGCACCTGGTCCTGCTGGAAGTCGGTCGTGGCGTAGCGCTCGACGGCGAGCGGGCCGACTTTCATGTGCTCCTCGTCCACGCCCATGTGCAGCGTCCAGTAGCGGATGTCCTCCGACTCGCGGTCGAAGCCGTAGCGTCATGCGCCCGCTCGCCGTGCCTTCGAGGCAGAACCCCTGCGCGGCGTAAAGCTCGAGCCAGGTCTTCTGGTACATCAAAAGCTCGCGCCAGTCGAGAAACGCCTCGGTCTCGGGCAGCGCCTGGACCCGGTCGATCTGTTCGCGCGTGTAGCCGCAGGCCAGCGCGAAGCGGATATAAAGCCCCTTGTGGCTGTCGGTGCCGGTGATCTCGCCCGTCCCCTCCTCGACCACGTTGTCGATCCACATCCGCTCCAGCTCCGGGTCTTCCGGGCAGCGGCCGAGCATCGCCGCGATCGGCTTGGGAAACGGCTTGGGAAAAAAGAGATAGAACTGCCCGACGAACCCCATGAGCGCGTCCCGGTCGAGCTCCCCTTTTTCGACCATGCCGATCACCGGATGGTCCTTCGAGTGCTTTTTCCGCACCGTGTCGTGCAGTTCCTTGACGAACGCTGCGCCTGAGAGCGGCATAATCTCCTCCTGGACCGCAAGAACCCGCGAATGAATTTGCTTACCACATATCACATGGAAAAATCGAGGCAAAGGGCGCGGTTATCGGGTTTGTTGGGCCGGCGGCGGATCGATGCGGAAGCCGTCTTTTTCCAGCGCGCCGTGGATGCGCGCGATGTGCTCGCGGCCGGTGGTTTCCAGGATCAGCTCGATCCGCGTCTCGCCGATCTCCAGCTCGCCGAAGCCGCGCGCGTGCTCGACGCTGAGCACGTTGGCGCCCTCTTTCGCCACGGCCGCCGCGAGCCGCGCGAGCGAGCCCGGCCGGTCGGCGAGGACCACCGAAAGCCTGGCCAGCCGGCCGTCCTGGACCAGCCCCTTTTCGATGATGCGCGCGACGAGGTTGACGTCGATGTTGCCGCCCGAGACGACGAGCGCGGTGTTCTTCCCCTCCAGCCCGATTTTTTTGTTGACCAGCGCGGCCAGCGGCACCGCCGCGGCGCCCTCGGCGACGGTCTTCTCTATCTCCAGCAACAGGAGCACGGCGTTGGCGATCTCCCCTTCGCTCACGGTCACGAGATCGTCGACGTAGCGCCGGACGATCTCCAGCGGGATCTCCCCCACCTGCCGGACGGAGATGCCGTCGGCGATCGTCGCCGCGGGCGCGACCCGGACCGGGCGGCCGCGCTCGAGCGCGGCCTTCATGGACGGCACGCGCTCGGCCTGCACGCCGACGACGCGGATATTCGGATTCGCTTCCTTGAGCGCCAGCGCGATGCCGGCGATCAGCCCGCCGCCGCCGACCGGGACCACGACCGCCTCGAGATCGGGGTTCTGCTCCCTCAATTCCAGCCCGACGGTCCCCTGGCCGGCGACGATCATCGGATCGTCGAAGCCGTGGATGTAGGCGAGGCCGCGCTCGCGCGCGATCTTCATGGCTTCGGCGTAGGCCCCGTCGTAGTCGTCGCCGGCGAGCAGCGACTCGGCGCCGTAGCGCCGCACCTGGGCGACCTTGATGAGCGGCGCGCGCACCGGCATGACCACCGTGGCCCGGATGCCGAGGCGGCGGGCGTGGAACGCCACCGCCAGGCCGTGGTTGCCGGCGCTGGCGGTGACGACCCCCTTCCGGGCCTCGCCGGGCGCGAGCGTGGCGAGCCGGTTGACCGCGCCGCGCTCCTTGAACGACCCGGTCATCTGGAGGTTTTCCAGCTTGAAGAAAACCCGGCCGCCGGCGAGCCGGCTCACGGTCTCGGAATAGGCCGAGGGCGAGACGTAAATGAAGTCGCGGATGCGCTCGCGCGCCTGAAAAATATCGGCCGAGGAAATCATGCCGGACGCCCCGCCTTTCTTGCCGTCATGTCCATCATGTCTATCATATCCATCATAACGCGCCCGGCGCCGAATTCGAGACCGGGGTCTACGGCCGCCGAAGCCCCGTCAGGTGATTACTATTTTCAATGCAGGTATTTACCCGGTTGCCGTAAAGCCCCGGCCGATTATGATGGGCCGTCTTTGACCGCAGGGCCGACGATGCGCGCGCACACGACGGCGAAGTATTCGCCCCACCGCAAGCCATGGCGGATTGTCCATGTCCTCTGCATGGCGCTGGTTTTCTCGTACATCGTGTTCGACATCCTCGATCTCGACGGCTCCGACCTGCCGACCATTCTCGCGCCGGCGGAATGGGACGTCATCTCGGCCGAGATGCCCGCCGACCTGGATCAGGCCGAGCGGCTCGACCGCGCCGATCTGTGGAACGACACCCTGCTCTTCCCCGACCTGTCGGCCGGCCGGGCGCGCTTCCACGACGCGGCGCGGCCGCCTTCTTCCCCCCTCGATTCCGCGCGGGCGCACGGCTACCGCACCGGTCTGCCGCGCGACGCCATCACCCACTGACTCCTTCGCTTGCCGGCGAGATTTTCGACTGCGTTCCCTATCTCATTTCAACGGACTTGCACGAAGGAGACTCAGATGAAGACCACACGAAAATTGTTTTCTCCCTGGTTCTTTCTATTCGCGGCGATCGTTCTGGCGACCGCGACCGCCGTCGTGGCGGACCCGCAGAACTACGGCATCCGGGCGGTCAGGATCCGCTCGCTCTGCACTCCGGGCTTCCCGGCGACGCCGGGCCTGCCGGAGGTCCCGCCTCCGGCGACGGTAGCGGACCCCAACTGCCCCTCTGTCCCGACGCTCGCGACGAGCCCGAGCGGCCGCTGGAGCGTCGATATCAGCTGGTTCGATCCCTCGACCCAGAAGTTCTACATGGCCGACCGTAACAACTTCAGCGTCGATATCGTCGACGCCAACACCGACACCGTCGTCGGCGCGGCCAGCAACTTCGTCGGCATCCGGCCGGGCACCAACACGTCGGGGCCCAACGGCGTCCTCACGACCGGCAACCCGCGCCAGCTCTGGGCGGGCGACGGCGACGGGACGGTGAAGGTTTACAGCCTCGACGCCAACGGGCTCTCCCCCACTCTGCTCAAGACCGTCAGCGCGGGCGGGGTGAAGCGGGCGGACGAGATGGCCTTCGATCCGGACGACCACGTGGTCCTGGTCGCGTGGGACGACGACGCCGATCTCTTCCTGGCGTTCATCTCGGTATCTTCGATAGCCGGCAACATCAACGTGCTCGGGACGATCCATATGCCCGAGACGACGGGCTGCGGCATCGAGCAGCCGGTTTACAACCATGCGACGAACCGGTTTTACCTCGCCGTCCCCTGCACCAGTCAGGTCAACGTCGCCAATCATAACGGCGCGATACACGCCAACGGCGAGATCGCGGTCATCAACCCGCTGACGATGGCGATCGAGAACGTGTTCGCTCTCGACGGCACCAACTGCTTCCCGCACGGGCTGGCGCTCGGCCCCCGGCAGAACCTGCTGCTCGGCTGCAGCGGCGACGCTCCCGCGGGGACGCAGATGAAGTCGATCATCATGAAAGCCACCACCGGCGCCATCCTTCAGACCTTCACCCAGCTCGGCGGCTCCGATGAAGTCTGGTACAACCGGGGCGACAATCACTATTATCTCGCCATGTCGAGCTGGACTTCCACCGGACTGACCGGCGGCCCATCCACCCCGAGTCTCGGCATCATCAATGCCGGGTCGGCGGACACCGGCCCGGGCGCGCCGGTGTGGGTGCAGAACATTCTGACGACCCGCACCTCGCATTCGGTGGCCGCGGTGTACGCGACGGAATGCGACAGCGGCGGCGGCAACGGCAACGCCAATAGCAACAGCCGCAACAACAGCAACCATAGCGGCGACAACGGCAATCATTTCGGCGAGGACTGCCGCGCGGTCCGTAACCGCGTCTATGTGCCGCTGACGACCACGTCGACCGAGCAGGGCGGCTTCGGCGTCTACGGACAGATTCCGTAAGCGCTTAATCCTGGCCGCTAAAGAAGAGACGGCGGAGGTCCGGGCCAAAAAAAGGCCGGCGCCTCCGCCGTTTTTTTATTCCGGCAACCGGGGGGGGGGGCAGACCGGTCCCCCTGCCTGTCAAACGGATGATAAAAGCACTAGATTATTTATCGAGGAGGGCCGAGCCATGCAGACGGATTTATACACCAGAATTGTCCTCGGCGTCATCGCCCTGTGTCTGGTCTGGATTTGCGCGCGGGACTTCGTTCCGGCGGCGGCCCAGGCGCAGGGCGTCCAGGGCGTTACGATCGTCGGCGTCGCCCGCGGCGTAACGCTTCCCGTTACCGGCTGGGCGCGCGTCAACACCCTGGCCGGCCCGGTCGACGGCGTGCTTCCGGTCACCGGCGTCGGTCCGGCGCCCGGGAGCATCATCGGCCCGGTGCCCTGAAAATTATTTATCGCGATCCGGAAGGACGGCGGACAGACTGCCGCGCGGCGCGCCCGGCGCAGTCGAAGCGGCGGAGCGCGCTTTCGCCCTCGCCGCGGCCGCGGCGAGCAGAGCGGCGAGCGCCGCCGCGAGCGTAAGCTCGATCAGGGTAAAACCCGCCCGCGAATGAAATTCCGCCCGCATAGCGACGCCGCGATACCCGGTATATCGGCGCGGGCCGATAGAACTTTAGAAATTCACCGCGGCCGCTTGACACCTTTTACGGATTTATTAAATTCAGCGCCAGAAAAATCCCGCCATCGGAGGCCGGTATGGACTCGGGAACATGGATGCTCAAGTGCCAGAGCTGCGCCGAGATTTTCGAGTTGGAGCTTGACGAACGGGACAGAATCATCGAATACGCCCAGGCCCATCCCTGTCCAAGCTGCCAAACCAAGCCGGAGCCCCCCGACGGCGGCGAATCGCCGGGCCGCGCCCACTGGCATCACGTCATCGGGTTCAAGTCCGTCAAAAACGGGCGCCACTAGGCGAGCCGGCGGCGGCCCGCAACGACGCGGCTCCCCGCTTCGGGCTTTGCCGATAGGGGCGGATTACCCCGCGCACGTTAAAAACGCGGCGCGGCTTTGCATTCGTTGCAGAGCTCGCTCTCGGAGGGTGCGCTGTCGGCCTTCTCATAGTTCTCGGCCGGCCATTTCGAGCACGCGCTGTTGAAATGCCAAGTCTCGCCGTTCTTCGCTTTTCTGAAGGGATATTCCCGGCTGATATTTACGATCCGATGGCGCTGTCCGAAGCCCAGCAGGCCGCTGGTCCCCTTATCGGGGGCGACGCCGCAGGTGGGACAGATGGTCTCGTTCGAGGCTTCGGCTATTTCCAGATGGGGAATGCCTTTGACCGTAAACGCCGTGCCGCAGGTTTTGCATTGGAACCGGATCCTCCAGGTTGAAACGTCATGCGGCGTCATTCCGGCTGCTTCCCAATCGAGCGCGTCCGGCGAAAATGAAATATGGCGCTGGAAAAATTCCCGCGCCGGACAACGATCATAATACTTTGGGGATCTTGCCGCCTCAATCGGGTAAATACCCGATCGAGATTGCGGTCTCTTCGAGTGGACTCTTCGGACAGACGCGGCGCGAGCGCGCGGCGGGCTTCGTTATTGTAAAGAAATCGGCTAGGTCTCCGACTTCCAGAACTGCCCCCAGCGGCGTATTTGGCCGAGCGTGCTGAGGTCGCCTTCGGAAAGCGGGCGGTGGAGCTTCCGGCGGTCGAGGACGGAAGCCAGCACGGGCAGAAGCAGCGAGCCGCCCGGCAGGCAGAAAATAAGCAGAAACGGGATCGTCCTGGACAGCGCTTTGAGGCGTCCCTTGATCTCGGCCTTTTCCTCGCGGGTCCAGGCGTCCCCCGTGTTGCGCCGCTTCATGAGGAGCCGCATCAGCCCCTTGATCGCGAGGACTTCGCGGAGAACCGACTCCTTCAAGCGGGCGTAGAGTCTTTTGAGGCCGGGCGCCATGATAGTTTTCCTATCGGCACCTGGGCGGGATTATTTACTTATTTTTTGCCCGGCTCGGGCGGAGGAACGGCGTTCCGGATCGCCATCCGGACCGCCAGCTCTATTTCCGGAAAGAGGCCGGCGTCCCGGAACCAGTTGGTCGGGAGCACGGCCCGGGCCTGCCGGCCGCTCCGGGGATGGAGAAACAGGCAGATAAAATCGTTGTCGGTGGGGTCCATGGCCGAGGGCTTCTGGATCTCCCAGCCCTCTTCTATCTTGTCGAGAATCGGGCGCAGGAAGGCGCGCTTATTGGGTAATCGGTCCATGGCTCGGCATGCTCATCCCCCGGCCGCATGCGGCGCCAAGTTTGATTCAGGCGGGGCGGAAAAGCAAGGAAGGCGGCGCCGCGAGTTTTTCACCGGTGGGATGCGGATGACAGAGCTGGCTACGGATTGTCGAGCTTGACAAAATCTCCCCTGAGGGCGACGGCCGCCGTATAGGTGCCCTGGTGGCACTCGAATCGGACCGGATTCGACAATTCGGGATTGTTTTTATATGCGCTGACGATGTTCACCGCGGCATTGGCGCCCGGCGGCTTGGCGCGCCGTTGCATTTGAATAACCGCAGACCGAAAAGCCTCGTGACCCACGGCCCCGGCTATGGAGTCGCTGCTGATATGGGCTTTGCCCGTTATCAACCGGGTGCGAGAATGCTTGACCGCCTGTAAGTCTTTTTCCTGCCGGCCAAAAACAAACTGCACCGAGCCGTCGATTTTGCTCCGCGCTTCCTTGCTCTCCAGGGCGGCGGCGATCGGGAGCAGAAGCTTGTCGTTGCGCGCGCCATCCGCGATCTTGACGAAGTCGCCCTTGAGCGCGACGCCGGCCATAAGGCCCCCCGCGTGGCATTCGAACTCGGTCGCGCTCGACATCGCCGCCTTCTGATAATAGCTGACGATGTTGACGACGGCATTGGCGCCCAGCTGGTTGGCGCGCTTTTGTAGTGAAATCACCGTCGAGAGAAAGACGTGGTTGCAGGCCGCCGCATCCGATTTATTGAAAGCGTTGGTTTTTAGATTGCTGACATCGCTGCGGAACGTCGTGAGCGCCGGCGGGTGCGGCTGATTGCCGAAGAAGAACTTGACCGAGCCGTCGAGCTTTTGTTTCGCCTCCGCCGATTCCAGCGCGGCGGCGATCGGGAGCAAGAGCTTGTCGTTGCGCGCGGCGGCCGGCCGGAACGCGGCCAGAATAACGCCCAAAACCAGCATCAAGCACGCCAGCTTTCCCATCGTCGATCTCCTCCTTTGGATCGGTGTATTTATTGATCCGCGATCGTGACCAAGTCGCCCTTCAAGCCCACGCCGGCCTGGATGCCGACCTTGCGGCAGACGAACTCGGTCGCGCTCGACAGCGGCGCCTCGCCGTCATGACTGACGATATTCACGACGGCGTTGGCGCCCGCTTGCCTGGCGCGCTTTTGAAGCTCGAGCATGTTCGATAAAAACACCCAGTTGCAGGCCTCTTGAGGGGTCCGGTTGAATGAATGGGTCCTCAGGTTTTTCCCGAAGCCGCCGAAGCCCTTCACGACCGCGGGATGCGGCTGGTCGCCGAAAAAAAACTTGACCGTGCCGTCGAGCCGCTGCCTGGCGTCCTTGGTTTCCAGGGCCGCGGCCAGCGGCCATAAAAGCCTTTCGTCGCGCACCTGCGCGTGGCTAACCGGCGCGAGCAACAGCGCCGCCACGGTCAAGACGAACGAAAACTTTTTCATCTTCAACCCTCGTCCGGGCTTTTACCGGGCCTCAAACGTGCCGCTTGAAAATCAGCGAGGTATTGATGCCGCCGAAGGCGAAGTTGTTGGACATGACGTATTCGCATTCGAGGCTGCGGCCTTCGCCGGCGATGTAATCCAGATCGGCGCAGCGCGGATCCACCCGCGCGAGATTGATCGTCGGCGCGAACCAGCCCGCGCGCATCATCTCGATCGAGATCCACGCTTCCAGCGCGCCGCATGCGCCGAGGGTGTGCCCCATATAGCTCTTCAGCGAGCTGACCGGCACGCGGCCGCCGAACACCTTGCGCGTGGCTTCGGACTCGGCGATGTCGCCGTGCTCGGTGCCGGTCGCGTGGGCGTTGACGTAGCCGATGGCCGAAGGCTCCAGGCCGGCGTCGGCCAGCGCCAGCTCGATCGCCACCTGCATCGTCTCGGCGTTGGGGTGCGTGATATGACAGCCGTCGCTGTTGGTGCCGAAGCCGACGACCTCGGCGTGGATCGTGGCGCCGCGCGCCGCGGCGCGCTCCATATCCTCGAGGACCAGCGTCCCGGCCCCCTCGCCGATCACCAGCCCGTCGCGCTCGGCGTCGAACGGCCGCGGGGTGGTATGGGCGGCCTCGTTCCGCACGCTGGTGGCGAACAGCGTGTCGAAGACCGCGGCGTCGGCGGCGCACAGCTCGTCCGAGCCGCCGGCGATCATCGCCTGCTGCTGGCCGCCGCGGATCGACTCGTAGGCGTAACCGATGCCCTGGCTGCCCGAAGTGCAGGCGCTGGACGTGGTTATAATGCGGCCGGTCACGCCCAAAAAGATGCCGATATTCACCGGCGCGGTATGTCCCATCATCTTGATATACGTGGTGGCGCAGATGCCTTTGGTGCTTTTTTCGTCCAGCATCTTGCCGATATCCAAGATCGCCTCCGGCGCGCCGGCGCACGAGCCGTAGGCGATGCCCATCCGGCCGCTCTTCACCAGCGGATCGCCCAGCAGGCCGGCGTCCGCCAGCGCCAGCTCGCTGACGCGCGTGGCCATCACGGCGACCCGGCCCATGCTGCGCTTCGCCTTGTTGGTATACCGTTCGGACAGGGTAAAATCGGCCGCCGGCGCCCCGAGCTGGGTATTCAGGCCGTCGTATTCCGCCCATTCCTCCATCCTGACGATCGCGTTCCGATAACTCCGCAGGCGGGCGTGAATAGAGGTCCAATCGTTGCCGATCGGGCTGATGCCGGCCATTCCCGTGACGGCGACGCGCCTTTTCATGCTAATCCTCCGTTGACCGAAATGACCTGGCGGGTGATGTAAGCCGCGTCCTCGGCGAGCAGAAAGCTCACCGCCGCCGCGACCTCCTCCGGCTTGCCGACGCGGCGCGCGGGGATATGCTTGAGGATCTCTTCCAGCGGCGCCCCGGCGATCATTTCCGTGTCGATTAATCCCGGCGCGACGCAGTTGACGGTGATGTCGCGCTTGGCCAGCTCCAGCGCCAGCGCCTTGGTGGCGCCGATGATCCCGGCCTTGGCCGCGCTGTAGTTGACCTGGCCGCGGTTGCCCATCAGGCCGGAGACGGAAGCCAGCGTTACGATGCGCCCCGGCGCCCGCCGGCGCACCATCGGCATGATGAGCGGATTCAGCACGTTGTAGAATCCGTCCAGGTTGGTCTTGATGACGGCGTCCCAATCCGCGCCGGGCATGGCGGGAAAGGAGTGATCGCGCGCAATGCCCGCGTTCAAAACGACCCCGTAATAGCAGCCGTTGAGCTCGATGTCGGCCGCGAGCGCCGCGGCGGTTTTTTCGCGCTGGGAGATATCGAACTGGAGCACGCGCGCCCCCCGCCCCAGCCCGGCGATGGACTCGGCCACGCGGTCGGCCTCCTCGCGCCGCGCCAGGCAATGCACCGCGACGTCGTATCCGTCGCGCGCCAGCCGGAGCGCGATCGCTTTGCCGATGCCCCGGCTGGACCCGGTCACGAGGACGCTTTTATTCACCGCCGACCTCTTCGGAAAAGTTCTTGACCTCGGGCGGCTGAAACACCGTCAGGTTGGCGGTCGCCAGCGGCCCGCCGCCGTTTTCGATGCGGCACTCGAACGACCCCAGGCCGTTGTCGCCGAGCATCAGGCGCCGGATATGGACTCTCAGCACGCTGCCCACCGGAAACAGCGGGCGGCTGCACTCGTAGCGCCTCGCCCCCAACAAAAAGCCGATCTTGACGGGCTCGCCCTTCTGCCGGGCGGTGTACCCCGCATAGGCCCCGATCGCCTGCGCCATGTACTCGATGCCGACCCAGGCGCCGACGCCCCCGGCGCCGCAGAACAGGCTGTCCGCCCGGATGCAAACCTCGGCGCACAGGCTCTCTTCATCGGCCGATACGACGCGGTCGAGCAGCACCATCGGACCCGAGTGCGGCACCAGCAGGCGAATATCCGGCATGTCCATTTTTACTTTCCTACGCTCTTTCAAACACCAAAGCCGCGTTGGCGCCGCCGAAAGCGAACGAATTGCTCATGGCCCGGCGCAGCGGCCGCCCGAGCCCGCCGCCCGGCTCCACCAGGTTCAGCGCCGGCAGGTCCGGATCGGCGACGCCGTCCCACAGATGCGGCGGCAGCTTGCCGCGGGGATTGTCGTCCTGCATCGCCAGCCAGCAGAAGCCGGCTTCGACGGCGCCGGCCGCGCCCAGCGCGTGCCCGGTGAAGGGCTTGGTCGAGCTCACCGCAACCGCGCCGCCAAACAGCGCATGGATCACGCGCGCTTCCATCGCGTCGTTTTGCACCGTGGCGGTGCCGTGCAAATTGACATAATCGACCGCGCCCGCGGCGATGCCGGCTCGCGCCAGAGCCCGCTCGATCGCCAGGCGCGCGCCGGCGCCCGACGGGTCTGGCGCCGACATATGGTGGCCGTCCGACGATTCGCCCCAGCCGCTGAGCGCCACGGTGGCGGGCTCGCGCGTCATCAAAAACAGCGCCGCGCCCTCGCCGATATTGATCCCGTTGCGGTTCCGGCTGAGCGGATTGCAGCGCGTCGCGCTGACCGAATCCAGCGCCGCGAACCCGCTGACGGTGAGGGCGCACAGCGTATCCACGCCGCCGGCCACCATCGCGTCGCACGCCCCCATCTGGATCAAGCGGGCCGCGCTGGCCAGCGCCTTGGCGCTCGACGCGCAGGCGTTGGAGTGGACGTAGGCCGGGCCCGCGACGCCGAGCGCTGCCGCCAGTAGAGCGGCGGGCGAGCCGAGCTCGATCTGGCCGTAATGAAACCGCTCCGGGAGCAGCGCGGCTTCGCCCTCGGCGATGCCGGAAGTGCTGGTGCCGATCACGATGCCGACGCGCTCGCGCCCATAGCGCTCGATGGCGCCGTCTACCGCCGGTCTTATCCGACTGAGCGCCGCCAATGCAAGCCGATTGTTGCGGCTGCGGTCGCAGAGCGGCAGCCGATCGTCGCCGGCGAGCCCGGTCTCGACCACGCCGACCGGCAGCGGGCGTCCGGGCGAGTACCGGTCCGTCATCGCCAGGCCGCTTTCCGCCCGCTCGAGCAGGCTTTTTTTAATCGCGGCGTGCGTGGCGCCGAGCGGGCAAACGATGCCGAGCTGATTCAGATAAAACATGCTCATCCGTTGGCCAGCGATTGGATCGTCAGCCGGTAGCGGTAGCGGAGATTCGTCAGCACGATCCGGCCGCTCCAGCGCGGCGCGCCGCTATAGTCGATGGTCATCACCGCCGCATCGTCCAGGAATAAAGTGCGGCTGAGCCCATTTTCCTCGATGCGCCACCCGGTTGGCAAGGCCCGCCCTATGGCGTCGGCCGGCCACAGCGCGAGCTGAATATCCTCCAGCACGTCCTCGCCGCGCAGCCCGGCGGGCAGCATCGGATGGCGCCAGGTGTCGAGCGCGCGGCCGTCGTAGTGGAGCGTCAGCACGCGCTGGCCGAGCGCGAGTCCGACCAGGTCGAGCCGCCGCTCGTCGATCTCCAGCGCCGCGTCGAGCTCGTCGATGCGCCCTTCGCGCTCCACGACGAGATGCTGCTGCAGGCTGACCGACGCGCCGAGCGCGGCCGGGGACAGCTTGAGCCCCAGGCGGCCCGCCGGGGCGGCATGCGGCGCGCAGCTCCACAGCGCCAGCGCCGCCGCGCCGCACGCGGCGAGAGTTTTAAATTTGCCCGCGCGATTCATTTTCCCCATAACCGAAGCAGGGCGCGATCGCCCACACGGCGGCGATGCCGATCAACAGCGTCAGGCCGAATGCCCGCAGCGCCGGCGTCCGGCTCAAAGCCAACAGGCCGAACGAGAGCAGCGTGCTCAACGCCGAGAGGCCGACCGCGAGCCAGCCGACCCGGTCGCGCCGGCTCGGGTGCTCGTGTAAAAAAATACCGTAATCGACGCCGATCCCGAGCAGCAGCATGAGCGCCAGGACGTGAAACAATTGCAGGCCCTGGCCCGCCAGCCCGAGCAGCGCCAGCGCGGCGAGACTCGCCAGCGCCGACGGCGCCAGCACGCGCCAGGCGGCGCCGCGATAGCGCGGGTACAGCAAGGCGTAAACGGCGAGGTAAGAGACCAGCACGACCCATGCCATATATTCCCGGTAGCGGCCGAGCACGGAAGAGATCTCCCCGACCTTGTCCACCCATTCGACGCCGACGAGGCCCCGGGACAAAGTTTGCAGCCCGGGCAAGACGGCCGCGCCGACGCCGCGCAGCAGAACGACGCTGGCGTAGCCGCCGTCCACCGGACCGATCCAGAGATGGCGCCACGGCTCGCTCGCCGGGCTTTTTAAAAAATCGTCGAGCGCGACGGGAGCGGCCGCGGCGAGCAGGCGCTCCCGCGTCGCGGCGACCCAGCGCCGGTCCTCGCCGATGCGCGCCGCCAGCGCCACGAGCGCCCCGTCCGCGCCCAGCAGCTTCTCTTCGATCAGCGCCCGGCGCGCCGCCTGCGCCCGCGGCGACGGGGCCCAATTGGACAGCGCCTGGTAGCCGCCGATGACATGCTTTTCGATCAGCGGCTCGAGCCGCTGCTTGAGCGCCTCCTCGCGCTCGAGCACGCCCTCGGGCGTCGCGGCGCGCACCAGGTAGAACTGCGCGGGCGACGGCGCGTCGAGCAGCTTGCCGAGCTTGATCTGATCGTCGAGCAATTCTTTGGGCGGGTTCTGGAGCGAGCGGATATCGTCGCGCGCGGTCAGCCGCGACAGTCCAAAACCCGCCAGGGCGACGAACAGGGCGGCCGCGAGGAGCGTTCTCCGATCGAGCCGCAGCGACGGCCAGCGCGCCCATAGGGCCGCGTAGCGCTCCGCCGCCCGGCCGCTCTTGAAGGTCCGCGCGCGCGCCAGCGCCGGGAACCAGAAGACGACGGTGAGCCAGGCGAAGACGAGTCCCACCGCGGAAAACACCGCCATCTGGCGCAGGCCGGGGAACGGCGTCAGCGCGAGCGCCAGGTAGCCGAGCGCCGAGGTCGCCAGCGCCAGCGCCAGGGCGGGCAGCATGGGGCGGAGCGTCCGCCGCGCGTCGGCCGGCCGGTCGTCGTCCGCGAAGCCGCTGCACAAAAAATAAATTCCGTAGTCCTCCGCCACGCCGATCAGGCTGGCGCCGAACACCAGGGTCAATAAATGAACGCGGCCGAAAACCAGCCACGACACCGACAAGGCGCCGAGGCAGCCGACGCCGATCGAAAGCATGATCCAGGCGATCGGCTGGAGCGAGCGAAACGCCAGCCACGTAAGCAGCACGATGCCGACGGTCGAGCCGATACCGATCACCGACATCTCCCGCCGGGCCTGCTCGGCCGCGGCGGCGGCGTGCAGGACCACCCCCGCCGCAACCACTTCGACCCCGGGCGCCGCCCGCCCGGCCGCCGCGCGCGCCCGCGCGAGCAGCGGCGTGACCGCCTCCCCCGCTTCCAGGGAAAAAGAGGAAACGCCGAGGGTCATCGGCAGCACCACATACTCGCGCCGGCCGGCGCCGACATAGAGCCGGCCGTCGCGCGGCCGGACCGGGGTTTCCGCCGCGCGGGCTTGCAGCCAGCCGGCGAACAGACCGAAAGGGTCGTCCTGCCAGGCGCCGATTTTGGGCCCGCCGAACGGGCTGTAGATCCGGCTGAGCGCGGCGCCGACCCAATACTCTTTGCCCTGGCGCCGCAGCGCCTCTTCTTCTCGCGGCGCGAGGAGGATCGCGCGGTGCGGTCGAAACGCTTCGAGCCAATCGCTTTCGGTTTTCTCGCCGACGCGATCGGCCCTGAGCAGGCCGGCCCGCCCGGCGAGGACGGCGCCGTAGGCGTCGGCGGCGCGGACCGCCTGGCCCCAGTCGTCGGCGCCGACCAGCACGATCAGCCGCTGCCGCGCCGCGTCGATGATCCGGTTGAACGCCTGCTCGAGCGCCGGGTCGCGCCGCTCGACCGGCAGCAACGCCAGAATGTCGGTGTCGGGGGCGAGCCTGAGGCCGATCCATAGATAGGCGTTGTGGGCCAACAGCAAGCCGACGACCAGGCCCCAGAGCCATGCCGGCAGAGCGCGCCTGGTCAAAATAAAGCCGCCTCTTCGGCGCTCATGGCGCCGTCCCCGGTCTGGATCGCGGAAAAAACGATGCTCGTGCGGTCGCCGCCGGCTTCGCTGATCGTCACGCTGCGGACGTACGCCCCGCCTTCGAGCGCGATCGCGCCGATCGCTTTGGCCAGGGCCGGCTGGCGCGCTTTGAGCGTCACGCTCCAGGCATCGCCGGACGCGGCGCCCTCGATCTCGAACAGTTTTTCGAGCTGGTCGAGATCGCCCGCCAGCGCGGCGAACAGCACGCTGTTGATCATGCGCACCGCCGGCTCCTGCCTGGCGTCGAGCCGGAGCGCCACGCGGTCTCCCTGGAGCTGGAGGATCTCGTCGCGCGTCAGCCTGAGCGTGCTGGGAAAGGGCTGCAGGTTGCGCCACAACACGCCCTTGTCGGCGACCACGCAGAAGCGGCCGCTGGAGGCGAGCGGTTTTTTGAGCCCCACGAGTTGTTTGGTCTGGTCGAAGCGGCCGCACAGCACTTTGGGGCGGGCGATCATGGATTGGATCTGCGCCACCGGGGCGGCCCCGAGGAGCCCCAGCCAGGCGGCGGCCAGAAGGCCGGCCGTGAGACGGCGGTTCATGACGGCGCGACGCCCAATTTTTGCAACAGCACCGGCGGCGACACGAAGCACATTTCGCGCGTCGCGATCTCGACGGCGACTTGCGTCGTGCTGGCGCGCACCAGGCGCCGGCCGGTGGCGGCGTCGGTGATCAGGTAATCGATCTTGAGGCGGTTTTCCCACTCGGCGATCTCGGCGCGAAGCTTGAGGCGCTGGCCGAACCGGGCCGATTCGCTGTAGCGCAGGTGCATGTCGATGACCGGCCACAGGTACCCCGACGCTTTCATCTGCGGGTAATTGTAATCGATGGCGTCGAGCAGGGCGCAGCGCACGGTTTCGAGGTACTTGACGTAGCGGCCGTGCCAGACGACTTCCATCGGATCGAGGTCGAAGAACTGCACCTGCATCTCGGTCTCGGCGAACCAGCGCGCCGGCGGCTTACTCATACAGCTTCCAGGCGCGCTCCCGGATGCGCTCCAGCAGCAGGCGCAAATCCGGCTCCAGCTTGCGGTCCTCCCCGATCACGGCGACGTCGGCGCCGAGCGCGTCGAGCATATCCGCCGGCGCCGGCGCGGGAGTTGCGGCGGGATTCAGTCTCCGCCTGAGCCAGACGCCCTGCCGCACGGTGATGAGCAGCGCCGCCGCGACCTGTTCGGTCAATTCGAGCACCCTCAGGCAATCGCGCGCCGCGATCGTCCCCATGCTGACCTTGTCCTGATTGTGGCACTCGGTCGAGCGCGAGAAGACCGACGCCGGCATGGTGAGCTTCAGCGCCTCGGCGGTCCACGCCGAAGCGCCGATCTGGAGCGCCTTGAGGCCGTGGTTGATCGCCAGCCGCGGCCCCTCGACGCCCGATAAATTGGGCGGCAGTCCGTGGTTGTAGCGGCTGTCCACCAGCAGCGCCATCTGGCGGTCGAGCAGATCGGCCAGGTTGGCGACGGCGTTTTTCATGCTGTCCATGGCGAAGGCGATGTGGCCGCCGTAAAAATGGCCGCCGTGCAGGACGCGCTCGCCCTCGGCGTCGATGATCGGGTTGTCGGTGGCGCTGTTGAGCTCGTTCTCGATCGTCTCGCCGAGCCACGGGAGCGCGTCGGCCAGCACGCCGATCACGTGCGGCGCGCAGCGGATCGAATAGCGGTCCTGCAGCCGCTTGATGTTGCGCGGCGCCTCGTCGCACGGCAGGTCCTGGCGCAGCCAGCCGGCGACGCGCTGCTGGCCCGGATGGGGCTTCACGGAAAACAGCGTGGCGTCGAAATGGTAGGCGTTGCCGTCGAGCGCGAACGACGCCAGCGCGGTGATGCGGGTGGTGAGCCGGACGAGGTATTCGGCGCGCGCGTAGGCGAGGCAGGCCAGGGCGGTCATGACCGCCGTGCCGTTCATGACTGCGAGACCCTCCTTCGGCCTGAGCTTGAGCGGCTCGATGCCGGCCGCGGCCAACGCTTCGGCGGCGGGCGCGGCGCCGCCGTCGCGCCAGACCTCCCCCTCCCCGCACATCACGGCGGCGAGGTAAGAGAGCGGCGTCAAATCGCCGCTGGCGCCCACCGATCCTTCGGACGGAATCCGCGGCAGGATGCCGCGCTCGATGAGCCGCGCCATTTGCTCCAGCAGCTCGACGCTGACGCCCGAGAAGCCTTTGCACAAAGAGGCGAGCCGGACCGCGATCACGGCGCGGGTCTCGGCCGGACTCAGATACGCGCCCAGACCGCAGCCGTGGAAGGTATAGAGATGGCGCGGCAGCTCGGCGACGAGGTCGGGCTGGACCGTGACCGTGCACGAATCGCCGTAGCCGGTGGTGACGCCGTAGATCACGCCGTCTTCTTTGAGCAGGCGGTCGAGAAAATTGGCCCCGCGCGCGATGGCGGCGCGGAACTCCGGCGCGTCGGACAGCAGCGCGCGCGCCGAGCCATCCGCCAGCGCGACGATGTCGGCGATGGAGAGCCGGCCGCGGTCGAATCGTACCGCGCGCGGCGCGGTCTGCGAGTCAGCGGCGCGCATCGGACGGCTCCTTCTGCCAGAAATCGTAAAAGTTGAACCATTCGAGCGGCGCTTCGAGGCAATAGTGCTCGAGCCGCCGCGCGTAATCCGACGCCAGCTCCGCGAGCGCCCGGTCGCGGCCGTTGCGCGGCAGGCGGATCGACTCGCGGAACAGCTCGAAGTGAATTTCCGGCGAGCGGCCGCGGCCGAGCGAGAACAGCAGATACACCGGGCATTGAAACAGGCTCGCCAGGATATAAGGGCCGACCGGGAAAGGCGCCGGCGCGCCGAGGAACACGGCCGACGCGACCCGGGAACCGGCCGATACGGGAATGCGGTCGCCCGCGATCGCGACGCATTCGCCCGCGGCGACTTTTTCCGCCAGCAGGATGGCCGTCGCGGGGGATATCTCGGTTACCTGCATGAGATTCAACTGGCTCGCGGGATCGAGCTGCGCCAGCAAGCGGTTGAATTTCGCCGCGTGCTTCGTGTGCGTGAGGACGGTCATTTTGACGCCGCTCCGCCTGGCCAGCACCCGGCACAGGTCCAGATTGCCCAGATGGCAGCAGATCAGGACCGAGCCGCGCCGGGCGGCGATTTCGGCGGCGATCCGGTCGTGGCCGTGGAGCCGGACGAGGTCGGTTTCGAAAAGCCCGCCCCACAGGAGCATTTTATCGAGAATGCTCTCGGCGAAAGAGGCGAAATGGCGCAGCACGCCGGTCCTTCCGGGCCGGATGTCGTTCGAGTCCAGCGCGGCGATCCGTCGGAGATAGTCGCTCGACGCCGCGCGCGCTCCCGGCTTGGCGATCATGTACCAAAACACGATGGGATAGAGAATCAGGCGCGCCGGCCAGCGCCCGAGGATGCGATAGATCCAAAACATCAGACGCAGGCCGGGAACGAACGTGGCCTCGTTCATTTGCGACCAGTGCCGCCCGGAGACGGCGGTCGTCGGCCGGGTCATTCGGCCCCCCATTTGCGTGCGATCAGCATCGGCAAGCGCACCAGCATGCCGAAAAAAAGCGCGGCGTGCATGCGCGAAATCCGGAGGTTATCCGACCAGAGGCGAAAATGCGAGACCCCGCCGGGGGGATAGCGGACCGGCGTGGGCAGGTTGATGATCTCTACGCCGTCCCAATAGAGCCGGACCGCCACTTCGATATCGAAATTCATCCGCGCGCCGAGCCGGCGGCGCCGGTCGAGGGCGAGCACCGGCTCCACCGGATAAACCCGAAAGCCGCACATCGAGTCCCCGATGGCGCGCGACAGGGTGTTGATCGCCACCCAGATATGGGTGAGATAGCGGGCGTAAAACCTGAGCCGCGGCACGGCGGCGTCGTACTCCGGGCAGCCGGCGATCAGCGCCTCGGGATGCGCGGCCGCCTGGGCGAGGAAACGGGGGAGATCGGCGACGCGGTGCTGGCCGTCGGCGTCGATCTGGACCGCGTGCGTATAGCCCTCTTCCGCCGCGCGGCGGATCGCCGCCAGCACGGCGACGCCCTTGCCGCGATTGACGGCATGGCGGATTAAAATGATCCGGTCCGGGCGGCCGGCGGCCAGGCGGTCGAGCACGGCGGCGCATTCCCGCGCGCTGCCGTCGTCGACCAGAATGCAGGGTAGATTCTCCGCCAGAACGGCCTCCACCACCGCGCCGACTGCGCGCTCGTGATTGTAGACGGGAACGATCACGCAGGGCTTAACATCCGGAGCACCGAACAAAACCCGCCCGCTGGCATGAGGCCCCTCTCGGGAGGTGATCTTGAAAGACAGGGACGACTCCGCGGCGTCGTGGATCAGCTCCAGCAGGATCGGCGTTTCCGGAGGAATCACGCGCTGGAATTTGAGCCCATGGATAGCGCGAAAGGCCGGCGGCAGGTCGAAGCAGCGGCGGCCGTAATGGATCACCCAATCGACCTGGACCACGCCGGCCAGAATCGGCGTGCCGGTAAAATGACCGTCGAAATAAAGCAGGTTCTCCGGCGGGACCAGCTCGAAGACGGCGCGCCGGGCGTCTTGCTCGACGCAGCGCTCCAGCGGCATCGTCTTCGCGCGGCCGTTTTCGATCAGCGCGAAGAGCTCGGCGTGCGTCGTTTTGCCCTGCGCATCGGCCGGAAAGGCGTCGAGATAGCGCCAGACGCGCGGCAGTCCCACCGCGTCGATCGAGCGGCCGAGCGCGTCCCGCAGGGTTCGATCCAGGCCCGGCTTGCCGAGCCCGGCCAGCTTCCGCCCCTCGTCCGACAGGACGACGAAGGCGGCGATGCGCCGCCGCCGGCCTTCCAGCACGATAGCGCGGGCGGCGCTGACCAGCGGCGAAGCCGCCAGCTGGGATTCGATCGCGTCGAGGGATATGCGCTTTTCTTCGATTTTGACGAGCCGGTCGATCCGGCCCAGGAGCACAAAACCGGCGCCCGCCGGGGCCGCCCGGTCGGCGGTGCGGAACCAGCTTTCATCGGGTAGATTGGGCGAGCGAACCGCGAGCGCGCCGTCTTCCGGATCGATGCGCCAGGCGACGCCGGGAAAAGGCGTCCACGTTTCATCATCTCGCTCCCGCTGCCGGCGCCAGGCGACGCCGCCCGTTTCCGAGCTGCCGTAGACTTCGATCGGCGCCGTGCCGAGCAACCGGTCGGTCGCGCGCGCGACCTCGGAAGCCAGGGGTCCCCCGGAGGAGAACACCGCCTTGAGGCGACCGGTCGCCGTCCAGGCGGGATTTTCCGGCAACCGTTTCAGATGCGCCGGAGTCGACACCAATATGTAGTCGCGGTCCGCCGCCGCCGCGGCCATCTCCTCCAGAAACGACAGGCTCCGCGCGTGCAGGGCGCGACCGGCGGCCAGCGGCCACAAAACCTTGAAGAGCAGGCCATAGATATGCTGATGCGAGACGGTCGCGATGACATCGGCGCCGCCGATGAGCGCGCCGAACTCTTTTTCGAGCGTCGCCACCTCCGCGGCGATCTGCGCGAGCTTTTTGGGAATCGCCGCGGGCGCCCCGGTGCTGCCGGAAGTATAGAGGACCAGGCCGGAGAACTCCGGGTCTAAACGGTGGAAGTCCTCGCCCAAGGCCGCTTCGTCCGCCGGGGCCGCGGGCTCCCATTCGGGCGCAAACTCGCCCCAAAAGCCGTCCACGCTCCGGCGCAGTGCGGCGCAGGTTCCCGGCAGCTTATCGCCGGGGAGGTAAATCGTCTTGCCGGCCTGCCACGCGCCCAGGAGCGCGGCGGCGAACTCGATGCTGTCGGAAAGGTAAAGGGCGAAGGCCCGCCCGCGCGTCCGCCGCGCGCGCGCGCACCAGGCGCGCGCGCGGGCGAAAAATTCATCTTCGCGAACGGCCTTTCCCTGACGCCGGCCGATCACGCGGCCGGGGGAGCGCGGCGCGGCGAGCGCGCTCAGCATATCGAGAGATTCAAGCATGGCTTGCCCGCTGGACGCGCCGGCGAACGCAATATTCGACGGCGAAAAGCGACCCCATCAAGAGATAGGCGATCAGCCCGTTGTACAGCGACCACACGCCCGGCGAGGCCCACAGCGCGGTGGCCAGCGCGATGGCGCCGTTGACGGCGAAAAAAACGCACCAGACCCGCGTCACCCGCCGCGTGTAGTCGACCGCCCGCGCCGGCAGGTCCGGCTCGCGCAGGCGCGCGAAGCGCTCGACCGCAGAGGGAGGGTAAACGAGGCTGTAGCCGAAGAAACCCAGCATGGCGGCATTGACCAGCACGGGATAGAGCTTGAGCGGCAGCGCGGCGTTGCTCCACGCGACAATCGCCACGACCAGCAGTCCCGCGGCCAGCCCGTAGCGACCTGTTTTGCTGGACCAAAGGCGGCGCAGGCGGAGCAGTAAAAGGACGGCGAGGAGCCCGGCAAGCAGCCGCGGCTCGACGCGTCCCTCGCCGAGCCAGACGGCCAGAGGGTAAATCGCTGTGATCAGAACCGCGACGACGACCCACATGAGATATTACTCGACGAGCAGTTTTTCCAGCGCGTCGACGACGTCCTGCACGGTGCGGACGCTCTTGAAAACCTCCGGCTGCAGGCGCTTGCCCGTCGCCTGCTTGAGCTTTACGGCGAGATCGACCGCGTCGATGCTGTCGATATCGAGATCGGTGTACAGGTTGGCCCCGGGGGTGATTTTGGCTTTGTCCAGATCGAACATCTCGTGCAGCACGTCGACGAGCCAGGGATAAATCGCCTCTTTGCCGGTCGGGATTGCCATGTTCATTTCCTCATTTCGTTCGGCTGCCGGCGATCAACAGGCCGAGCGCGCGCACCGACGCGAAATGGCGCCGGGTCTCTTCCGAATCCGCCGACAGCGAAATTCCATACCGTTTGTGGAGCGCCACGCCCAGCTCGAGCGCGTCGATCGAGTCCAGCCCGAGCCCTTCGCCGAAGAGCGGCGCTTCGGCGTCGATGTCGGCCGGAGCGATTCCCTCGAGCTGAAGGACGTCGATGATCAGCCGTTTGACTTCTTCTTCCTCTTTTTCAAGCGGCATGAGAGCTTTTAAGATCTTCGCCGAAGTATTCCCGCAGGCGATCGGTCAGGCGGCGCGCCGCCAGGACTTCGCTGCCCGCTTGCTGGAGGAACGGCCGGATGGGGATATCCTCGCGCACCTCGATGGTGTAATGGATCGAGCGGGAGAGCGCCCGCAGGAACCGCCTGCCCTTTCCCACATTCCTGGGGGCGCAACGTATGAGCACCGGCGTCACGTCGCACCGCCCGCGCACGGCGACGTTGGCGGCGCCCCGTTTGAGCGCGGTCGAGCCGTCGTCGGTGGTGCGCGTGCCTTCGGGAAAAATGATCAGATTGCTCCCGGAGCGGAGCGACGCGATACAGGCTTCGAGCAAGTCCGGTCCGGAATCGTTGCGGATATAGCCGGCGGCGCGCACCGTGGCGTGGGTGAACGGGTTCAGCCAGAGACCGCGCTTGATGATGCAGTCGGCCCGCCTGACGAAGGCCATGAGTAGCACGATGTCGAGCAGCGACGGGTGGTTGGCGAGAATCAACAGCCCGCCGCGCTCCAGCCGCTCCCGGCCGAGGACGTCGCAGTGGAACACGCCGAAAGCGTCCATCAAGAAAACGATAAAACGGAAGCTCGACCGGATGAGAAAACGGGCCGCCGCCATCCGCCGCCGGCGTCCCCAAACGAAGAAATGGAGCAGCGGGAAAACGAGAACCCCGCCCATGCCGATGAGAAAAAAACCGAGCCCGGCCCCGAACAGGCGCCAGTAGCGTCTTAGCCGTTCAAACATGACGGCTCCAAAGCCATCTGCGGCCGCCGCATACGCGCTCCAACACGGGATCCCGCCGCAAGTGGAAGCGTAAAATATCCAGCCCCGGGGGCAGCCGCCCGACCTCCGAGCGATCGCTCGCCGAAGCCGCCGACCAGGAGAGCGAGACGGCCTCGCCGGCCGGCGGCTGCATGAGCCAGGACCAGGCAAAAGGCCGCTCGTCGCAGTCCTGAAACGCCGCGTAGACCGCCGGCGGCGGGCAATCGTAGACCACCAGCAGCACCATCGGCTCACCCTCGGCGAGCAAGCCGCACGCCTCGATGACGGCATGTTCGATGCTGCTGCCGCCGGCGGCCAGCGCTATATTGTTTGCGTGGTCGCCGCGGGCGATCGAGAATAATCCGCCGATGGCGTTATGAACCGACAATCCAAAAGAGGTGGGGGAAAGCGGCGCGCCCCTGGCGAGATCCAACAACAGCTCGACCGAGCGCCCCGCCTCGCCGTGGCGGGAGCTGAAGAT
>WNFL01060680.1_pt1 | contig 33145 bp, 29 predicted proteins | sample 5400361 | NCBI WGS metagenome assembly WNFL01 (sample SAMN13153351, study PRJNA577476) | soil metagenome | isolation source: 40 cm soil on Douglas fir-dominated hillslope | place: USA:California | collected 2013-09-17
TCCCCCGACAAAGGCAGGAGCTGCTCGATGACCGACTCCTGCTTCATGGTATTGACGAAGCGCGTGTAGCCCAGCATCAGGCGGTCGAAGCGATCGGTGGTGTAACCGTCGAGCATCACCTTCACGGCGCCTATCAGCTTCTCCATCTGCGGCCGGTCGCCGAGCTGCACCGCGTGCGAGACGATCTTGGCTCCCAGGCGCTGCATGAAGCCGAAGCCCTTGTTGCCGAGCGCGCACACCTCGATCTCCTCGCCCTCGGCCTGCCATTGCTTGTACTGGTTCAGCACCATGCGCAGCAGATTGGTGTTGAGCGCGCCGCACAGGCCCTTGTCGGTGGTGATGACGATGATGCCGACGCGCTTCACCGAGTCGCGATCCACCAGGAACGGGTGGCGGTACTCGGGATTGGCGTGCGAGATGTGAGCCGCCACGGTGCGGATCTTCTCGCCATAGGGCCGCGCGTGGCGCATGCGCTCCTGCGCCTTCCTCATCTTGGAGGCGGCGACCATCTCCATCGCCTTGGTGATCTTGCGCGTGTTTTGCACGCTCTTGATCTTGACCCGTATTTCTTTGGTGCCCGGCATCTAGAAAGACCCGTTCTTCTTCCAGTCCTCGATCGCGCTCTTCAAGGATTTCTCCTCGTCGGCCGAAAGGTCCTTCTTGTCCTCCATGGTCTTCACCAGCGACGCGTACTTGCCCTTGATGTAGTCGCGCATCGACTTCTCGGCGGCGAGCGCCTTCTTGACGTCGATGTCGTCGAAGTAGCCGTTGTTGACGGCGAACAGGGTCAGCGCCATCTCCCACACCTGCAGCGGCGAGTACTGCGGCTGCTTCATGAGCTCGGTCACCATGCGGCCGCGCTCGAGCTGCTTGCGCGTCGCTTCATCGAGGTCGCTCGCGAACTGCGCGAACGCGGCGAGCTCGCGGTACTGCGCGAGCGCCAGGCGAACGCCGCCGCCGGTGTCGCGCCGCTTCATGATCTTGGTCTGCGCCGCGCCGCCGACCCGCGACACCGAGATGCCGGCATTGATCGCCGGGCGGATGCCGGCGTTGAAGAGGTCGGTCTCGAGGAAGATCTGCCCGTCGGTGATGGAAATGACGTTGGTCGGCACGAAGGCCGTCACGTCGCCCGCCTGGGTCTCGATCACGGGCAGCGCGGTCAGCGAGCCCGTTTTGCCCTTCACCTGCCCCTTGGTGAACTTCTCGACGTAGGCGGGGTTGACGCGCGCCGCGCGCTCGAGCAGGCGCGAGTGCAGGTAGAACACGTCGCCCGGATACGCCTCGCGCCCGGGCGGCCGGCGCAGCAGCAGCGACACCTGGCGGTAGGCCCAGGCCTGCTTGGTCAGGTCGTCGTAGATGATGAGCGCGTCCTGGCCGCGGTCGCGGAAGTACTCGCCCATGGTGCAGCCCGAGTACGGCGCGATGTACTGCATGGCGGCCGATTCCGAAGCCGAGGCGGCGACGATGATGGTGTAAGCCATCGCCCCGTGCTCTTCGAGCTTGCGCACCACGTTGGCGATGGTGGAGGCCTTCTGCCCGATGGCGACGTAGACGCAGAAGAGGTCCTTGCCCTTCTGGTTGATGATCGTGTCGATCGCCACCGCGGTCTTGCCGGTCTGCCGGTCGCCGATGATGAGCTCGCGCTGGCCGCGGCCGACCGGCACCATCGCGTCGATCGCCTTGAGGCCGGTCTGCACCGGCTGCGATACCGACTGGCGGGCGATCACGCCGGGCGCGACCTTCTCGATCACGTCGGTCAGCTTGGCGTTGACCGGCCCCTTGCCGTCGATCGGCTGGCCGAGCGAGTTCACGACGCGGCCGAGGAGCTCCGGGCCGATCGGCACCGAGAGGATCTTGCCGGTCGTCTTCACCGTGTCGCCCTCGGTGATGTGCTGGTACTCGCCGAGAATCACCGAGCCCACCGAGTCACGCTCGAGGTTGAGCGCCAGGCCGAAGGTGCCCTTCGGGAATTCGAGCATCTCGCCCTGCATCACGTCGGAGAGCCCGTGGATGCGGCAGATGCCGTCGGTCACGGACACCACCGTGCCCTGGGTGCGCATCTGCGCGCCGGCATCCAGGTTCTGGATGCGGCTCTTGATCAGTTCTGAAATTTCCGAGGGATTGAGTTGCATGCAGACTCCTTAAGCTTTCAGGGCGGTCTCGAGCGCGCCGAGCTGCGCGCGCGCCGAGCCGTCGATGACCTTGTCGCCGAGGACCAGCTTGACGCCGCCGATCAGGTCCGGATCGACCTGCACCGTCGCCTTCACCTTGCGGCCCGTCTTCTTCTCCAGACGCTGCACCAGGTCGGCGATCTGCGCCTCGGTCAGCTCGAATGCCGAGACCACCTCGGCCTCGACCACGCCTTCGCGCTCGTTCTTCAGCACCTCGAACTGCGCGCGGATCTGCGGCAGGAGCTCGAGCCGGCCGTTCTCGGCGAGCACGCGCACGAAGTTCTCGGCATCGCCGTCGAGCTTGCCGACGAGCACCGCGATGAAGAGGCCGGCGACCTGCGCGTCGCTCAGCTTCGGGTCGGCGACCGCGGCGCGCACGCGCGCGTCCTCGCCGACCTGCGCCAGCGCGGCGAGCATGCCGGACCACTTGGCGAGCGCGCCCGCTTCGTCGGCCAGCCTGAAGGCCGCCTCGGCGTAGGGTCGCGCGACGGTGCTGGGCTCGGCCATCAGAGCTGGCGCTTGATCGAATCGAGCAGATCCGCGTGCGCCTTGGCGTCGACCTCGCGGCGCAGGATCTTCTCGGCGCCGGCTACCGCGAGCGAGGCGACGCGGTCGCGCAGCTGCTCGCGTGCGCGCGAAACCTGCTGCTCGATCTCGGCCTTGGCGGCGGCCTTCTCGCGGTTGCCTTCCTCCTTGGCCGCGTTCTTCGCTTCCTCGATCATCTGCGCGGTGCGCTTCTCCGCCTGGCTGATGATCTCGGCGGCGCGCTCGCGCGCCTTGCGGATGTCTTCGTCGGCCTGCCTGGTGGAAATCTCGAGGGACTTGCGTCCCTGCTCGGCCGCGGCCAGGCCGTCGGCGATGGTCTTCTGCCGGGTCTCGATGGCGCGCAGCATGTGCGGCCAGATGAACTTCATCGTGAAGCCGATGAAGGTCACGAAGACGATCGCCTGCGCGATCAGGGTGAAGTTGAGATTCATGCGCCCCTCCGCGGGATGCCGGTCAGCGGAATGCGGTGGCGAGCGGGTTGGCGAAGGCGAAGAACATCGCGATGCCCAGACCGATGATGAACGATGCGTCGATCAGGCCCAGGAGCAGGAACACCTTGCCCTGCAGCGAGTTCGTCAGCTCGGGCTGGCGCGCGGCGGCTTCCAGGAAACGGCTGCACATGATGCCGACGCCGATGCAGGCGCCCGCGGCCCCCAGGCCGATCATGAGGCCGATGCCGATCCCGGTATAGGCCTGAACCATCGCCAGCAATTGAAGTTTCTCCATTGGTGTTTTCCCTTTTCGAAAGACGGTGCGTTAGTGGTGTTCGTGCGCCATCGCGATATACACGACGGTGAGCATCATGAAGATGTAGGCCTGCAGCAGCACGATCAGGATGTGGAAGATCGCCCAGCCGAGGCCCAGGATCGAGCCGAAGATGGTGCCGGCCAGGCCGGTCGCCGCCCACATCCAGAGGAGCAGGAACAGGATCTCGCCCGCGTACATGTTGCCGAACAGACGCAGCGAGTGCGACAGCGGCTTGGAGATGTACTCGACGCAGTTGAAGAGGAAATTCGCCGGCCACAGCAAGGGGTTCGAACCGAAGGGGGCGCAGAACAGCTCGTGGATGAAGCCGCCGACGCCCTTGGCCGCGACGGCGAAGCCGATCATCAGCAGCCACACCGAGAGCGACAGCGCGAAGGTGGTGTTGACGTCGGCGGTCGGCACGTAGCGGAAGCCGTGCTCTGAGACATGGTGCGTGCCGAGGCCGACGAGGTCCGCCGGCAGGAAATCCATGGCGTTCATCAGCACGACCCAGACGAACACCGTCAGCGCTGCCGGCGCGACGAATCTGTTGCGGTCCCCGTGATGGAAGATGCCCTTGACCTGTTCGTCGATGAACTCGATCAGCAGCTCGATGAAGGCCTGGCGCTTGTTCGGCACGCCGGCAGTCGCGCCGCGCACGATCCACCAGATGATGCCGAGACCGACGACGCCGAGCAGCGTCGCCGTCACCAGCGAATCGACGTTGATCGACCAGAAGCCGCCCTCGCCGCCCACTGGCTTCGTCAGGAACGTGAGGTGATGCTCGATGTACTCGGAGGGCGTCAGCTCTTTACCGGAAGCCATCGCTCGTTCGTATTAGTAGTCGCGCACAAAAAAAGCCATGGAAAAAATCAGCATCGTCACCACGAACGCGGCAAGCAGCGCACCGACAACCGCCGCATCGTAGTTCACGAGCACGAGCCACAGCAGGAGCACGGCGACGCCGATCTTGACCGCTTCGGCCGTCAACGCGCCAACCAAGACTCCCCCCGCGGACTGCACGTTCCTTGAAGCCAACGTCGCTGCCACGAGCCCGGCGCAGACGCTGATCAGCCCGCCGAGGGCTCCCGAAACCGCGCCATGAACGCCGGCCAGCAGGCCCGCCACCAGCGCCATCAGCGCGGTCGCAGCGAGCTGCCAGCGCAAGACCAATCGGATCGGCCGGCCCAGGGGGCGAAGCATAGCGCAAGATACTGTTCAGCGGAGCTTCTTCAGCAGCTGATCGAGATGATCGAGGCTCGCGTAATGCACGATCAGCTTGCCGCGTCCCTTGCGGGAAGCGCGGATCTCGACGCTCGTGCCCAGGCGTTCGGCGAGCTCCTCCTGCAAGCGCGCCAGGTCGCGATCGCCGCGCTTCGCGCGCGGCGCGCTGCGACCGCGCACCATGGTCTGCACCAATGCCTCGGTCTCGCGGACCGAGAGTCCCTTGGCCGCGACGCGGCGAGCGGCCTCGACCTGGCGCGCGGCGTCGAGCGCGAGAAGCGCGCGCGCATGGCCCATCTCGAGCGCGCCGTCCATGACGAGTTCTTGCACCGGCTTGGCGAGCTTGAGCAGGCGGATGAGGTTGCTGGTGGCGCTGCGCGAGCGGCCGACGGCATCGGCCGCCTGCTCGTGCGTCATCTTGAATTCGTCGATCAGGCGCTGCACGCCGGCCGCTTCCTCGATGGCGTTGAGATCCTCGCGCTGGATGTTTTCGATCAGCGACATGGCGAGCGCCGCTTCGTCCGGAACATCGCGCACCAGCGCCGGCACCTGGTCGATCCCCGCCATCTGCGCGGCGCGCCAGCGCCGCTCGCCGGCGATGAGCTCGTAGCGCTCGCGATCGATCGGCCGCACGAGCAGCGGCTGCATCACGCCCTGCGTGCGAATCGACGCCGCGAGCTCCGCGAGCGCCTCCGGGTTCATCTTGGTGCGCGGCTGGTAGCGCCCCGGCTGGATGCGGGCGACAGGTAACGTGAGCAGCGCCTCGCGCGGCGGCTCGTTGCCGCCCAGGAGCGCGTCCAGTCCGCGGCCCAGTCCCTTGGCTTTCATGCCGCCTGCCCCCGAGAAAGAATTTCCTGCGCGAGCGCGACGTAGGCCTGCGCGCCCTTCGAGGCGGTGTCCCACACGACGGCGGGCACGCCGTAGCTCGGCGCTTCCGCGAGTCGCACGTTGCGCGGCACTAGCGTGCGGTAGACCTTGTCGCCGAAATGCGCCTCGAGCTGCTCCGACACCTGCTGCGAGAGCGTGTTGCGAGGGTCGTACATCGTGCGAAGCAGGCCCGCGATCTCGAGGTGCGGATTGAGATTGGTGCGCACTCGCTTGATCGTTTCGACGAGGTCGGAGAGGCCTTCGAGCGCGTAATACTCGCATTGCATGGGGATGAGCACGCGTTGCGCGGCGGTGAGCGCGTTCACCGTGAGCAGGCTGAGCGACGGCGGGCAATCGATGAGCACGAAATCGTAGTCGCCCACGACGCGGTTGAGCGCGGACTTCAACCGCGTCTCGCGCGCATCGAGATCCACCAGCTCGATTTCCGCCCCGGCCAACTCGCGGTTGGCGGGCACGAGGTCATAGCCGCCTTTCTCCGCGCGCACGCGGATCCCCGCGATGTCGCCCAGGCCGAGCAGCACGTGATAGACGGTGCGCACGGCCACGCGCTTGTCGACGCCGCTTCCCATCGTCGCGTTGCCCTGGGGATCGAGATCGATCAGCAGCACGCGGCAGCCAGCCTGGGCGAGCGCGGCGGCGAGATTGACGCTGGTCGTCGTCTTGCCGACGCCGCCCTTCTGGTTCACCACCGCGAGGACAAGCGGCTCAGCCATGGGCGCGGCACAGCACCAGATGGCGTTCGGCGTCGAGGAGCGGCGTGCGCAGCGTAATCACGCGCCCGCAGTCGCATCCCGCCGGTACGCGCGCGAGCTCTTCCCGGGGGAAGCTGCCCTTCATCGCCGCAAGCACGCCGGTCGGGGCGAGAAGATGGCGGCAGGCCTCGAAGAAGCGCGCGAGCTCGGAGAAGGCGCGCGAGATAACGACGGAAAACAGCTCGGCCGGATGCCATTTCTCGACGCGTCCCTCGTGCACTTCGACGTTCTTCAGGCCCAGCTCGATCGCCGCCTGGCGAAGAAATGCCGCCTTTTTCTGGTTCGCCTCTGCCAGGACGACGCGCCATTCGGGCCTCGCCACCGCGAGCGGGATGCCCGGCAGACCGGCACCCGAGCCCGCATCGGCAAGCCGCGGGGTTTCAGGCGGTACCGGCAGGTGCGGCAGCACCGAGAGCGAATCCAGAAGGTGGTGACTCACCATCTCCAGCGGATTTCTGATCGCCGTGAGGTTGTAGGTGCGATTCCACTTCTCGATCAATGCCGTGTAGTCGAGCAATTGCTCGCGCGCATTTTTGGACAGCTGCAGCGCCAGGTCGCCGAGCCCGCGATCGAGCGCGGCGCGCGGCGTCATGCGCTCTTCTTCTTTTTCGCCGGCTCGAAGCCGCGTTTCAGGTGGACGAGAAGGAGCGAGATCGCAGCCGGTGTGATTCCGGAGATTCGCGACGCCTGCCCGATCGTTTCCGGGCGGTGGCGGTTGAGCTTCTGCTGTACTTCGTTCGACAGGCCTTTCACCGAGCCGTAGTCGAGGTCGGTCGGCAACCGCATTTCCTCCTGGCCCTGCCGCCTCGCGACTTCGGTCCGCTGGCGCTCGATGTAACCCTCATATTTCGCGCGAATCTCGATCTGCTGCGCAACTTCGGGAGCGACGGGCTGATCGCGCTCTACGTCTGCGTACGCGCTCTCGGGCCGCCGCAGAAGGTCGAATTTAGAGGTTGTTTTAGAGAAGCCTGCGCTCACATACGTATGTTTTAGCCGCTGCTCTTCCAATAGAACGGCGTCGCGCTTCTGAGCAAAAGCACCCCAGCGCTCATAATCGGCGTTGTCTTCGCGCAGCATCAGGCGATATTCGGCTCGACTGGTGAACATGCGGTAGGGCTCCGACACGCCGCGCGTCACCAGGTCGTCTACCAGTACACCGAGGTAGGCTTCGTCGCGGCGGGGCCACCAGGGGTCCTTCCCCTGCACAAGGAGCCCCGCATTGATCCCGGCTAGCAGGCCTTGTGCGGCGGCCTCTTCATAGCCTGTGGTGCCGTTAATCTGGCCCGCGAAGAACAGACCGCTGATCGCTTTCGTTTCGAGCGACGCATGCAAATCGCGCGGGTCGAAGTAGTCGTACTCGATCGCGTATCCAGGCCGCACCAGGTGCGCATTCTCCAACCCAGCAATCGAACGGACCAAAGCAACCTGAACGTCGTACGGCAGGCTCGTGGAAATGCCGTTCGGATAGATCTCGTTGGTTGCCAAGCTCTCCGGCTCGAGAAAGATCTGGTGGCTCGACCGCGAGGCGAAACGCTGGACCTTGTCCTCGATGGACGGGCAATACCGCGGGCCAATTCCTTGGATCACCCCCGTATACATCGGCGAGCGGTCGAGAGCGCCACGGATGATCTCGTGCGTGCGCTCATTGGTATGCGCGATCCAGCACGGTAGCTGCCGCGGGTGCATATCGCGCCTGCCCATGAAGGAGAACACGGGCTCGGGACAATCTCCGGGCTGGAGCTCGAGCTTGGAGAAATCGATACTGCGCGCGTCTATTCGTGGCGGCGTGCCGGTCTTGAGTCGTCCTACGGGCAGTTTCATCTCCCGCAGACGCCTTGCGAGCGTAACGGCAGCCGGGTCCCCAGCCCTTCCAGCCTGATAGTTGTCCAAGCCCACATGGACGCGTCCGTTGAGGAATGTGCCCGCCGTGAGAATGATCGCCTTTGCCTGAAACCGGAGACCGATCTGCGTCACGACACCGACGGCACGATCTCCCTGCAGTTCGATGTCGTCTACCGCCTGCTGGAACAGGCTGAGATTCGTCTGGTTCTCCAGCCGGCGCCGGATGGCCTGCCGATAGAGCAGGCGATCGGCCTGCGCGCGGGTCGCACGCACGGCGGGTCCTTTTGACGAATTCAGGGTGCGGAACTGGATGCCGGCCTCATCGGTCGCGAGGGCCATGGCGCCACCCAGCGCGTCGATCTCCCTAACCAAGTGTCCTTTGCCGATGCCTCCGATGGATGGATTGCAGGACATCTGCCCGAGCGTTTCGATACTGTGCGTGAGCAATAGCGTGCGACAGCCCATGCGTGCCGCCGCAAGCGCAGCCTCAGTACCGGCGTGGCCCCCACCAACTACGATTACATCGAATGGATCAGACATCAGAGCTGCGGATTTTACGCGACGGTTCCACGTGAAACCAGGCAAGGTATCGTTTCACGTGGAACAACAAAGACCTGCTGCGATGCAGCATAAGCCGTCGGAGAATCGGTGAGCGGATCCTGCTGCCGGTGGCGCGAAGCTTCGCGCGGGTAGGGCTACGCCGCGAGGCGTTCGTGCATTCCGCCGCGCCGAGCCTCGAGCGCGGCAGGCAGATGCGCGCCGAGCTTGCTGAAGAGCTCGTCGTGCGACTTGAGCTCATCCTTCCACGAACTCGCGTCGATGCGCGTCAGCTCCGCGTACTGGCTCTGGGAAAATTTGTCCAAGCCGGTCCAGTCGAGATCCTCGAAGCGCGGCATCACGCCGAGCGGCGTGTCGACGCCGCGGCCGCGGCCCTGGCAGCGCTCGACGATCCACTGCAGCACGCGCATGTTCTCGCCGAAGCCCGGCCAGATGAAACGCCCTTGCGCATCGCGTCGGAACCAATTGACACGGAAAAGAAGCGGCGGCCGCTGCACCGCGCGGCCCATCCGTAGCCAATGCGCGAAATAGTCGCCCATGTTGTAGCCGCAGAACGCGAGCATCGCGAACGGGTCGCGCCGCACCACGCCGACCTTTCCGGTGATCGCCGCGGTGGTCTCGGATCCGAGCGTCGCTGCCATGTACACGCCTTCATCCCACGAGGGCGCCTCCACGACCAACGGCACCGTCGAAGAACGCCGGCCGCCGAAAATGAAGGCCGAGATCGGCACTCCTTCCGGGTCTTCCCATTTCGGGTCCATTGAAGGGCACTGCGCCGCGAGGACCGTGAAGCGAGCGTTCGGGTGCGCGGCGAGCCGGCCTCGTTTGCCGTCCTCGGGGGTCCACTGCTTGCCCTGCCAGTCGGTGAGCTTCGCCGGCGGCTCGTCGGTCATTCCCTCCCACCAGACATCGCCTTCCGGCGTCATGGCGACATTGGTAAAGATGACGTTGGCGCGCAGCATGCGCATCGCGTTCGGGTTGGTCTGCTCAGAAGTCCCAGGCGCAACGCCAAAGAAGCCGTATTCCGGATTGATCGCGTGGAAGCGCCCATCCTTGCCGGGCTTGATCCAGGCGATGTCCTCGCCGATGGTCGTTACCTTCCAGCCTTTGAACGCGGGCGGTGGGATGAGCATCGCGAGATTGGTTTTGCCGCATGCAGACGGGAACGCAGCAGCGACGTAGCTCTTCTCGCCGCTGGGCGTCTCGACACCGAGAATGAGCATGTGCTCGGCGAGCCAGCCCTCGTCGCGAGCCATCACCGAGGCGATGCGCAACGCCAGACACTTCTTCCCGAGGAGAGCGTTGCCGCCGTAGCCCGAACCGAAGGACCAGATCTCGCGCGTCTCGGGGAACTGGACGATCCACTTTTCCTTGTCGTTGCACGGCCAAGGCACGTCTTTGTGCCTCGTGCCGCGGTCGTCAACGAGGGGCGCGCCTACCGAGTGCACGCAGGGCACGAAGCGGCGGTCCTCGCCCAGCCAGTCGACCACGGCGCGCCCCATGCGCGTCATGAGCTTCATGCTCACCGCTACATAGGCGGAATCGGAAATCTCGACGCCTATCTGGGCGATCGGCGAGCCGATCGGTCCCATGGAGAACGGAATTGCGTACATCGTGCGGCCGCGCATCGACCCGTCGAACAAACGATTGAGCGTCCCGCGCATTTCGCGAGGCTCGATCCAGTTGTTGGTCGGGCCAGCGTCTTCCCTGGATTTGCTGCAGACGAACGTTCGATCTTCCATGCGCGCCACATCGCTGGGATGCGAGCGCGCGAGGTAGCTGTTCGGCCTGAGCTTGTCGTTGAGCTTGACGAAAGTGCTGGCCGAGACGAGCTCGTCGCAAAGCCTTCGGTACTCGGCGTCCGATCCGTCGCACCAGACCACCCTTTCGGGCTTCGTCAGGGCAGCGATCTCGGCGACCCACTTACGAAGGCCCGCGTGGCGGACCCATTCAGGGGCATTGCCGAGGTCGGTTTGGACGGATGCGTGAGCGCTCATCAGTGCCTAACTCCAGAAAGGCAAACGGCCCAGGGAGGCTGGGCCGGATCGGTCAGGAATCTATCGGGCCCGGATTCTAGCACCGCGGCTGTGGCAGTCGTTGCCATGGAGGCTCCGCCAGATGGATAAACACTTTCTCCTTCAGTATCTTATAGCGTTCGAAGCCGCTACTTGCCGATGCAGAAGCGGGCGAAGATCTCTCCGAGAAGATCGTCAGCGCTCACCTCGCCCGTAATGCTTCCCAAGGCGGCTTGGGCGAGCCGCAGTTCCTCGGCGAAGAATTCCGCGCGCGAGTGCTCGTTGGCGGCAGCGCCGAGATGCCCGCGCGCGGCTTCAAGCGCACGCAAGTGTCTTTCGCGGGCAAGGAAGACCGACTCACCTGTCGCCGCCCAGCCCGCGGCGCCGAGGATTGACTCACGCAGCCGCTCCAAGCCTTCCCCGGTTTTCGCCGACACGGCCAACGCTCCGACCGGCACGCGAAAACCTGGAGTGAGGTCGACCTTGTTGTAAACGTCGACGCGTGCTGCTGCGGCCGGCAGAGACGGCAGCGGCTCGTTGTTGCCCGCCTCGCGAACTGCGAGCACGACGTCCGCGTGCTCGAGCTCGCGATGGGTCCGCTCGATCCCGAGGCGCTCGATTGCGTCCGGGTCCTCGCGCAGACCTGCGGTGTCGACGAGCACGAGCGGCACGCCGGCGATTTGTACCGGCTCGCGCAATGCATCGCGCGTGGTGCCCGGAACGGGCGTGACGATGGCCCGCTCTTCGCCGGCAAGCCGGTTCAGGAGGCTCGACTTGCCGACGTTCGGCCGGCCGGCGAGCACGACATGAATGCCGCCGCGCAACAGGCTGCCTTGGCGGCTTTTCTCGAGCACCGCATCAAGCGTCCGCCTGACGCCCGCAAGGCGGGCAGCGCGCTCGCCGATCTGCGCCGCCTCGAGCTCTTCCTCCGGAAAATCGAGAAGCGCCTCGGTATGTGCCCGCAGCTCGGTCAGCTCGCGGACCAGATGGGCGATGGCTTCGGAGAATTCGCCGCGCAGCGAACGCAGCGCAGAGCGCGCGGCCTCGCGGCTTGCGGCATCGATGAGGTCGGCGACCGCTTCGGCTTGCGCGAGGTCGAGCTTTCCCTCGAGGAAAGCTCTTCGCGTGAATTCGCCCGGCTCGGCGAGGCGCGCGCCCGCGTCGAGGCACGCCGAGAGCAGCGACTGCATGACCACCGGGCCGCCGTGGCCGTGCAGCTCGAGCACCGCCTCGCCCGTGTAAGACGCAGGCGCTGTGAAGTAAAGCGCCATGCCCTCGTCGATACGCTCGCCGTGCGCGTCGCGGAAGCTCGCGCGCACAGCGCGGCGAGGTTCGGGCAGCCGACCGAGGAGTCGCATGGCAATTTCCGGGACCGCGGGACCAGACACACGCACGATGCCGATGCCGCCGCGGCCGGCGGGCGTTGCGATCCGCGCCGGCTTGTCGCGATCGAACATGCGCTGGATCTGCCACTGCTGCAGGATCGACAGGATGTTGTTCACCAGCCAGTACAGCACGAGACCCGCGGGGAAAAAGAAGAAGAAGATGCTGAACACGAAGGGCATGAACTGCATCACCTTCGCCTGCACCGGATCGGGCGGCGTCGGGTTCATGCGCGTCTGCAGGACCATCGTCGCGGTCATGAGGATCGGCAGCACGTAGTACGGATCGAGCGCCGAAAGATCATGGATCCAGAGCATGAACGGCGTATGGCGTAGCTCGATCGCGGCGAGGAGCACCCAGTAGAGCGCGATGAACACCGGGATCTGCACCAGGATCGGAAAGCAGCCGCCGAGCGGATTGATCTTCTCGGTCTTGTAGAGCTCCATCATCGCCTGGTTCATCTTCTGCCGGTCGTTGCCGTACATCTCGCGCAGCTTGGTGAGGCGCGGCGTAATGAGCTTCATCTTGGCCATCGATTTGTAGCTCGCTGCCGAAAGCGGGAAGAAAATCAGCTTGATCAGCACCGTGAGGAGAATGATGGCGACTCCCCAGTTGCCCGAAAGGGCGTGGAATTTCTCCAGCAGCCAGAAAAGCGGCCAGGCGATGATCGTCAGCCAGCCGTAGTCGACCACCAGATCCATTCCCGGGGCCGCCGCTTCGAGCCGCCGCTTTTCCTGCGGCCCGCTGTAGAGGCGGGATTCGACCTTGGTGGCCGCCCCGGCGGCAAGCTGCACCGGGACGAGCACCCGTCCCGCGTAAATTCCGTCCTGGCGCTTTTCGGTCACATAGTCGCGCCGCACCCCTTCCTGCGGCAGCCACGCGGAGACGAAATAGTGCTCGACGAAAGCGAGCCAGCCGTTGTCCGCGCTCTTGACGTGCTCGCCCTTGCCCTTGTCGATATCCGAGGGCGGCACCTTTTCGAACTTGTGCTCGCTGGTGTAGAGCGCGAATCCGGAAAAGCTCTGCGCGCCGAACGATTGCGCAAGCGAGTTCGCCTCGGCCTGCTGCCGCCCGTCGTGGGTCAGCTGGAAGTACGCGTAGGTCGAGACCGGCTGCGCGCCCGGATTGCGAAGCTCGAGGCTGACCTCGACCACATAGCTGTCGCGCCGGAACGTGTAGACCTTCTGTACTTCCACGCCGTCGCGGCCGCGCGCCGCCAGCCGTACCTCGACGCTTTCCTTGCCGGGCGCGAGCGAGCGCTCGCCCGGCAGGAGTTTCCACACCGTGCGGTGATTGGGACCCGCGTCGCCCGCCAGGCCGCTCTGCGCTTCGTACTTGTGCTCGGCACCGAGCAGGACGAGGTTCTTGGTTGGATCATGCGAGTCTTTGTGGCGCACGAGCTCAAGGTGCTTGAGGGTCGCACCCAGCGTGTCGATTTCGGCGACGATGAGATCGGTGGCAACGCGCACGGTTTCGCCGCGCGCAGCGGGCTCGCTTGCCGGCACCACCGGCGCGGCGGACGTCGTAGCTGGCGCGCCCGCGACCGGCGACGGAGGCTTCGCTGGGGTTGGGACGCCCTGCTGCGTGCTCGGCGCCTGGGCGGGAGGCTTCGGGCGGTGGTCCTTCTCCCACGCTTCCCACAGCATCAGGAGCGAGAAACTGAAGATGAACAGCAGAATCAGTCTTTGCGTATCCATGGTCGGCTAGGGCACCGGATCGCATCCGCCCGGATGCCAGGGGCCGCAGCGCGCGATGCGCCGGCCGATGAGCCAGCTTCCCCGCCACGCGCCGTGGCGCGCCAGCGCTTCGGCCGCGTAGTCGGAGCAGCTCGGGTGGAAGCGGCACGACGGCGGCAGGACCGGCCGAACACCGAGCTGATAGCCACGCACCGCCAGACGAAGAAACTTCGCGATCATGCGTCCAGGCTGGCGAGGATCGCGCGCAAGTCCCGCAGCATCGCCGGCGTCGCCGGCTTCTCGGGCGGTCTTATAAGCAGGTCTAGTGCGCCGAGCGTGTGCTGCTCCAAGCGAAAAGCCTCCCGGATATAGCGTTTGATGCGGTTGCGTCCATTAGCAGCGGCGCTGTGCTTGCGCGTCACGAGCATTCCCAGTCGCGGTCCGCCGCCGCTGCGCCGCTCATAGTAGAAGGTAAAGCCGGCGATCCGCAGACGCTTTCCCTGCTTCAGCAGACGTTCGAAGTCCGCCTTGCGGCTCAATCGCCGCGCCGCGCTCAGCGCGAAATGTTTTCCCCGGCCGACGGCAACGACTATAGCGCCAGCCGGCGCCGGCCGCGGGCGCGCCGGTTGCGCAAGACCTTGCGTCCCCCCGGGGTGCGACTGCGGACGAGAAAACCGTGACGCCGGGCGCGGCGCGTCTTGGAGGGTTGATAAGTGCGCTTGGTCGCCATCTGCCGATCCGAAAAAGGGCGGTATTAGAGCGCGCGCGTCAACGCATTGTCAAATCATTCCCTCGCGCATTTTCGAGAGTTTTTCGCTGTGGATAAGCCATGGCGAAGCGAGTAAAATTCTTCTTCGTTTAGGGCCAATCACAAGATGCAAAATCTCTGGGATGCCTGCCTGCGCCGTCTCGAGCAGGAGCTCCCCGCGCAGCAGTTCAACACGTGGATCCGGCCCCTCGCGCCCGAGGCCGGTGGCGCGTCGGACGCGCTGGTGCTGAGCGCCCCAAACCGGTTCGTGCTCGAGCTCGTCCGAGAGCGCTTTGCCGCGCGCATCGAGCGCCTCGCCGCCGAAACGAGCGGTCGCGAGCTCGACGTCCGGCTGGTGCTTGCGCGCACCGTCGAGCTGCCGGCCCGCGTGGCGCAGCCTGCGGCCGCGCGCAGCGTGGCAGAAGCGCCCACTCTGCTGGAGCGCGCCCGCCTCAACCGCGCTTTCTCTTTCGATAGCTTCGTCACGGGCAAGGCCAATCAGCTCGGCCGCTGCCGTGCAGGTGGCGGAAAATCCCGGCATCTCCTACAACCCGCTGTTCGTCTACGGCGGAGTCGGCTTGGGCAAGACGCACCTCGTCCAGGCGATCGGCAACTTCGTCGCCGACCAGAAGCCGCAGGCTCGCATCCGCTATATCCACGCCGAGCAATACGTGACCGACGTAGTGCGCGCCTACCAGCAGAAGTCCTTTGACGAGTTCAAGCGCTACTACCACTCGCTCGATCTGCTGCTGATCGACGACATCCAGTTCTTCTCCAACAAGGGCCGCACCCAGGAGGAATTCTTCTACGCGTTCAACGCGCTGGTCGAGGCCCACAAGCAGATCGTCATCACCTGCGACACCTACCCCAAGGAGATCGCCGGCATGGAAGAGCGGCTGATCTCGCGCTTCGGCTGGGGCCTCACGGTCGCGATCGAGCCCCCGGAGCTCGAGATGCGCGTCGCCATCGTCCTCAAGAAGGCCGAGGCCGACGCCATCGCGCTGTCGGAGGACATCGCCTTTTTCATCGCCAAGCACATCCGCTCCAACGTGCGCGAGCTCGAGGGCGCCCTGAAAAAGGTGCTCGCCTTTGCCCGCTTCAGCGAGCGCGAGCTGTCGCTCGACCTCGCCAAGGAGGCGCTGCGCGACATACTCAACCTCAACAGCCGGCAAATCAGCGTCGAAGGCATCCAGAAGACCGTGGCCGAGTACTTCAAGCTCAAGGTCTCGGACATGCATTCGAAGAAGCGCAGCCGCAACCTGGCGCGCCCGCGCCAGGTCGCCATGGCGCTCGCCAAGGAACTGACGCAGATGAGCCTGCCCGAGATCGGCGAGGCTTTCGGCAACCGCGACCATACGACGGTGCTGCACGCCTGCCGCACGATCGCCAGCCTGCGCAAGCACGATACGTCCCTTAACCGGGATTACCTGGTGCTCGAGCAGGTGTTGAAAGGTTGAGCACAACTCTGTGCATGAGGGAGGGGCAGTTTGTGGGTAAGTGCCGGGACGGCGAAGCGCACCGAAACTTGTCCACAGCGATGCACACGCCCTGCACAGCTTTCCCGCGCCGCTATTCATGATGCAAGGTGCGGACGGCGTGCGGCTTTTCCCCGTTTTCCCGCGCCAAGCGCTGCCTTATTAGTTATTACTAGTTATTACTAAGAAAAGATAAAGGTAAAGGCAATAACAATGGTGAAAGCAAAACGAGACGAGATCCTCGCACCGCTTGCGGCGGTGAGCGGCATCATCGAGCGACGTCATACCCTGCCGATCCTATCGAATGTTCTCATCGACCAGCTGGCGGGGCACGTGGCCTTTCTCGCCACCGACATCGAGATCCAGATCACCGCGCGCAGCTCGCTGCAGCCGTCGGGGGAAATGCGTGCCGTGACCGCCGGCGCGCGCAAGCTGCTCGACATCCTGCGTGCGCTTCCGGAAGGCGCGGAAGTCACGCTGCAGGCGCAGGACAAGCGGCTGACCGTCAAGGCGGGCAAGAGCCGCTTCGCGCTGCAGACCCTGCCGGCGGAAGACTTTCCGCGGCTCGCCAAGGCGCCCGGAGACGCGGCCCGCTTTGCGGTGAGCCAGAAGTCCCTGCGCCGCGTGCTGGGCCTGGTCCAGTACGCGATGGCCCAACAGGACATCCGCTACTACCTGAATGGCCTGCTGATGATCGTCGAGGAGGGGTTGCTGAAGCTGGTCGCCACGGATGGTCACCGCCTCGCCTATGCCGCAATGCCGCTTGGCGGGTCCGTGACTCGGCAGGAGGCGATCGTGCCTCGCAAGACAGTCCTCGAACTCGGCAAGCTGCTCGCGGAGAACGACGAGGAAGTGAACATCGAGATCGCTCCCACCCAGGCGGCTTTCCGCTTCGGCACGGTGGAGCTCGTCTCCAAGCTGATCGACGGCAAGTTCCCCGACTACACGCGCGTCATCCCGACCCAACACAAGAACAAGCTGCAGGTGGAGCGTGAGCCCCTGCGCCAGGCGCTGCTGCGTGCGGCGATCCTGTCGAACGAGAAATTCCGCGGCGTACGCTGGGTGCTCAGCGACGGCAGCCTGAAGATCGTCTCCTCCAATGCCGAGCAGGAGGAGGCGCATGAGGAGCTCGAGGTCACGTACGCGGGCGACGCGCTCGACATCGGCTTCAACGTCAATTACCTCCTCGACGTGCTGAACAACGTCGGCGGCAATTCGATCGAGTGCGCCTTCGGCGACGCCTCGTCGAGCGCGCTGATCAGCTATCCGTCGGAGAAGGACTTCCGCTACGTGGTCATGCCGATGAGGATCTAGGCCAGGAATGTCAGAAAGCAAGGGAAACGGCAGCGACGACTACGGCTCCGACTCGATCAAGGTCCTGAAGGGCCTTGACGCGGTGCGCAAGCGGCCGGGGATGTACATCGGCGACACCTCGGACGGCACCGGCCTGCATCACACGGTGTTCGAGGTCGTCGACAACGCCGTCGACGAGGCCCTCGCCGGCTTCTGCGACGAGATCGTGGTCACGGTGCACACCGACAACTCGATCTCGGTGCTCGACAATGGCCGCGGCATTCCCACCGGGATCAAGGAGGACGACGAGGAGAAGCGCTCGGCGGCCGAGATCGTCATGACCGAGCTGCACGCCGGCGGCAAGTTCGACTCCAACAGTTACAAGGTCTCGGGCGGCCTGCACGGCGTCGGCGTATCGGTGGTGAACGCGCTCTCCGAGTGGCTGCGACTCACGATCTGGCGCGACGGCCGTGTGCATCACATGGAGTTCAACCGCGGCGTCGCGGTGGCGCCTCTGAAGGAAACCGGCGCCAGCGAGCGCCGCGGCACCGAAGTGCACTTCCTTGCCGCCAAGGACATCTTCGGCAACGTCGACTACCACTACGACATCCTGGCGCGCCGGCTGCGGGAGCTCTCGTTCCTGAACAACGGCGTCAAGATCGTCTTCATCGACCAGCGCGCCGGCAAGGAGGAGAACTTCGTCTTTTCTGGCGGCGTGAAGGGCTTCGTGGAGTACATGAACCGCGCGAAGAACGTGCTGCATCCGAGCGTCTTCCTCGGCCACGGCGTGAAGGACGGCATCACCGTCGAAGTGGCGATGCAGTGGAACGACTCCTACCAGGAGAACACACTCTGCTTCACCAACAACATCCCGCAGAAGGACGGCGGCACGCATCTCACCGGGCTGCGCGCGGCGATGACGCGGGCGCTGAACAAGTACATCGAGGAGCACGAGATCGCCAAGCGGGCGAAGGTCGAGACCACCGGCGACGACATGCGCGAAGGCCTCGCCTGCGTGCTCTCGGTCAAGGTCCCCGAGCCGAAGTTCTCGTCGCAGACCAAGGAAAAGCTGGTGTCCTCCGAGGTCCGGCCGGTAGTGGAGGAGATCGTCGCCGAGCGCATCCGCGAGTTCCTCGACGAGCATCCGGCGGATGCGCGCACCATCACGGTGAAGATCGTCGAGGCTGCCGCCGCGCGCGAGGCTGCACGCAAGGCGCGCGAGATGACGCGGCGCAAGGGCGTGCTCGACTCGCTCGGGCTGCCGGGCAAGCTCGCCGACTGCCAGGAGCGCGATCCGGCGAAGTGCGAGCTGTATCTGCTCGGCGAAGCAGGGGCGCGACCGCAAGTTCCAGGCAATCCTGCCGCTGAAGGGCAAGATCCTGAACGTCGAGCGCGCCCGCTTCGAGAAGCTCCTCTCGTCGGCGGAGATCGCGACGCTGATCACCGCACTCGGCTGCGGCATCGGCACCGAGGAGTACAACCCCGACAAGCTGCGCTACCACCGCATCATCATCATGACCGACGCCGATGTCGACGGCTCGCACATCCGCACGCTGCTCCTCACCTTCTTCTATCGCCAGATGCGCGAGCTGGTGGAGCGCGGGCATATCTACATCGCGCAGCCGCCGCTCTACAAGGCGAAGCTCGGCAAGGACGAGCGCTACCTGAAGGACGAGCATGAGCTCAACGCCTTCATGCTGCGCCAAGCGCTGGTCGATGCGGCGCTCCACCCCGGCGCCGGGCGCGATCCGATCAGTGGCGACGCCCTCGCTGAGCTCGCCAAGTCTTACCTGCTCTCGGAGGCGGTGATGGAAAGGGTCGCGCGCCTGGTCGACCGCGAAGTCCTGCAGGCGATGCTCGCCGGGGGGCAGATCGATCTCTCGCGGCGCGCTCGAGACGGCGATCGGCGGCAAGGGCTTCGCCGTGGCGCCGCATTTCGACCAGAAGACCGAGCGCTACCAGGTGCGCATCGAGCGCACGCGCCACGGCAACGTGCGCATGAGCACCATCGATACCGAATTCGTTCATTCAGGCGACTACGCGCAGATCCGCCGCACCGCGGAGATGCTGCGCGGCCTCGTGGGCCCGGGCGCCAGCATGCAGCGCGGCGACAAGCGCCAGCCGGTGCGTGATTTCGCCGAAGCGATGAAGTGGCTGCTGGGCGAAGTCGAGAAATCGATGACCCTGCAGCGCTACAAGGGCTTGGGCGAGATGAATCCCTCGCAGCTCTGGGAGACAACCATGGATCCGGCCATGCGCCGGCTGCTGAAGGTGCAGATCGAGGACGGCATCGCCGCCGACGAGATCTTCACCAAGCTGATGGGCGACGAGGTCGAGCCCCGCCGCGCCTTTATCGAGTCGAACGCGCTCGGGGTACGGAACCTCGACGTGTAGGCTTCTCCTCGGGCGCTTCGGCTTTTTCCCCCTTCTTCGGCGCCCGGGGCTGGAATTCGAAGCCGATCTTCCCGTCGGGCTGCTTGACGAGGAACGCTTTGAAGCGGCGGCCCTTCTTCGAGACGAAGGCGGTCAGCAAATCCGTGCGCCCGGTGGCAAGCAGCTTCTTCATCTGCTCGCGCTCGATCGGCTGCTGCAGGATCATGCGCCCGGAGCGGAAGTCGCAAGTCTTGTTCGGGCCGACCGCGTTTTCGCAGGTGTAGGCCATCCCGTATTCGAAGACGCGGCCCTGGTCCTTGGGACACGCGCCGAGCGGGTCCTGGCCGCTGAAGTCCGGCGCTTCCTCGCCCTCGCCTGACGCCTGACCGAAGTCGAATTCAGCACGCAGCTCGTCGGTGAGGCGCACCACCGCCGCGAAGGGTTTGCCCATCCGGCTGCGAAAGCCGGTGAGCGGACCGATCACCCGCTTGGTGATGAGCGTCGCCACTTCCTCGGGCGACCACTCGCGGCCCGAAGTCACTTTCCAGAGGTTGAAGTCGCACTTTTGGCACTGGAACTTGCGGTAGTTCTCCTGCACCACGCCACCGCACCTGGGGCACGGCGCCGGCACGGTGGCATAGACGACGTCGGGGATCTCGCCGGTCTTGATGGTCCCGACGACGTTGCGCACCAGCTCCGAGATTTCCTTCATGAACTCGTCGCGCGTGAGCTTGCCCTGCTCGATGAGGCGCAGCTTGTGCTCCCATTCGCCGGTGAGCTCGGGCGAGGCGAGCTCGACGATGTGCAGCATGCCTAGCGCGAAGACCAGAGAAAACGCCTTCGGCGTCGGCACCAGCTCGCGGCCCTCGCGGTGGATGTATTCCTCGCGGATCAACCCTTCGATGATCGCCGCGCGCGTCGCCGGCGTGCCGAGGCCTTTCGCCTCCATCGCCGCGCGCAGCTCGTCGTCCTCGACGAATTTGCCGGCGCCTTCCATGGCCGAAAGGAGCGTCGCCTCCGTGTAGCGCGGCGGCGGCTTGGTTTCATTCGCGGCCGGCGCCATCTCCAGCACCCCGACCTGCTCCTTCGGCTGGATTGCCGGCAACGTCTTCTCGTCCTCGCCTGCGGCGCGGCCATAGACCGCGAGCCACCCGGCGTTCTGCAGCACGCGGCCTTCGGTCTTGAATTGATGCTCGCCCACCTTGGTGATGCGTGTCGTCTGCAGGTACTCCGCCGCGGGATAGAACACCGCGAGGAAACGACGCACCACCAGGTCGTACAGCTTCTGCTCCGCCTCGGTCAGGTGCTTCGGGGTCTGCAGCGTGGGAATGATGGCGAAGTGGTCCGAGATCTTGGTGTTGTCGAAGATGCGCTTGTTCGGCTTCACCCAGCCCTGCTTCAGCACCTGGCGTGCGAAGCTGCCGAACGCGTTCGTCTCGCCGAGCTCCTTGAGCGTGTTCTTCACCGTCGGCAGGTAGTCCTCCGGCAGCGCGCGCGAATCGGTGCGCGGATAGGTGAGCACCTTGTGCCTCTCGTAGAGCGCCTGAGCGAGCGAAAGCGTCATGCGGGCGGGAAAGCCGAAGCGCCCGTTGGCCTCGCGCTGCAGGCTGGTCAAGTCGAAGAGCAGCGGCGACAGCTGGGTCGCGGGCTTCGTCTCTTCGCTTGCGATACCCTTTTTGCCGCGGCAGGCGGCGACGATCTTCGCCGCCGCGGCCTCGTCCCATAGCCGCTCGGCTTTGCGTTCCGCATCCTCGTCGTTTTTCTTGAACTCCGGGTCGAACCAGCGGCCAGCGTACTCGCCGGCCTTGGCCTCGAAGCGTGCGTGCACTTCCCAGTACTTGCGCGACGTGAAGGCGCGGATCCTGTCCTCGCGCTCGACCAGGATGGCGAGCGTGGGCGTCTGCACGCGGCCGACGGTGGTGAGATAGAACCCGCCTTCCTTGGAGTTGAACGCGGTCATGGCGCGCGTGCCATTGATCCCGACCAGCCAGTCGGCCTCGGAGCGCGACTTCGCCGCGTCGGCGAGCGGACGCATCTCCTTGTCGGCGCGCAGGCGCTCGAAGCCGTCACGAATGGATTGCTGCGTCATCGACTGCAGCCACAGCCGCTCGATCGGCTTCTTGTTGCGCGCATGCTGGGCGATGTAGCGGAAGATCAGCTCGCCCTCGCGCCCGGCGTCACAGGCGTTGATCAGGCCGACTACATCCTTGCGCTTCATGAGACGCAGAAGCAGGTTCAGCCGCGCCTCGTTCTTTTCGATCGGCGAGAGATCGAAGTGCGGCGGAATCATCGGCAGGTTCTTGAACGACCACTTGCCCTTCTTCACGTCGTGGGCTTCCGGAACCACGAGCTCGAGCAGATGCCCGACCGCCGACGAGAGCACATATTGGTCGCTCTCGAAATAGTCGCCCTTGCGCGCGAAGCCGCCGAGGGCGCGAGCGATGTCGCTCGCTACCGACGGTTTCTCGGCGATGATGAGTTTTTTTGCCATGCGTTCGGAAAGGCCGCAGATGATAAGTGCAAAGACGAGGCCTGTTCAACCACGCGCGGGTTTCTATCTCTACGCGTACGCGCGTGCGCGCGCGTACGCCCTGACGGGACGTAGGGGCAGCTAGTTCGGCAAGCGCGCGTGCGGCGCGCTGAAAAGGTCTTCGGCGACCAAACGGCTGGTCGGCATCTGCTGATTCCACAGCACCATCAGCACGATGAGCTTAACCTGCTCGAGCGAAAGCGCCGCACCGGACGCGGCAAGCGAGCGCTCCATGACGAGCTCGCGGTTTTCCGGTGAAAGCACGCCCGCCTGCTCGAGAGTGATGAGGAAACCGCGGCAGTCGGCATCGAGCTTGACGAGCTCGCGCGGCGCGAAGGCGCGGAAGCTGCGCCGCGCGTCGGGGAGCGCGGCCTGCGCGGGTTGCGGCGAGCGCTGCATGCCGGCGAGCCAGTGGAGCGCCTCGCTGATGTCGGAGCGCTCGAAGCCCGCGGCGGAAAGTTTTTTCGCAACCCGCTCGCGGTCGTAAGCGACCTCGGTCTGCTGGCAGTTCTCGAACAGGTACACAAGGATGTCGTACATGTCAGCCCCTTTGTTGTTATTAACGCGCGTAAGTGCATGACGGTTTACGGCCTATTGCCCTTTTCCACCCGCTGAAAGAGCCCTCCCGGCAACACGGCGACGCGGCCGGCGAGCTCCAGGCGCAGGAGTTCCGACGAAACCTGCTCCGCGGACATCCCCGCCCGCTCGCAGAGCGCGTCGATCGCCACCGGATCGTGCCCCATTTTCTCGAGCAAGGCGGAAGACACGCCCGCGAGCTGCCCACGCTCCTCCGCCAGCGCGCTCGGGTGGACAGTGGAGGCGAAACCGCTCGCGCGAAAGCCCGAGAGCTCGGCGAGAACATCTTCGGCCGACTCGACAAGCTTCGCGCCGGACTTGATGAGCGAATGGCAGCCTTTCGAGAGCGGCGAGTGAATGGAGCCGGGGATCGCGAAGACTTCGCGACCCTGGTCCGCAGCGGCGCGCGCGGTAATGAGCGACCCCGAAGGCAACGCCGCCTCGACCACCAGGCAGCCTTGTGCGAGACCGCTGATCAGCCGGTTGCGTCGCGGGAAATGCGCGGCAGCGGCCGCGGCCCCGAGCGGGAATTCGGAAATGAGGAGACCGCGGTCGGCTAGTTGCGCAGCGAGCTCGGCGTTGGCGCGCGGATACACGACATCGATCCCGGTGCCGAGAACGGCGATGGTCGAGCCGGGTCCGCCAAGTCCGCCGCGATGCGCGGCCGCGTCGATGCCGAGGGCGAGGCCCGAGACGATCGTCAGCCCGGCATTGCTCAACGCGCGTGCGAAGGTTTCAGCGTTCGCGTTGCCCTGGGCAGTGGCGTTGCGACTGCCGACGACGGCGAGCGCGGGACGCTTGAGCAGCTCCACGCGGCCGCGTGCGTAGAGGAGCGGCGGCGGATCCGGGATTTCGAGCAGCAGCCGCGGATAGTCGTCGTCAGCGAGCGTGACGATGCGGTGGCCGGGGTGCTCCGTCCATTGCAACGCCTGCTCGACCGCGCGCTGCACGGGCGCTGAGTACAGCGCTTCCCATACCGCGCTGACGGCGAATGGCGCGAGTTCGGCAGGTTTGCGGGCGAGGATCGCCTGCGGAAGGCCGAATTGCCGCAGCAGGCCGCGAAGAGAACCAGCGCCGAGCCCGGGAGTGAGCGTGAGTTGCAGCCAGCTCGCCAACCCGGGATCGGGCGTCATGCCGGCGGGTAGGACCGCGGCGCGATCAAGCGCCTTGCGTAGCTACGGTGTGCGCACCACATCCAGGGGACGTATGGGTCGCGTTGCCTGCATGACCATGGCGTAGCTTACCCGGTCGAAGACGCGAAACACAAACGCGATTCCGGCCCGCTCGTCCGGAAGCTGGATGTTTGAATCGGGTGTGCCGCGCGGTTTGCTCGCGTCATGCACGATGCCGCCGTAGCTGTAGATGGCGAGGACGTGCCCGATCTCGAGGCCGTCGGCTCGGCCGCGGCTCAACGTAATGACCGACTGTGGACCCGCCTCGCTGGCGCGCCCGCTGCCGCCATAGATCGTCATCACGCGGCCGCGGATCTCCTTGCTCGGCGCATGCGGCGCGTAGTTCATCGACTGCGGCCGCCCGGCCGCGACCAGCTTGTCGCCGGCCCCCACCTCTTGCACGGCGGAGGTCAGCAGCACGGTTGCCGGCTCGCCGGAGCGCGTAAGCTGCGCCGTACCGAGATAGATCGCCTCGAACGCGAGCGTGATGCCGGTCTCGGGATCGACCAAGGGGCCGCCGCGGCGGAAGACATACCAGATCTCTTCCTTGGAGCCTCTCAGGCCTCTCGCGTAGGCGCGGTTACCCGGCTCCAGGATGACTCGGTCGCCTTGGGTGCCGACGATCGTCGGTCCTTTGTCGAGGCCGTCGGGTTCGATCACGAGCGGACGGCTCAGGAATGGCTCGATGATGGACGCGGGAATGCTCGGCACGCCCTGCTTGGCGAGCGATTCGGCCCGCAGGCGAGGACTTAGCTTCACGAGCCCCGGCTCCGCGGCCGTCGTGCTGGTTGTCGGCGGCGGAGGCGTCGTCGTTTGCGCCGCTTCGCCTGGCGTGCTCGGCGCGGGGACGGCGGTAGGCGGCGTTGCTCCGGGCGACGCGATCGACAAGGTGCCTTTGGCGCGGTCGAGCACGAGTACATATCCGGGATAGATCAAGTGCGGGTTGCGGATCTGGTCGCGATTGAAGTTCCAGAGATCCGGCCAGCGCCAAGGGGAGTCGGTGTACCGCTCGGCGATGCTCCAAAGCGTGTCGCCGGGGACGACGATGTAACGGTCGGGCGCCTCGGGCTTGATGGCCAGCGGCGTAGACGGAGCCTGTGCCCAGAGAGCCCCGGACACAAAGAAGATGAGCGTTGTGATAGACTTACGGACTTGCTGGACCATGGCGACCCGTCCCTTTCGCGGCTCCTGGACCGGTTTTTTAGTTCGGTTTATCAGCCCAATGTAGCACAACCGTCGAAAAGCTTACACGGCACCTGAGATTGTCCACATAATTGATTCAATTGCAAGCGAAATCCTTCTCAAATGGCGATTTTAAACATCCTGCGGTACCCCGACGCTCGGCTGCACAAGGTGGCTTCCCCGGTCACCGTGTTCGACGAGAGCCTGAAGAAGCTCGTCGCGGACCTGGCCGAGACCATGTACGCCGCGCCCGGCATCGGGCTCGCGGCGACTCAGGTCGATGTACACAAGCAGGTGATCGTCGTCGATGTATCGGAGCGGCGCGATTCCCTCGTCGTGCTCGTGAATCCTGAGATCGTCGAGGCGAACGGCGAGTCCGACATCGAGGAAGGCTGTCTCTCGCTGCCTGGGATCTACGAGCTCGTGGCGCGGGCGGAGCGGGCCAAAGTGCGCGCTTACGACCGCAACGGCCAGCCTTTCACGCTGGAAGCGCAGGGGCTGCTCGCCGTCTGCATCCAGCACGAGATGGATCACCTGCAGGGCAAGGTCTTCATCGAGCATCTCTCGCAACTCAAGCAGCAGCGCATCCGAGCCCGGCTCGCCAAGCAGCTGCGCAAGTCGGCCTGACGCGCATTCCCAACCGCTAGTCACCACTTCCTGCGTCTAGCTTTCGCAGGCACACCCGAGTTCGCAGCGCGCTCGCTGGCGCGCCTGGTCGAAGCGGGTCACGACGTGCGGCTTGTGATTACCCAGCCTGACAGGCGTGCCGGCCGCGGGATGCGTGTCGCGCCAAGCGCGGTCAAGCGCCTCGCGCTGGCGAGCGGCCTGCCCCTTTTTCAGCCCGAGAGGCTCGCGCCTTCGGACGCTGAGCGACTGCGCGCGACGCGCGCCGAGGCGCTCATCGTCGCGGCGTACGGGCAACTGCTCGCGCCGGAGCTTCTCGGCGCCGCGCCGTATGGCGCGATCAATATCCACGCTTCACTTTTGCCCCGCTGGCGCGGGGCGGCGCCCATCCAGCACGCGCTGCTCGCCGGCGACCGCGAGACCGGCATTTCGATCATGCGCATGGACGCCGGACTCGACACCGGTCCGGTGCTTACGCGGCGCGCTCTGCCCATCGCGCCGGGTGACGATGCAGGATCGCTGCACGACAAGCTCGCGGCGCTCGGCGCCGAGCTCATCATCGAGTCCCTAGCCGAATTGGCGGCGAGCCGAGCACAGGCGACGCCGCAGGTTGCGGCCGGCGTGACCTACGCGCGCAAGATCCGTCCCGAAGACGCGCTGCTCGACTGGAACCGGCCGGCCGCCGAGCTTGAGCGCCGAATACGCGCGTATCGTCCCTCGCCGGGGGCAGCCACTTTGGTCGCCGGCGAACGCATCAAGGTCTGGGAGGCGAACGTGGCCGATGATGCGGGAGCGCCGGGAACGCTGCTCGCCGTGGATGACGCGCTGGTGGTCGCCTGTGGCGCGGGCGCGCTGGCGATCCGGCGGCTGCAGCGCGCCGGCGGCAACCCGGTGAGCGCCGCCGAGTTCGCGCGAGGCCGCGTCCTCGCACCGGGGACGCGCTTCGGATGACCATCGCGGCGCTCGCGCCCGCGTTGGCGCAAGCGGCGCGCTTGGTGGCGGGCGTGGCCGCGGGCAAGAGCCTGACACAGGGCCTGCGCTCGCTCCCTGCCGAGGACGCGCCGCGCCGCGCTGCGCTCGTCGACCTTACGCATGGGACCCTGCGCCGATACGGCCGCGTGCAGCGCATTGTGCGCGAGCTCTCGCATCGCGCCAGCGCCGACGCCGAGCTCCAGGCGCTGCTCTGGTGCGCGCTCTACGCACTCGAATCGGGTCGCTATGCGCCGTACACGGTGGTCGATCATTCGGTGCGCGCCTGCGGCATCCTCGAGAAGTGGAGCGCGAAGGGTTATGTCAACGCCGTACTGCGCGGCGTGCTGCGCGAGGGCGCCACTCTTGATGCGCGCATCGCCGGCGACCTCGAGGCCCGCTATCAGCATCCAGCCTGGTGGATAGAGATCCTGCGGCAGGCCTATCCCGCGCATTGGACCGAGGTGCTCGCGGCGGGCAATACGCATCCGCCGATGTGCCTTCGAATCAACCGGCGGCGTACCACGCTCGCTGGGTACGAGGAGCGCCTCGCCGCTGCGGGCATCGCTGCGCGCCGCGTTGCCGAAGCGGGCTTGCTCGTCGAGCGCCCCGTGCCGGTGGAGCGCTTGCCCGGCTTCGCTTCGGGAGACGTCTCGGTACAGGACGCCGGCGCTCAACGCGCGAGCGTGTGTCTGGACCTCCAGACGGGGCAGCGAGTGCTCGACGCGTGCGCGGCTCCGGGCGGCAAGGCGGCGCACATCCTGGAGTCGGCCGACGTGGCGTTGACGGCGGTCGACAATGACGCCGCGCGCACGACGCGCATGACCGCGAATTTCGCACGGCTCGGGCTCCAGGCGAGCGTCGTGGCAGGCGACAGCGCCCGGCCGCACGACTGGTGGGGCGGCGAGCCTTTCGAGCGCATCCTCGCCGATGTGCCTTGCTCCGCCTCCGGCATCGCGCGGCGGCAGCCAGACGTGAAATGGCTGCGCCGAGGCGCTGACCTCGCGGCGTTCGCGGCCCGCCAAGGGGTCCTTCTCGACGCGCTTTGGCAGCTGCTTTGCGCGGATGGTAAATTGCTGTATGCCACCTGCTCGGTGTTTCCGCAGGAGAACGACGCCGTGATCGAGGCCTTCGTTGCCCGCACGAGCGGTGCTCGGCGCTTGCCGCTGCCCGACGCGGGCGAGGCGCAATGGCTGCCCGATGCCGAGCACGATGGCTTCTATTACGCCCTGATTCACAAGCAAGCCTGAGCGAAGGCGATGCGGCGCATCGCTCTGCTCGCCGGGTTCGTCGCGCTGCTCGCCGCCGCGCCGGCACGCGCCGACGGGATCGAGGTGCGCGATGTCGCGTTGCGCGCCGCCGAGGAAGGCATGCTGCTCGACGTCGATTTCGACTTCGAGCTCACGCCGCGCTTGGAGGAAGTCGTCGCCAACGGCGTGCCGCTCTACTTCCGCGTCGAATTCGAGCTGGTGCGGCCGCGCTGGTACTGGTTCGACGAGCAGGCCGCCTCGCGCGTGCTGCAGTTGCGGCTTTCGTATCACGCGCTTTCCCGCCACTACCGGCTCTCCACGGGCGCATCGCCGCAGCAGAACCAGCTGCAGCAGAACTTCGCCACGCTCGAGGAGGCCCTCAACGTGATGAAGCGGGTGCGTAACTGGCTTGTGGTCGAACGCGCCGTCAGCTTTTCCCGCGCTGACTATCAGGCCGCGGTGCGCATGCGGCTCGACACCACGCTCTTGCCCAAGCCCTTCCAGCTTTCCGCCCTGACGAGCCGCGAGCTGCACCTCGAGTCGCCGTGGAAGCGGTTTCTCGCCCGCTCGCCGCAACAGCTCCCCGTACCCGTGGAAAACCGCGAGCCCGGGCGGCTGCAGCGCAAATGAAGCTGCTCCTCATCATCGGCGGCGGGGTGGCGGCGGTCGGCCTCTTCCTCCTCGCCACGGCGAGCGGCGAGACGGCGCTTTTCGCGCGCCACTATTCGCTGCTGCTGGCGCTCAACGCCGCCCTTGCCGTGCTGCTCGCCGCACTCCTCGGCTATCAGCTGGTCGCGCTCGGGCGGCGCTATCGCGCGCGCGTCTTCGGCACGCGCCTCACGCTACGCCTGCTGTTGCGATTTGCCGCGCTCGCGGTGTTGCCCGGGCTCATCGTCTACGCGGTCTCGGTGCAGTTCATCACGCGCTCGATCGAGTCGTGGTTCGACGTCAAGGTCGACGCGGCGCTCGAGGGCGGCATCAGCCTCGGCCAGCAGGCGATCGATCAGATGCTCTCCGAGCTGCAGATGAAAGCGCGCGGCATCTCCGCGGAACTCGGGCAGCGCTCCGCGCCGCAGATCGTCGCTGAGCTCGAGCGGTTGCGCGGCCAGGCCGGCGTGCAGGAGGCCGTGGTCCTCACCGCCAACGGCCGCCTCGTCGCCAGCGCCAATGAAGATATCGCACGGCTGGTGCCCGAGCTGCCGACGCCGCAAGTATTGCGTCAGGCCCGTGCCAGCCGCGGCTACACGGCGATCGACTCCGCTGCGGGCCGGCCGCTTTCCCTGCGCGTCATCGTGCCGATCGACACGGCGGCTCTCGCCGACGAGCCGCGCCTGCTGCAGCTGCGCTCGACCGTGCCGGCGACCTTCGCGCGCAATGCGGAGGCGGTGGAAGCCGCCTACCGCGACTATCGCGAGCTCGCGATCTCGCGCGACGGACTGAAGCGCATCTACATCGTCACGCTCACTTTCGCGCTGCTCATGGCTCTGTTCGTCGCCTTCGCCGTGGCGGCGGCGCAGTCCAATCTGCTCGCCGAGCCGCTCGCCCATCTGGCGCAGGCAATGCAGGCGGTCGCGCGCGGCAACTTCTCCCGCCCGGTGCCGGTGCGAAGCCGCGACGAGCTCGGCGTGCTCACCGAGTCGTTCAACTCGATGACGCGGCAGCTCGACGAGGCGCGGCATGTCGTCGAGGCGAACCGCGTCGACCTCGAGACTGCGAAGGTCCGCCTCGAAAGCATCCTCGCCAACCTCTCGACGGGCGTGCTGGTTTTCGACCATGACCACAAGCTCTCGATCTTCAATCACGGCGCCGCGGCGATCCTGGGCGACGCGCTCGAATCCTTCGCCGAGGACATGCGCGCCCAGTTCGTCGAGCACGGCAACAAGGACTGGCAAGTGGAGCTGCAGCTCAGGGGTACGAAGACCCTGCACGCGCGCGGCGCGCGCCTGCCCAGGGAGACCGGCGGCGGCTACGTGGTGGTGTTCGACGACATCACCCAGCTCATGCAGGCGCAGCGCGCGACCGCCTGGGCGGAGGTGGCGCGGCGCCTCGCGCACGAGATCAAGAACCCCCTCACGCCGATCCAGCTCTCCGCCGAGCGCCTGGAAATGAAGCTCGCCGAGCGGGTGCAGGGGGAGGACGCCGAGACGCTGCGCCGCTCGATCCAGACGATCGTCAACCAGGTGGCGGCGCTGAAGGAGATGGTGGACGATTTCAGGCAATATGCGCGGCTGCCGGCCCCCGAGCCGATGCTGCTCGACTTGAACGGCCTGGTGGCCGAGGTGCTCGACCTGTATGAGAATTCGCCGGTGCCCATCAGCAAGCGGCTCGGCGCGGGACTGCCGCCGGTATGGGCCGACGCCGCCCAGATCCGCCAGGTGATCCACAATCTCGTGCAAAACGCCCAGGATTCTCTCGAGAGCGCCCGCGCGAGCCATGGACAGCCGGCGATCGAGGTGCGCACCGAGCTTGCCGGCGACCGCGTGCGCATGGCGGTCTCGGACAACGGCGCCGGCTTTCCCGAGGAATTGATGGCGCGCATCTTCGAGCCCTATGTGACGACCAAGCCGCGCGGCACCGGCCTGGGACTCGCCGTGGTGAAGAAAATCGTCGACGAGCACCACGGCACGATCGCCATCGAGTCGAGCCCGAGCCGCGGCGCTTCGGTGAGCGTGCTCCTGCCGCTGGCGAAGGCGGCCTAGGCATGGCGCAGATCCTCGTCGTCGACGACGAAATCGGCATCCGCGAGCTGCTCTCGGAGATCCTCGCCGACGAGGGCCACCAGGTGATGCTCGCCGAGAGCGCCAGCGGCGCGCGCCGGCTGCGCGAGCAGCAGCGGCCCGACCTCGTCCTCCTCGACATCTGGATGCCCGACACCGACGGCATCACGCTCCTCAAGGAATGGGCGGCGAGCGGCCAGCTCACCATGCCGGTGGTGATGATGTCCGGCCACGCCACCATCGAGACCGCGGTCGAGGCGACGCGCATCGGCGCGCTCGATTTCCTCGAGAAGCCGATCGCGCTGCAGCGCCTGCTTGCCACCGTGAAGAAGGCGTTGCGCAACCCCGAGACCGCCGCCACGCCGCAGCTCGCGTTCTCGGCGCTGGGACGCTCGCCCGCGCTCGCCGAGGCGAAGAAGCGCCTCGCGCAGCTCGCGCAGTCGGCCTCGCCGCTGCTCCTGCGCGGCGAGCGCGGCATGCGGCCGGAGCTTTTCGCCCGCCTCCTGAGCGCGCCGGGCGCGCCGTTTCTCGGCGGCGCCGGGCTTCTCGCCGAGCCGCTCTCCGAGCTGCTGGGGCGGATCGCCGGAGGCATCCTCTTCCTTCCGGATCTCAGCCGGCTCGAGCGCGCCGAGCAGCGCAATCTCGAGTTCGTCGTCGCGCGCGCCGACAAGCACAAGGCGCGCGTCGTCTCCTTCTCGCCGGTCGACACGCGCACGCTCTGCGAAAAGCACGAGTTCGATCCCGAGCTCGCTGCGCGGCTCGCCGAGCTGACGCTCAAGCTGCCGGCGCTGCGCGATCTCGCCGAGGACGTGCCCGATCTCGCCAGCCTGATGCTCGCGCAGCTCGTCGAATCGCGCGCCTGCCCGCCGCGCCGGCTCTCGATCGCCGCCCTGAACGCGCTTCGTCACCATTCCTGGCCGGGCAATCTCGCCGAGCTCGAGAGCGTGATCAAGGACCTCTCGCTCACCTCCCTGGAAGCGGAGATCCAGCTCGACGACGTGACGCGCGTGCTGGGCGCGCGCGAAACGCAAGGGCTGCTTCCCGAGGTCGCGTTCGACCGCCCCTACCGCGAGGCGCGCGAAGCCTTCGAGCGTGTGTACTTCGAGCACCTGCTTGCGCGCGAGCACGGCAGCATGTCGCGCGTTGCCGAGCGCTCCGGGCTGGAGCGCACGCACCTCTACCGCAAGCTCAAGGCGCTCGGACTGCCCGTCGGGCGTCGCGAGGAGAGTTGATCAGCCGCGCAAGGCGGCGACGGCGAAGGCGAGCCAGCCCAAGATCAGGGCGCTGCCGCCGAAAGGCGCGAGCGTCCCGAGCGCCCGCGGCGCGCCGAGGGCGAGGCCGTAGAGGCTGCCGCAGAAGAGGCCGATGCCGAGCACGAAGAGCCACCCCGCCGCCTTCAGCCAGGCCGCGCCGATGTGATAGCCCGCAAGCCCGACCGCGAGCAGGGCGAGGGCATGCCCGAAGTGGTACTGCGCCGCGCTCTGCCAGAGTGCGAGCGACTCCGCGCCTAAGTGGGCCTTCAGCGCGTGCGCGCCGAAAGCGCCGAGCGCCACCGCCGCAGCGCCGAAAAGCGCGCCGAGGACGAGGAAGACCTTCAGGAGGGCTTCTTGGTTTTCTTCTTCACGCGGTGCGGCCGCTTCTTGCCGTAGCTCGCGCGGTAGATCTTGCCCACCGCGAAGTAGGTCGACTCCGGATGCGAGAGATAGAAGCCCGCCACCGCCGCGGCGGGCAGCATGGCGAACGATTCGGTGAGCCGCATGCCGGCGTTGCGTTCGGCGTCGAGCAGCTGGAAGAGCGGACCCTTGGCGGTATGCTCGGGACAGGCGGGGTAGCCGGGCGCGGGCCGGATGCCGCGGTACGCCTCGGCGATCAGTGCCGTGCGCTCGAGCTTTTCGTCCGGCGCGTAGCCCCAGAATTCGCGACGCACGCGCTCGTGGAGACGCTCGGCGAAGGCCTCGGCGAGGCGGTCGGCAAGCACCTTGAGCATGATGGCGGCGTAGTCGTCGTGCCGCTTCTCGAGCTCGGCGACACGCTCGTCGATGCCGCCCGCGCCCACCGCAAAGGCGCCGACCCAGTCGGCGACGCCGCTTGCCTTCGGCGCGACGAAATCGGCGAGGCAGAGGTTGGCGCGGCCGGTGGGCTTCACGTTCTGCTGGCGGAGGTTGAGCCAGCGCGCGCCGAGCTCGCTTCGGCGCTCGTCGGTGTAGATCTCGATGTCGTCGTGATCGACTTGCGCGGCGGGAAAGAGGCCGGCGACGCCGTTCAGCTTGACGAGCTTCTCGCGCACGATCCTGGCGAGCGTCTCCTGTGCCTCGGCGAAGAGCTTGCGTGCCGCCTCGCCCACCACCGGGTCCTGCAGGATCTTCGGGTACGAGCCCGAGAGCTCCCAGGCCTGGAAGAACGGCGTCCAGTCGATGTAGTCGACGAGCTCGGCCGC
>WNFL01102406.1_pt1 | contig 33137 bp, 11 predicted proteins | sample 5400361 | NCBI WGS metagenome assembly WNFL01 (sample SAMN13153351, study PRJNA577476) | soil metagenome | isolation source: 40 cm soil on Douglas fir-dominated hillslope | place: USA:California | collected 2013-09-17
TCCTACATCGACTGGAAGCTCGCCGCGAAGTCGCGGAGCGTCGATCAGACGTCCGAGTTCCTGAACCAGCAGATCGCCGAGACGCGCAAGGCGCTCGACGCGAAGGAGTCGCAGCTCCTGGCGATCGGCCGGAAGAAGGGGATCCTGACGGACCCGCGAGGAAACGTCGACATCCAGAGCCTCGAGACGCTCAGCCAGGGCACCACGAACGCGCTCGCGGACCGCCTCGCGAACGAGGCGAAGATGAAGGAGGCGCAGGCGGCCAGCGCCCGCTCGCTCACGGCGGCGAACCCGGTCGTCTCGCAGCTCGAGACGGACCTCGCGAAGATGGAGCGCGACTACGAGCAGAGGCTCGCGGTCTACAAGCCCGAGTTCCCCGCGATGCAGCAGCTCAAGCAGCAGATCGACTCGACGCGGCAGCACCTGGCGTCGGTCATGAGGGAGACGGCGAACGCCTCGCGCGAGACCGCGCGGGCCGATTACCTCGCGGCGGTGCGCCGGGAGGAGAGCCTGAAGTCCGCGCTCGAGAGGCAGCGCACGCAGGCGCTCTCCGAGACGTCCGACCTGGCGCAGTACGCCGCTGTCAAGGCCGAGGCCGACACCTCGCGCGCGCTCCTGGAGACGCTGATGAAGCGGGCCGCGGAGACCGAGGTCCTCGCCCGGATGCAGGGAGAGCGCATCTCGAACGTGCGCGTCGTCGAGAACGCCCTGCCTCCGGCGCGTCCGTTCACGCCGTCCCCGCCGAAGAACGCGGCCGCAGCGCTGGCGCTCGGGCTCCTCCTCGGCGTCGGCGCGTCGCTCGGAGCGGAATACATGGACCGCAGCCTGAAGACGCGGGAGGACGTTCACCAGTTCCTGAAGCTGCCTGTGCTCGGGGCGATCCCCGAGTCGCGCATGCTCCAGGGGCACAGGAACGCCACCGTGCACGACCTCGTCGTCGCGCGGAGCTTGGGCGACGGCCGGCGCCTCGACGAGGTGCCGTACGAGCTGACGCCCTGGGCGGCCGCCTACCGCGCCCTCCGCACGTCTCTGCTGCTCTCGCGCGGCGATGGCGCGCGCACGGTGGCGGTCACGTCGGCGCTCCCGTTCGAAGGGAAGACGTCGACCGCCGTCAACCTCGCCGTCGTTCTGGCGCAGCTCGGCAAGAAGGTGCTTCTCGTCGACTGCGACCTCCACAAGCCGCGCCTGCACGAGATCTTCGGCCTCCCGCTCGAAGCCGGGCTCTCGACGCTCCTCGCCGACGGCGCCGATCCGGCCGGCACCGTCTACGCCACGCGCGTCGCGGGCCTCTTCGCGCTGGTGGCGGGGCCGCCGGTCGAGGACCCGTCGGCGCTCCTGCACACCGACGGGATGTCGCGCCTCCTCCGCCACGCCCGCGCCGAATATGACCACGTCATCCTCGACACGCCGCCGGTCCTCGCCGTTCCCGACGCGGTCCTCCTCGGGCGCGAGGCGGACGGCGTCGTCCTCTGCATGAAGGGAGGTGGACCCGCGCGCGAGCAGGTGGTCCGGGCGCGCGACGAGCTCCTGTCGGGCGGCGCCCGAATCCTCGGCGTCGTCATCAACGGTCTGAAGGACGACGGCGTGCCGCACGACGCGGCGTATTACCGGTACCGCGGGGCCGGGCGCGGGGTCACGATGTCCGCGGCCACCGGATCCTGAGGGACGTCGGCCGGCGGAGATGATTCGCGACACCGAGGCTCTCTGGCTCCGGCCGAACGTGGTCGCGGAGCCTCTCGTCAACCAGTGGTATGCGTGGCCGTACCTGATCTCGCCGATGACGGCGCCGCTCTACGTCTCGAACCTCCAGATGAGGATCCTGGAGTCCTTCGTCGCCGCGCCGGGAGAGCACGGCGCCGCGGTCGCGGACCCCGCGAGGGCGGCCGGTCCCTTCCTCGACTGCGATCCGAGCCGCGTCGGCGAGGTCCGCGATCTGATCGAGCGGACGAGGCGGAGGCAGGGCCGGCTGCTCGCCTTCGCCGACGCCGCCGCGCGCCTCGGCGAGCTGCTCGGGGCGGAGGGGCGCGGCGAGTCGCTCGTCCCGCTCTACGCGCTCGTGCCCGACGAGCTGCGCGGCTACGTGGAGCTCGTCTACGACGTGGCGAGCCGCCCCGCCGTGCGCTTCCTCGAGGGACTCCTCTACCAGAGCCCCTACTACGACGATTCGGTGCAGGCGATCTCGCTCTCGCTCGCGCACGTCGACGGGCGCGGTTTCGTCTTCTCGACGCCGCGCCTTCCCGACGACGAGCACTTCCAGATCGACCTCCCCCTCCGCGAGCGCGGGCTCGACGCCCTCTTCGGCATGCGGGAGGCACCGCTGCCGTTCGGGGAGCTTCGAGAGTCGCTCGCGCTCGGCGAGCGCGAGGGGGCGGCCCTCGCGCGGTTCCTGACGGACGAGGCGCCCGCCGCGCGGGAGCCGTGGACGCGGGACGAGACGCGCGTCCGCTACTTCGGGCACGCGTGCGTCCTCGTCGAGACGCGGGGCTTCTCGATCCTCGTCGACCCGGTCGTGAGCGCCACGCCCGACTCCGGCATCCAGCGCTTCACGTACGAGGACCTACCGGAGACGGTCGATGTCGTGGCGGTCACGCAGGCGCGCCAGGACCACTGCATGCTCGAGACGCTCCTCGAGCTCCGGCGAAAGGCGCGCCACGTCGTCGTGCCGAAGAGCGGCGGCTCGCCGGCGGATCCGTCGCTGAAGCTCGCGCTCCGCGCGCTCGGGTTCCCGAGCGTCGTCGAGCTCGACGAGATGGAGTCCCTCGCGCTCCCGTCCGGCTCCGTCACGTCCGTCCCGTGCCTCGGCGGGCACGGGGACCTCGACGTGCGCGGCAAGAGCGCCTACCTCGTGCGCTCCGGAGGGCGCTCGATCTTTCTCGCCGGAGATTCGAGCGCGGTCGCGCCGGAGCTCTACGGCCACCTCCACGCTCTCTTCGGAGACCTCGACGTCGCGTTCGTCGGCATGGAGCACGACGGCCCGACGCTCTCCTGGCTCTACGGGCCGCTCCTCCCCGAGCCGCTCCCGGCGCGCGCCGAGGCGAGCCGCCTCCTCGACGGCGCGGACGCGCGGCGCGCCCTCGCCCTCGTCGAGCGCCTGAAGCCGGCGGCGGTCTACGTCTACGCGATGGGCGCCGAGCCGTGGCTCCGCTCCTTCGCCTCCGAGGAGACCCGCGAGCCGCGGGAGGCCGAGCTCTTCGTGGCCGCCTGCGCCGGGCGAGGCGTCCCCGCGGAGCTCCTCTTCGGCAGGCGCGAGATCGTGGTGGGCGCGGACGGCGTGGAGGCGGCCGAGACCGCGGAGCCCCTCGAGGTGGCGCGGTGAGCGCGGGGAGGGAAAGCTCCGCCGCGCTCCTCGCGGAGCCGGAGGAGGCGGCCGCCGCTGGCGCCTTCGTGGCCCCCCTCTCCTTCGCGCAGCAGCGCCTCTGGTTCCTCGAGAGGCTCGAGCCGGGCGGCTCCGTCTACAGCCTGCCGCGCGCGGCGGGCCGTCGACGAGATCGGCCGCCGACACGCGATCCTGAGGACCACGTTCCCGCTCGTCGACAAGGAGCCGGTGCAGGTCATCGCGGAGGAGCCGAGCCTGTCGATGCCGCTCTGCGACCTGTCGGGGGTCGCGGAGCCCGAGAGGACGGAGCGCCTCTGGCGGCGCATCCGCGAGGAGGTCACGCGCCCGTTCGATCTCGCGGAGGGTCCGCTCCTGCGCCTCGACCTCGTCCGTCTCGCGCGCGAGGAGCACGTCCTCGTCTTCAACGCGCACCACGTCGTGATGGACGGCTGGTCGGAGGCCGTCTTCTTCCGAGAGCTGGAGGCGCTCTACGCGGCGTGCTCGGAGGGCCGCCCGTCGCAGCTCCCCGAGCTGCCGATCCAATACGCCGACTTCGCGGTCTGGCAGCGGGAGCGGATGTCGGGGGAGCGCCTCGCGCGTCTCCTCGATCACTGGCGCTCGCGCCTCGACGGGGCGCCGCCGGTCCTGACCCTGCCGACGGACTTCCCGCGTCCGCCCGTCGAGACGCGGCGCGGCGCGGCGGAGCGCTTCGACGTACCCGCCGAGCTCGCCGACGCGCTGCGCGCGTTCGCGAAGAGGGAACGCGTCTCGCTCTTCATGACTCTTCTCTCCGGCTTCGCGGTCCTCCTCTCGCGCACCGCGCGTCAGGAGGACCTGGTGATCGGCTGCCCCGTCGCCGGCCGGAGCCGCCCCGAGACGGAGCCTCTGATCGGACTCTTCGCGGGCACGCTCGTCCTCAGGACCTCGCTCGCCGGCGACCCGACCGTGCGCGAGCTCCTCGGACGCGTGCGGGACGTCGTCCTCGAGGCGATCGACCACCAGGAGCTGCCGCTCGAGAAGCTCGTGTCGGAGCTGTCGCCCGAGCGGAGCCTGGCCCGCTCGCCGCTCTTCCAGACGATGTTCGCGCTCCAGAACGGCCCGCGCCACGGGCGCACGTTCGCGTCGCTGTCGTTCGAATGCCTGGAGCTCACGCCGCCCGTCTCGAAGTTCGACCTCTCGGTCTTCCTCGTCGACACCACGGTCTCGCCCGTGCTCGAGGGAATCGTCGAGTACGCGACCGACCTGTTCTCCAGGGAGACCGCCCGCCGCGTCGCGCGGAACCTGCTCGCGCTCCTGAAGGCGATGGTGGAGGACCCGGAGCGCCGAGTCTCCGAGCTCCCGATGCTCTCGGAGGAGGAGGTCGCTCTCGTCGCGGGCGTCAACGCCACGGGGGCGCCGCTCCCGAAGGCGACGCTCGACCGCCTCTTCGACGAGCAGGCGGTGCGGACGCCCGACGCCACGGCGGTCGCCGCGGAGCGCGGCGGCCTCACGTACCGCGAGCTCGCGCGGCGCGCGGAGCGGCTCGCACGCCTCCTCGCCGCGCGCGGCGTCCGGCCCGACGTGCCGGTCGGCCTCGCCGTCGAGAGGACGCCGCAGCTCGCGGCCGCGCTCCTGGGCATCCTCAAGGCCGGCGGCGCATACCTGCCGCTCGATCCCGCGCACCCGAAGGATCGCCTCGCGTTCATCCTCGAGGATGCGCGTGCGCCGGTCCTGCTCACCGACCGCGCGCTGCTCCCGAGGCTGCCCGCCTCCGTCCCGACGCTCCTCCTGGACGAGCTCCCCTCGGGCCCGGAGCGGGAGCCGTCGGCGCCGGATCCCGAGAGCCTCGCGTACGTCGTCACCACGTCGGGCTCGACGGGCACGCCGAAGGGAGTGCTCGTGACGCACCGCGGGGTCGTCAACGTCCTCCTCTCGATGCGCGAGCTCCTCGGGCTCTCGCCGAAGGACGTCTTCCTCGCGACGACGCCCGTCACGTTCGACATCGCATCCTTCGAGCTCCTGATGCCGCTCCTCCTCGGCGCGCGCCTCGCGATCGCGGGGCGCGACGAGGCGCTCCACGCGGCTGCGCTCCAGAGGGTCGTCGAGACGACGGGCGCGACCGTCCTCCAGGCGACCCCGTCCACGTGGCGCCTCCTCCTCGAGGAAGGCTTCCGCGGGCATCCCCGGCTCACCCTCCTGACCGCCGGCGAGGCGCTGCCTCGGGAGCTGGCGGAGCGGCTCCTCGCGCGCGGCTCGCGTGTCGTGAACGCCTACGGGCCGAGTGAGACGACGATCTACTCGACGGCGCACGTCGTGACGCGCGTCCGTGGCGAGATGCCGATCGGCCGGCCGCTCGCGAACACACGCGTCTTCGTCGCCGACCCGGGGCTCGCCCCGCTCCCTCCGGGCGTCCCCGGCGAGCTCCTGATCGGGGGCGCGGGGCTGGCGCGCGGATACCTCGGCCGGGAGGAGCTGACGGCGGAGCGGTTCGTCGCGGCGGTGGCGCCGGGCGGCGAGCGGGAGCGCTTCTACAGGACCGGCGACCTCGTGAAGCTGCGGCCGGACGGCGAGCTCGTCTACCTGGGACGGCTCGACGACCAGGTGAAGGTGCGGGGCGTCCGCGTCGAGCTCGGCGAGGTGGAGTCCGCGCTCGCGCTCGTTCCGGGCGTCGCCGAATGCGCCGTCGCGCTGAAGGAGCGGGAGGGCGACGCGCGGTTGGTGGCGTACTTCGTGGAGCGCGCCGGCGCGGGCGTCTCGCCGTCGGCGCTCCGGCGCGCGCTCGCGGATCGCGTGCCCGAGCCGATGATCCCGTCGGCGTTCGTGCGGATGCCGAGGCTGCCCAAGACGCGCAGCGGAAAGCTCGACAGGAAGGCCCTGCCCGATCCCGAGCCGGCGCGCGCCAGGGAAAGGCGGAAGCGGCCGCCCAGGAGCGCCGCCGAGAAGAAGCTCGCCGCCATCTGGAGCTCCGTGCTCGGCGTCCCCGAGGTCGGCCTCGACGACGGCTTCTTCGAGCTGGGCGGCCACTCGCTCCTCGCCGTGAAGCTCTTCGCCCAGATCGAGCGCGCCTTCAGCCGCGCCCTTCCGCTCGCCACGATCTTCCGCGCGCCCACGGTCGGCCAGCTCGCGGCGCTCCTCGTCGACGAGAGCTGGCGGCCGTCCGCGTCCTCGCTCGTCCCGATCCAGACGTCCGGCACGAAGCCTCCTCTCTTCTGCATCCACGCCGTAGGCGGGAACGTCCTGACGTACGCCGACATCGCGCGCCACCTCGGCCCCGAGCAGCCGGTCTGGGGGCTCCAGGCTCAGGGGCTCGACGGCAGGACCGCCGTCTTCGAGACCGTCGAGGACATGGCGGCGCACTACCTGAAGGAGATCCGCGCTGCCGTCCCGCACGGGCCCTATCACCTCGGCGGCTCGTCCGCGGGCGGGCTCGTCGCGTTCGAGATGGCGCGGCAGCTCGAGGCGGCGAGTGAGGAGGCCGGCGTCCTCGCGCTCTTCGACACGTGGGGACCCGATTACCCGATGCCGATCCCGGGGCTCTCGCCGGCGCGTCTGAAGCTGAAGCGGCTCGCGCAGCGCCTCGATCTCCACGTCGGGAACTTCCTCGCCGCGGACGGGGCGCGCGCGCGCCTGGAGTACGTCCTGACGAAGGCCGCGCGCGTGAGGAAGAATCTCGACAAGCACCTGAGGCGCGCGTGGGCGCAGGCGAAGCAGCGCGTGACCACGCCGCTTCCGCGCTCGTTCCGCCGCGTCGAGAAGGGCGCGCGGCGCGCGATCGACGTCTACGTCGCCCGGCCGTACCACGGGCGGATCGCGCTCTTTCGCGCGACGAAGCAGCCGGCCGGCTACCTGCCCGACCCGTCGCTCGGCTGGCAGCGCGTGGCCCTCGGAGGCCTCGAAGTCGTCGAGGTCCCGGGGTATCACGGCGCGATCGTCTACGAGCCGCGCGTCGCGCCGCTCGCGCGGAAGCTGAAGGAGCTCCTCGACGAGGCCGCGCGCCCCGACGCGCGACGGCGGGCGGCCGTGTGAGACGCCTCCGCTGCGCGGCGATCGGCCGCGGGGCGCTCCTCGTCCGGTGCGCGGAGACGCTCCTCGAGCGAGGGCACGAGCTTCTCCTCGTCGTCTCGGAAGACGCGTCCCCGCGAGCGTGGGCCGTCTCGCGCGGCGTCGAGACCTCGCCGGCCGCCGCCGCGCTCGAGTCGCTCGCCCCGCTCGACCTCCTCCTCTCGGTGCAGAACGACGCTCTCCTCCCGGAGGCGGCGCTCGCCTCTTCGGCGCGCGCGGTCAACGTCCACGACGCGCCGCTCCCTCGCTATGCCGGCTTTCACGCGCCGACGTGGGCGCTCCTCGCGCGGGAGCCGTCTCACGGCGTGACGTGGCACGAGATGACGGCGCGCGCAGACGCGGGCGACGTCCTCGTGCAGAAGACGTTCGCGCTCGCTCCCGACGAGACGGCGTTCACGCTCTCGGGAAAGTGCCCACGTCCGCAGGACCTCGCGGCCCGGACGGCGTTCTCGCGCGCGCGGCGTCCGGCGAGGGAGGCGGTCGTCTCGTTCTCTCGCCCCGCGGAGGAGGTCGACGCGCTCGCTCGCGCGCTCGACTTCGGCCCGAGCCCGAATCCTCTGGCGCTGCCGAAGGTCTGGTCGCCGGCCGGCGGCGGCTTCGTCGCGTTCCGCGGGCTCAGCGTCCTTCAGGACCGGAGTGGCGAGGCGCCGGGGACGGTCCTCGCGTCGCGGGACGGAGCCCTCCGGGTGGCGACGGCGAGCCTCGACGTCGAGCTCCGCTCGCTCGTGCCGCTCGGGCACGCGCGAATCCCGCGGGCGGGCGAGCGGCTCGACGATCTCGACGCGGACCTCGCTACGAAGCTCGCGGCGTTCGACCGCCGGGTGGCGCCCTCGGAGGCGTTCTTCGCGGAGCGCCTCGCCGCGCTCTCCCCCGCGCGCCTCCCGTACGGTGCGCCGGCGAGGAACGCGCCGGCCGGCGAGCTCTCCCGCATCCCGTTCGGGACCCCGGCCTCCTTCCGCGGGCTCGCGGCTCGGCTCGGCGTCTCCGAGGACGCCGCGCTCGCGGCCGCGTTCGGATCGCTCCTCGCGCGCCTCGGCGGCGCGGCCGCCGTCGACCTCGCGCTGCCGGCGGACGTCCCGGCAGACCTCACGTCGCTCTACGCGCCGGCCGTGCCGCTCCGCGTCGACGCCGGCGCGGGCGCGGTCGCGGAGGTCGCCGCCGCGACGGCGCGCGCGATCGCCGAGCTCTCGCGGCGCGGCACGTACGCGCGCGACCTCCTCGCGCGCGATCCGGGGCTGCGCGCCGTGCCGGAGGGGGGCGCCCTGCCAGCCGGGCTCGCGCTCTCCGGCGTCCGGCCCGAGGGCGCCTCGCTCGTCCTCTCGCCCGGGGAGAGCGCTCTTCTCTACGACCCGGCGGGCCTCGATCGCGACGCCGCGGAGATGCTCGCGCTCCAGCTCGCGACCCTCCTCGCCTCGATCGCGGAGGCGCCGGAGCGTCCCCTTGTCGAGCAAGCGGTCGTCGGCGACGAGGAGCGACGCCGCGTCGAGGCCGCGAACGACACGCGCGTCGCTTACGAGGCCCGCCGCGTCGACGAGCTCGTCTTCGAACGCGCGGCCGCGCTGCCGGAGAAGACCGCGGTCGTCTTCCGCGACCGGCGCCTCTCGTACCGCGAGCTCGCCGTGCGCGCCGAGGGCGTCGCGAACGCCCTCGTCTCGCGCGGCGTGGCGCATGAGACGCTCGTCGCGGTCTTTCTGCCGCGCGCTCCGGAGCTCGTCGTGGGCCTCCTCGGCGTGATGCGCGCAGGGGGCGCGTACGTGCCCCTCGACCCCTCGTATCCGACGGAGCGCCTCGCGCGCACGCTGGAAGCGACGAGCGCTCCCTTCGTCCTGACGACGCGCGCGCTCGCGCCTTCTCTGCCGCCGCACGGCGGCGAGGTCGTCCTGATCGACGAGATCGGCGAGGCGGGCGAGGAGCCGGAGGCGCGCCCGCGCGCGTCCGCGGAGGCGCTCGCCTACGTGCTCTTCACGTCCGGCTCGACGGGCCGGCCGAAGGGCGTGATGGTGACGCACCGGAACCTCTCGAACCTCTTCGCGGGCCTCGACCGATTGCTCGGCGGCGAGACGCCCGGCGTCTTCCTCGCGCTGACGAGCGTGGCGTTCGACATCTCGGCCCTCGAGCTCTTCTGGACTCTCGCGCGCGGCTTCACGGTCGTCCTCCAGGAGGAGGATCGGCTCGGAGCGCGAGAGCGGCGGGCCGCGCCCGCGCGCCCGCTCGACTTCAGCCTCTTCTACTTCGCCGCGGAGGCCGTGGGAGAGCGCGGACCGCGCTACCGCCTCCTCCTCGAGGGCGCGCGCTTCGCCGACGCGCACGGCTTCCGCGCGGTCTGGACGCCGGAGCGGCACTTCCACTCCTTCGGCGGCCTCTACCCGAACCCGTCCGTCACCGGCGCCGCGCTCGCCGCCGCGACGTCGCGCGTCGGCATCCGCGCGGGAAGCGTCGTCCTCCCGCTTCACGACCCGATCCGCGTCGCCGAGGAGTGGTCGGTCGTCGACAACCTCTCGAACGGACGGGCCGGCGTCTCCTTCGCGTCGGGCTGGCACGCGCGCGACTTCGCCCTCGCGCCGGAGCGTTACGCGGATCGGAAAGACGCGATGCTCCGCGGCATCGACGTCGTCCGGCGCCTGTGGCGCGGCGAGTCCGTGCCCGCGCGCTCCGGCGACGGCGGGGAGATCTCGGTCGCGCTCATGCCGCCGCCGGTCCAGAAGGAGCTCCCGTTCTGGCTCACGGCCGCCGGGAACGTCGAGACGTTCCGCGCGGCGGGGACGCTCGGCGCGAACCTGCTGACGAACCTCCTCGGGCAGGACGCGGGCGAGCTCGCCGCGAAGATCGCCGCGTATCGCGAGGCGTGGCGCGTGTCGGGACACCGCGGTGAGGGCGTCGTCACGCTGATGGTCCACGCGTTCCTCGGAGACGACGAGGCGCGCGTGAAGGAGGCGGTGCGCGGCCCGTTCTCGAAATACCTCGCGGCCTCCTTCGACCTGATCAAGATGGCGCCGACGGCGTTCCCCGCGTTCCGCCAGCCGTCCCGTGCCGGATCGGGCGGCTTCGACCCGGCGCGTGTCACGGACGAGGACCGGGAGGCGCTCGTCGCGCACGCGTTCTCGCGCTACGTCGAGGCTTCCGGCCTCTTCGGCACGCCGCGCTCCTGCCGCGACCGCGCGGAGGCGCTTCGCGAGACCGGCGTCGACGAGGTCGCCTGCCTCGTCGACTTCGGCGTGGCGACAGACGAGGTACTCGCGGGCCTCGAGCGCCTCGACGCGCTCCGCGCCGCCTGCGCCTCGGAGACGGCGGCCGAGCCGCTCGACTTCTCGCTCGCGGCGCAGGTGCGGCGCCACGGAGTCACGCACGCGCAGGTGACGCCCTCGCTGGCGCGCCTCCTCCTCGCGGACCCCTCGGCGCGCGCCGCGCTCTCGCGCCTCTCCGTCCTCCTCGTCGGCGGCGAGGCGCTCCCGCTCGCGCTCGCGCGCGAGCTCGCGGCGGTCGTGCCGGGGCGCGTGATGAACATGTACGGGCCCACGGAGACGACCGTCTGGTCGAGCGCGGCGGAGCTCGAGAGACCCGTCGAGTCGGTGACGCTCGGGTGCCCGATCGCGAACACGCGCCTCGAGGTCCTCGACGCGACTCTCGAGCCGGCGCCGGTCGGCGTCGTGGGCGAGCTCGCGATCGGCGGCGACGGCCTCGCGCGCGGCTACCTGGACGACCCGGACACGACGGCCACGCGCTTCGTCGAGCACCCGGAGCTGGGGCGCCTCTACAGGACCGGAGACCTCGCGTCGCGCCGTCCCGACGGGTCGGTCCTCTTCCACGGACGCGCCGACGACCAGGTGAAGCTCGCCGGTCATCGCGTCGAGCTCGGGGAGATCGAGGCGGTTCTCCTCGGAGTGCCGGGCGTCGGGGCCGCTGCCGCCGCCGTGCGCGAGGACGACTCCGGAAGCCCGCGCCTCGTCGCGTACCTCGTGCCGAAGTCCGCGGCGGCCGCGCACGACGCGACCTCGCGCTGGCGCGCGGTCTGGGACGAGACGTACCGCACGCGGAGCGGCGGGGCCGGGCCTCTTCTCTCCGGATGGCGGAGCGCAGTGACGGACGCGCCGATCCCGCTCGCGGAAATGGAGGAGTGGGTCGAGACGACCGTCGCGCGGGTCCGCGCGCTCCTCCGCGGAAGCGTGCGACGCGTCCTCGAGATCGGGTGCGGCGCGGGCCTCCTCCTCGAGCGCCTGGCGCCGGAGTGCGAGGTCTACGAGGCTACGGACGTCTCGGAGGAGGCGCTCGCGATCGTGCGCGAGCGGCTGGCCTTGGCCGGCGTACCGATCCCGTCCGTCCGCCTCGCGCGCCGTCCGGCGCACGACTTCGCCAGTGTCGCGCGCGGGGCGTTCGACCTCGTGATCCTCAACTCCGTCGCCCAGTATTTCCCGGACAGCGAGTACCTCGTGCGCGTCCTCTCGGGCGCCGCCGCGGCGCTCGCGCCCGGCGGGGCCGTCTTCCTCGGCGACGTGAAGAGCCTTCCGCATCAGCGCCTCCTCGCGTTCGAGGCGGAGCTCGCGCGCGCTCCCGCCTCGCTCGAGGCCGCGCGCCTCGCGGAGCGGGCGGCCGCGCGCGAGGCGCGCGGGGCCGAGCTCGCGCTCGATCCGGCGTTCCTCGGCGCGCTGCCCCGGCGCCTGCCGGGACTCGTCGGCGCAACGGCGCTCCTGAAGCGGGGCCGCGCCGCGAACGAGCTGACGCGCTACCGCTACGACGTCGTCCTCCGCTTCGGCGGCGCGCGCCCGGACGCGCCGCTCGCCCAGGCGGTCCGGTCCCCCGAGCGCGCAGACGCTCACGCGATCGCGCGCCTCCTCGGCGACGCGCCGGCCGCGCTCTGCGTGACCGACATCCCGAACCCGCGACACGCCCGCGAGATCCTCGCGGCGGAGCTCGCGGCGAAGGGCTCGGGCACCGCGGGCGACGTGCGCGCGGCGGCCGCGGAGCTGCCGCGCGCGGGCGTCGGGCCGGAGGACCTCCTCGCGCTCGACGTCCCGTACGACGTGACGCTGGCGTTCGCGGCGTCCGGCGCGCCCGACCGCTACGACGCCCTCTTCCGCCGCCGCGACGGGCGCGGCGCGGGCGAGTCTCTCGAGCCCCTGCCGCTCCCGCCCGAATCGAAGCCTCTGCAATCGTGCGCGAGCCGGCCGTCGTCGGGCGACGGGCTCGAGGCGGCGGCGCTCGCGGCGCTGCGCGAACGGCTGCCCGCCCCGCTCGTGCCCTCCGCCGTCGTCGTTCTCCCGCGCCTGCCCCTCACGCCGAACGGCAAGCTCGACAGGAAGGCTCTCCCGGCGCCGGAGCCGCGCCGCGAGGACACGGCCGCCGGCGCGCCGCCCGAGGGCGAGGTCGAGGAGCGGATCGCCGCAGTCTGGCGCGACCTCCTCGGAGTCTCCGAGGTCGCGCGCGACGTCAACTTCTTCGACCTCGGCGCGAACTCCCTCCTCATGCTCGAGGCGACGGGACGACTCGCGGCGGCGCTCTCGCGCGAGACTTCCCTCGTCGAGATGTTCCGCTTTCCGAGCGTCAAGGCGCTCGCCGAGCACTTCGGCAGGAGCGACGCGCAGAACGATGGCGACGAGGCGGGCGCCGTCGCCAAGAGCCAGGCGCGCGGGGAGAGGCGGCGCGAGGCGCGCGAGAGGCGCGCGTCGGCGACGCCGACCGCGGCCTCCACCGAGGTGAGGGCTTGAGCGAGAAAGTCGGCGCCGTGGAGGAGATCGCCGTCGTCGGCATGGCGGGCCGCTTTCCCGGCGCCCCCGACTTGGAGACGTTCTGGCGGAACGTCCGCGCGGGGGTCGACTCGGTCGAGCGCCTCACGGACGAGGAGCTCCTCGCGGCCGGCGAGAGCCGGGAGCGGCTGCTCGACCCCGCGTACGTGAAGGCGTGCCCCTCGCTCGCGGGAGCCGACACCTTCGACGCGCCGTTCTTCAACGTCTCCGCGAGCGACGCGGCGCTGATGGACCCGCAGCACCGCGTCTTTCTCGAGGTGGCGTGGGCGGCGCTCGAGGACGCCGGTTACGACGCCTCGCGCACGGACGGGAGCGTCGGCGTCTTCGCCGCGTGCGGGATGAACGCCTACATGATGTACCACCTCGTCACGAACCGTTCCGTCATGGAGTCGGTCGGCGAGTGGCTCGTCCGCCACACGGCGAACGACATGAACTTCCTCGCGACGCGCGTCTCGTACGAGCTGAACCTGACCGGCCCGTCGATGTACGTGCAGACGGCGTGCTCGTCCTCGCTCGTCGCGATCCACCTCGCGGCGCAGAGCCTGCTCTGCCGCGAGTGCGACATGGCGCTCGCGGGCGCGGTGACGATCCTCCTTCCGCTCCGGCGCGGCTATCTGTACAAAGACGGCGAGATCCTCTCGCCCGACGGCACCTGCCGCCCGTTCGACGCGCGCTCGCAGGGCACGGTTTTCGGGAGCGGCGCGGGTGTCGTCGTCCTGAAGCGGCTTTCCGACGCGCTCGCCTCGCGCGACACGATCCTCGCGGTCCTGAAGGGCTCGGCGGTGAACAACGACGGCGCGGCGAAGGTCGGCTACCTCGCGCCGAGCGTCGACGGGCAGGCCGCGGCGGTGAGCGAGGCGCTCGCCGTCTCGGGCGTTTCGCCCGACTCGATCTCGTACGTCGAGACGCACGGGACGGGCACGCTCGTCGGCGACCCGATCGAGGTGGCGGCGCTGACGCAGGGGTGGCGCGCGAAGACCGCTCGGAGGAAGTTCTGCGCTATCGGATCGGTGAAGTCGAACTTCGGGCACCTCGGCGAGGCCGCCGGGATCGCCAGCGTCGCCAAGACGATCCTCTCGTTGAATCACCGCGAGATCCCACCTTCGCTCCACTTCGAGACTCCGAACCCGCGCATCGACTTCGACGAGAGCCCGTTCTTCGTGAACGCCTCGCTCGCGCCCTGGGAGGGACCGCGGCCCCTCCGCGCCGGCGTCACCGCGCTCGGGGCGGGCGGCACGAACGCGCACCTCGTCTTCGAGGAGGCACCGCCCGCCTCGCCCTCCGAGCCGAGGCGCGGGCGGCAGATCCTCTGCCTCTCCGCGCGCACGGGGGAAGCGCTCGACGCGGCGGCGACGGGCCTCGCCGCGCACCTCGCGTCGCACCCGGAGACGAGCCTGGCCGACGCCGCGTACACGCTCCAGGTCGGAAGGAAGGGCTTCGCGAAGCGGCGGACGCTCGTCGCCTCGACGCGCGAGGAGGCGATCGCGGCGCTTTCGGGCGCCGACGCGACCCGGCTCCTCGACGACGCCGCGGAAGGGAATCCGTCCGTCGTCTTCATGTTCCCGGGCGGCGGCGCGCAGCACGCGGGCATGGCGCGCGAGCTCTACGCGAAGGAGCCGCGTTTCCGCGAGGAGCTGGAGCGCTGCCTCGCCGTCCTCGCCCCGCTCATCGGCCGCGACCTGAAGCCGCTGCTGATGGGCGACGGAGGCTCCGCGTCCGAAGCGGAGCGGCCCTCGATCGCCCTGCCCGCGCTCTTCACGGTCGAGTGGGCGCTCGCGCGGACGCTGATGGCGTGGGGAATTCGTCCGGCCGCGCTGATCGGCCACAGCATGGGCGAGTACGTCGCGGCGTGCCTCGCCGGCGTGGTGACGCTCGAGGACGCGCTCGCGCTCGTGACGAAGCGGGGCCGCCTCTTCGAGACGCTTCCTGCCGGCGGCATGCTCGCCGTGCCGCTCTCCGCGCGCGAGCTCGTCCCGCTCCTGCCGGCCGGGCTCTCGGTCGCCGCCGACAACGCGCCGTCCCTCTGCGTGGCCTCCGGCCCGCTCGGCGCGCTCGAAGCGCTCGAGCGGACGCTCGCCGATCGGGGCGTGGAAGCGACGCGCGTGCACATCTCCGTGGCCGCGCACTCTTCGATGCTCGAGCCGATCCTCGGAGAGTTCGAGCTCTTCTGCCGCGGCCTCACGTTCCGCCCACCCCGCATCCCCTACGTCTCGAACCTGACCGGAGCCTTCATTCGCGACGAGGAGGCGACCGACCCCGCGTACTGGGCGCGCCATCTCCGCGGCACGGTGCGCTTCGCGGACGGCCTCGCCGCGCTCCTGACGCACCCGCGCGTCCTCGTGGAGGTCGGTCCGGGGCGGACGCTCTCGTCGCTCGCCCGCATGAACCCGGGCTCGACGCGCGTGATCGCGACCGCGCGGCACCCGAAGGAATCGGGTGCGGAGGACGAGGTCTTCCTGTCCGCGCTCGCGCGCCTCTGGGCGGCCGGGTGTGACGTCGACTGGAGCGCCTTCCACCATGGGGAGAAGCTGCGTCGCGTCCCGCTCCCGACGTACCCGTTCCAGCGGAAGCGTTACTTCCTCGAGGCGGGCGATCCGCTCGCGGGCGCGCCTCGCGAGAGAGGTCTCGAGAAGAAACGCGACATGGCGGACTGGTTCCTCGCGCCGATCTGGAAGAAGGCTCCGGCGCCGGCCGGCTCTCCCGAGTCGAGAAGGCGCGAGCGTTGGCTCGTCTTCCTCGACGAGACCGGGCTCATGTCACGCCTCGTGCAGCGCCTCCGCGTCGAGGGCGCGATCCCGCGCGAGATCCACACCGTCTCCGCGGGCGAGCGCTGGCACGAATCGGGAGGTGCTGGCGGTGCGGGGCGCCACTTCACGATCGACCCGCTCGAGGCGGACGACTACAGGAAGCTGACGGCCGTGCTCGAGCTGCCGGCGCGCGGCCTCGACCGGATCGTTCATGCGTGGAACGTCACGGCGCCCGGGAGCCCGTCGGCGGGGTGGGCGTCGTACGAACCGTTCGCGTGGCGGAGCCTCCTCTTCCTCGCCCAGGCGCTCGGCGCGGGCGAGACGCCGCCGTTCACCCTCGTGGTCCTCTCGAATCAGCTCCAGCGCGTCGGCGCGGACGAGGACCTCGTGCCGGAGAAGGCGGCGCTCCTCGGCCCGTGCCGCGTGCTCCCGCGCGAGATCGCGGGAGCGTCGGCGCGCAGCGTGGACGTGGCGCTCTTTTCGCCCGGCTCCTGGCAGGACACGCGCCTCCTCGACCAGCTCCTGCCCGAGCTCGCGTACGGCACCGAGGCCACGGTCGCGTGGCGCGGGCCCGACCGGCTCGTCGAGACGCTCGAGCCCCTTCCGCTCGGTCCGGCCGGCGCGGTTCCGGTCCGCGACGGCGGGGTCTATCTCGTCACGGGCGGCTTCGGCGGACTCGGCCTCACCGTTGCGCGGTGGCTCGCGTCGCGGGCCCGCGTGCGCCTCGTGCTTCTCGGGCGCGGCGCGTACGGCGAGGCGGCCGCGAGACGGATCGCCGAGCTCGAGGCCGCGGGCGCCGAGGTTCTCGCCGCGTCGGCGGACGTCGCGAGCCGCTCGGAGATGCAAGCGGCCTTCGCGCGGGCGAAGGCGCGCTTCGGGCGCATCGACGGCCTCGTGCACGCGGCGGGCGTCCTCGACGACGCGCTCGTGCAGCTCAAGACGCCCGAGGCGGCGGCCGCGGTCCTCGCGCCGAAGATCTCCGGGACGCTCGTCCTCGACGAGCTCCTCCGTCACGAGAGCCTCGACTTCTTCGTCCTCTTCTCCTCGGTCAGCGCGCGGCTCGGTCCGCCCGGGCAGATCGACTACGCCGCCGCGAACGCGTTCCTCGAGGCGTTCGCCGAGGCGAAGTCGGCGCGGGACGGGACGCCGACGGTCGCGGTGGCCTGGGGCCCGTGGCGGAGGGTCGGGATGGCGGCGCGGCTCGCGAAGGAGCGAGGCGCGGCGGAACGCCCGCGCGCGCCGCGCGAGCCGGGGTCGCATCCGTTCGTCGCCGCGCCGCTCGCGGACGGGCCGGAGGAGGCGCGATTCGCGATCCCGCTCGCGCGCGCGAACGACTGGATCGTCGGCGAGCACGTCGTCGCCGGCGGGGAGGCGGTGCTTCCCGGCACCGCGTACCTCGAGCTCGCTCGCGCGGGATTCGAGGCGTCGATGCCGCGGGCGGACGGCGCGGCGCTCGAGATGCGCGACGTCGTCTTCCAGTCGCCGTTCGTGGTTCCGCGCGGAGAGGAGCGGGAGCTCCTCCTGAAGATCGACAAGCGCCGCGGAGAGTTCTCCTTCACGAGCGCCGAGGAGACGCACGCCGAAGGAAAGATCGCATGGGTTCCGAAGCGCGGCGTGCGAAGCGAGCCTCTCGACGAGCTCCGCGCGCGCTGCCCTTCTCCGGGGCGGGTGAGGGACGGCTTCCTCGACCAGACCCTCCTCGAGCTCGGCCCGCGCTGGCGGAACGTGGTGGAGGTCGCGACCGGCGCCGTCCTCGCGCTCCACCCCGCTCTCCTCGACATGGCGACCGGCGGCGCTCAGCACCTCCTGTCCGGCTTCGACGCGGCGCGCGACCTCTACGTCCCGCTCTCGTACGCGCGCCTGACGCTCGCGAGGGCGCTCCCGCCCCGGTTCGTCTCGCATGTCGTCCTGCGCTCGCCGGGGACCTCGGAGGAGACCCGTCCCGGAATCGCCGTCTTCGACGTCACGCTCCTCGACGAGAGCGGCGCGGTTCTAGGCGCGGTCGAGGGCTACACGATGCGCCGCCTCGAGAGCCGCGAGGCGTTCGCGAAGCCGAGGCCCACGTCCGCGCGCGCGGAAGCGGCGCGGGGCGGGAGCCTCGCCGGCGGGCCGGCGGGCCGGCTCTTCGAGTCGGTTCTCCGCGCCGGGATCGAGCCGGACGAAGGGATGGAGGCCCTCGGCAGAGTCCTCGCGTCGCGGCCCGGCGCGCGAGTCGTCGCGTCGTCGGTCGATCTGTTCGCGTGGGAGGACGAGCTGGCGCGCCCGGCCCCGTCGCCCGCCGACGAGGGCGGTCCGACGTCTCGCGCACGCGACGCGTCGCGGCCGCTCGTGGCGCCGCGCACCGATCTGGAGGAGACCGTCGCGGGCGCCTTCCGCGCGCTCCTCGGGACCGAGGAGATCGGCGTCGACGACAACTTCTTCGAGATCGGCGGCCACTCGCTCCTCCTCATCCGCGCGGTGACGCGCATCCGGCAGCTCGCGGAGATCGACCTCCCTCTCGCGACCGCCTTCGCGACGCCCACGGTCGCCGGCATCGCGCGCGCGATCGAGCTCGCGCGCGCCGAGGGCGCGTCCGCGGGCCCCGTCGTGGTTCCGCTCGCGCGGTCGGCCTACCGCGTCAAGCGCTCCGAGTTGCGATGAGTAAATGGCACGTCCATTGCGGCCGGGGTCCGCGGGGATCGATGACTTTGGATAGGCTCGTTCCGAACCCTCCACGGGTTGAAAACTCTTCTAGGCGGAGAGCCGCGTGAGCGCGGATCCTCTTCCGCGCGTCTCGCCGGCGGCGCCCGCGCCGGGCGAGGACGTCTATGCGTTCCCCGCGTCACGCGCGCAGCAGCGGCTCTGGTTCCTCGAGCGCCTCGGGCTCGACCGGCCCGCCTACAACATCCCTTCGGCGTTCCGCATCCAGGGCCCGCTCGACGCGGGCGCGCTCCGGCGGAGCCTCGACGCGATCGTGGCGCGGCACGAGACGCTCCGCACCACGTTCACCGCGGTCGACGGCCGGCCGCTCCAGCTCATCTCGCCGGAGCGCCGGCAGGACCTGGCGATCCTCGATCTCTCGGCGCTCCCGAAGGAGACGCGCGAGCGGGAGGTGCGGCGCCTCGCCGACGAGGAGGCCTCACGCCCGTTCGTGCTCTCGGAAGGACCGCTCCTGAGGTCGACGCTCCTGAAGCTCGGGCCGGACGAGCACGTTCTCCTCCTCTGCATGCACCACACGATCTCCGACGGCTGGTCCGTCGGGATCTTCGCGAGCGAGCTCGCCGAGCTCTACGACGCCGAGCGCCGTGGCCGCGAGGCGCGGCTCGCGCCGCTCCCGATCCAGTACGCCGACTACGCGCTCTGGGAGGCCGAGTGGCTCGACTCGCCAGCAGGCCGCACTCAGCTCGCGTACTGGAAGGAGCGGCTCGCAGGTTCCCCGCGCCCGGTGGAGCTCCCGGCGGACCGCCCGCGCGCGGCGGCGCCGAGCTTCCGCGGGGGGTTCCTCCCGTTCCGCCTGCCGCCGGAGCTCGCGCGCGAGCTGAAGGCGCTCGCGCGGATGAGCGGCGCCACGCTCTTCATGACCCTCCTCGCCGCCTTCGCCGCGCTCGTGAGGCGCCTGACGGGCGAGACCGACGTCGCGATCGGCAGCATGGCAGCGAACCGCAGCCTGCCCGAGACCGAGCCGCTCGTAGGCTTCTTCGTCAACGCGCTCGTCTATCGCCTCGACCTCGGAGGCGACCCCGGCTTCCGCGCGCTCCTCGCGCGCGTGAAGGATGTCGCGATCGGCGCGTACGCGAACCAGCAGCTCCCGTTCGAGCGCCTCGTCGAGGAGCTGCGGCCGCAGCGCGACCTCGCGAAGAACCCGCTCTTCTGCCTCTGCCTGACGCTCCAGAACGCGCCCCTCTCGGTGCGCCTCCCCGGCCTGACGGTCACGCCTCTTCCCGCGGAGAACGGCACGGCGAAGTTCGACGTCTCGCTCGAGATGTGGGAGGAGGACGGCGCGATCGCGGGCCGCTTCGAGTACGCGGCCGACCTCTTCGACCACGCGACGGTCGAGGCCCTCGCCAGGCGCTTCGAGGGCGTCCTCTCCGCGGTCGCCGCCGATCCGGAAGTGAAGGTCTCCCGGCTCCCGCTCGTCTCTCCCGAGGAGCGGCGCCGCGTCCTGCTCGAGGAAAACCGGACGCGCGCCGCGTACGACCAGCGCCCCGTGCACCAGATCTTCGAGGAGCACGCGCGCCACGCGCCGCGCGCGCTCGCGATCGCCGAGCCGGGGCGCGCGGTGACGTATCGCGAGCTGAACGCGCGCGCGAACCGCCTCGCTCACACGCTCCTGGCGAAGGGCCTCGCGGAGGAGACGCCCGTCGCGATCCTCGCGTCTCGTTCGATCGACCTCGTCGCGGGCGCGCTCGCCGTGATGAAGGCGGGGGGCGCCTACCTGCCGCTCGACCCCTCCTCGCCGCCGGAGCGCACGGCGCGGATGCTCGAGGACGCCGGAGCGCCGTACGTCCTGGCGCAGCGCGCGCTCGTCTCGACGCTGCCGGCGCGGCGTGGCGAGGTGATCGCGCTCGACGGGCGCGCTCCTTCGGCGGACGAGAGCGACCCGGGACTGAAGACGCGCCCCGCGAGCCTCGCGTACGTCATCTACACGTCGGGCTCGACGGGCATCCCGAAGGGCGTAGAGATCGAGCACCGCGCGCTCTCGAACCTCGTCGGCTGGCATCTCGCGGAGTACCGCGTCGCTCCCTCCGATCGCGCGACGCTCGTCGCCTCACCGGCCTTCGACGCGTCCGTCTGGGAGTCGTGGCCGTACCTGGCGGCCGGCGCGAGCCTCCACGTCCCCGACGAGGAGACGCGCGACGACCCGCGGCGCCTCCTGGCGTGGCTCGCCGAGAGCGCGATCACGCTCTCGTTCCTGCCGACGCCGCTCGCCGAGGCGCTCCTCGCCGAGCTCGCCGGGGCCGCGGGGACGCTCTCCCTCCGAGCGCTCCTCACGGGCGGCGACCGCCTCCACCGCGCGCCCGCGAAGCTCCCGTTCCGGCTGGTGAACCATTACGGGCCCACGGAGGCGACGGTCGTCACCACGTTCGCCGAGGTCGCGCCGGGCGCCGCGCGGCCGCCGATCGGGCGTCCGATCGGGAACATGGAGACGGCGGTCCTCGACGCGGACCGGAATCCGGTGCCCGCGGGCGTGCCGGGCGAGCTCTACATCGGCGGCGCCGGCCTCGCGCGCGGCTACAGGAAGCGCCCCGAGCTCACCGCGGAACGCTTCGTCCCGAACCCGCTCCCCGAGCTCGCGAGCCCGCGGCTCTACCGGAGCGGCGACCTCGTTCGCCTCCTCCCCGACGGCGCGCTCGAGTTCCTCGGCCGCGTCGACCAGCAGGTGAAGATCCGGGGCGTCCGCATCGAGCTCGGCGAGGTCGAGGCGGCCCTCGAGAAGCTGCCCGGCGTCAAGGAGTGCGCCGTGGTCGCGCGCGGCGAGGAGGCGGCGACGCGCCTCGTGGCCTACGTCGTGCCCACGGAACGCGGCGGCGCGCCGGGCGCCACGGAGCTCCGGCGCGCGCTTGCGAAGGCGCTCCCCGCGCCGATGCTCCCGAGCGCGTTCGTCACGCTCGACTCGCTCCCTCTCACGACGCGCGGCAAGCTCGACCGGAGCGCGCTCCCCGAGCCCGCCGCACGCTCCTCGGGCGGCGCATTCGCGGCCCCCGGCGACGACATCGAGAGGCGGCTGGCGGCGGTCTGGGAGCAGGTCCTCGGCGTCTCGCCTGTCGGCCTCGACGACGACTACTTCGAGCTGGGCGGCCACTCGCTCCTCGCGGTGCGGCTCTTCGCCGAGATCGAGAAGGCGTTCTCGCGCGCGCTGCCCCTCGCGACGATCTTCCAGGCCCCGACCGTGCGCGACCTCGCCGAGCTGCTCCGCGAGTCGAGCTGGAAGCCGACGTGGTCCTCGCTCGTGCCGATCCAGCCGAACGGGACGCGTCCGCCGTTCTACTGCGTCCACGCGATCGGCGGGAACGTCCTGACGTACTCCGATCTCTCGCGGCACCTGGGGAAGGACCAGCCGGTGTGGGGCCTCCAGGCGCGCGGGCTCGACGGCAAGCAGCCGCTGCCCGACACGCTCGAGCAGATGGCGGCGAACTACCTCCGCGAGATCCGTGAGCTCCAGCCCTCGGGGCCCTACTTCCTGGGCGGCTCGTCGGCGGGAGGGCTCGTCGCGTACGAGATGGCGCAGCAGCTCGCGGCCGCAGGCGAGGACGTGGGCGTCCTCGCGCTCTTCGACACCTGGGGGCCCGACTACCCCGAGAAGCTGCCGGGCGTCTCCGCGTTCCGGCGCCGGGCGACGCAGCTCGTCGAGAGGATCGATCTCCACGTCGGCAACTTCCTCGTGGCGGACGGCGTGACGGAGAAGCTCCGCTACGTCGTCACGAAGGCGCAGCGGCTCGTGAAGGACGTCGCGAAGGCGGCGCGGAGGAAGACCAAGAAGCTCCAGCAGCTCGCGCACGACCTCGCGAACCCGCTCCCGAAGGCGCTCCGCCGCGTGGAGAAGGAGGGGCGGCGCGCGATCGACGTCTACGAGGTGAAGCCGTATCCCGGGCGCGTCACGCTCTTCCGCGCGAGCAAGCAGCCTTCCGGCTACGCGCCCGACCCCGAGCTCGGATGGAGCCGCGTCGCGCTCGGCGGCGTCGAGGTCTACGAGGTGCCCGGCTACCACGGCGCGATCGTCTACGAGCCGCGCGTGAAGCTGCTCGCCGAGCGCCTCGCGGAGTGCCTCGCCCGGGCCGGGGCGCACCTTTCGGCCGGCGCGCCGGCGCGGCTCGAGGCGGCGCCCGAGCCGGAAGGCGAGCCGCTCACCGCGGCCGCGTCCTCCGGCCGCGAGCGGACGTTCCATGGCTGACGGGACCACGGCCTCCACCGCGATCGGCCGTCGGCGCCGTGCCGTCGACCTCGTCCGGGGCCCCTCCGTCGTCGCGTCGGGCGGCCCGCTGCCGCTCGTCGTCGAGCCGGAGGTCCCCGGCGTCGACCTCGCTGCGTGGGCCGCGGGCGAGAGGGGGAGGATCGCGGACTGGCTCCGGGGTCACGGCGCGATGCTCTTCCGCGGCTTCGACCTCGCGAGCCCCGCGGAGCTCGAGCGCTTCGCCGAGGCGGCCGGCACGGCGCTCTTCGGCGACTACGGGGACCTGCCGCGCGAGCGCCATTCCGGGAAGGTCTACGGCACGACACCGTATCCCGCGGACCGCCCGATCCTCTTCCACAACGAGAGCTCGCACCAGCACCGCTTCCCGCGCCGCATCTTCTTTCTCTGCCTGAAGGCGGCCGCCTCCGGCGGCGCGACGCCCATCGTGGACGGACGGCGCGTCCTCGCGCGCCTGACGCCCTCTCTCCGCGCCGCGTTTCAGGAGAAGCGTCTCCACTACGTCCGCAACTTCGTGCCCGGCATCGACGTCCCCTGGCAGGAGTTCTTCCGCACGGATGAAAAGGCGCGCGCCGAGGCGGCCTGCCGCGCGGCGCGGATGAGCTTCGAGTGGAAGCGGGCCGGAGGCCTGCGGACGGCACAGCTCGCGCCGGCCGTCGCCATCCACCCCGAATCCGGCGAGGCGTCGTTCTTCAACCAGATCCTCCTGCATCACCCGTCGCGCCTCGCGCCCGAGGTGAGGGAGTCGCTCCTCGCGCTGATGCCGGAGGAAGACCTGCCGCGCAACGTCACGTTCGGGGACGGCACGCCGATCCCCGACGGCGCCGTCGACGAGGTCGCGGCGCTCGAGGAGGAGCTGGCGGTCGAGAGCGCGTGGATCGAAGGGGACGTGCTGATGGTCGAGAACCTCCTCGTCGCGCACGGGCGGCGCCCCTACGGGGGCGCGCGAAAGGTCGTCGTGACGATGGGCGACATGGTCGAGGCGGCGGATGTCGCGCCGGGCCACGTCTAGCGGCTCGGCGCTCTCCACCCTGGAGCGCGCCGAAGCGACCGGGTTCGCGCTCTCGATCCCGCAGCGGGAGCTCTGGTCGCTCGCGGACGGCGCGGTCGAGGAGCGCGCGCGCGCCGTGCTCCTCGTGAAAGACTCGCTCGACGCGCGGACTCTCGGATCCGCGCTCGAGGCGGCCGTCCGCCGCCACGAGATCCTCCGCACGACGTACGTGAAGAGCGGCGCGATGAGGACCGCGTTCATGTCGCTCGGCGAGCCGGGGCGCGGCGAGGCGTTCGCGCTCGAGACCTGTGACCTGTCGTCGTTCTCGCCTGTGGAGCGCCGCGCGGAGGCGCAGGCGCTTCTCCTTCGCGACGACCCGCTCCAGATCGACCGCCTGCCGCTCCTCCGCGCTCTCCTCGTGAGGCTCGGACCGAAGCGCCACCTGCTGCGCCTCGAGCTCCCCGCGCTCACGGCCGACGCCGAGAGTCTGCGGCTCCTCGCGTCGGAAGTCCTCGTGCGTCTGGCGGGATCGAGCAGTGCCGAGGGAGAGTCGGTGCAATACGCCGACTACGCGGAATGGCGCGAGGCGCTCGCAAGCGAGGATGCGCCGCGCGAGGAGGAGGTGTCTCCGGGCGACGCCGCGCGCCTGCCGCTCGCGCGGACGCCGCCGCCGGGCCCGCCCGAACGGGGCACCGTGCTTCGCGCGCTCGACCCGGAGTCCTGGGCGGCGGTCCTCGCGGCCGCGCGCGACGCCGGCGTCTCGCCGCAGGCGTTCCTCCTCGCGAGCGTGGAGGCGCTCCTCCTCCGCCTCGGCGCCCCGGACGTTCGCGTCGCGTTCCTGTGCGACGGCCGCGCTCGGCCCGAGCTCGCGCGCGCGCTCGGCCTCTTCGCGCGCTGGCTCCCGGTGCCGCGCGCCCGCGGGGACTCGCCGAGCTTCGCCGATCTGGCGAGGCGCGCGCACGCCTTCCTCGCGGAGGTGCCCGAGCTGGAGGAGAGGCTCCGCGCCCGCAAGCGCGATCGGATGCTGCCGGAGGGAGCGGTCGGGTTCGCGTTCGCGGAGGAGCCCGCGCTCCCCCCCGGCGCCCGCCTCCTCGACGCGGAGGCGCGGCTCGCTTCCCTCGCCCTCGAGATCGACGCGCGGGCCGGCCGCAGGCTCGTCCTCGCGTATCGCCACGACGCGCGGGCGCTCGACGAGAGCTCCGTCCTGCGTCTGGCGCGCGCGCACGAGACGTTCCTTCTCGCGACGGCGGCGCGGCCCGAGTCGCCCGTCGCCGAGCTCCCCGTCCTCGACGCGCGCACGCGCCGCGAGCTCCTCTACGACCTGAACCGCACGGCCCGGCCGGTGCCCGACGCGCCGTTCTCCGCGCTCTTCGAGGAGCAGGCGGCGCGCAGCCCCGACGCGGAGGCCGTCGTCTGCGGGGGCGAGCGCCTCACGTACGCCGAGCTGAACGCGCGCGCGAACCGCCTGACGCGCCTGCTGCGCGCGCGCGGTGTCGGGCCCGACGTGCCGGTCGGGCTCTGCCTGCGGCCGGGCGTGGGACAGATCGCCGCGCTCCTCGCGATCCTGAAGGCCGGCGGCTCCTATTACCCGCTCGGCGACGACAACCCGCCGGAGCGCCTGCGCCTCCTCCTCGCGGGGAGCGGCGCGCCGTTCGTCCTCACCGACTCGGGCCTCGCGAGCCTCTTCGAGCCGTGGATCGACACGCTCCGCGTGGACGACGCGGAGGGGCTTCTCGCGCGCGAGCCCGCGTCCGACCCGCCGCCGCTCTCCCTCCCGTCCGACCTCGCGTACGTCATCGCGACCTCCGGCTCCACCGGCGTCCCGAAGGCCGTCGCCGTGACGCACGCGAACCTCGTCAACTACGCGTGCGACATCGCGCGCCTGGTCGGCACGCTCGCGCCGGGCCCGCTCCGCTTCGCGACGGTGTCCGCGCTGTCGGCCGACCTCGGCAACACGGCGATCTTCCCCGCGCTCGTGTCGGGCGGCACGGTGCACGTCCTGCCGTACGACGTCGCGACCGATCCGGCGCTCTTCGCGGCGGCGATGAAGGAGGAGCGAATCGACGTCCTGAAGATCGTGCCGTCGCACCTCGCCGCGCTCCTCGGCGCGCCCGCCGACCGCGACGTCCTGCCGCGCCACGTCCTCTTCCTCGGCGGCGAGGCGCTGCCGCGCGCGCTCGCCGAGCTCGTCCTCTCCCTCGCGCCGGAGCTCGCGGTTCTCAATCACTACGGACCGACGGAGACGACCGTCGGCTCGCTCGTCCAGAAGGCGATGCCGCCGCTCCCCGAGACGGCGTCCGGCACGGTGCCGATCGGGCGGCCGCTCGCGAACACGCGCGTCTACGTGCTCGACGAGCGGCGCGAGCCGGTCGTGCCCGGCGTCGTCGGGGAGCTCTACATCGGCGGGCGCGGCGTGGCGCGCGGCTATGTGAACCAGGAGGACGCCACGGCCGAGCGCTTCCTCGACGACCCGTTCTCGGGCGAGAAGGACGCCCGGATGTACCGGACCGGCGACCTCGTACGCGTGCTCGGGGACGGCGCCGTCGAGTTTCTCGGCCGCGCCGACGAGCAGGTGCGCGTGCGCGGCCATCGCGTGGAGCTCGGCGAGGTCGAGCGCGCGCTCGCGCAACACCCCGGAATTCTCCGCGCGGCGGCGGCGCTCCGCGACGGGCGCCTCGTCGCGTACGTCGTGCCGAAGGGCTCGGCGCCCTCGCGCGACTCCGTGCGCGAGCTCCTCGCACAGAAGCTGCCCGCGCCGATGATTCCGTCCGAGGTCGTCGCCCTCGCGGAGCTGCCTCGCCTGGCGTCGGGCAAGCTCGACCGCCGCGCTCTCCCCGCCCCGGAGGCCGGCGCGCGGGACGGCTTCGTCGCGCCGCACGGCGCGGCGGAGGAGACGCTCGCCGCGATCTGGGCCGAGGTCTTCGGCGTGCCGCGCCTCTCGGTCACCTCCGACTTCTTCGAGCTCGGAGGCCATTCGCTCATCGCGACGCAGATCCTCTCGCGCGTGAAGAGGGCGCTCGGAGTCGCTCTGGCGCCGAGCGTCCTCTTCGAGACGCGGACGGTACAAGAGATGGCGCGCGTCCTCGCCGGGAGCGCACTCTGATGGAGATCTCGCACGGCGAGCGGCTGCGCCGGAGGATCGCGGGCGGCGGCCTCCTGCCGTTCGCCGGAGTCTGGGACGTGGCGTCGGCGCTCGCCGCCTCGCGCCACGTCGATGGACTCCTCGTCTCTTCCGCCGCGCTCGCGTCGAGCCTGCACGGCGCCGCGGACCCCGAGCTCGTCTCCTGGTCGGACCTCGTCTCGTTCGTACAGAGGGTGCGGACGGTCCTCCCGGATGCGCACCTTCTCGTCGACGTCGGATCCGGCTGGGACCGCACGCGCGCGCGGCACATCCTCCCGCAGCTCGAGACGGCGGGGGCCTCGGCAATCCTGATCCGAGGAGCGCGCGGCGGCGCGTCCCTCGCCGGGGCGATCGGCGCGGCGCTCGCTGCGCGCCGCGGGCTCCTCGTCCTCGCGGGGACGCCGGCGGAAGGCCCCGCGGAGACGGCGCGCGAGCTCGAGGCGCTCGCGCGGTCGGGCGCGGACGCGCTCCTCGTGTCCGGGGTCTCGGATCTCGCGCCTCTCCGCGCGATGGCCGGACGGCTCCCTGTGCCTTTCGGTGCGGCTCTCTCCGGGCGGCTCGCCGCGAGCCGACGCGAGCTCGAGGAGGCGGGCGTGTCGCTCCTCCTCGACGAGACGACCTGCCTGGAGGCGGCGGAGGCGGGGATCGTGTCCGCCGCGGCCGCCCTCGCACGGCCCGGTCCGGAGGCGCCGGAGGGCTCGCCGAGGACCGAGGCGGCGCCGCCCGCGCTCGCCTCCGGCGCGTCCGACGAGCCGCAGCTCGTCCCGCGTCCGCGCGGGCCGAGCACGCCGCTCTCCTTCGCGCAGCAGCGCCTCTGGTTCCTGGAGCAGCTCGAGCCGGGCCTCTCCGTCAACAACATCCCGCGCGTCGTCCGCCTCGCTGGCCGCCTCGACGTCGGCGCGCTGGCGTGGGCGCTCGGAGAGATCGTGAGGCGGCACGAGGTGCTCCGCACGGGCTTCATCTCCCACCGAGGCGAGCCGGCGCAGGTGATCGCGCCGTCCCTCGACCTGGAGGTCCCCGTCGAGGACCTGACGACGTTGCCGGAGCCCGAGCGCGAGGAGGCGGCCCTCCGCCGAGCGACCGAGATCGTCGTCGCGCCGTTCGACGTCACGAGGCCTCCGCTCCTGCGCGCGGCGCTCCTGAAGCTGTCGGGGAGCGAGCACGACCTCGTCCTCGCGCTCCACCACATCGTCGCGGACGCCTGGTCGGTCGCCGTGGTCTTCCGCGAGCTCTCGGCGCTCTACGAGGCTCGCATCGCGGGAAAACGGCCGGACCTTCCGGAGCTCCCGGTCCAGTACGCGGACTACGCGATCTGGCAGAGGGAGTGGCTGCAAGGCGACCGCCTCGAGGAGCAGCTCGCGTTCTGGAAGGAGAGGCTGGAAGGCGCCCCCACGATCCTGGAGCTGCCGACCGATCGCCCGCGCCCCGCGCGCCGCACGACGGCCGGCCGGCGCCACGTGTCGAAGCTCCAGAAGTCGCTCCTCGACAAGCTCCTCGCGCTCTCCCGGCGCGAGGGCGTGACGCTCTACATGACGCTCCTCGCCGCGTTCCAGACGCTCCTCCACGAAATGACGGGACAGGAGGAGATGCTGATCGGCACGCCGATCGCCGGAAGGAACCGCGTCGAGACGGAGAGTCTGATCGGCTTCTTCGTCAACACCCTCGTCCTGCGCGGAGACGTCTCGGGCGACCCGGCGTTCAAGTCGCTCCTCGCGCGCGTCCGCGAGCACGCGCTCGGCGCGTACGCGCACCAGGACCTGCCGTTCGAGAAGCTGGTCGAGAGCCTCCAGCCGGAGCGCCTCCTCTCGCACTCGCCGCTCTTTCAGGTGATGTTCAACTACCAGAACGTGCAGCGCCTCACGCCGTCGCTGCCGGGGCTCTCCTCGACGTACGTGCGCATCGAGCGCGGCTCGTCCCGGTTCGACCTCTCGCTCGAGGCCGCCCAGCACCCCGACGGGCTGATGTTCAGCTTCGAGTACGCGACGGACCTCTTCGACGCCTCGACGATCGAGCGCCTCGCGGAGCGCTTCCGCGCGCTGCTCCTCGCCGTCGCGGAGGATCCCGCCCGCCGCCTCTCGGACCTGCCGTCCGTCACCGAGGCGGAACGCCGCCAGCTCCTGGTCGGGTGGAACGACACGGCCACCGAGGAGAAGTTCGACGAGACGTTCCCCGACGCGTTCGAAGTGGTCGCTTCGCAAAGGAGCGGCGCGGTCGCCGCGCAGTTCGGAGAGGAGCGCATCACGTACGGCGAGCTCGATCGGCGCGCGAACCGCCTCGCGCGCCGCCTCGCCGCGCTCGGCGCCGGGCCCGAGTCGCTCGTCGGCCTCTTCGCGGACCGCTCGCTCGAGATGATCGTGGCCCTCCTCGCCGTGCAGAAGGCGGGCGCGGCGTACGTGCCGCTCGACCCGACTTACCCGAAGGAGCGCCTCGCGTACATGGTGGAGGACTCGGGGCTCGAGCTCGTCCTGGCCGACCCCGGCCTCGAGGGCGAGGTGCCGAAGGGTCCGCGCGTCGTCGCGCTCGACAGGGACGCGTTCGCCGGCGAGGACGACTCGAGGCCGGCGCGGGCGTCGACCCCGGACAGCCTCGCGTACGTCATCTACACCTCGGGCTCGACCGGCCGTCCGAAGGGCGTCGCGATCGCGCAGAGCTCGCTCGTCAACCTCCTCCGCTGGATGGCGAGATGCCCGGGCCTGACGGAGCGCGACGTCCTCGTCGCCGTCACGACGCTTTCGTTCGACATCGCGGCGCTCGAGCTCTACCTTCCGCTCCTCGCCGGGGGACGCGTCGTCATCGCGTCGCGCGAGGTCGCAGCCGATCCGGCCCATCTCGCCTCACTCCTCGCCTCGTCCCGCGCCACCGCGATGCAGGCCACGCCCGCGACGTGGCGAATGCTCGTCTCGAGCGGCTGGCACGGACGCGAAGGTCTGAAGATCCTGTGCGGAGGCGAGTCCCTCGCGCCCGATCTCGCGCGGGCCTTGAAGGAGAGAGGAAGCTCGCTCTGGAACGTCTACGGGCCGACGGAGACCACGATCTGGTCGACCGTCCACGAGGTCAAGGAGGTCGGTCCCGAGGTGCCGATCGGGCGGCCGATCGCGAACACGCGCGTCTACGTCCTCGACACCCGCGGGCGGCTCGCGCCGATCGGCGCGGCAGGAGAGCTTGCGATCGCGGGCACGGGCGTGGCGCGCGGCTACTGGCGGAGGCCGGAGGCGACGGAGGAGCGCTTCCGGCCCGATCCGTTCGGGCCGCCGGGAGCGCGTCTCTACAGGACCGGCGACCTCGCGCGGTGGCGGAAGGAAGGCGCGCTCGAGTATCTCGGGCGCCTCGACACGCAGATGAAGGTACGCGGGTTCCGCGTCGAGCCCGGCGAGGTGGAGGCCGCGCTCCTCGCGCACGCGGGGATCCGCGAGGCTGCGGTGGCGGCGCGCGAGGACGGGACCGGCGAGAAGCGCCTCCTCGCCTGGTTCGTGCCCCGCGGCGCGGCGCCCGCCGCCGCCGAGCTGCGCGCGCACCTGGCGGAGGCCCTGCCGGAGTTCATGGTCCCGTCCGCGTTCGTCGCGATGGAATCGCTGCCGCTGACCCCGGCCGGCAAGCTGGACCGCAAGGCGCTGCCCGAGCCGGAGCGGGACGCCGTGCCGAAGGAGACGTTCATCGCGCCTCGGACGCCGACCGAGGAGGCGCTCGCCGAGATCTGGCAGCAGGTGCTCCGCCTGCCGAGCGTCGGCGTCGCGGACAACTTCTTCGAGCTCGGCGGGCATTCGCTCCTCGGCACCCAGGTCTTCTCGCGCGTGAGGGAGAGGCTCTCGATCTGGCTTCCCCTTCGCACGCTCTTCGAGAGGCCCACGATCGCGGAGCTCGCGGCGGCCGTCGACGCGGCGGCCGAGACGGAGCGCGAGGAGCCGATCGGGCCGATCGCGCGCGGCGGGCTCTCGAGACGCCCGGAGGCGGCGGTGACCGCCGGGGGCTCCTGATGGCAGCGGCCGAAGAGCTCTCCGAGGTCGAGACCGTGAGGCGCGACCCCAACGCCGGACAGCTCGAGATCGGGGCGCGCGAGGTCCTCGTCGCGAGCACGCGGCTCGACCGGCGCGGCGAGCCCACCGGCTCGGCCTCCGCGGTGCTCTCCGCGGACGAGCTGGCCCGCGCCGCGCGCTTCCGCTTCGCGCGCGACCGGGACGCGTTCCTCCGCGCCCCAGGGCCCTACGGAAAGCCGGCGCTCGCGTCCGGCGGCGATCTCGAGTTCAACCTCTCGCACTCCGGATCGCTGGCGCTCTGCGCGCTCGCGTGGAAGCGGCCGGTCGGTGTCGACGTGGAAGCGCACCGCGACGACGTCGAGACGCTCGAGATCGCCGAGCTCTTCTTCTCCGAGCGCGAGATCGAGACGCTCCGCGAGCTCCCCGAGGCCGCGCGCAGGCACGCCTTCTTCCTCTGCTGGACGCGCAAGGAGGCCTATGTAAAGGCGCGCGGCGAGGGCCTCTCGGTGCCGCTCGGAGGCTTCGACGTGACGTGCGTGCCCGGGGAGCCCGCGCGCCTCACCGGGCTCGGCGACGCGGCGGAGGAGGTGGCTCGCTGGTCGATCGCGGATCTCGACGTCGGACCGGGATACTCCGCGGCGGTCGCGGCGATCGGCGCGGGCTGGCGCGCGACTATCGCCGGGTGACGGGCTCCGCGGGCGACGTCAGCACGAAGACGGCGAACTCCGGACCCGTCGGCGGCGGCGACGGCCAGCCGACCGGCTTGACGACCGCGAGCCCGGTCATCGGCAGGCGGATCCAGCCGCCGTTCCACGTCCCCGAGACGACCGGCGGGCCGTAGACGTCCTGCACGTTCCGCACCTCGTACGCCGCGCCCGGCGCGATCAGGCCCGCGGGCTCGAAGCGGACCGTGGGCATCCGCTCCCAGTTGAAGACCGTCAGGATCGCGCGCCCCTTCTCGTACGAGTCCTTCCGGACGAGGATGCGCACGCCCGACTCCTTCGCCACGACGCGGTTGCCGGGAGGCGGCGTGAAGCCCTTCACGGGACCGAGGAACGTGTTCCCTTCCATCCGCAGACCTTCGGAGCAGCTCACGAGATGGAGCGACGGCCCCTCACCGCCGCTCGCGAAGACGTTCCCCTGGATCACGGCGTCGGTGCAGCCGGCCTGATAGCCGATGTTGTTGCCCGGCCCCTTCCTGTAGTACGTCGCGTTCGCGATGATGCGCGCGTTCTTCGTATCCGTGGCGAGAGAGCGCGCCCGAGTCGAAGATCGTGTTGCCGACGATCTCGAGGTTGTCGAGGAACGCCTTCTCCGACCCGAACGCCTGGATGCCGCCGCCGAACTGGTCGAAGAGGACGTTGTTCTCGATCCGCTTCTTCCCCGCGCGGTTCTGCACGTAGATGCCGTGCCCGTGGCCGCGTCCCGTCGCGCCGTCCCAGCCGTTCGCGTAGATGAGACACCCGTGCGCCTCGGCGTCCTCCGCGTCCGCCCAGAAGCTGAGCCCCTGGCGCGTGTCGTGGATGACGAGGTCGATCAGCTTCACGCCGACGCCGCTCCCAGGCTGCTGGAGGATCTGCACACCCTCGCCGCGCCCGAGGTCGCTCGGCCACGAGGAGTCCTCGCCCGACTGGCGCTTCGGATCCGAGCTCGTCACCTCGAAGCCCCAGTACCACGTGTAGGCGCCGCCGACGGTGAGGACCGCCTTGCCGTTCGAGTCGCCGCCGTCGAGCGTCGCGCGCTCGCCGGGCCGCTGTTTGACGACGATCGGCGCGGACGCCGTCCCCTTCAGCGTGCTCGTGAACGAGCCACACCGTATCGCCCGGCGCGACGTTCGCCGGCTGCGCGAGCGCCTCGGCCAGCGTATACGGCGCCTCGCGGCCGCCGTCGCCGCCGCCCTTCGCGCCGGGGGAGACGAAACGTTCGGCTGCGGGAGCGAGCCGGACGAAGAGGAGAAAAAAAAGGAGCGCGCCGGCCCTCATGCTGAAAGTCTTGCACGAGGGAGGCCGACGCGCGGTGGGATGACTAGGTCGGGTCGACGCCGCTCTTCCGTCTCCGCGAGAGCCCCGCGGCTACCGCCGCGAGGGCTCCGCTGCCCGAGGCGAACGGCAGCGAGCCGGAGCCGGACGGGTCGAGCGAGGCGTTCGCCGCTCCCTTGCCGTGCCGCTTCGTGGGCGTGGGCGTGGGCGTCGGCGTGGAGGTCTTCGTCACGCTCGGCGTCGGCGTCGGGGTCGCGCTCGATGTCGGCGTGGACGTGGGTGTGGACGTCGGTGTCGCGGTCGGGGTCGATGTGGGCGTCGAGGTCGGCGTGAACGAG
>WNFL01400003.1_pt1 | contig 33108 bp, 29 predicted proteins | sample 5400361 | NCBI WGS metagenome assembly WNFL01 (sample SAMN13153351, study PRJNA577476) | soil metagenome | isolation source: 40 cm soil on Douglas fir-dominated hillslope | place: USA:California | collected 2013-09-17
CCATGGGGGCACCCCGTCGCGTCGCCTGGCTCACGTGCAGCGACATCAGCTCGTTGGTGGCGGCGAGATAGCCGGCCTCGCCGTGAAACATCTCGTGGATGTAGTGCACGCGCTTGGCGTCGTGGGCCAGGAGCCGCGTGGTGAATCGCAAGGGGTCGCCTTCCCGCACCTCGCGATGGTAGGTCACGTGGGCCTCGAGGCAGAACGTGGTCACCTCGCGCGCTTGGCGATGCGCGGCGTCGAGACCGATGACTCGCATCCACTCGTCGGTGGCCAGGTCGAAGACGACGACGTAATAACCCATGTTCATGTGCCCGTTGTTGTCGATCCACTCGGGGCGGACGGCGCACGTGTACTTCGACACGATGATGTCGACTGCCTCGTCGATGGCTCCCTCCCGGGTACGAAGCTGGAATCAGGCGGCCCTGCCGTCGGAGGATAGCCGTATCCGGGGCGGGGTCAAGCCGAGCACCCCCCCTCCCGGGGGGATTTCCCGATAAATTCCGGGCTTCTATGCTGGAGGCCTGGAGGACACGCCGCCATGACCAGCTACGATGCCCACGAGCTTGCCCTGGTATTCCCGCCCATGAGCGAGCCCGAGTTCGCGGCCTTCAAGGAGGACATTCGCGACCAGGGCCAGCAAGAGGCGATCATCCTGTACGAGGGCAAGATCCTCGACGGGCTGCACCGCTACCGCGCCTGCCTGGAGCTGGGCCGCGAGCCGCGGGTGGTCCGGTTCGAGGGCAATCCACGGGCGGCCGCCCAGATGGTCCTGGGCCGGAACTTCCACCGGCGGCATCTCACGACCTCCCAGCGTGCCCTCGTCGCGGCCGAGATGTGCAAGCTGAGGCCCCGAGGAAATACGGGGACGTCCCCCTATTTGACCGCGGCCCAGGCGTCCACCCTCATGAGCGTCGGCGAGGACCTCGTGAAGGATGCCAAACATCTGTTGAGGTCCGGCGACGTCGAGCTGATTCGGTCCGTGCGCGACGGGGTCCGCTCGGTGTCTGCGGCCATCCAGGAAAAGAAGGAAAAGGCGCGGTTCACGTTCATCGAGCAGTTCGCCCAGCGCCTGGATCGGGCGATCCAGGGCCACAACGATCGGGACGCCCAGCTGGTCTACAGCGGCAAGCCGCTGCTGCAGTACATCACCCTGCGCCTCCAGGACTACCTCGACCCGCGCACCGCGGAGCCCCTGAGCGGCGAGGACGGCGCCGTCCTCTGGGATCCGTCCGAGCTCAAGGTGCCGGACTGGCTCTACACGGAGCGCGGTGAGACGACCGCGGTGGAGAGGCGCGCCCGGCTGGCCACCCTTCTGCCGAAGGCCCGGCAAGCCGCCGTGGGCTTCCCCGGGGAGCGCTGCCCGGCCTGCGGGCTGCCGCTGCTGTCGACGGTTCGTCCAGAGGAGCCGTCGTACTGCGCGGTCTGCAAGGGCGACGTGCTCTGGGAATGGTCCTGGATGCGCGAGCAGGTGGAGGTAGCCTTCAGCAGCGCCCTCCGCTCGATTGGACCCGGCGCCTAGACGGTCGGGCGGGGGCGGCGCGGGCCACCCCCGCCCCGACCGCCCCGTCTAGAGCAGCGCCTGGAAGAACCCCAGCGTGCGCTGACGAGCAAGCTTGGCGCTGGGCTCGTGGAAGCTTCCCCGCTCGTCGCAGCTGAACCCGTGGCCCGCCGGGTACGTGTGCAGGGGCACCTCGGGATGCGCGGCCCGGATGCGGGCCCAGTGCTCGGGCGGAATCCCCTGGTCGGTCTCGCCGAAGTGCAGCAGCACCGGGCAGCGCGGCGTCTCGCTCGCGGTCTCCGCGATGCCGCCACCGTAGTAGCCCACCGCCGCCTTGACGCCGTCGATGCGCGTGCACGCCAGCCACGCGAGGGTGCCGCCCAGGCAGTAACCCACCACGCCCACGCTCTGGCCTTCGGCCTTGAGCGCTTCCACCGCAGCCCTCACGTCGCGAACCATGTCGGCGATGTCCACCTTGCCGCGGATGGAGCGGCCCTGCTCGATGTCGTCGGCGGTGTAGCCGAGGCTGATGCCGGGCTCCACGCGATCGAAGATGGCGGGGGCCAGGGCCAGGTAGCCGTCGGCCGCGAAGCGGTCGCAGATGCTCTGGATGTGATGGTTGACCCCGAAGATCTCCTGCACGACCACGAGACCGCCCATGGGCGTGCCGCCCGGGGCCGCGCGGTAAGCCGACAGCCGGTGTCCGTCTTCTGCGGTGAGAGTCGTCATGGTGCCCATCGTCACGCTCCTTGTCGGGGTTGAACGGCGATCACAGCAGCGGCCGCGCCAGGACGAGCAGGCGCGGCAGGTCGGGCTCGGGGCCTTTCAGCAGCACCGTCGCGGCGGCGGTGACGCGGGCACCGGCGCGCTCCAGCAGCCGGCAGGCCGCGCGGGCGGTGCCGCCGGTGGCGACCACGTCATCCACCAGCAACACTCGGCGCCCCTCGAGCAGCGGGCGGTCCAGCGGATCCAGCACCAGCGCCTGCGCGCCCGCGGTGGTGATGCTGCTGGCTTCCTCCACCAGCGGCTCGCGCGGATGGCGCGGCATGTAGTTCTTGACACCCTTTCTCAGCACGACGTAGCGGTCCTGGCCGAAGCACTCCACCACCACCTGGGCCATGCCGACCGCCTTGGACTCCGAGCAGACCACCACGTCGAAGACCTCACCGAGCGCCACGCCCGCGTCCGTGAGCCCGCGGTAGAGCAGGTCACCGCACGCCTGGTTGAGCCGCGCCTGCCCCAGCAAGTTGAACGAGGCGATGTAGCGCCGCGAGCCGTGCAGCCGGGTGATCGGCCGGTCGGTGGTGAGGGCCCCGCTGCCGATGCGTACCTCGTACCACCCGATCACGTCGCCCGGCTCGCTCGGCCCCGCCGGCGACGACGCGCCATCGGCCCGCTCCCAGCCTTCGGCCTCCGCGAGCGCGGTGGCCAGCCCGCGGGCCGCGGTCAGATCACCGCCGTCGAGGGTGCTGAGACATTCGACCTGCGCCTGGCGAAGCCGCACGCGCGCCTCGTCGTCCACCGCGGCCCGGGGCAGGACCGCGGCGGAGCGCTTGCCGCCCGCGGTCGCGAGCGCGGCGATCGCGGTCGCCGCGTCCGCGTAGGCTCCGACGATGACGGCGGTCACCGTCCGCTCAGAGCTCGTCGACCGCGCGGAGCACGTCGGCGGCGTGACCGTCCACCTTCACGTTGTCCCATCGGCGGACCACCTTGCCGTCGGGCCCGATGAGGTAGGTCATCCGGGCCACTCCCATGTAGGTGCGCCCGTAGAGGCTCTTCCTCTGCCACGCCCCGAAGCGGTCGGCCGTCTCGTGCTCCGGATCGGCCAGCAGCGGAAAGGTGAGCTTGTGCTTGCGGGCGAACTTGGCCTTGCTCGCGGTGTCCAGCACGCTCACCCCGAGGACGGCCGCCTTGCCCTTCTTGAACCCGGGCAGGGCGTCGCGGAAGGCGCAGGCCTCCTTGGTGCAGCCCGGGGTATCGTCCTTCGGGTAGAAGTACACGATCACCGGACGGCCCGCGTAGTCCTTCAGCGAATGCGTCCGGCCTTCCTGGTCCGGCAGCGAGAACGCGGGTGCCTTGCGTCCCGGCTCGACGAGCGGCATCGGAGACCTCCTGGTCGCCGGCGGTGAGTGGATCCGGCGCCCGAACGCGGGACCGGGCGCTCATCCTACTACCCGGCGGGCGGCCGCGCTACCGTCCCGACAGCCGGCGCCCGATCCGCTTCTCCACGACGTGGGTGACCGCCGAGAAGTCCTCGCGGCCCCAGCCGCTGTCCACCGCCTCGTCGTAGGTGCGCTTGGTCTCCTCCAGCATCGGCGCGGGCACCTGCACGGACTTGGCCAGGGCCAGCGCGAGCATCGCGTCCTTCCGCATCAGCTCGAGCATGAAGGTCGGCGAGAACTCGCCCTCGAAGATGCGCTTGGCGCGCCGGTCGAAGTAGGTGCCGTAGGCCATGCCTCCGCCGTTGCGCACCACGTCGTAGAAGGTGTTCGGATCGACCCCGGCCTGCACGCAGACCGCGAGCGCTTCCGCCACCGCCACCGAGGTGACCGCGGCGAGCCCGTTGTGGATCAGCTTCACGCGATTGGCCATGCTCGGACCGCCCACGTACATGTGCATCTTGCCCATGATCTCGAGATAGGGCGCGATGGTCGACAGCCGCGCCTTCTCGCCGCCCACGATGAAGAAGATCTGCCCCTCCACCGCCTGCGGCTGCGAGCCGAGCATGGGCGTGTCCATGTGATCGACGCCGCGACCCTTGAGCCCGGCGTGCACCGCGACCGTCACCTCGGGGCTCACCGTGGAGCAGTCGCACGTGATCAACCCCGCGCGCGCGGCCGCGCCGATGCCGCCCGGTCCGAGGTAGACCTCGCGCACGATCGCGTCGTTGGGCAGACAGGTGAAGAGCACCGCGGCCTGGGCCGCCACCTCGGCGACCGAGGCGGCCGCGAGGGCTCCCGGGAGCTTCGCGGCGGCGGCGAGGGCGGCCGGGCTCGCATCGTGCAGCACCAGTGGCACACCCCCCTTGGCCAGGTTGGTCGCCATCGGCATGCCCATCGTGCCCAGCCCGATGAATCCGACTCGGTCAGCCATGATCGCTCCTCGAAGGTTTCGCTCCCCGGCTCCCGTCAGGGCCGTGGACCGTAGTGGGGCAGCGGCTGTCCGAGCTCGCAACAGCCGAGATCGGGCGCCTTGCCGGAGAACCCATCGCTGAAGTTGGGTAACACGATCCCGGCGTCCACCGCCCGGGAAGCCGGGTCGAGACGGAGGTCGATCTTGTCCCCGGGGAAGCGGGTGCTGCGATTGCCGGGGATCCCGACTCCGCTGGCGAAGTTGCCGCGGGCGTTGACGAGGACGGCGCCGTGTCGCCGGTAGAGCGCGCCCGAGCGCTGCGCGGCATCGGGCGTCGAATACGTCCGACCGTTCCATTCCGCGAAGACGTTGAAGATCCCGGCCAGAGGACCCGTCCCGCCCGGCACCCCGTAACCGTCGCGGTCGAAATCGCAGCGAATCATCTCCCCGGTCGACCGGAGCGCCGGGCCGTTGCTCCCGATGAAGAGATTGTTGCGCGTCGTCACGTCCTTCACGGTTTCGCCGCCCGGCTCGATGTGCCAGGGGATACCATCCGCGACCGACGTGTTGTGGAAGATCACCACCCCGGAGGTGTCGTTGTGGAGCTTGAAGGGAGAGTAGAGCACGTTGTAGATCGCATTGCGGAACACATAGAGGGGCCCCCCGTTGGCGGGCTGAGCGCTGATGCCGGAAAATGCGTTGGTGATGCGGTTCCGGAAGATCCGAACGTTGGTGTCGGCCTCGTCGCCCTCGATCCCGTCGTCGGTGGAGGCTTCGATGTCGTTGTTGTGGATGTCGCTGGCCGACAGGCGGCCGTGGCTGCTTCCGTGGATCCCGTCCGCGAGGCCGCTCATTCGGTTGTAGGCCACCACGTGCCCCGCGCCGGTGATGGTCACGCCGTTGACGTCCTCGATGCCCCGGCTGCGAGGCCACCGGGTGGGCCCTTCGATCACGTTGTCGGTGATGACGAACCCGCGCGATTCCGTGTAGCCTCCGTTGATCGCGGTGATACCGGTCAACACCACCTCGAGTCGGCATCGGCGGATGACGAAGTGGGAGCCCGAGTGTCCGACGAAGAGGTATCGGGCGCGCCGCAGGGTGAGGCGCTCCAGCCATACGTGCCGGATGCCAGTGGCGCTCACGAGGCGCTCGCCCTCATTTCCGTCGAGGATCGTCTCCCCGTCCCCGGCCCCCCGGTAGATGATCGGCCGCGCGGGCGTGCCGTGATGGTCGATCGTCCACGTGCCCTCGCGATAAACACCCGCGTGTACGAGGAACAGGTCGCCCGGCTGTGCCGCGGCCTGCGCGCTCCGGAGACCGCGGAAGGGATCGCTCTCCGTGCCCGTGCCGGATGCGCGGTCCGTGGCGCTCGCCGGCACCACGTGGCGCACACGCATCCCGGCCGGCTCCCGGGGCTCGGCGCCGGTCTTCATGCGGAGCGTTCGCTGGGTGCTGCCCCCGTCCGGATCGGTCAGCGTGAGCAACACCTCGTACTCGGTGTCCGGAGCGAGATCCACGATGCTTCCCGCGAAGAGCCACCCGCCCGACACCCGATTCTCGTCGGAGACGGATCCCGGATCGGTCCGGACGAGAGGCAGTCCTTCCCGCCAAGCCGTCTCGGCGGACCGCCGATAGCGCACCTCGATGACCGCGTCGGAGTTGGCGTCCCCGCGCACCGCCCAGCGCACACCGAGCGAATGGAAGGTCGCGGGCTCGGCCACCGACTCATCGGGCCGTGACGCCGCGTCCCCCGAGACGGCGGCCCGCCGTCCTCCGGTGGTCTCGTCGCGGATGGCCACGTTTCTTCCGCAAGCGGCCCCGCCGAAAGCGACCGCGACGAACACGAGCATCGCCCAGGAGATCGTCCGCCCGCACAGCGGAGCAGAGCACCTCGACGATGTCAAGGAGACGAGCGATTCGAGGGAGAGACGCCGCTTCGCACCGGATGACGAGCACCGCCCAGGACCAGGACCGAGCCCTCCCCCGCGTCGGCGAGGAACGGGGCGAGCTGCTGCACCGCCACCCGGCCGAAGCGCGCCCGGAAGGCGCCGCCGCGTACGCGGCAGAAGAGCAGGTCGCGCTCGGCCTCGAGCGTGCTCGGATCGAGCGGCTCGCGATAGTCACCGGGAAAGCACAGCTCGACCGCCTGGAGGAGCCCGCCCTCGATGTTCAGGCGCAGCCGCTGGATCACGAACGGGGTGTCCGGCGCCTCGAACCAGTTCCGCTCCCCCTGGCAGAGCACGAGATAGCGTCCCTCGTCGGTCCGGGCCATCGCCCGCAGGAAGAAGCGGAGCACCGCCGGGTCGATGATCTCGGTGCCGTCGTGGAAGATCCGGCCGTCGCGATCCACCTCGTAGCGGTACTCGCGAATGGCCTCCGCCATCACGCCCCCGCCACCGGAACCGACGGCTGGCGATCGACGCGACGGGCGAGCAGCGCCCGGGCCTCGTCGGCGCGCCCGGCGCGCAGATACGCGGCGAGCAGGGTGTGCTCGAAGAGATCGCGCTGCGCCCAGCTCCCGCCGACGCGCACGAGCTGGTCGACGACCGGCGCGAGGGCGCGGATCGCGTCCTCGTACCGGCCCTCCGCGAACGCGTGCATCGCCTCGGCCACGGTGGGCACGACCTCGCCGGCGGGGACCCGGCCCTGCGCGAGCCCCTCGCGGAGCAGCGCCACCCAGCGCGCCAGCCCCTCGCGATCGCCCGCGGCGGCCAGCGCCACCGCGCAGTGCACGTCGGCGAAGGAGATCCCGATCGCGGGGAACGACCCGCGGGCGTGCTGCGCCACCGCGCTCCATGCCTCCGGCCCGGGCGGCGCGCCCGCGAGCTCGCGGCGCCACAGCAGCGAGGCGGAATCCACCAGGGTCGAGAAGGGCGCGCACTGGGACGCGCCGGGCCGGATGTCGGCCTCGAAGAGGGCGAGCGCGGCCTCGGGGCGGCCGAGCCCCAGCTCGAACATGGCCCGGTGCCACGAGAGGTGGCAGTGAAGCGACCCCGTCTTCGGATACTCGGGCAGCCAGCCCGCGACGAAGCGCGCCCCGTCCCGATCGTCGCCCCTCTCGTAGCACACGTGGGCCCAGGCGTGCGCGGCGTGGGCGTTGCGGGGCGCGAGCGTGAGCGACCGCTCGATGAGCGGCGCGCCGGCCTTCCAGCCGAGCGCCTCCGTCCGCGCGAAGCCGTGCGCGCCGAGGAACCACCAGTCGTCACCGTACGCGGGCGCGACCGAATCCAGCAGCGCCAGCATCTCGTCGTTGCGCTCCTGGCTCCCGCTGAAGCCGATGAGCCCGTAGATGCCGTTGGCCGCGGCGAGCGCCATCACGTCGCGCGGGAACTCGCCGAGGTGCGCGCGGATGAGGGTGAGCCCGCGCGCCCCCTGCCCGCCGACCGCGAGCGCGAGGGCCTCGACGTGCTGCCGCTCCCGCCGGTCGAGGGCCGCGCCGAGCGCGCGCGCCCGCGCCGCGGCCGCCTGGGCGAGGGCGCCGCGACCGAGGAGCTGGAGGGCCCGGGCCTGGCCGATGTGGGCCAGGGCGAAGTCCGGATCCGCGGCGATCGCGCGGTCGAAGCACGCCTCGGGAGCCGCGCGGGCCGCGAGGAGCCCGTCCACCCCCTCCACATAGGCCCGGCCCGCGGCGGCGGACGACGTCGAGAGCGAGAGCCCGTAGCGGTCCTGGATCATCGGCCGGCTTCTCGGGGCGTGGACATCGCCCCGAGCGTATCTCCGGCCGAGGCCGGCGGCAACCGGCGGGAGCTAGGCGGGAATCGCGACGCGCTTCAGGATGCCGAGCTGATCCAGGATGGTGCCGGCGCCGCGCGCGACGCAGGTGAGTGGATCCTCGGTCACGCGGATGCTGAGTCCGGTCTCGTGGTGCAGGAGCGCGTCCAGTCCGCGCAGGAGCGCGCCGCCGCCCGTGAGCACGATGCCGTTGTCGCTGATGTCGGCGGCCAGCTCGGGCGGGGTGTGCTCGAGGCAGGCGCGCACCGCGGTGATGATGTCGGCGACCGGCTCGCGCAGGGCCTCGCGGACCTCCAGAGCGGTCACCACGACCGTCTTCGGCAAGCCGTCGAGCAGGTCGCGGCCCTGCACTTCCATCGGCTCCTGGTCGTCGCCCTTGGGATAGGCGGAGCCCAGGCGGATCTTGGCCGCCTCGGCGCGGCGCTCCCCGACGAGGAGATCGTAGGCGCGGCGAAGGTAGTGGATGATCGCCTGGTTCATCTCGTCGCCCGCGACGCGCAAGGACTCCGAGTACACGATCCCGCACAGCGACATCACCGCGACCTCGGTGGTGCCACCGCCCACGTCCACGATCATGCTCGCGCCGGGCTGCTCCACCGGCAGCCCCGCGCCGAGGGCCGCCGCCATGGACGCCTGCACGAGATAGACCTCGCGCGCCCCGGCCTGCTGGGCCGCGTCGCGCACCGCCCGCCGCTCGACCTGGGTGATGCCCGCCGGGGTGATGATCACGAGACGTGGCTGCACGAAGCTCCAGCGTCGGCGGGTCTTGTTGATGAAGTAGCGGAACATCTTCTGGGTGCGATCGAAGTCGGCGATCACACCGTGCCGGAGGGGCCGGACGACCTGCACCGACCCCGGGGCCCGCCCGAGCATGGCCTTGGCGTCGTTCCCCACGGCCTGCACGGCGCCGTTCATGTCCACCGCCACCACCGACGGCTCGTCGAGGACCACGCCCTGGCCCCGGACGTAGAGCCGGGTGTTGGACGTGCCCAGGTCAACCGCCAGATCGCTCGAGAACACCCGTTCCAGCCCGCCAAGGTTCATTCGATCGTGGCCCTCCCGCCAGGACCCTCCAGGAGTTCAAAAACTGGACCACGATCGACGCCTGCTAAATCAGTACGTTGCGAGTAGGTCCGAACGTCCTGGTGACGGTCACTGTCATCGCGTTGCGCCTCAGCGCGGCAGTGGGGCCGCGCCCTGCATCAGGGCGACCGAGAAGGGCTTGCCGGCGTCGCCGACCTGGACGACCCGGGTGGCCGGCACGTCGATGTTCTCGGCCGCGAAAGCCAGGAGGAGGCGCCGCCGGTACTCGCGTCCCACCGTCCACTGCTGGATGGGCCGCGTCTTGAGGCGGGCCTTGATCACCACACTCGATTCCTTGAAGGCGTCCACCCCGAAGATCTCGATGGGCTCGATGATCGACGGGCCGTGGGCGGGGTCCTGTCGCAGCTCCTCGGCGACCCGCCGCATCAAGGCGACGATCCGGTCGGGATCCTCACGGTAGCCCACCTCCACGTCCACCACGTAGCCCGACCAGTCCTTGGTCATGTTGGCGAGCGTGGTCACGCTGCCGTTGGGGAAGATGTGCACGGTGCCCGCGAGGTCGCGCAGCACGATGGTGCGAAAGGTCACGGTTTCGACGAGGCCGCCGGTGCCGTTGACCACCGCCACGTCGCCCACCCGGACCTGGTCCTCGAGCACGAGAAAGAACCCGGCGATGACGTCGCGCACCAGGTTCTGCGCGCCGAAGCCCACCGCCAGGCCGACGATGCCCGCCCCGGCCAGGATGGGTCGCACGTCGAAGCCGAGCTGCGACAGGCAGATGACCACGACCAACGACCAGAGCGTGACCAGGGCCAGGGTGCGCAGCACGCTCGTGAGCGTGGCCACGCGTGAGCGGGTCACGCCGGGGAGCGCGCCGGTCCGCTCGCCCGCCGTGACGAGGAAGCGCTCGAGCTGGCCGAGCAGCGTACGCAGGACGCGGGCGCCGAAGTACCCGGCGACCAGCACGAGGGCCACACGGCCGGCGGTCTGGGCGGTGGATCCGGCCAGGCCGATCAGCAGGGTCCGGAGATCGGTCGTGACGACGTCCATCGGCGTTCCTCCTTAGATGCCAGACCGGTGCGCGAGCCGGATGCCCAGTCGGGTGCTCGCCGCGTCCAGGCCCCCGAGGCCACGCTCGCTCACGAGCTCGATGGCGAGCGGACCCTCCGCGGCGGTGGGATCGACCTCCACGAGAATTCGCATCGGTGAATCGGGCCAGCGGAAGGTGAGCACGTCCCCCTCGTCCACCTCGGCCCGGAGAATGTCGCGCCACTGCGTGAGCGCGCGCTCGCGGGAGTGCGCGCGCATGCGCAGGCCCAGGATCCGCACCGGCGGTGGGGCGCCGGGCAGCCCCGGTGGGAGGTCGCCCGGATCATCGGGGGGCGCCGCCTCCGCCTCGGTGAGCTGCACGACGATGCCGAGCGCCTGCTTCGGGTGAAGGAAGGCTTCCCTCCACGTGGGGTCGGACTCCTCACGGCCGACGATGCCGTAGCCGTGTCGCTCGGCCCTCCGGCAGATCGCATCCAGGTCCGGCACCTTGAACGTGACGTGATGGACGCCGGGGCCATGGGCGGCGAGGAACCGGTGGAGAAAGCCGTCCGCGCCCGTGGGCTCCAGGATCTCGATCCGCCCCCCACCCGCGAAGGTCCAGCTCGCCCACCGGAAGGCGCCGGCGGGCCGCATCCGTTCCGGCACCCCGCCCAGCACCGCCACCAGGACGGAGGGAGCATCGGCGATGCGCGGCAAGGCAATCGCGATATGATCGAGCCGGATCGGGGGCATCGGCAGCCCTCCCATCTTACTCTGGGAGCCGGTCCGGCCCCGAGCATCGCCGGACCTGGTCGGACCATCTAAACGGCGGGAGGACAGAGCGATGACCAACGAAAAGGAATGGCTCCAACACCTCGACGAGCGCAACTACGACGAGGCGCTGGTGGCCGCTGACGGCGTGATGATGGTGGATTTCTGGGCGGAATGGTGCGGCCCCTGCCGGGCGATCGGACCGGTCCTGGAAGATCTGGCCAAGAACTCTGGCGGCACGGTGTCCCTGGCGAAGGTGAACGTTGACGAGAACCCGGGCCTCGCGGCCCGCTACGGCATCCGGTCGATTCCGACCATCCTGTTCGTGAAGGACGGCAAGGTCCGCGACCAGGTGGTGGGGGCAGTGCCGAAGACGCAGATCCAGGCCAAGCTCGCCAGTCTCGCCTGATCGCGGCGGGATGGCCCGCGTCATCACGGTCGGGGCCGCTCAGCTCGGGCCCATCGCGCGGAGCGAGAGCCGCGGCCTGGTCGTCAAGCGCCTCCTGGATCTGCTCGGGCAGGCCCAGGGGCGCGGCTGCGACCTGGTGGTCTTTCCCGAGCTCGCGCTGACCACCTTCTTCCCACGCTGGTGGATGGAGGATCGGGCCGAGATCGACGCCTTCTTCGAGCGAGAGATGCCCGGTCCCGAGACGCGCCCGCTCTTCGACGAGGCGGCGCGGCTCGGGATGGCGTTCTGCCTGGGCTACGCCGAGCTGATCCGGGAGGCGGGCGCCCTCCGGCGCTACAACACCTCGATCCTGGTGGACCGCGCCGGGCATATCGTGGGCAAGTACCGCAAGGTCCATCTGCCCGGCCACGCCGAGCACGAGCCGTGGCGCCCGTTCCAGCACCTGGAGAAGCGCTACTTCGACGTGGGCGATCTCGGCTTCCCGGTCTGGCGCGCGCTGGGCGGCGTGCTCGGCATGTGCATCTGCAACGACCGCCGCTGGCCGGAGACCTATCGGGTGATGGGCTTGCAGGGCGTCGAGATGATCCTCCTCGGCTACAACACACCGGCCCACAATCCGCCCGCGCCGGAGCAGGACGCGCTCGGCCCCTTCCACAATCACCTGGTGATGCAGGCCGGGGCCTACCAGAACGCCACCTGGGTGGTCGGGGTAGCCAAGTGCGGGCGGGAAGAAGGCTGCGACCTCATCGGCCAGAGCGCGATCATCGCCCCGTCCGGGGAGATCGTGGCCCAGGCTGCGACCCTCGGCGACGAGCTCATCAGCGCGCGCTGCGATCTCGACCTCACGCGCCCCTACAAGGACACGATCTTCAATTTCGCCCGCCACCGGCGGCCGGAGCACTACCGGCTGATCGTCGACCGCGTGGGGGCCGAGCCACCGGAGGAGCGCCGATGATCGCGGCCGACATCTACTTCGAGGACTTCACACCGGGACGGGAGTTCCGCACCGAGGGCATCACGGTCACCGAGGCCCAGATCATCGACTTCGCGATGTCCTTCGACCCGCAGCCGTTCCATGTCAACGTCGAGGCCGCCAAGACGTCGATCTACGAAGGCCTGATCGCGAGCGGCTTCCACACGATGGCGCTCACGTTCCGGCTCTTCGCCCAGACCCGCGCGCTGGCCACATGCAGTCTCGGATCCCCGGGAGTGGACGAGGTGCGCTGGCTGAGACCGGTCCGTCCCGGGGATACCCTGCGCGCGACGGTGCAGGTGCTGGATCAGCGGCCGTCGGCGACGAAGCCGGACCGCGGCATCGTGCGGCTGCACTGGACCACGATCAACCACCGCGGCGAGCCGGTGCTCACCATGACGAGCCTGCAGCTCGTCCGCCGCCGCCCGGCCGCCTAGGCCCGAGTCAGTCCGCGCAGACCAGCACCGCGGAGGCGAGCGCGTGCAGCTCGCCCGTCTCCGAGACGATCGCGGACGCGCCGAGCAGGTTGCGTCCATCCGCCGCGAAGGGCCAGCCCATCACGATCCACCGCGCGCCGACCTGGAGCGGGCGGATCAGGTGGACGGTGAGCTGGCTCAGCGCCGCCTTGCGGCGTCCGAAGGCTTCGAGCAGCGCGAAGCTGCTCGGGCAATCGAGCGCGGCCCACACGAACTCGGGACGCACCGTGCCGCGCCTGTCGAAGAGCGTGGGATCGGGCGCCCACGGCGCCGCCACCAGGTGCCGGCCCGGGAGCGGGCCCGGGAAGATCGCGAGCCCGTCCCCCCACTCGCGCGCCGGCCCGCAGACGAAGCACTCGGGGGCGGCGTGCTCGGTGAATCCGAGGTACCGCTCGGAGGCCCACTGCGCCTCCGCGAACGACGGGGGCGTGGGCGGCTCGAGCTGGAGCACCGCCGGCTCCGCGTGGGCCAGCACCGCGGCCCCGTCGGAGAGCACCACGCGGCCATCCGCGAGCCGCTCGACGCCGAAGGCGTGATCCACCGGGATCGAGGCGTCGAGGCTCACGCGCGCCGGCCCATCCAGGTGCTGCCCGAGCAGGCCGGCGATGTACCCGCCGCTCGCGGTCTTGGGGGAGCCGCGGAAACGACCCTTCACGACGACGGCCTCCGCTTCGGCGATGTTCATGGCGTCCTCCCTCGGGCGACGACCCTTCGCAAGCGCGATGCCAGGACAACGGAACGCTATATCAATGAGTTAGACGGTGGCATCGGGCGCTTCGCCCTGGCAGGGTGGGCGAAAATCCACCGGATTATTCGATCGGCGATTCGTGGCAGGATGAAGTGTGCGCTACCACTTCTCGGGCATCGCGGGCGTCGGGATGAACCCGCTGGCCCGGCTCATGCGGGCCCGCGGCCACGTCGTGCAGGGCTCCGACCGCTCCTTCGACCAGGGCAAGAACGCGGAGGTGGCCGCGGGCCTGGCCGCGCTCGGCATCGTCGTCCGACCCCAGGACGGCTCCGCGGTGACCGCGGACCTCGACCGCTTCATCTACTCCACCGCGGTGGAAGCGGAGACGCCGGAGGCGCGGGCCGCGCGCGCGCTCGGCCTCGAGCGGGTGCCGCGCCCGGCCTTGCTCGCCGAGATCGTGGACGCGGGACGGCCGGGCGTCGCCATCGCGGGCACCAGCGGCAAGAGCACGATCACCGGCATGGTCGGCTGGCTCACCCGCGAGTCGGGGGTGGCCGCCACCGTGCTGGGCGGCGCCGCCCTCGCGGGTGACGGCACGAGCGGCTGTTTCCTCCCGGGCCCGGTGGACGGGCCGGTGGCTGCGGAAGCCTGCGAGTCAGACGGCACCTTGACCGGGTACCACGCCGCGCTCGGACTCATCCACAACATCAGCCGCGATCACGGCGAGGTGGACGCGCTCCTGCCCCAGTTCGAGGCCTTCGCCAAGCGCTCCGCCCGGCTGCTGGTCAATAGCGCCTCGCCGGAGGCCATGGAGCTCGGCCGCGCGGTGGGCGCCCACAGCTACGGCACGGGCCCACACGCCAATACGCCCCTCGAGGTCACGAGCACCGGTCCTCACCGCGCCCGCGGCGTCCTGCACCGGCCGACGGGCCCACTCACCCTCGACGTGCCCCAGCCCGGCCTCCACAACCTGGAGAACGCGGCCGCCGCCGCCCTGATCGCGCTCGACCTGGGCATCGCCCCGGCGACGGTGGCGGCCCTCCTCGCCCGCTTCCCCGGGGTGGCGCGCCGCTTCGAGGTGATCGGCGTGACCGCCGGGGGCGTCCGGGTCGTGGACGACTACGCGCACAACGGGGAGAAGCTGCGGGCCGCGATCACCGCGGCGCAGGCCGGGGCGGCGCGCGTCCTGGCCGTCTTCCAGCCGCACGGCTTCGGACCCGCCCGCTTCCTGCGGCCCGAGCTGCGCGAGCTGATGCCACGGCTGCTGCGGCCCGCGGACCGTCTCTGCTACGCGGAGATCTTCTACGCGGGCGGCACCGTGGCCAGGGACATCTCGAGCCGCATGCTCGCCGACGACCTGCCGGCCGCTCTCGGCTGCGGGTACGCCCCGAGCCACTGGGCGGTCATCGACTGGGTCCGGGCGGAGGTCAGGCCTGGCGATACCGTGCTGATCATGGGCGCCCGGGATCCGGAGCTGCCCGGCCTGGCCCGGGCCGCGTTCGCAGCCCTCTAGCCCCGCCCGCCCCGCTTCCGATCGCTCGACCGGCTGCATCCTTTAGGGCCCCTGAAGTAGGGAACCCGAATCCATACGCGCCCCCGGGGCCCGACAACGAAAAGGAGCCATCCCATGTTGACCGTCGGAGACCGTCTGCCCGAGTTCGACCTCCAGGCCGCCGTCAGCCTCGACCGGGGTAAGGAATTCACCCGCATCGGCAACCAGAGCTATCCCGGCCGGTGGCTGGTGCTGTTTTCCTGGCCCATGGACTTCACCTTCGTGTGTCCCACCGAGATCGCCGAGGTCGGCAAGCGGACCGAGGATTTTCGCGAGCGCGACGCGCAGGTGCTCGGGATGAGCACCGACACCCACTTCGTCCACCTCGCGTGGCGGCGCGATCACGCGGATCTGAAGGACCTGCCCTTCCCGATGCTGGCCGACAGCAAGCGCGAGCTCTCGACCGCGCTCGGCATCCTGCACCGCGGCGAGGGAGTGCCGCTGCGGGCCACCTTCATCGTGGATCCGCAGGGCGTCATCCGCTGGGCCAGCGTCAACGACCTCTCGGTGGGCCACAACGTCGACGAGGTGGTGCTCGACGCGCTGCAGACCGGCGAGCTCTGCCCGTGCAACTGGCGAATGGGCGACGCCACCCTGCAGGTGGCGTGGACGCGCTCGAGCAGCTTCGCGGAACGATTCCCGACGCGGCGAAGGACATCCGCCTGAACCTGCAGGCGGTGCTGCGCGGGGGCGCGCTCACGGAGGCGCAGCGCTGGGGCGCGGATCACGTCAACGACGCGGTGCGGATCGCCGCGACGATCTACGCGGCGGCGGTGGCGCTGGAGGCGGGCGCGGAAGCCCCGGCGCTGGAGGTCGCGACGCCGAGCGTCTACTCCAGACCGCTCAGCGCAGGGGGTGGGAGGGAGTCGCGTCCTGCACGAGACGCAGGGCGCGCTCCGCTTCATCGATCGCGCGGCGGGCCTGGGTGAGCCCGAGCAGCGGGAAGTAGTTCCGGTACAGCGTGTAGCGCAGGTAAAACACGTTGGGGAAGCCGGTGCCGGTGGCGAGGTGCTCGTCCCAGGTCCCATCGGGCTTCTGGGTGTCCACCAGATGCCGGACGCCGCGGGCGAGCGCCTCGGTGTCACCCTGGCCGGCCGCGATCAGGCCGAGCAGCGCCCACGCGGTCTGCGACGGAGTGCTCGGCGCGGGCACGAAGCGGCCCTCGTTGTAGCTCGCGCAGCTCTCGCCCCAGCCCCCGTCCTCGTTCTGCACGGAGGCGATCCACTTCCCGGCCTTCCACACCGCCTTCGAGGCCCCGGGATCCTGGGCGGCCCGGAGACCGCGGAGGGCGAGGAACGTCCCGTAGAGATAGTTCACGCCCCAGCGTCCGTACCAGCTCCCGTCGCGCTCCTGCGTTTCGAGCAGGAAGCCCACGCCCTTCTCGATCGCGGGATCCGACAGCTTGAAGCCGCGGCGGCACAGCGCCTCGAGCACGCGGCCGGTGATGTCCGGACACGACGGGTCGAGCATCGCGTTGTGATCCGCGAAGGGCACGCGATTGAGGAAGGCCCAGTTGTTGTCCGCGTCGAAGGCGGCCCAGCCCCCGTCACCCGACTGCATACCCACGAGCCAGGCCACCGCCCGCCGCTCGCACCGCTCCTGCGCGGCCGCGTCGGACGCCTGGGCGTGCTGCATCGCGAGCAGCACCATCGCGGTGTCGTCGATGTCGGGATAGTGCTCGTTGGCGAACTCGAAGGCCCAGCCCGACGGCTCGAGATCGGGCCGCTTCACCGACCAGTCGCCGCGCCGCCGGATCTCCTTGGCGATGAACCAGTCGGCACCCCGCCGCATCGCGGCGGTCGCCACCGCGCCCATCTCCCCGAGCGCGAACATGGCGATCGCGGTGTCCCACACCGGCGAGACACAGGGCTGGAAGTAGAACGCCTCCGGCGTCTCGGTCAGCAGGCCCTCGTACTGGCGGATGGCCTCGATGAGGTCGGGATGGTCACGCGGGTAGCCGAGGGCGTCGAGCGCCATGATCAGGTACATCATCGACGGGTAGATGGCGCCGAGGCCGTCGCTGTGGCGCGTGCGGTCGAGGATCCACTTCTCCGCCTCGCGGATCGCGGGCCGCCGGATCATCTCCGGCCCACGCGTCGCCCACATCTTGAGCGCGATGTCGAGCTGCCGGAACAGCGCGGAGAGCCGGTCGCGCTTGGGCAGCTTGAAGCTCTTCCCCGGCACGATCAGCTCGTCCAGGGTGAAGCCCGCGGGCACCGGGCGCGTGTCCGTCTTCGCCTGGATGATGGTCAGCGGCATCACGATCGCGCGCGTCCACGACGACATCTCGTAGATGAGCCCGCCCGGGACGAGGGCCAGCTCCACCGGGATCGTGGGGACGTGGCGCTTCGGGTAGAGCCCGAAGAGGCTCAGGTTGATCCGGACGTAACTGTTCGCCTCCTGGATCCCGCCCAGATTGAGGATCGCCTCGCGCGCCCGCTGCAGCGGCTCGCTGTGCACGCTCTGCCCCGCGAGCTTCAGCGCGATGTAGCCCTTGATGGTGGCGTTGACGTCGGCGGGGCCGTCCGGATAGATGTTGAAGCCACCGTCCGACTTCTGCCGGGCCAGGATGGCCTTGCGCGCCCGCTGGATGCGGTCCCGGGAGGGCGGCTTCCACTCGCCGTCGCGCGGCGGGTGCAGCCAGAGCTGCAGCAGCACGTAGTCGGACTCCAGCGTGGAGTCGGCGAGCAGATCGCCCACCCAGTAGCCCTCGGGCTTCTGCATCGCCAGCAGGGTGGGCGCGGTGCGCGCGCAGGCGGCCGCGGCGGCCTCCGCGAGGGCGGCGCGGCTCTCCGCGTGCGCCTCCGCCTGATACGTCGCCCGGGCCGGGAGCGGCTCGAACCATGACGAGGGCATGGCAGCCAGTCTACACGATCAGGCCCCGTCCTCCATGCGACTGAGCGGCGAGGTGATGGTCAGCCCGCCGTCGATCACGATGCACTGGCCGGTGAGGAACGACGCGGCGTCCGACACCAGGACGTCCTCGGGCGTTCCGTGCCGGCGCACCGGCGTGGCCGCGAGGAGGCGCGCGGTCGCCCGCTCGTAGTCGAGGCCGAGGCCTTCGGTGACGTAGTAGGTGGACGAGTCGGTCCTGACGAAGCCGGGCGTCACCGCGTTCACGGTGACGCCGAGAGGACCGAGCTCGAGCGCGAGCCCGCGCACGAGACTCTCCGCGGCTGCCTTGGCCGCGCCCAGCACGCTGTGGCCGGCCATGGCCTGGAAGCTGTCGATCCCCGAGATCAGCACAATGCGGCCGGGCCGTCCCTTCATGAGCGGCACCGCGGCCTGGGTCATCGCCACGAAGGCGTCGACCGAGACCGCGAAGGTGCGCCGGACATTGTGCGCCTTCTGCTCCAGCACCGGGCGGAACGCGGTGGCCGCCGCGTTCGCCACCAGCACGTCCACGCGGCCGAGCGCGGCCCCGATCCGCTCGAAGACCGGCGCGACCTGCTCCGGCTCCGCCAGCTCGAGCTGCTCCGCGACCGCGCGCACCCCATGCGCCTCGAGCTCCGCGACCACGCGAACCGCGGAGGGGGCGTCCCTACGGTAGGTTATGGCGCAGTGAGCGCCGTCGCGCGCGAGCCGGAGCGCGATGCCCCGACCGATCCCGCGCGAGCCGCCGGTGACGACGGCCACCCGCCCCTCGAGCGGTCGGATCACGCGCGGGCGCCGAGCCGATGCAGGATCGCCTCCGCCTCGTCCACGATCGCCGCGATCACGTCGGCCACCGGGCGCACGTCGTGGACGAGCCCGGCCGACTGGCCGGCCGCCGCGCTGCCGTTCTCGACGTCGCCCTCCTCGCGCGCGCGGATCGCCGCCGGCTTGCCGACCCGCTCGTACTGCACCGGGAAGGGATGGATCTCGGCCTGGCGGCTCTCCCATTCGCGGGTGAAGGCGTTCCGGATCTGGCGGTTGGGCTTGCCCGACACCGCGCGAGTGACGACGGTCCCTTCCTCGTCGATGGCCGCGATCTTGCGCTTGTAGTTGTCGTGCCCGAACGCCTCCCGCGTGGCGATGAAGCGCGTGCCCATCCAGACTCCCGCCGCGCCCAGCGCCAGCGCGGCCACCAGCCCGCGCCCGTCGGCGAGGCCGCCCGCCCCGACCACCAGGCGCGGCGCCACCGCGTCCACCACCGCGGGCGTGAGCACCACGCCGCCCACCCGTCCGGTGTGGCCACCGCCCTCGTGGCCCTGCGCGATGATCACGTCCACCTCGTTGGCCGCGTGATCGCGCGCCTGCTTCACGTTGCCGCAGAGGGCCATCACGGTGATGCCCAGCCGATGCGCCTCCGCGGTCACCGGCCCTGGGTTGCCCAGGCCCGCGACCAGCACCGGCACACGCTCCTCCAGCGTCACGTCGATCCACCCCTTCACCGCGTCGGTGAAGCGCTCGGTCTCCTCCCCGCCGGTGCGCACGCTCGCGAAGAGGATGTCCACCCCGAAGGGCTTGTCGGTGAGCTCGCGGACGCGGTGGATCTCCTCCCGCAGATCGGCCGGAGTGCCGTGCGCGGCCGCGATGACTCCGAGCCCGCCCGCCGCGGAGACCGAGGCCGCGAGCTGCGCGCGGGCCACGAAGGCCATGCCGGCCTGGCAGATCGGGTAGCGGATGCCGAGCAGATCGCAGAGCGGGGTGTGCAGCGCGCTGCGCGTCGCGGTGGTCATGGCCGCTCACCTCGAGGAACGGGGTTGGTGCCGAAGGTGGGAGTTGAACCCACACACCCTTACGGGTACACGATTTTGAGTCGTGCGCGTCTGCCAGTTCCGCCACTTCGGCGCGCGCCTATGATACGACAACCCTCCCTTGTATACTGTGGGGCGCTGCCGGAATCCGTGGTGAACCGCATCCCCATTCAATGGAGGCCCCAATGGCCGATAGAGCAGGCGCCGTGATGTTCAAGGGCAATCCGATCACGCTGGGCGGTCCTGAGATCAAGGCGGGCGGCGACGCCCCCGACTTCACCGCGGTGGACAACGGGCTGCAGCCGGTCAAGCTGAGCCAGGCCAAGGGCAAGGTGATCGTGCTCAGCGCGGTGCCCTCGCTCGACACGCCGGTCTGCGACACCGAGACGCGCCGGTTCAACGTGGAGGCAGGCAAGCTCGGCGCCAACGTGGAAGTGTGGACGGTGAGCATGGACCTGCCCTTCGCCCAGAAGCGCTGGTGTGGCGCGGCCGGGGTCACCGCGGTGAAGACCCTGTCCGACTTCCGCGAGCGGTCGTTCGCGCAGAACTACGGCGTCCTCGTGAAGGAAGGTCCGCTCGCCGGCCTCACCGCGCGGGCGGTCTTCGTGGTAGGCAAGGACGGCAAGGTCAAGCACGCGGAATACGTGAAGGAGATCACGACGGAGCCGAACTACGACGAGGCCCTGAATGCTGCACGCCAGGCCGCCGGCGGCTGAAGCAGTCGCAAGTATTCGCCAATCTTGACAAAAGAACGCTCGCTCAGTAAGCTGGTCGACGCGGTGGGGCTGTAGCTCAGTTGGGAGAGCACAAGGCTGGCAGTCTTGGGGTCAGGGGTTCGAGCCCCCTCAGCTCCACCAAAATCTCCGAGATCCACAGACACGGGGCAGTCGGTCCACCACGGGCCGCCTGCCTTGTCGTCTTTTCGCGGGGCGGCGACGAGGGATCGTCAGCGCATACATGACGCTCAGGAACGATCGCCCCCCCCGGACAGCCCCCGCGGCGCCACTCCAGCGCCTGCCGTACGGCAGCCTCGGCATGGACGCGGAATCCCTCAAGCGGGGCATCCTCACGCATCTGGAGTACACGCTCGCGGAGCTGCCGCAGCACGTGGACACCGCGTGGGAGCCGTACGTCGCGCTCGCGCTGGCCGTGCGCGATCGGATGGTCGAGCGCTGGGTCCGCACGCAGGACACCTACTATCGCCGTGACGCGAAGCGGGTGTACTACCTCTCGCTCGAGTACCTGATGGGACGCACGCTCGGGAACAGCCTCATCAACATGGGCCTCCTGGACGAGTGCGCCACCGCCCTGCACGAGCTGGGCTATCGGCTCGAGGACGTGCGCGAGGCCGAGTGGGACGCCGGCCTCGGCAACGGCGGGCTCGGCCGGCTGGCCGCGTGCTTTCTCGACTCGCTGGCCACGCTCGGCTACGCGTCTTACGGGTACGGCCTCCGCTACGACTACGGCATCTTCCATCAGCGCATCGTCAACGGGGCGCAGGTCGAGGTGCCCGATGGCTGGCTGCGCTACGGCAACCCGTGGGAGATCCCGCGTCCGAGTGACCGGTTCCGGGTCCAGTTCTTCGGCCGGGTCCGGTCCTCGGTCGACGCCCAGGGCCGTCTCGTCAAGGAGTGGGTGGACACCCGCGACGTGCTCGCGACGCCCTACGATACGCCGGTGCCCGGCTATGGCACGCAGACCGTCAATACGCTCCGGCTCTGGGCCGCGCGGGCCGTCGAGGAGTTCGATCTCCACGAGTTCAACGCGGGCGACTACATCGGGGCCATCGAGTCGCGCGCCCGCTCGGAGAACATCTGCCGGGTGCTGTACCCGAGCGACAACGTGGTCGCGGGTCAGGAGCTCCGGCTCGCCCAGGAGTACTTCTTCGTGTCGGCCACGCTCCAGGACATCCTCCGGCGCTACAAGAAGCGCGACGGCCTCCTGGCCGAGCCGGGCGGGGTCGACGGCCTCGGCCGCTTCGCGGACAAGGTCGCCATCCAGCTCAACGACACCCACCCCGCCCTCGCGGTGCCGGAGCTGATGCGGGTGCTCGTCGATCTCGAGCACCTCGGCTGGGACGAGGCGTGGGAGATCACCCGGGCAACCTTCGGCTACACGAACCACACCGTGCTCCCGGAGGCGCTCGAGCGATGGCCGGTGGTCCTGATCGGCGCCATGCTGCCCCGACATCTCGAGATCATCTACGAGATCAACCGGCGCCTGCTTGACGAGGTCGGGCGGCGCTTCGGGCGCGACGACGCCCGCGCCCGCCGCATGTCGCTCATCGACGAGGACGGCGGGCGGCGCGTGCGCATGGCCTCGCTCGCCATCGTGGGCAGCCACAGCGTGAACGGGGTGGCCGCGCTGCATACCGAGATCCTCGAGCGCGAGGTCTTTCGCGACTTCCACGAGCTGTGGCCGGAGCGCTTCAACAACAAGACCAACGGCATCACCCCGCGGCGCTGGCTCCTCAAGAGCAACCCCCCGCTGGCGGGGCTGATCGCCGAGACCATCGGGGCCGGGTGGGTGACCGACCTCGAGGAGCTCCGCGGGCTCGCGCCCCATGCGACCGACGCGGGCCTGGGCGTTGCCTGGCGGAAGGCCAAGCGCGAAAACAAGGTCCGGCTGGCCCAGACCATCGGGCAGCAGTACCAGCGGCGCGGTCAGGCGCTCACCGTCGATCCCGACTCGCTCTTCGACGTTCAGGTCAAGCGGATCCACGAGTACAAGCGCCAGCTCCTGAACGTCCTCCACGTGATCACGCTGTATAACCGCATCCGGCTCGGGCACGACGCCCCCCTCGTCCCGCGCACCGTCATCTTCGGCGGCAAGGCCGCGCCCAGCTACACGATGGCCAAGCTCGTCATCCGGCTCATCAACGCGGTGGCCGACACCGTGAACGCCGACGCGGCGGTCCGCGGCCGTCTCGCGGTGGCGTTCCTGGCCGACTACCGGGTCTCCCTGGCCGAGCAGATCGTCCCGGGCGCGGACCTGTCGGAGCAGATCTCGACGGCGGGCACCGAGGCCTCCGGGACCGGCAACATGAAGTTCGGCCTGAACGGCGCGCTGACCATCGGCACCCTGGACGGCGCCAACGTCGAGATGCGGCAGGAGGTGGGCGACGACAACATCTTCATCTTCGGCCTCACCGCGGCCGAGGTCGCGGCGCGGCGGCCGCACCACGACCCCTGGGCGATCTACCGCGGGGATCCCGAGCTCGCCATGGCGGTGGACATGATCCGCGCGGGTGCGTTCAGCCCGGGCGAGCCGGACCTCTTCCACCCGATCGTCGACTCGCTGCTGTCCGGGGGCGACCACTACCTCCTGCTGGCGGACTACGCGTCCTACGTGGCCTGCCAGGAGCGGGTCGCGCGTACCTACCGCGACGAAGCCGCCTGGACGGCGAAATCCATCCTGAACGTGGCCAACATGGCCAAGTTCTCGAGCGACCGCACGATCCGGCAGTATGCCGACGAGATCTGGCGCGTCACCCCGACGAGGGTCGAGTGAGCCCGGCCTACGACTTCGATCTGATCTGCATCGGGAGCGGCCCGGCCGGCCAGCGTGCCGCCGTGCAGGCCTCCAAGCTCGGCCGGCGCGCGGCCGTCGTCGAGAAACGACGCTGCGTCGGGGGGGCGTGCATCGACACCGGCACCATTCCGAGCAAGACCCTGCGGGAGGCGGTCGTGACGTTCTCCGGCCTCGCCGGAAAGGGTGACCGCCTGCCGTGGGCCCGGCTCGAGAGCCGCCCGACCTGCACGCAGCTCTTCGCGGGGGTGGACAGCGTGATCGCGCGCGAGGTCGAGGTCATCGAGAGCCAGCTCCGGCGGAACGACGTGACCGTCCTGTCCGGGGTGGCCTCGTTCGTGGATCCGCACACCCTCGCCATCGAGACCGACAGCAGCCGGCGACAGGTCACCGCCGAGCACATCCTGATCGCGGTGGGCACGGAGCCGGCTCCGTCGCCGGGAGTCAAGAACGACGGAGAGGTGATCCTCAACACCGACGACATGGTCCGCCTGAAGCAGCTCCCGCGCACGATGTGTGTGGTCGGCGCCGGGGTCATCGGGATCGAGTACACCTCCATTCTCGCGGCCCTCGGGGTGGCGGTCACGCTGGTGGAGCGGCGCGACCGGCCGCTCGAGTTCCTCGACCGCGAGATCGTGGACGAGCTGCTCCACCAGATGCGCAGCCGGAACGTCACGCTCCGGCTCGGCGAGGCGGTGGACTCGATCGACCTCGCCGCGGGCCCGCCGAGGAAGGCGGTGCTCACGCTGGAATCCGGCAAGCGGATCGTCACCGACTCGGTGCTCTTCTCGGCCGGCCGCGTCGCGGGCACCGAAGCCCTCAACCTGGCCGCGGCGGGCCTGGACGCCGACGACCGCGGGCGGGTCCGGGTGGACGCGAGCTTCCGCACCGCGGTGCCCCACATCTTCGCGGCGGGGGACGTCATCGGCTACCCCAGCCTGGCCGCGACCTCGTCCGAGCAGGGGCGCCTGGCCGCGTGCGCCGCGTTCGGCGTCGACGCGGGCCCGATGGGCGCGCACTTCCCGATCGGCATCTACTCGATCCCCGAGATCTCCATGGTCGGCGTCCCGGAGCACGAGCTCACCCGGCAGAAGATCCCCTACGAGGTGGGCGTGGCCCGCTACCGTGAGATCGCGCGCGGCCAGATCCTCGGGGACCACTCCGGCATGTTCAAGATGCTGTTCCACCGCGAGGACCACCGGCTCCTCGGGGTGCACTGCATCGGGACCGGCGCCACCGAGCTGGTGCACATCGGGCAGGCCGTGCTCGGCCTGGGCGGCGGCCTGGACTACTTCCTGAGCACGGTGTTCAACTATCCGACGCTGGCCGAGTGCTACAAGGTGGCGGCGCTCGACGCCTCGAACCGGCTCCGCTCCTGAGGTCGCGCCCCGCCCTTCAGCCCTCCATGAAACCGGCGAGCTCCGCCGACGAGACGCCGCGGTCCACGTAGCCGAAGGTGCCGCCCGCCTGCACCTCGCGGGCCGCGTCGATCAGGCCGCTCATCGCGGAGCGGTAGAGCGACGTCGCGAGGCTGATCCGCTTCACGCCCGCCGCGGTCAGCTCGGCCGCGGTGAACGACTTGCCCTTGATGCCCACCATGAAGTTGACCGGCTTCTTCACCGCCGCGCACACCGCGCGCACCGCGGCCAGGTCGGGCAGGCCCGGGGCCATGAGCACGTCCGCGCCCGCCGTCTCGAACGCCTGGAGGCGCCGGATGACGTCCTCCAGGTTGGGATTGCCCCGCAGGAAGCTCTCGGTGCGCGCGGTGAGCGTGAACGGGAACCCCACCGCGCGCGCGGCCGCCACCGCCGCGGCCACCCGCTCGGTGGCGACGCCGATGTCGAAGAGCGGCTTGTCCTTGTTGCCGGTGGCGTCCTCGATGGAGCCGCCCACCAGGCCGACCGAGGCGCCGAGCCGGATGGTCTCGGCCGCCGCGGCCGGCGCGTCCGCGAAGCACTTCTCGAGGTCCGCGCTCACCGGCAGATCGGTCGCCTCCGCGATCGCGCGGCAATGCGCGAGCGCCTCCTCGCGCGTCACCTTCCCGTCACGGCGGCCGAGCGTGCCGGCCTCGGCGCCACTCGAGGTGGCGAGCGCCTGGAAGCCGAGCGCGGCGAGGATGCGCGCCGAGCCGGCGTCCCACGGGTTCGGAATCACGAATGCCCCCGGCGCCTCGTGGAGGGCACGGAAGCGGGCGGCCTTCTCGCTCTGGCTGACGGTCATGATGGGCCTCCTTGGACCGCCGATATTCTAGTGCACCCGTGTCCGACATTCTGGACATTGTGCCGGCCGCGCGCCGCGCCCTAGGATCCGCCCATGATCAAGACCGGGCGCGTCGAGTTCTACGATCGGCCCACCGCGTGGGGCCTGATCGTCGGGGACGATCAGGACCTCTACGTGATCCGGGGACGGGACGGGCGCGGGCTGACACCCCGGGTCGGCGAGCGGGTCTCGTTCGAGCCGCAACCGGGCACCGACGGCAAGCGCGCGACCGAAGTGCGGCTGGTGAGCCGGGGCCTCTCGTCGTTCGGGCGGGAGGCGGCCGCGAGCGGGGTCAGGCCCCTCCGATGATCTCGGGGACGACCGCGAAGCCGCGCGTGCGGATGGACTCGTCCACGCGGAGCTGGCGCCGCCGGTCGGCCGCGCGCCGCTCGCTCGCGGCGGCCTCGGCGCGCTCGCGCCGCTCGCCATGACGCCGGTCGAGGATCACGGTGACCGGCTCCCCCGCGTACTCGCGCTTGAGGTAGTCGTACAGCTGGATATTGTGGCGCGCCACCACGAACAGGTGCCCGAGATGGAGGAGCTCCTCGGCGGCCCGCGAGAGCCAGAAGCGCATGTCCATCTCGCGCAGGAGGCCGAGCGCGGTGGCCAGGTGATCCTCCGCGCGCTCGCGGTCGCCCGAGAGGCGCAGGAGCCGGCCCAGTCCCAGGTGGGTGCGCGCCTGCAGCGGGCGCATCTCGAGCTCCTGGGCCAGGGTCAGCGCCTGGCCGTAGTACCCTTCCGCTTCCCCCACCCGGGGCGGCTCGCTCAGCGAGGCCAGCTCGCCCATCAGGCGCAGCGCGCCGGCCTGGTGGCCGCGCTCCTTGTGCCGCAGCGCCAGGTCGAGCGCGCGCTGGGCCACGCTCTGGGCGCGCTCGAGCTGGCCGGCCGCGGCCAGGCCCTCGCCCAGGTTCGTGGTCCAGAGCGCGAGGTAGGCGCGCACCCCCAGCTCTTCGGTCAGCGACACCCCGTCCTCGAGCAGCCGCATCCCTTCCTCGCGCCGGCCGAGCAGCACCAAGGTGAGGCCCAGCAGCGACGAGGGAATCGGCCGCCACACGTCGAGGCTCTTCTCGCGGCACGCGTCGAGGCTCCGCTGCAGCGCGGGCAGCGCGCGCTCGAGCTGGCCGCGGCGGAGCCAGGCCAGCCCGGCCATGGTGCGCGCGATGGTCTGGGTATACGCGTGGCCGCTCGCCTCCCCCGCGCGCTGCGCCTTGTCGAGCGAGAGCGCGGCCGCGTCGAACTCGCCGATCTCCGCGAGGGTGAACGCGAGCCAGCCGCTCGAGGTGACGTAGGAGACGCCGGCCTGCCCGCCCGGGGTCTCACCCTGCACCAGCTCGAGGGCCTCCACGTTCTCGCGCAGGGTCGAGTGCGCGCGCCGGTAGAGACCCTGCGCGTGACAGCTATAGCCCAGGTAGCTGCGGGCCAGCGCCTGCAGCCCCGGGTCGCCGGCCGCGTCGCCGATGCGCAGGCAACGCTCGCCGTACTCGATGGCCAGGTCCGGCTCACCCTTCAGGTAGTGATAGTTGATCAGGTAGGTGTACACGCGCGCCAGCCGCTGCTCGTCGCCGAGCTTCTCGGCCATCGCCTCCGCTTCCTGCGACAGCGTCAGCACTCGCTCGAGCTGGCCGAGCTGGAGCAGCGGCGAGCGCAGGTCGAGGCGCAGGTCGATCGCCTGCTCGGTGGCGGGCCGGCCCTCGGGCAGCCGCCCGAGCGCGGCCAGCGCCTGCTCGAAGAAGATGACCGCCTCGCGATTGGCGGAGCGCGCCGCCGCCTTGGTCCCGGCCTGGCGGAGATAGGCGACCGCCTTGGTCCACACCTCGCCGCGCACCGCGTGGTGGGCGAGCCGCTCGAAGTGCTCGGGCAGCCGGTCCGCGTAGAGCTGCTCGATCGCCTGCACCACCCGGCCGTGCAGGGTGCGCCGGCGATCCTGCAGCAGGCTCGAGTAGGCCACCTCGTGGGTCAGCGCGTGGCGGAAGGTGTACTCCACGCTCGGGAACAGGCTGATCTCGTACAGGAACTCCCCGGACTGGAGCAGGGTCAGGTTGCGGCGCACCGTCTCCTCGGAGAGATCGGCGATCTCCTGCAGCAGGGCCATCGACACGTCTTTGCCGATGACCGCGGCGGCCTGCAGCAGGCGCTTGCCCTCGATGGGCAGGCGGTCGATGCGCGCGGCGAGCACCGCCTGCACGGTGGCCGGCATCTGGACCTTCTGCACCTCGCGGGTCACGCGGTAGTGCCCCGGCGTCCCCGCGAGCACCTTGGTCTCGGCCAGCGTGCGGACGCTCTCCTCGATGAAGAACGGGTTGCCCTCGGTCCGCTCGATCAGGAGCGCCTTGAGCGGACCGAGCCCGGGGTCGTCGCCCATGAGCGCGCGCAGCAGCTCCTCCGAGCTCTGGGGCGGGAGCGGATCGATCCGGAACTGGGTGTAGTAGCTCTTGCGCGCCCACCCGTGCTGGTACTCGGGCCGGTAGCTCACGAGCACGAGCGCGCGGGCCAGGGGCAGGCTGTCCACGAGGCTGTCGAGAAAGGCCTGGCTCTCCGAGTCCAGCCAGTGCAGGTTCTCGAACACCAGGAGCACCGGCTGCACCTGACCTTCACGCAGGATGAGCCGCTTGACCGCGTCGAGCATGCGCTGGCGGCGCTGCGGCAGGTCCGGCGTCTGCCACTCCGCGTCGTCCACCGGGACGTCGAGGAGCTGGAGGAACGCGGGCAGGGTGGGCCGCAGGGTCTCGTCGAGCGTCAGGAGCTTGCCGGTGACTTTCTCGCGGACGCGGCGGACGTCATCGCGCTCCTCCAGGTGGAAGTAGTTCTGGAGCAGCTCCTTGACCGTGAGGTACGAGGTGTTCTTGCCGTACGAGGTGGCCTGCGCCTCCATCATGAGCCAGCCGTGCGCGCGGTGGGAGTGGGTGAACTCCCAGAACAGGCGCGACTTGCCCACCCCCGGCTCGCCCGACACCGCCACCACCTGGCCGTGGCCCGCCGCGGCCCGCGCCATCGCCTGGTGGAGCGCGTCCACCTCGGCCTCGCGGCCCACGAACGGGGTGAGGCCGCGCGCGGCGCTGGCCTCGAGACGGGAGTGCACCTGCTCGGAGCGGACCAGCTCGAAGATCTCGACGGGCTCCGGCATGCCCTTCACCGGCACCGGCCCGAGCGCCTTGATCTCCACGTAGCCCTCGGCCAGCCGGAGCGTCTCCCGTGAGATGAGGATCGAGCCCGGGCGGGCGAGCTGCTCCATGCGGGCGGCGAGATGCGTGGTCTGGCCGATGGCCGAGTAGTCCATGTGCAGGTCGCTGTCGATGGCGCGCACCACCACCTCGCCCGAGTTGAGCCCGACGCGGATCTGCACGTCCACGCCGCGGCCGCGGCGCAGCTCGTCCGCGTACCAGCCGACGGTCTGCTGCATGCGGAGCGCGGCGTGACAGGCGCGCACCGCGTGGTCCTCGTGGGCGAGCGGCGCGCCGAAGAGCGCCATGATCCCGTCGCCCATCACCTGGTTCACGGTGCCCTCGTAGCGGTGCACCGCTTCCATCATCCGCTCGAGCACCGGATCCAGCAGGCGCCGGGCCTCCTCCGGATCCTGGTCGGCCAGCAGCTCCATCGAGCCCTTGAGGTCGGCGAAGAGCACGGTGACCTGCTTGCGCTCGCCTTCGAGCGCGTGCCGCGAGGTCAGGATCTTCTCGGCGAGGTGCTTCGGGGTGTAGCCCTGGGGGGACGGCTGACGCTCGACCGGCTCCGGGGTCGTCGGGGAGCCGCAGGAGCCGCAGAACCGCTTGTCCGGCAGCAGCTCCGCGCCGCAGCTCGGACAACTCGTCACCAGCCGCGCGCCACACTCCTCACAGAACCGCACGCCCTCGCGATTCTGGGACTGGCAGCGGGGACACTTCACCTAGCCCTCCTCGGGCGGCGACGCCGGGACGATGATCCCGCAAGATTAGCCCGTCCCCCCGTGGGGGTCAAGGGCCCGCCCCCCCGGCGCACGGGGCCGGCCGGGCCGGCCTGTTCCCGGTCAGCGGGGCTCCTCGGGCCCGAGGCGATAGCGCCGGATGTCGGCGCGCACGTCGCGCACCGTGTCACCCTCGATCTCGATCCGCACCTCGTGCCGCTCCACGTCCCAGTGCCGGACGGTGGAGAGCCAGCCGAAAATACGGCGCGACTCCGGCAGGAGCCGGCGGCCCCGGTAGATCAGGGTCGTGTGCCCGGAGGCGGGAAACTGCTCCTGGCGCTCCACCGGGGGGCCGCAGAGCCCGATGACCTCGTCGAGGGTGGTCTTGCCCGGCACGATGCGCTCGAGCACCTCGCGGGCCAGGATCACCCCGGCTCGAGGATCGCGCCCGTCGCGCCACGCGCCGAGCTGCACGCGCGCGGCCACCACGTCGATCAGGCGCACGAGGCCACGCCCCAGCAGCGGGCCCATCGCCTGGCCGAGGGCAAAGATGAGGAGCGGGGCGGCCACCAGCAGCACGGTCTGGGTGCGCGAGAAGTAGCCGAACTGCACCGCGAGCTGCTGGGGGATGATGCCGTCGCCGCGATCGAGAAAGAGCGAGACGACCTGGGTGCTGTCGAGCGTCTCGCTAAGGCGCCGGATGGACGTGGGCGGATACACCTCGTCGATCTTGAGCCGGTCGGACTGGGGGAACTGCACCACCAGCTCGGCCGGGGCGTCGGCCAGGTGCACCACGCGATCGCGATGGGCGAGGTACATCGGAAACAGCGGGCGGTCGCGCACCTCGTTGAAGCCGATGGCCACCCGCGACGGGCCGCCGCGGATGATCGTCTCCACCCAGCCGAGCTTCTGCGGCTTCACCAGCCCGGCCACGTTGAGGGTGAGCTCCATGAGCCAGTGCCGGTCGGCGAGCCGCGGCGTCCACGGGATGCGGATGAAGGTCGCGGGCGGGCTCAGCCCCAGCACGCCGGTCTGCACGAAGGTCACGAACGGCGCGCCGGCGGCCTGGACCTCGGTGGCGCCGTCGGCCAGCCCGCGCGCGAGCAGGCCCACGCGGCCTTCGCCGATCACGTCGAAGCCGCGGTCCGTGACGTAGCGGGCCAGCGCCGCGTCGGGCTTCTCGGTGGGCGCGTCGTTCCGGATCTCGCCGGGCCAGAGGAGATAGATGTCCTGCGCCACGTCGGCGGCCTGCCGATCGGGCGGGAGCAGGAGGCTCCACGTCACCACCACCGGCACCGGCCCCGTCTCCTCGCGCACGGTGGCGCTGACCATCAGCGGCCCCACCGTGAACGGCGGCTCCGGGCGGGACGCGAGGAAAAGCTGGGAGCGCGACCGCGAGAGACCAGGCAAGCCGGCGCATCGTCGAGGCTCGATCATACGCGTCCGGCCCCGGCCATGCCAGGCAGGCGAGCTGTGATGCACCCAGAAGGCTGTGGTAGGCTCCCGCCCATGAACGCCACCGCGCTGCTCGCCGAGTTCGTCACCAAGAGCCGGTACGAGGACTGCCCCGAGGCCGCCGTCGACGCCGCCCGTCGCGCCATCCTCGACTGCCTGGGCGTGATGCTGGCCGGCTCGGTCGAGCCGGCCGCCCGGATCCTGCAGCAGGTGGCGCGGGCCGAGGGCGGTGCCCCGCTGGCCACGGTGGTGGGCACGGGCCGCCGCACCGGCGCGGTGTGGGCCGCGCTCTGCAACGGCACCGCGGCCCACGCGCTCGACTTCGACGACACCAACTTCGCCCTGATGGGCCATCCCTCGGCGCCGGTGCTGGCGGCGGCGCTGGCCGCGGGCGAGCTGGCGCTGGCCGACGGCCGCGCGGTGCTGCACGCCTTCCTGGTGGGCTTCGAGGTCGAGACCACGCTGGCCGAGGTGATCAACCCCGCGCACTACGCGCACGGCTGGCACGCCACCTGTACGCTCGGGACGCTGGGCGCCGCGGCCGCGGCGGCGCGGCTGCTCGGCCTCGACGGCGCGCAGACGCGTCACGCCCTCGCGGTGGCCGCCTCGCAGTCCTCGGGGCTGAAGGAGAACTTCGGCACGATGACCAAGCCGTTCCACGCCGGCCACGCCGCGCGGAGCGGTGTGCTGTCGGCGCTGATGGCGCGCGAGGGCTGGACCGCCTCCGAGCACGCGCTCGAAGGTCCCCAGGGATTCTTCAGCGTGCTCGGCGCGGGCAAACGGGATCTCGAGCCCCTCGGGACCCTCGCCGCGCCGTGGAAGATCCTCACCACCGGGGTCGCGGTGAAGCCCTACCCGTCCTGCGCGTGCACGCACTCGATCATCGACAGCGCGCTCGAGCTGAGGCGCGTCGAGGGCATCCGGCCCGAGGACGTCGAGGAGGTGACGGTCGGCGTCGCCGCGGGGGTGCCGCGCATCCTGATCCACTCGCGCCCGCGCACCGGGCTCGAGGCGAAGTTCTCCGCCGAGTTCTCCGCGGCGGCCGCGCTCGTCGACGGGCGCGTCGGCATGGCCACCTTCCAGGACGACCGCGCGCAGGATCCGAGCCTGCGGCGCCTGATGGAGCGGATCCGGGTGGTGGTGGATCCCGAGATCCCCACCGATCTCGAGCGCCACATGTGGACACGCATGACCGTGCGATTGAAGGACGGCCGCTCGGTCAGCATCGGCCCGCGGCCGGTGCCGGGCCATCCCGCCAACCCGCTGACGATGGACGCGCTCCGTGAGAAGTTCACGGAGTGCGCCGCGGTGGTGCTCCCCGCCGACCGCGTGGACACGGTGGCCGAGATCGTCCTGTCGCTCGACGCCTGCCCCGATCTCCGGAGCCTGACCGCGATCCTCGACCCCGGCCGCTGAGCGCGGCCGCACTCCTCAGCGCGCGTCCGCGGAAACCCGCGGCGGGAGCCGGAAGAGCGACGCGGCGAAGAGCGACGCGGTCAGCACGAACAGCACCGCGTTCAGGCCGCGCCCCTGCGCCGGGCCGATCGCGGCCGAGAGCAGCACCGAGGCCGTGTTGTTGGCCACGTGGCAGATCACCGCGGGCACGACGCTGCCGGACCGCTCGGTGACCAGCCCGAGATAGATCCCGATGCCGGTGGCCAGCACGCCGTGCACCCACTCGCCGTGAATCACCCCGAAGGCGATCGCGGTCAACAGGATGGCCGGCCCCGCGCTCCACACCCGGCGCAGCCGCGTCAGCATGAAACCGCGGAAGAACAGCTCCTCCCCGACCGGCGCGAGACCGCCGATCACGATGACGGCCAGGAGAAGGGCTCCGGGGGTGGCGCCGGCGAGGGCCCCCGCGATCCAGTCGAGGTTGGCGCCGGGCCCCACGCCGAGCAGGATCGCGAGCGACTCGAGCGCCTGGCTCAGCGCGAGGATGCCCACGATCATCGCCACGATGACCCGGGCGGACGCCCGGCCCGGGAGCAGACGCAGCCGCTCGCGGCGGGACCGACCCGCCGCGAGCCACGCGATGGCGATGAGGGCCAGCGACGAGG
>WNFL01271366.1_pt1 | contig 33053 bp, 29 predicted proteins | sample 5400361 | NCBI WGS metagenome assembly WNFL01 (sample SAMN13153351, study PRJNA577476) | soil metagenome | isolation source: 40 cm soil on Douglas fir-dominated hillslope | place: USA:California | collected 2013-09-17
CGAAACCACCTACTATCGGTCGGTCGCCGATCTTCCGGGCGTTCCCGACGCCGCATTCCTCGCGGTGCCGAATCACGAAGCGCCGAGCGTCGCCGGCGCGCTGGCGTCGCTCGGTGCCGGAGGATTCGTGTGCTTCACCGCGGGTTTCTCGGAGACCGGCACCGAATCCGGCAATCTGCTCACACGCGAGCTGGCCGGCAATGCCGGGGTTCTCCCCTTCTTCGGGCCGAACTGCTACGGCTTCGTCAACTTCTTCGACAGAGTGGCGATGATGCCGGATCAAATCGTGGGGCCGCCCGTCGAACGCGGTGTGGCGCTCATTTGCCAGAGCGGCACCATTGCCCTCACCCTCATGTTCAATCATCGCTCCTTGCCCATCGGATGCCTATTGACGGTGGGCAATCAGACGCGCTTGGCGGTGGAAGACCTGATCGAGATGCTTTGCGAGGATTCGCGGGTAACGGCTTTCGGCCTGTATCTCGAGGGGATCAAGGATCCCGAGCGATTTGCGCGCGCCGCCGCTCTGGCGCGAGCGGCGGGCAAGCCCATCGCCGTCATCAAATCCGGACGAACCGCGGCGGCCGCGCGCACCGCACACAGTCACACGGGGGCGCTGGCCGGCGCCGACGAGGTGTTCGAGGCGTTCTGCCGCCAGGCGGGAATTGCCCGGTGCGACACCTTGAGCACGCTTTGCGAAACGCTCAAGCTGTTTCACACGGGGGGACCGCTCGCCGGCCGCAAAATACTGGTCATGGGAGCGTCGGGCGGCGACATGGCGATGACAGCCGACGTATCGCGCGCCATGGATTTGGACTTCGCGCCCGTACCGGAGCAACGCGCCGCCGCGTTGCGCGAAGTGATGACCGACCGCGTCACCATCGCCAATCCCTTCGATATACACACTTACCTATGGTTCGATCCGCCGGCATTGAAGCGGGTTTTCGCCGAGGTTCTGCACTCCGGGTACGATGCGGCGGGCTTCATGCTCGACAGTCCGCCGGAGGGTAAGGCGGACTCCGCGGCCTATGACGCCGTCATTGATGTATTCATCGAGGCCGCTCGCGGTGCGCCGACCCGCGCGGCCCTGATCGCGTCATTGCCTGAGACCATGAGTACGAGAATACGGGAGCGTTGCCTCGGCGGCGGCGTGATCCCATTGCAAGGCCAGCGCGAGGCGCTGGAAGCCATTTCGCTCGCCGGCGCCGTCGGCGCCGCGTGGATGAACGACCCAAGGGTACAATTGCATCTGCCGCCGCCGCATGCCCCCGCCTCCTCGGACATTCACGCGCTTGCCGAGCACGAGGGTAAGGCGGCATTGGCTGAATTCGGCGTGAGCGTTCCCCGCGGAAAGCTCGTGCCGGCGCACGCCGCCGTCGAGGCGGCTCTCGCTTTGGGATTTCCGTTGGTCATCAAAGCATCGGGCGCCCACTTGGAGCACAAGACCGAAGTGGGCGGTGTGATACTCAACGTCCGCACCGAAGCCGAAGTGATAAGAGCGACAGAGCGGCTGTCGAAGCTCTCGGACACTCTGTTGGTGGAAGAAATGTTCACTGACGGCGTCGCCGAAATCCTGATCGGTGTCATCGTCGATCCGCAGTTCGGCCAGGTGCTGGTTCTCGGAGCGGGCGGCGTGTTCACGGAAATTCTGTCGGACAGCGTCAGCCTGCTGCCTCCCTGGACACGCGCGTCCATAGAATCCGCGCTCCGCGGCCTGACCGTCGGCAAATTGCTCGGTGGTTATCGCGGCAAGCCGGCGGCCGATGTGGACGCGCTGACCGGCGCCATTCTCGGCGTGGCGCGCTATGCATCCGAGAATGTGGCTGCACTGGTTGAATTGGACGTGAACCCCGTGATCGTCCGGCCCGCCGGTTTGGGCGCGGTCGCGGTGGACGCGATGATTCGCTTGAAGAGATTCCCCTGAAGGAGTTTTGATATGACAGATGGCGTTCGTACCGTCAAAGACGGCCCGGTTCTCGAGGTGACCATCGATCGGCCGAAAGCGAACGCCATCGATCTCAAGGCGAGCCGCCGCTTGAATGAAATCGTGACTTCGTTCCGCGACGACCCTGACCTCCGGATTGCCATCATTACCGGCGCCGGCGACCGATTCTTCTCGCCCGGTTGGGATCTCAAGGGGGCGGCGGCCGGCGAGGCATCCGACGCTGACTGGGGAGTGGGGGGCTTTGCCGGCCTGAATTACCCCAGAAACCTCAACAAGCCCATCATCGCGGCGGTGAACGGCATCGCGTGCGGCGGTGGTTTTGAGCTCGTACTCGGCACCGACATCATCGTCATGGAGGAACACGCGAAGTTCGCCCTGCCCGAGATCAATGTCGGCGTGCTGGCCGATGCCGGCACCATCAAGCTGCGCCGCCGAATCCCCTATCACGTCGCGGTGGAATTCCTGCTGACGGGCCGCTGGATGGACGCCGCCGAGGCCAAACATTGGGGTCTCGCCAATCATGTCGTGCCCAAGGGCGAGGGAATGAGCAAGGCGCGGGAAATCGCCCGCCAACTCATGGACGGACCGCCCCTGCTGTTTCCCGCGATCAAGCAGTTGCTGCGCCATACTGAAATGCTGCCCGAGCACGAAGCTTTCGAACTGCACGACTCGTTGGACGCAGTGCAGCGAGTAGTCCGCTCGGACGATCTCTTGGAAGGCGCCCGGGCGTTCAGCGAAAAGCGCAAGCCCCGGTGGACCGGCCGCTAACGCCCGGCCCCGATCGTCCTTCAGTTTCCGTGGCGGCCGGAAACGAAGGATGTCGACGCGGCTGTCCCGTCCGCCGATGCGCCCTGTTGTGGATTGCGCGGGCCCATGTTCCCGCGTACTCCATCCCACCACCCGTGCATGACGGCGGCAATTTTGCGGGTCTTCGTTCGTTCGTACAGGGCAATGCGCTTGCAAAGCCGCAGGCTTCTGCCGAAGCTCTTCAATATCCACATGCCGGCGCGGCTGTTCCCGTACTCATGGAGCAGTACCGTGTTATTCCTCGCGATGTAGTAGCGCCGGTCCGGTGTGTGGTTGCTGGTCCATTTTCTGATCCACAGCGTCTTGTGCTGCGTCGGCGCGCCGATGGTGTGCAGCATGATTTGCTTTCGGGACCTGATCACCCGGTAGCCCTTTGCCTTGGCCCGGAGGCAGTATTCTTCATCGACGTAATCGATGAAGAACTCTTCCCTGAAGGGTCCGATGGCGAAGTGGGCCGCGAGAGGCAGCAAGGAACCGGAGGTGATGACGCAATCGACATCGTCCCAGCGATCGTCCGAAGTCTCGTCGGGCGGTTGCCGATCGGCCGCTCCGGGCGCTGGCTCGTTGGAGTCGCGGAAGTTGGAACCGACCACGGCCAACCGCTCGCGATCCGGAAACGACGCCACGATCGCCGACAACGTGTGCACCATGTGGGGGTCGGCGAGACTGTCCTGATCGAGCAGCAACACCCAAGAATATCCGAGCGCGGCTGCGCGTTGAATGCCGATGTTGATCGCGCGTGCCAGGCCGAGATTCTCGGGATTGAGCAGCAGGTCGATCTTTGGATCTGATGCCGCTTCACGCAGCATGCTTCGTTCGGCATCGGCCGAACCATTGTCCACTACCACCACCGCCCCTGTTTGCGCAGAGACGCTGCTCAGTCGGTTCGGAAGTCCGGCATCGGGATGATAGGTAACCACGATGGCGCACACATCGGCGCCCCGTATCGGCAGATCGGACGCTCCTTCGTTCATGCAGCTCGTCATGGGTCAGTCGATCAACCCTACACGCAGGAGCCGATTGAACGCAAGCTCGCCCTCTGGAGCCTGCGGCGGGTCAGACCCCGGCTGGGGCCGATTCGCTCGTTGCCTCGGTCACCGGATAGCGTTGCGCTGCGCAGTCGGGGCAGGAGGCCGGCGCCGCGCTGATGGTATGACTCAAGAGGTCCGTCAATTCATGCGCGCTGTGGTGAAATTCCTCCGCATAGGGCCGATGCTGGCGGACCAGTTCGACCGCGACGGCGAATGCGCGCGCCATATTTTCATCGTCGGCGGACTCATCGTCGTCGCAATACAGTTGGTTGTGGAGGGGACAGGTCTTGAGCACCCGTGTTTGCAGGGCGATGCCGATGGCAATCTCCTGCTTCCGACCCATGTTCGCTAACCCCATTTGACCCTGCGCACAGTGGTTTTGGCGATGCGGCTGTGCCGAATCGGCGGCGCGCATCCGACCACTTTGAGTGCTCTGCGCCATGCGGCCGCCTGCGGGGCCGGCTCGGGCGGATCGTAGGGCGAAAGCGGTGGTCTCTCGGGGTTCGAGGGTGGAGGTACGTTCTCGCTGCGCATCACTGACTTTCTCCTTGCATGAATCGCCGCGAAACAGTATCCCGCCGCGGCGTGGAAGCCGCGGTCGGTGCAATGCGCCGACTCGTGTAGGAATAGTCAGTCCAAGCTGTAGGACTTGCCGCAGCGCGATAGCCGCCGGATCAAATGGCCAGGTAAGGCGAATTCGCGGCGACTTCGCCTGCCTGACTGCGGTCAGCGCCGGTTCGGATGTCGAGCCGCGCAGCAGGCCGCGATCCGCCTTCGTCGCGTAAGCCGCCCTCGTTGCGGGCGCCCTCATCCACTTCCATCATGAGCCGGCGCATCTGCGTCTGCGATCGACCGAGGGAATCGCTCAAATCCGGTGACCAGGTCAATGCCCGGGCGTCGTCCAATTCTCGAGCGACCCGCCGCAATTCCTGCGAGAAGGCCTGGTGGGTCCGGCCTCGATATCGAGCGATGGCGCCCAACAGGCCCGCGCTGACGCGGTCGTAGAGGCGACGCAGCTCGCTGGGCTCCCGCCGGTAGCTCAAATACGGATGCGCGCGGAGCCGGCCGGTGATTACGCGGGCGATCCTCCAGCAGGTCGCGGCGCTTCGGGAGAACGCCGAGTCGCGTGCCGAGTCCCCTGCCGCGTCAGAACTGAGCGCCGCCGCAACTGCCCGCGCTCTGAGCGCCGTATTGCGCAACCGTCGTAGCCGTGCCACTTCAGCGTCGATCATGTGTCAGCCCTATGTCTTGCGCCCCTGGATCCCCAGTGCCTTCCTTCAACGATTCATACGTCGGGGCGGTGCGGCTATTCTCAAGTGCGGAGCACGGCGCGTCTGTAGGACGCAGACGCATCACATTGCGGGCATATGCCCGCATATAAATGCATCATGTTAAATCGTAAACCCATGATGTTAAATCGGCGCGCCCCAACCCGGTGCACGCGGCCCGGATCACCCTCCCAAGGGCCTCAGCAGACCGCGGGAGATGATGTGGCGCTGAACTTCGCTGGTGCCGTCCCAAATACGCTCGATGCGCGCGTCGCGCCAGATGCGCTCCAGCGGCAAGTCGCTCATGAGACCCATGCCGCCGTGTATCTGCAGTGCCTCGTCGGCCACCATCGCCAGCATTTCGGTGGCTTTCACCTTGGCGATGGCCATGTCCATGTCCGTGTCGATCTTGCGATCGCGCTTCCACGCAGCATCCAGAGTCAGGAGTTCGGCGGCGCGCAGTTCCACGGCCATGTCCGCCAGCTTGAAGCTCACGCCTTGAAATTTGCCGATTTGCTGGCCGAATTGCACTCGGTCGACCGCCCACTGCGTGGATAATTCCAAAGCGCGTTCGGCGCGGCCCAGGCAGGTGGCGGCGACCTGCAGACGAGTGGCTCCCAACCAAGTATTCGCCACGTCGAAACCGCGGTGCAGATCTCCCAAGATCGCCGTCTTCGGCACTCGGCAATTGCTGAACTCGAGAATGCTGTTGGTATATCCGCGGTGCGACACATTCTTGTAGCCGGGCCGCACCTCGAAGCCCGGATGCCCCATGTCGATCAGAAACGCAGTCATTTTCTTGCGCACGCCGTGAGCGGTCGTCTCTTCACCGGTGGCCGCGAACAGGATGACGTAATCGGAATGATCGGCGTGACTGATGAAATGCTTCGTACCGTTGATGACGAAATCGCCGCCCGCCTCGACCGCCGTCGTTTTCATGCCGCGCAGATCCGAGCCCGCGCCCGGTTCCGTCATGGCGAGACATTCGACCCGCTCGCCGCGTACCGTCGGCAGCAAGTATCGTTCTCTTTGTTCGCCCACGCAGGCAAGCAGGATGTTCGACGGCCGGCCGACGCAGGAGTAATGCAGGGCATAGCTGGTGCGGCCCAGCTCTTTTTCGTAGAGCACCCAGGTGACGGTATCCAAACCCGCCCCGCCCACGTCCACCGGCATGTTGGCGGCGTACAGGCCGGCCTCGATGGCCTTCGCCTTCAGCTCGCGGTGCAGATCCTCGCGCAGCGCCCCGGTCTCTTCCACCTCCTTCTCGTGCGGGTAGAGCTCGTTGACCACGAATTGCCGGGTGGTCTTGACGATCATCTGCTGCTCGTCGCTCAGCGAAAAATCCATAGGTATCCCCTCATTTCAGCCGGGAGCCGTTGCGCGCGTCCCGTCGTCCCCATTGACGAAGTAGGTCCAACTGCAGCCGCAATTGCTCGATCTGCATTGCGGCCGGCCAATCGCTCGGGCTGGTGACCGCGCTTGCGGTGAGTCCGTTGATGAAGGTCACCACGGAGCGCAGCACTTGATCGCGCACCGGCCGCGGCCATGCCGACCATTCCTGCCAATGCTCGGTGAAGCAGCGGGCGAACAAACGCATGTACTCGCGGTGCACCCAGACATTGAGCCGCTTGAGCGCTTGAGTTTCTTGTCCGCGGACACTTGGCCCCAAAAGGCCATCCAGAAGGCGCACTCAGTGAATCGCTGCGCATCGACGGCCAGCGCCTCCGACAAGACTTCCAAGAGATTTGCTTCGCCGGCTTCGCGCTCACGCATGAGTCTCGCCTCGATCCGCAACAATATCAGGCGCAGGGCGGCCAGAATGATGTCTTGCTTGGACTCGTAGTAGTGAGCCACCATGCCCGTCGTGTAGCCGGCCCCGCGGGCGATGCGCGCCACCGTGGCCCGCTCGAATCCGTAATGTGCGACCACTTGGCAGGCGACGTGGGCGATCTCGTCGCGTCGCCGGGCGTGATCGACGATTTTCGGCATGGCGCGGCCTAGCGCTGCGCGTGTCCGACCGCGCGCCCCGCCTCGGGCGGCGCCGGCAATCCGGAGTGTCCGCCGCGAATCGACTCGAGCTTGGCGCGGACCGCCGCATCGGCGGGCGCCGCCTTGGCGGCAGTCGTGTCGACGTGCAGATACATCTGCTCTGCCGTGGCGATTTGCCGGTCGTCGCGGCCGCGATGCATCCGATGAAAAACGTGCAAGCGCTTGTCATCGACGCCCAGCAGCTGCGTCGTGACATACAGCGGTTCGCCCGACTTGGCCTCTCCGAGATGCGTGACGTGATTCTCGACGGAGTAATACATGCGGCCGGTATTTCGGAAGGCCTCGTCGACGCCCACCCGGCGGAAAAGTGCATCCATTGCCTCCCCGAATACTCCGGTCTCACGACGGTATCCAGCAGCCGCAGCGGCCTCCCGGGCTCGCTCGGCTGCGCCGAGTGGGCCGTTGCGGCATCCTGGTACAGCCGCTCTTCCAGCGAGCGCAAGGTGGCGCCGGCGCCGATATTGTATTGGCGGAGGACTTGCTGAATCGCGACGAGATAGTCGTCGCGCAGGCGTTCCAGCTCCCGAATCGAACGGCCCGCGGCTTGCGCCTGGGTGCCCTCGACCATCCTATCGATCAAGGCTTCCGTGAGCTCGGGTGCTTCGAGTTTGGTCCACGGCCACTTCAGGCAGGGACCGAATTGCGCCAGCATGTGCCGCATGCCGCTCTCACCGCCCGCCAGATGGTAGATCAGGTTCGTACCCATCGCCGCCCAGCGCAGGCCGGGACCGTAAATGATGGATTCGTCGAGTTCGCCGGTGGTGGCTATCCCGTCATTGACCAGGTGAAGAATCTCGCGCCACAGCGCTTCCTGAAGGCGATCGGTCAAGTGCCCCGGGACCTCGCGCCGCACGTGCAGTGGATGCATGCCGATATAGGCAAGGAACTTGGCCGCCGCATCGATGGTGGCCTGCGCGGTTCTCTGGCCGCCGACCAGTTCGACCAAGGGCAGCAAATACACGGGATTGAACGGATGCGCGACGCAGAAGCGCTCCGGCGAAACCATATCGCGCTGCAAATCGGTCGGCGTGAGCCCCGAAGTACTCGAAGCGATGACGACGTCCGCAGCGGCGTACCGGCTGACCTCGGCGAGCATGCGCTGCTTCAAGGGCAATTGTTCCGGAATGTTCTCCTGGATGAAATCGGCGCCCTGCGCCATCGTCTTCAAATCCGTGGTGAAGGAGAGTTTGCCCTTGGGCGGCAATGGGGCGAAGGTCAGCCGCGCCAAAGCCGGTTCGGCGTTGGCCACCGCGCCGCGTATCCACTCTTCCATTTCCGGTTTGACGTCGGCCGCGATGACGTCGATTCCAAAATGCAGCGCCCGCGCCGCCCATCCGCCGCCGATGACGCCGGTTCCGAGAAGCCCGAGTGTTTTCACATTCCGCATGATTGCCAACCTCGCACGCGCTCATCGTTGTAATGTTATGAGTATAATATAAAAACTGAACGGCGGCAGCCCATAACCCGGCGCGGCCGCCGCCCGTCCGCCGCCTCTGGCCGCCGTAGGTCCTCTCGCTCCGGGCGTGACCGCCCAAACGCGCCGGCCGGCCGGCGGGCCGGCGCCGCGCCGCCTTGATTGCGATGGCGCTTCGTGTGATAAATGCTCCGGCGCGCCATACCATTTTACCGACAGCGCGCGTTCGGGAGCCCTTTCTTCATTGTTGAGGTAGCGATGCCTAAGGAAACTGCCGTGTCCTCGCCGAGCCGGCGCGATCTGCTGCGCATGATAGGCGTCACCGCGGGAAGCGCCGCCATGTATCAGGCCATGAGCAGCATGGGCTTTGCCGCGGATTCGCCCTATCGAGGTCCCATCGACCTGCAAGGAGCGCCCGCCGGCGCGTCCGTGCTGATCCTGGGCGCGGGCATCGCCGGAATGTGCGCGGCCTTCGAGCTCCGCAACGCCGGCTACCAGGTGCAGGTATTGGAATTCAACGGCCGCGCGGGCGGGCGTAATTGGAGCCTGCGCGGCGGGGATAGTTATACCGAACTCGGCGGTCTCACCCAGCAGTGCGAGTTCGACAAGGGCCTGTACGTCAATCCGGGTCCTTGGCGGATTCCCTATCATCACCGCGGGATGCTGAACTATTGCAAGCGGCTCGGTGTGCCGCTCGAAGCGTTCGTACAGGTCAATTACAACGCATACCTGCACAGCAGCCGCGCCTTCGGCGGCAAGCCGCAGCGCTACCGCGAAATCAAGGCCGACTATCAGGGACACGTGGCAGAGCTTCTGGCCAAGGCCACGCAGCAGAACGCCCTCGATGCGTCGGTCAGCAAAGAAGACCAGGAAAAGCTGCTCGAGTCGCTGCGCGACTGGGGGGCGCTCGACAAGAACCATGCCTATGCCTCGAACGATAGGAGCAGCGATCGGCGCGGGTATCACAAAGATCCCGGCGGCGGTTTGACCGCGCGCCTTTTTCCCTCCAACCCCATCGCCCTCGCCGATATATTGGATTCGAAGCTTTGGCAGGGATTATCCGTCGGTGATGCGTTCGACATGCAGACGGCGTTGTTCCAGCCGGTCGGCGGGATGGGTCGGGTCGGCGAGGCGTTCGGCCGTGAACTCGGGCCTTTGATTCGCTACAACGCCAAGGTCACCGACATCCATCAGGACAATCATGGCGTGAGCGTCGCGTATGAAGACACCCGCGAACCGGGCACCAAGCTCAAGGTCAGGGGCGATTGGTGTTTGTGCACGATTCCGCTGCCCATCCTCGCGCAGATTCCCATGAATGTCGGACCGGCTTTGTCCGCCGCCATTTCGGCGGTGCCGTATGCCTCGGCCGTGAAGGTGGGCCTGCAGTTCAAACGCCGCTTTTGGGAGGAAGACGACCATATCTATGGTGGCATTACCTACACCGATTTGCCCATCACCAATATCGGTTATCCGAACACGGGGTTTCACAGCGGCGGCAAGGGCGTGCTCTTGGGCGCCTATATCTGGGGCGCGGATGCCATGGAATTCACCGCCATGACGCCGGATGAACGAGTGCGGAAGGCCGTGGAATACGGCAGCCAGATTCATTCCCAATACCCACGAGAATTCGATAACGGCGTCGCCGTCGCCTGGCATCGTTCGCCATTCACCATGGGCTGTTTCGGCCTGTGGAGTTCCGATAGCCGTGCCAAGCACTACGACGATCTGTGCAGTATCGATGGGCGCATTGCCCTGGCGGGCGAACACGCGTCTTACATTGGAGGGTGGCAGGAGGGGGCGGTCACTTCGGCCCTCGATGCCATCGGCCGGCTGCATCAGCGCGCCGTGGCGGAGGGTGCAAAGGCATGAAATCCCCAATCCGGCGCGCGGTAATCAGGCATCTTGCCGCGCTCCTATTGACCGCCGGGACTGCGGCCGCCCATGCGGATGATTCCGGCTTGGCCCCGGCCGCCGCCGGCAGCGAAGTCAACGGCGCGGATATCTACGCCCATATTTGCCAAGGCTGCCACATGCCCCAAGGGCAAGGCGCGGTCGGCGCCGGTCACTATCCCAAACTGGCCGGCGATCCTGCGTTGGTCTCGTGGCAATTCGTGGCACTGACCGTGCTCAACGGCAAGAACGGCATGCCGCCGTTCGGTTTGCCCGCGGACCGTTTCGTATTGGGGGGCGTTCACTTGAGCGATGCCCAAGTGGCGGCCGTGGTGAACTATGTCCGCACCCGCTTCGGCAACAAATCCAAAGGCAATGCGACGGCCGCTCGAGTAGCCGCCCTGCCTCACCCTGGCGGTAATTCCTCCGAAGAATGAGCACGCCTGCCGGGCGCGCCTGACTGTGCGCTGGTTCCTTCAAGAAGCCGATCCGCACGCCGATACTTCGTAATCAGCGCAGATTAAGGAAGGCCGGTGCGGGAATTGCCGAAGCTGTTGCCCTGGCTGTTCATGATGGCCGCTGCCGCCGTGCACGCGGGCGACCTGACGTTCGACTCACTGCAGCGGCTGATGCAATCACGCGCCATCCACAGCATCGACGAGCTCATCGCCGCGCTGCCTGAGGACTTGCGCGGGCACTACACGTTGGTGTTCGCGAGCCGCAGCCTTCAGGGTGCCGGCTACTCCAACCCCCGGGTGATCTTGTTCAGTTCCGATGCACGGCTGGTCGTGACGTATAACGGCGATCCGCACGAGCGCGGCTACGATGCCGTTGAGACCATGGAATTCGATCCGGGCAGGGCTGCTTTCTCGTTCCGCGAAATCAGATTCGGAAGCGACTCCGACGCAGGCCGCCCAATCGTCTCCGCCGCGAATCCGTCGCGCTGCGCCGCATGCCACGGCACACCGGCCCGGCCGATTTGGGATACGCCGCCTACCTGGCCCGGCGTGTACGGCGAACGCTACGAGGCGGGACTATCCCCTGCGGAAACCAAGGGCATCGCGGCGTTTCTGACGCTTCAGCCGCGGCATCCGCGTTACCGTTCGCTGCTCGGTGCCCAGGCGATGGCTGATCGGGACACCTACGTGCCGAATTCGCGTGCCGTTTACGACAATGCGGGCGCGGAACCTCCGAACGCGCTGCTGTCGATGCTGCTGACCACGTTGAACATCCGCTCGATACTGTCGGAGATGACCGCTCGGCCGGCGTTCGAGCCGCATCGCTACGCATTGCTCGCGGCCGCGAACGGCGGTTGCGGCCCGATCACGGATTTCTATCCCGAGCGCGCACGGGCGGCGCTCACCGCCGCACGTAAGGAATTCGACCAGGCGGGCGCGGCCGCAGACGCCACTCAGGCCCTCGCCAAGACGCTGCGCCGGACGGGCAAGACCGCTGCCTACCGCGGCGGCGCCGGGGTGAACGAATGGAACGATTTGCGCTTCCTAGCCGAACGCAGCATTGGGGTTCGCACCCAGCACTGGACTCTCGCGTTCGAGCGAGGCACGTACGATTTGTCGGCGCCGGACGGCGCCCTCACACTGGAAAAGGCGCTATTCGAGTGGGTCGTGCAACAGGACCCGCCGTTGCGGGACCTGGCTTCTTACCGCAGTTTTGACGGCCGGGACCGATATTGCGAACACTTGCGAGAAGCGAGCCGGCGCTCCCTCGATGATTGGTACTCCGCGCAACCACAGACCGCCGCGGCTCACAACCCGTCGACGGATCGCGATCCGCGGCCGGGTGCCGTTGCCGACGCGCCGCCGCTTCTCGATCGATGCGCCGCATGTCACACCGGCGAGGTGGGCCCGCGAATCCCATTCGCCGATCATGACGCGCTTGCGCGGCGTTTGGTCGGCGGAAACTACCCGCGCGGCCGGCTGCTCGATGAGATCCTCTACCGCCTCGATCCGGTCGCCGGTTCCGCCGGGATGCCGCTCGGCATCAGCATCAGTGCCGAGGAACGGCGCGGTCTCGAGCAGTACTTTCTGAGCGCCGCGTCGCGCGCGGCATACGCCGAGTAGTTTCGTCGGGTTGATGCCCCGCATACCCTGCCGCCCAGCCGCAACGGCGCGTGACGCACGTCACGGAGCGGCGCAAAACGCCGTTGAATTCATTTAACTCAATGCCGAACGCGCCGATACCTCCGTATCAGACGGGGGTTCCAGGAGCAAGCCACAAGATGCGCAAAGACGTCCATGCTCGCGTTGCGTCGAAGTCGCGGATGTCGTTGTTGGGCGCCGCGTTGACGCTGCTCTCGGGTGTCGTCTCGGCGCAAGCCGGAGCGCGCCTCGATCTGCTGCCGCAGAGCTGGCGCGATGACCGGGGGCATGAACTGAAGCTCAGCGAGCTGCGCGGACACCGCGTGATTCTGACCATGGCCTATGCGAGCTGTCACTACATCTGCCCGATGACCATGGATGGCCTGAAGCGCATGCAGTTGGCGCTCGATGCCCGCGGCGAACGCGCGGACATCGTCGTCGTCGGCTACGACCCGCAAAACGACAAACCGGCGGACTGGCGCCAATACCGGCTGAACCATCGCCTGGACCGGGACAATTGGCATTTCCTGAGCGGACCCGCGGAAGCCACCGAAGCGTTGGCGCGGCAATTGGGTTTCAGTTTTTGGAAGTATGACGAGCACGTGATGCACGAATCGCGCGCGCTCATTTTCGACTCCGATGGCGCCGTGCAAACGGCGCTTGGCCCTGAGACGGCACATTGGCCCGACGGTCTCTGACCCAACATTTTGCACGCGAGGAATCATGTTCAATCAGCTTTCATTGTTTGCGCGATCGTTCGCGCTCGGCGTTTTGCTTGGCACCGTCAGCTTGCCGGCCGCGGCTGCGGATTCCCAAGCAGACGAGCTTGCCCAGCTGAAAACGCAGCTCAATCAGAGCGTCGAGATGATCCGCGCGCTCGCTGCACGGGTGCATGAGTTGGAGGCCAAGCAGGGCCGTGAAGCGGCTGGATCGGCCACGGCGGCCGCCGCGGCGCCGGCGCCGCAGGCGCCGCCGGCAACTCCGGTCGATGCGCAGCGGCTCGAGGCCGTCGAACAGAAAATGAACCAAATCGAGACCGCGAATGCGACGCGCCACGGCGACGACACCGGCCTGCCGATGCACGGATTTGCCGACATCGGCGTCGGCACTCACAACCCCTTCTTTCCGGATTCGAAGGGATTCGATCTGGACAATCTCGACTTCTACCTGACGCCGCGCCTCGGCGGCAAGTTCCTGTCGCTGTTCGAGCTCAACTTCGAAGTGGACCGCGAGGGCAACGTCGGTGTCGACATCGAGCGCGGGCAGCTTGGCTACCAATTCAGCGACGCGGCGACGCTTTGGATCGGGCGCTTCCACACCCCATACGGGTTCGTGAACACGGCGCTTCACCACGGAATTTGGATCAACGACGCGCTGCGCCGGCCGCAATTTCTGATGTTCGAGGATCAGGGCGGCATTCTGCCGGCGCACACCGTCGGGGCGTGGTTGACGGGCGCGGTACGGGGCGACGGCAGCAAAGTCCTCTACGATGTGTACATCGGTAACGGTCAGAAGATCATCGGCGGCGAGATCGACATGCGCAGCGCGGGAAATGATCACGGCAAGCCGATCTACGGCGGCCGCGCCGGCTATCAATGGACGGCGGGCGCCGCGGAGGGCCTGACGCTCGGAGTGCACGCCTTCGATTCCAGGGTCGACGATGAACAGGTGCCCCAGGGCACGACCGAGGTGAGAGTCTACGGCGGATATGCCGTCTACGACACCGATCGCTGGGAGCACATGGCCGAGGTTTACTTTTTCGACAACCTGGACACCTATCCGAACACCGGCGGACACCACAGCAAGGCTTACTACGCGCAGTTGGGTTATCGCGCGCCTTGGATCATTCCCTATATCCGCTACGAGCGCACACTACTCGATCAAACCGACCAGTTCTTCAGCCAGCAGGCGACCGGCATGTCCTACTACCGCACCGCCGCCGGCATGCGCTATGACTTCAACTTGAAGACGGCGTTCAAGCTCGAACTCGCCAAGACCCATTACACGGACCGCATAGTCGGGCAATTCAATGAAGTCCTTGCGGATGTCGCGATCCGCTTCTAGGCTCATATGGAAATCACGCCTACCATGAAAACCCCACCGATGCGCAGCCGTGCCGTTGTCTTGATTCTCGCAATGATGATCACGGCCTGGGCCGGCGGCGCCGCCGCGGGGGATGTTTATGTCATCTGCAGCGCCGGCGTGGCGTTGAAGTCCGACGAGGTCCGCAACGTGTTTCTCGGTGAACAGGGCTTCGCAGGCTCCATCAAGCTCTTTCCCGCCGACAACAGCGCGGTGCAGGCGGATTTTCTCGAAAAGGTATTGAAACTGGACCCCAATAAATACGCCAGTATCTGGACGAAAAAATCCTTTCGCGACGGCACCAACCCGCCGCCCGTCAAGGGCGGCGATGCCGAGGCGATCGCCTATGTCAAGCAAACGGCGGGAGCCTGCACCTATGTCTCGAGTGCGCCGGCCGGGATCGCCGTGGTCGCGAAGTTCTAGGACGGCTCGCGGCCGCTGACTCATGAGAGCGAGAACACTCAACGCGAATCGATTGGTGGTATTTCAATTCCTGGCGCTCGTGCTGCCGGTGGGTATCTTGCTGCTCGTGCAGGCGCTGGCCGATGCGCGCCGCGCGGCAGCGCTCGAACACTCGCGTCCGTTGCGCGTCAATGCGCAGGAAGCGCGCAATCAGTACAAGGCGTTCTTCGCCGGCGTCGCCGATGCGGTCGATTCGGGGTCGCTGAACGCATCGGCATTCGATTCGCTCGCCGCGGCCAACGCGGCGCTGCGGGATCTTGCCGACAGCGGAGCGGACCCGCAATTGATCGGCAATGCCGTGTCCGCAGTCGGCGCCCTGGCAAAGGATGTGCCGAGCGGCGCGGACCTGGCGACCCTGCTGAAACTGCGCGACCGCATGCGCGCCGCCGATGAAACAACCAAGATCATCGCCGAGGAGTTCGATCACCGCGATGAGGCCGTCATGAAGGGGGCGATTCGATCGGCCCACGTTCAGCAGATTGCCGTCCCATTCGCGATCGTCGTGACCGGCATCATGACGCTGTGGTTCGTCATCGCCGCGCAGCGCCGCCTCACGGCCAAGCTCGAAGCGGACCGCAAGATCGCGGAGGAGAGTTTGCGTCTCCGGAATGCGCTCGACAACTGTTCGGTCGGCATCATGGTGGCGGACGCCGCGGGTGTCATCGTCTACGCGAACCGCTCGGTCGCGGATCAATTGCGCACCGCCGTGCCTGAATTACTTGCCGGCGCCGGAAATTCGCTCGACGGCATCGCTCTCGCCAGCCTCTCGGCCAACGGCCTCGCGGCCGTATCCAACGGAGGGCGGGCGGACTTGGGGATCGGGACGCGGACATTTCGGGTATCGAGCGATGTGGTACGGGCCGACGATGGCCGGGAAGTCGGTCTCGTGCTCGAATGGAGCGACCAGACCGAACAAGCCGCCTTGGAGCGCGAAGTGGCGGCCATCGTCGACGCCGCCGCGCTCGGCGAATTCGATCGGCGCATCTCGCTGCCGGACCGCGTCGCGGGCGCAGCCAACGCGGGGTTTCATGGCGCACTCGTATCGGGCATCAACCGTCTGCTCTCCACCGCCGAGGCCAGCCTCGATGATGTCGCGCGCATGCTCGAATCGCTGGCGCAGGGAGATCTGACGCAACGCATCGAGCGAGACTACCGGGGCTCGTTCGGCAAGCTGAAGGACTACTCCAACAGCACCGCGGACCGGCTCGAGGAGATGGTCGGACAGATCAAGAGCGCCGCCGAGGCCATCAATTCGGCGGCCGGTGAAATCGCCAGCGGCAATTCCGAGCTCAGCACCCGCACCGAGCAGCAGTCGGCGGGCGTGCAATCGACGGCGCGTTCGATGGCCGAAATCACCGAGATCGTTCGCGGTACCGGCGAACAGGCTCATTCGGCCGATCGGCTCACGGCGCACGCCGCCGAAGTTGCCAACGATGGCGGCGCGACCGTAGCGCAAGTCATACGGACGATGAATGAAATCGCCACGGCATCCGGCAAGATCGCCGACATCATCGGCGTCATCGACAGTCTCGCATTCCAAACGAATATCTTGGCCCTCAACGCCGCCGTTGAGGCGGCGCGCGCGGGAGACCATGGCCGCGGATTCGCCGTGGTTGCGGCCGAAGTGCGCAGCCTCGCCGGCCGCAGCGCCAACGCCGCGCGCGAGATCCGCGCGTTGATCCACGCGTCGGTCAACACCGTCGATGCCGGCACCACCTTGGTCGAGTCGGCGGGCCGGGCGATGGGCGACATCGTTGCTGCCATCGGCCGTGTGAGTTCGATAGTCCGTGAAATTGCGCAGGCTTCGGCCAACCAGACGGCCGGCGTCGAACGGGTGGATCAAGCCATAACTCAGATCGACGACGCCACTCGGCAAAACACCTCCCTGGTTCAAAACGCCGCCGAAGCCGCCCACTCGCTCGAAAATCATGCCGCCTTCCTGGTCGACTCTGTGGCGGTGTTCCGGCTCAATTCCGAGCGAAGCGAACCTCCGGCCGCGCAGCGCGCAAATTCCTCGCGCTCACCCAGCGCGGCCTGATTCTCGGTACGGCTGCGGCCGTGCCGCCGCTCGCCCAAAAAACATCTGGACAGCAGGGTATGCGAATTGCGATGCTCCGGCGCTGGATCGATGCGTGCCACAAACTTAAGGGGATTGCAAATGCGGAAGATCGAACGTCGGCGCGGCGTGATGCTCGCCTTGGGAATTCTCGCGACCGCGGCCACCTGTGTTGCGGCCGGCGCGGAAGATGTCGTGCGGACACCGCTGCCCGATGGCAATCCCTTCCCTATTTCTGCCGCGGTTACCGTCCGCGCCGGTGTCGACACGGTCTACGTCAGCGGCGCGCTCCCGACGGCGATCAACAAAGACGCTCCGAAGGGTACGCCCCCGGTCTACGGCGATATGGAGACCCAGACCGTCAGCGTGCTTACGTCGATCAAGGGTACGCTCGCCAAGCTGGGACTAGGCATGGGCGATGTGGTCAAGATGACGGTATTCATGGCCGCCGACCCCGCCAACGACAACAAGCTCAATTTCCCGGGACTGATGGCCGGGTATAACCAGTTCTTCGGCACCAAGGAACAGCCGAACAAGCCGGCGCGCAGTGCCGTTCAGGTGGCTGCGTTGGTCGCACCCGGCGCCTTGCTGGAAATCGAGGTCATCGCGGCCAAGCGGCGCTGAGACCGCGCGCCGCCGTCGCGGCGGTCTCGAGATTCGCGGAGGCGGGCCCGTAAATTCGCGGGAGCGCGGGGTTGGCGGGCTACCGGTGCGCCAGGCTCAAGACTTCCGCGATCGGCGCGGCCGCCTTGGGCACATCGTGGCGATAGTCCTTGCCGACGAACGCGGCCACCGTCGCGGCGATCTGCGCCTGCGTCACCGGGGCGGCGTGAGTTCGCTCGCCAAGAGGCGCGGTATCGGGACCCAGCACCGCGATCCAGATATTCTCCGAACCCTTCTGTTCCACTCCGTGCTCCTTCCACTCCGTCGGACCGCTGCCGCGTCCATGGTCGGCGGTAATGATGAAGGTGGTGTTGCCATGGTACTGAGGCATCGCCTGCATGGTGTCCCACAACTGGTGTACCAGATGGTCCATGCGGTGCGCGCTGTCGAGGACGAGATCGTAACGGCCTTGGTGCGCCCAATTGTCGGTCTCGCCGTAGCCGACGAACAAGACGCGCGGATGCTCCGCTTTGACATAGTCCAAAAGCGGTATCTGCAGAAACGAATTCCCGACGTCTTCTTCGTCGAAGCGCGTCGTGCTGTCGTACAACTCGCGCAGGAGGGCGTCGCGCGGCGTCTCCTGCGCCTTCCGCGGCAGAGACCAACCGGTCTGCATCACGAGTCCGCTGCGGCTCTTGTTGAAAATGTCGTCATGGATCTGCCATGTGCCGTAGATCGCCACCCGGCCATGAAACTCGTCGAATTTGTTGAGCCACTCGAACACCGTCATGTTGGGATTCGGGCCAAACGCATTGCTGTTGATGCGTGGATCCGGGAATCCGGCGCTCATTTCATTGTATCCCGGGTATGAAAACGCCATGCCGTTCGTGACCCGGGCGATGCTGTCCTTGGTTTGATTCCCGAAGAGCTGCCCTTGCTTGGCCACCGTGCCCCACAAGAACGGAAACAGCAGCGCGCGCCGCGCGTCGACATCCGGGCGCCAGTAGCGCTTGCGCAGATTCGCCTCCGCCAGCCAACTGCCGCCCTCCTTCTCGTTGAGCAGCGTGGGATCCGCGCCCGTGAAGATCTCCTGCCACCGCAGTCCGTCGCTCACGATCAATACGACGTTTTGCGTCTTGCCTGCCAGAGCCGGCGCGACGCCCAACAACAGCAGCGCGCCGATGGCGAGGACATGGATGGTCGAGCCGAGTCTTGCGTGCATGCGTCACCTGCCCATGGATGTAGTGCTCATTGCCGACGGGGAATGCCCGGTCACTGCTGCAGAACCACCGCACAATTGGCGGTCCAGCTCAAATACACCTCGTCGCTCCAATCGATCGACCACTCCGACGTGCGCCGATCGTTCTGCGCGAAGACGGTGACCAGCTTTCCGGTTTCCGTTTTGATCCGATAGGTCGACCGATTGCCCAGGTAGCCCAATTCCCAGACGATGCCCTTGATCTGATTGACGCGGCTGCCCGCGACCGGCTCCTTGCTCAAGTGGATTTTCTCCGGCCGCAATGCGACCCAGACGCGTTGACCGCTGCCGAAACGCCCCAAGTCATCGACCACGAGGTCGCAGCCCGCCTCGGCGCTGCGCACGATGATGTGGCCGGGCTCGCCGCCGCTCACGGTACCCTCGAAGAAATTGGTGGTGCCGATGAAGTCGGCCACGAATCGAGTCTGCGGAAATTCGTAGATTTCCGACGGAGTGCCGACCTGCGCGACCTGGCCGCGATTCATGACGGCGATTCGCGTCGACAGCGCCATCGCTTCGTCTTGATCGTGAGTGACGAAGACGAAGGTGATGCCGACCTGCGATTGGATGTTCATCAGCTCGAATTGCGTCTGTTCGCGCAATTTCTTGTCGAGGGCGCTCAAGGGCTCATCGAGGAGCAGGACCTTCGGGCGCCGAATGAGCGCGCGGGCCAGTGCGACGCGCTGCCTCTGACCGCCGGATAGCTGATGCGGCTTGCGCCTGGCAAGAGGCGCCAATTGCACCATTTCCAGCGCTTCTTGAATGCGCTTGAGTCTGACCGCCTTATCCAATGTCATCCGGCGCAATCCGTAGCCCACGTTGTCTTCGACCGTCATGTGGGGAAACAGAGCATAGGATTGAAACATCATATTGACCGGGCGTTCGTGCGGGGGCACCTTGGTCATGTCCACATCTTCGATCATGATGCGGCCGCCGCTCGGGCTCGAGAATCCGGCCAACATGCGCAGCAGCGTCGTCTTGCCGCACCCGGAGGCGCCGACCAGCGCGAACATCTCTCCCTTGTAAATCCGCAGATTCACGCTGTCGACGGCGGTAAATGCGCCGAACGTCTTGTTGATGCTCTCGATGACGATTTGCGGCTTCGCGTCCGGATCGAGCCAGGGCCGGTCAGCGATCGATTTCGGGGTGGCGGCCACGTGTCCTAGAACTCCGCGGGCGGCGTGGCGCGACGCCTCTCGGGCGCGAAAAAGGGTCGCTCCACGACCTGCGCTCGCGACATTCGACGCTCCCATACGAGTTCACGATTCAAGTAGATTTCCGCCCAAACGGTCGCGCCGACCTGAAAATGCGGCGCATCGACGATAGCAAGGGCGATGTTGCGCTTGCAAGTCGGCGACCAGGTCGCGGACGTGACGCTGCCGATTTCGCGCTTGCCGGTGTCGTCGGTGTAGAGCAGCGCATTGTGTGCGGGTTTGTTGCCGGCGATGTCCAGGCCGACGAGCCGGCGGCGCGAACCTTGCGCCCGCTCAGTCACGAGCGCGCGCCGCCCGGTGAAATGCCCCTTGTTGAAATCCACCAGCCACCCCAAGCCCAACTCCAGCGGCGAACGGTCGCGCCCGGTGCGAATCGTGTGTTCGGCCGATACGAAATCGACGTTGGGCAGGAGGAAACCGGCCTCGATGCGCGCGGTGTTCAGGGCCTGCGAACCGATGGCGCGGATGCCCCGCGAGCGGCCCGCCTCCATCAAGGCATCCCACACGGCCTCGGCCGCCTCCGGATCCATCCACAATTCATAGCCCAAGTCGCCGGTGAACCCGGTGCGCGACACGGTTAATCGATGAGTGCCGAGGGCGAAGTAGCCGATCTCGAACGGTTTGAGCTTCTCCACTCCCTGCAAGCCCAACGCCTCGAGAACCGCGCAGGAGGTTGGACCTTGCACCGCAAGCGCGGCGATCTGTTCGGTGACCTCGCCGATTTCGACGTCAAAACCGATGGCCGAATCCAACAGCCAATCGATCTGCCGTTCCGCCGTGCAAATCCGGTAGTCGCCCTCGCCCAAGCGAAACACGGTGCCGTCATCGATGAGATGACCCGCATCGTTGCACCACACGCAATAGGCGACGCGATCCGGCTTGAGCTTGGCGAGATCGCGAGTCACCAAACGATTGAGATAGGCCAGCGCATCCGGACCCGCCACGCGGTATTTCACCATCGGCGTTAGGTCATAGAGCGTCGTGGCATTGCGGATCGCGAAGTATTCCTGCTCCATCGTGGTGAAGACATCGACCGTCGTGTATCCCGCCCAAGGGATGAAACTATCGACCTGGGACAGGGCCCGGGCGCGTTCGTGGAACGGGGTCTTGAGCAGCGGCTGCTTGAAATGGGGTACGGCAGTCTCAGTCATGGTGATTTCACGTCGTTCCCCGAGGCCAATATCTGTCGCGCGGCATTTCGCCCGGCAACGCCCATGACACCGCCTCCCGGATGACATCCTGCTCCGCACAGGAACAAACCCTCGAGCGGTGTACGGTACTGGGCGGCTCCCGGAACCGGGCGAACCATCAAGAATTGATCGAAGGCCAAATCCCCGTGATGCCAGTGCCCGCCGCTGATGCGAAACTCCCGCTCCATATCGGCCGCAGTCAGCAACTCCGCCCCGATGATGCTGCTGCGAAGTCCGGGGGCAAACCGTTCCAGCGTGTCCAATGCCGTGTCCGTGAAACGTTGCCGGCCGTTGTGCCAACCCTCCTTGAGCGCATACGGTGCATATTGCACGATGGCCGACAGCACATGCTGCCCGGCCGGCGCCAGCGTCGGATCGTTGACCGTCGGAAGGGTGATTTCCATGACCGGCTGTGCCGAATACTCGCCGTACTTCGCATGATTGTACGCGTGCTCGATGTGCTGCAACGACGGCGCGATGAGCAATCGGCCCCGCAACCCCGCCTCGCTTACGCCGCTGAACGACGGCGCGCGATTCAACGCCAGATGAAGCTTGGCGGCAAGCCCGCGGCTGCGAATGTGGTTGACTCGGCGGACGAAGCCGGTGTCGAGATACCGCGCTCCCAGCAGGCGCAGGAACGTGGTCTTGGGGTCGGCGCTGGAAATCACGCACTGCGCGCCGATGCTCTCGCCGGACTCGAGCACCACACCGGCTGCGCGATCGCCTTCGACCCCAATGCCGGCCACCGGAGCGCCGGTGCGAATCGTGGCGCCCGCCGCACGCGCTGCCTTCGCAAGCGCATCGCAGAGCGCGCCCATCCCTCCCTTCGGCTGGGACAGCCCGGAGACGCCCGCCGCGGATTCCGCGGCCAGGCGATACAGCAGCGTCAATACGGTGCCGGGGGAACGCGGACCGAAGTTGGCGCCGAGTACGGCGTCGAATCCCAGCGCTCCCTTGAGAGCGGGCGATTCGAAGTTCTCCTCGAGCAGGTCATAGACGTTCATTCCGCCGATTCGCAGCAGCTCGCGCATGTCGCGCCTTCCTAACCTGCGGATTTCCCAGCCAATCCGCAGCAGCGCGAGACGATCGGCCCATCCCACCGTACCCAGACGCGGCGGCACGCGGGAGAACATGGGCGCGAGCGCTGCGGCGAAGCGCCGCATGCGCGCCGTATAGACCGCATATGCCTCCGTGTCCGCGGCGGACAGACCTTGCTCCGTCCCGTCCGGAGTCAGGCTCAAGCCAGCGCCGTCCGGCACCAACGCCGTGGTCGCCATTCCCTGCGCCGCCCATTCGAGTCCGTGCGACGCCAGCTGCAATTCGCGCAGCAGATCCGCGGGCATGAGATGCAGCAAGTGCGCCCCGGCCGAGACGCGGAAACCGGGCGCGAATTCTCGCGTCAGCGCTGCGCCGCCCACCTGCGCCGCCGCCTCGAGCACCAGCACCGATCGGCCGCCGCGGGCCAGCGTCGCGGCACACACCAGGCCATTGTGACCGCCGCCGATGACGACGCAGTCATAGCGCGATGCGGCGGCGGCAGAGACCGCCACGGTCAATGCGCCCGTCCAAGATCGCGGAGCACGGCGCGGGCGGCATTCGCGCCCGGCGCGCCCATGACGCCGCCGCCGGGGTGCGTGCTGGAGCCGCACATGTACACGCCGCGCACCGGCGCACGATACTGCGCGTAGCCCGGCACCGGCCGGTTGAACAACAGCTGATCCATGGTCAATTCGCCTTGAAAGATATTGCCTTCGGTGAGACCCACCTCGTTCTCGATGTCCCAGGGAGTGCGAATTTCAGCGTGAAGAATCAGATCCTTGAAATTGGGGCTGTGCTGCGCGATGGTGTTGATCACGGTATCGCCGAAGGCCTTGCGTTTTGCGGCATCCCATGGACCGTCGGCCAGCTCGTAGGGGCAATACTGGACGAACACGGACATGTAGTGCTTGCCGACGGGCGCCATGGTCGGATCGATCTGCGAGGGTATGAGCATGTCGATATACGGCGCCCGCGACCAGCGCCCATCCTTCCAATCATCGTATGCGCGCTCCATCATTTCGATGGTGTCGGTGACGTGCATGTCGCCGCGAATACAGGGTGAACCCTGCGGCAGCGCCGGAAATCGCGGCAACCCGTCCAAGGCGATGTTCAACTTGCCGGAGGACCCGCGAATCTTGAAGTTCTTCACCTGTCGCAGGAATTCGTCCGGCAGATCCTTCGCGTCCATCGTTTCGAGAAAGGTCCGGCGCACGTCGAGATTCGAAATGACCAGCGGCGCGTGAATCTCCTCGCCGTCGGCCAGGGCGACTCCCGACGCACGGCCATTGCGCACCAGAATCCGCGCGACGGGCGCGGCGCTGCGGATGGCGCCGCCGCTGGCCTCGAACGACGCGCCGAGCGCCTTGCTGATCGCGCCCATCCCGCCGCGTGCAAAGCCCCAGGCGCCCACCGTGTCGTCGATATCGCCCATGTAGTGGTGCAATAGCACGTAGGCCGTCCCGGGCGAGCGCGGCCCCAGGGCCGTGCCGATGATGGAGCTGCCGGCGAAATGCGCCTTGACGATTTCGCTCTCGAAATATTCGTCGAGAAAATCCGCGGCGCTCATGGTCCAGAAGCGCAGCGTGTCGTACATGCGCTCTTCGCCCAACCCATGGAAGCGCCGGCCCAGGTAGAGCAATTCCTTGAGGTCGCGCGGCTTGAACGACGTGGGATCCGGCGGCTCGCGCATCAGGAGCGGTTTGATGAATTTGCACTGGCGCAGGACATCGCGCGAGTAGCGGTCGTAGGCCTCGGCGTCGCGCTTCGAATGCCGGGCGATCTCCCGGCGCAGCGCATCGTGGTTGTCGTACATCGCCAGATGCCCCCCGCCCTGCATCATCGTGCAGCCCCCTTCATAGGGGATGACCTGCAGTCCGTATTTCGGCAGCTCGAGAGTGCGTATGATCTCCGGCCGCAGCAAGCTGCACACGTAGGAGCAATTCGAGTAGGTGAAGTCCTGATACAAGCGGCGGCTGACCGCCGCCCCGCCGATATACGGCTGGCGTTCGAGCACCAACACCTTCAGACCGGCGCGCGCCAGGTAGCATGCGGCAACCAGGCCGTTGTGGCCCGCCCCGACGATGATCGCCTCGTAGGCCCTGGGATGGCGTTCCACGTGGGCTTAGGCCGGTACTCGTTGGGTGGCGCCGCTCGACTTCAGGGTGGCATCGACCGCAATCTCGAAGGCTTTCAATGTGTCGGCGAGACAGGACGCATCATGCGCAGCCGAGATGAACCAAGGCTCGCGCGAATCCGGCTCGCACAGCACGCCCTCATCGTGCAGCACCTGCGCCATGGCGTCATAGAAGGAATAGTCGCTGCCCTTCCAAGCGCGATAATTGCGCGGCGGTTCGTGCGCGAAATACAAGCCGCTCATGGAGGGGTGCCCGACGAAGCTATGAGCGATGCCGCGGGCACCGAGTACGGCACGCATCCCCAAGCGCAGGCGGGTGCCGTAATCGGCGATCCGCTCCAAGGCGTCGGTTTCATCGAGGATCTGCAGGGTCTTCTCCGCCGCCGCCAGCGATATCGAATGTGCCGTGTAGGTGCCGCCGTGCGCGACGCCGCGGCCGATCTTGCGCATGATCTCCTCGCGCCCCGCCAGCACGGAAATGGGATAGCCGTTGGCCACGGCCTTGGCGAAGGTGCAGAGGTCGGCCTTGACTCCGTACAGTTCCTGCACACCGCCGCGCGCGACGCGAAATCCGGTCTTGACCTCGTCGATCAACAGCACCACGCCGTGTTTGTCGCACAGCGACCTCGCGGTCCGCAGATATTCCGGTTCGGCGGCGATGCCGAGGCAGTTGCCCATGATGGGCTCGATCAGCAGGCAGGCGATTCGATGCGAGAGGCGCTTGAACACGTCTTCCAGCTGATTCGCATCGTTGGCCTGCACGAAGTGCGCAAAGCTGCGCGTGCTGAGGGGTACGCCCTCGCTGTACGGTTTTACTTCGGGGTCGCCAACCTGCGACCATTTGTCCATGGGCGTAAACCACATCGCCGCATCGAAGAGTCCGTGATAGCCGCCCTCGAGAATCACGTAATCGTCCTTGCCCGTGTAGGCGCGCGCCAGGCGTAAACCGGCCATGACCGCTTCAGTGCCCGAGTTGGAGAAGCGCACGAGTTCGGCGGCCGGCACCATTTTGGAAATGCGCTCGGCCACGGTGAACTCGCGCTCGGTGGACAAGGCGAATACGCCGCCCACCCCCATGCCGTCGCGAGCCGCTTCATCCACCTCGGGGTGGGCGTAACCCAGGATTGCGGGGCCATAACCCATGCGGTAGTCGACGTACTCATTGTCGTCGAGATCGGTGATGCGCGCGCCCACGCCGCGCTTCACGTAAATGGTGCGTTCCTCTCCCCAGTAGCGGAAATTGGAAGCCACCCCGAGCGGCAGGCGTTTGACGGCGCGCCGAAAATGCGCGTTGTTCTTGGTCAGTTTTCTGGCCATGACGTCCCTCTTCTTCTGGTTCGGTGTCGACAGGATACGCGACCGTAACATTCGCCGGGCGCCTCGTCCAGAAATATTATATGACCATATAAGCCGTGCGCGGGACGCGCTCCGGTCGATGCATTCGCGGAGCCGCCGAATCACGCGGTTACACTCTTGAATAGATATTTTTGACTGGAAAACACCTTGCTGCGTCGCTCCGACTTGCCAACCAAGCACCCCGCGGCGTACATTAAATGACCATATAATCTCGCCGGGGAAATCCATGTCCAACCTGTCCGCCGCGAAGCGCGCCGACGAGGCCGCAAACGCAGTGCCGCACGCGCTGCCCGCCTGGGTTTACAACCACCGCGAGATGACCCGCCTCGAGCTCGAACGCATCTTGATGCCGAGTTGGCAGATCGTGTGCCACGTCAATTCCATCCCCAAGGCGGGCGACTACCAGACGCTCGATTTGGGTCCGGAAAGCGTCATGGTATTGCGCGATCGCGATGGCTCGATACGCGGTTTTCACAACGTCTGCCGGCATCGCGGCGCGCGTCTGCTGGACGGCTCGGGAAGCTGTGCCGCCACCATTACCTGCCCTTATCACGGTTGGACGTACCGCCACGACGGCGGCCTGATCGGCATGCCCGTGCGCGAGAGTTTCCCGGGACTCGACCGCGCCGAACATGGTCTGCGTCCCGTGCGCACGGATATTGCCTTCGGTTTCGTCTTCGTCTGTCTGGCCGGCGACCCGCCGCCGGTGTCGAAGCTGTGGGGCAAATTGGCCGACGAACTTCTACCCTATCGGCTCGAAGACATGGTGCCGTTGGAGCCCATTTCCCAAGAGACTTGGAACGTCGATTGGAAAATCGCAATGGATAATTATCTCGAGTCGTATCACGTGCCCATCGGCCATCCGGGGCTGTATCGCATGTTTACGCCTGACTACGAGGACCAGGCCTCGGTGCCTGGCGTCGCGCGGGGCATCAGTTGGCTGCGCGAGACCGAGTCGCCGCGTTGGTCAGAGGGCCTGTATCAACGGCTGATCGGCCGCGTCACCGCACATTTGCCCGACGCTCAGCGACGCTGTTGGCGTTTCTACAGCGCACTGCCGAATTTGGGCATCGACGTGTATCCCGAGCGGATGGATTTCTTCCAAGTGTTGCCCGATGGCCCGGGCAGGTGCATCGTGCGCGGCGGCGTGTTTGGTCTACCCGACGAGCGCCGCGAAATGCGCGCGATCCGCTACCTGAGCTCGCGCATCAACACGCAGGTGAACAACGAAGATAAGTGGCTCTGTGGCCGGGTACAACGCGGTCTGGCATCCGGCAGCTACAAGCCGGGACCCCTGTCGCAACTCGAACGCTGGATGTTCGAATTCCACAACTTGCTGCGTGAGCGCATTCCCGAATTTGCTCTGCCGGATGCACCCAACCAGTTTGGTTGACGGCGGCCCGCGCAGTGCGGGCCGCTCGCCGGTCGAGAATCGCAGACAGGCTCCTAGCCCAGATTGATCCAGGCGGACTTCGTCTGCGTGTAGGAAATCAGGCTCTCGACGCATTTATCCCGGCCCTGGCCCGACTGCTTGTAGCCGCCGAACGGCTGGGTCATGTCGCCGTGGTCGAAGCAGTTCACCCAAATGACGCCGGCTTCGAGGTCGCGGACGGTCTTATGAGCGACGCTCAAGTCGCGTGTCCACACCGAGGCAGCCAGCCCGTAGATCGAGTCGTTGGCCACCGTCAGCGCTTCCGTCAAGCCGTCCACTTCGATGGCGGCGGCGACGGGCCCGAAGATCTCTTCTTGCGCGATGGTCATGCGGTTGTTGACGCCGGAGAACAGCGTGGGATTGACGAACGCTCCCGGCAGATCCGGCGAGCTGCCGCCGAACTCCAGACGCGCGCCCTCCGACTTGCCGCGGCTGATGTAGCTCATGACCCGCGAACGGTGCGAAGCGGTCACCAGCGGACCCAGGTTGGTGGTGGGATCGAGCGGGTCGCCGGCCCGGTACGCGTCCTTGCCGCGCTCGATGAATCGCGCCAGAAATTCCTTGGCGATCGGACGGTCGAGCAACAACCGGGAGCCCGCGTTGCACACCTCGCCCATGTTGCCGAAGATTCCGTTGATCGCGTAGGTCACCGCCGTATCCAGATCGGGCAAGTCCGCGAGGAATATTTGCGGAGTCTTGCCGCCGCACTCCAGGCTGACGCGCTTCATGTTGGACTGGCCGGCGTAAATCAGCATCTGCTTGCCGATCTCGGTCGAGCCGGTGAACGCGATCTTGGCCACATCATTGTGCAGCGCCAGCGCGGCGCCGGCGGCTTCGCCCAATCCGTTCACGACATTGAACACGCCCGGCGGACCGCCCGCTTCGATGAACAGCTGCGCCATCAGCAATCCCGACAGCGGCGATTGTTCCGCCGGCTTCAACACCACCGAATTCCCGGCGGCGAGCGCCGGCGCGACCTTCCAGGCGGCCATCAACAAGGGATAGTTCCACGGCACGATGCAGCCGACCACGCCCAACGGCTCGCGCAAAATGTAATGGAACGCGTCCGCGGCGGTCGAGGTGACCATTCCGTCGATTTTGTCGATCAGTTCGCCGAAGTAGGCGAAATTCCGCGCCGCCGCCGGCACATCGATGGTCACCATGTCGGTGATCGGCTTGCCCATGCACAGGGTATCGAGCAGAGAAAATTTTTCGGTGTTCTCTTCCAGGAGCCGGCTGTACGCCGCCATGATCGCCATGCGGTCGCGCGGCGCCTTGCGGCTCCAAACGCGCGAGGCGAAGCTGCGTTTGGCTGCCGCCACGGCCAGATCGATGTCGGCCGCGGTACCGGCGCTCACCTCGCACAGCGGCGCACCGGTGGCGGGATTCACCACGGTGAACCGGCCGCGTGCGACCGAGTCCACGTATTCGCCGTCGATGAAATGCCGGGTTTCGTAACGCATGCCGGCGGCGCGCGTATGCCAATCTTTCGTGGTCAGGGACGTCAAATTCATGAGCGGTACTCCGGAAAAAAATCGCGATAGAGGCTCGAGTATAGTGAAATTCGTCAAAGGTCGTTCGGCGGCCGCGCGAGACCCATCATCGGCATGAGTGTGACCAATTGCCGCCGGAACGCCGCCACCGCCGGTGCGGCCTGCGCTCCGTCCGCCGCCTCGTGGCCGAAGGTCACGAGGCCTCGTTGGGTCGATTCCGCGACGGCGATCGCCGACGGCCGTGTGTACGGGTTCAGGCGCAATGCCAGATACTCCGCGGCGCGCGCGGGCCGGTCCGCCTCGCACCGGGTGTGTTCGTGTCTCCGCAGCAGGCAGCGCCCGGGCCCGCTCGGCAGCACTTGCAGGATCGTGAATCCATCCGGCCGCACCTCGATCCGGTGGTTCGGCGTCAAAAATCGCCGCTGCCAGCTGAAATTCTCGGTGGATTCCAACAGGCGCTTATACGAGCGGGCGCTCCAGCCATGCTCGTCCGCGTCGCGCGATCCGCTGCTCGTGGTCAATTCGAGCCACTGTTCGATCACGAGCTTCCAATCCGCGGCAATCGCGGTCTCGACCGGCGGCCCCAGCGGCCGCGAGCCCGGCGGTGGGGAGAATTCAACCCAAAGATCTGCGACCGGCGGATCCGGCCGCCGGCGCCGCGCAGAGCGCACCAGAATCAGGTCGCCAATCAGGCGTAAATCCAGGGTCGCAAGGTCTGCCGCGCCCTGCGCACCGCGCCGTCTGCCGTCCAGCTCGAATTGCAGACCATGAACCGCGCATTGGATCAAGTTGACGTGACCGGACCGTGCGGCGATCAGGATATGCGGAGCCTCGCTGCAACTATTGCGAAACGCGCGTATTTCACCGGCCTCATCGCGCACGACCAACGCCCGTTCGAAGCCGAGGTCGACGCCGAGAAAATCTCCCGGACGCGGAATTCTCGCTTGATGCGCGACGAACTGCCACGAATCTTGGAACAATGTCTGCCGTTCTATCGCATACAGGCGGGCGTCGGCGTACACCCACCCCGCCAGCCGCTTGTCGCTCCCCGCGACGCCGGCATCGGTCGGAGTGACGAATTGACCGGGGAAAATCGAGCGCAGATAGGACATGGCACGGCGCTTCGCGGCGGCGCGATCGATATCCGCCTCGGCTCGGAAGGCGAAGTCCTGCCACAGCATCTCCAGTACGCCGATGAGGCCGAGTGCGACCCCATCCGCGTCCAGCTGCGGCTGGGAGGTCTCGAGGATCAGCCGCTCGATGAGCTCGCGCACCAAGGCCGCAAAGCTCTCGTCCTTCTGTCCGCAAATATCGTAATATTCCTGCCGTGAACTCGCCTCGCCCCAAAATGCATACCAAACAGAGACTTTGCGGGGGCTCGCGATCTCGGGGTCGAGATAGAGGTCAACCATCAACTCCAGCGCCGCGACCGGTCTGGATTTGAGGCGCGTCACGGGCACCAACAGTTGCTCCTCGAACTCCGCCGCAAGGAATTGCAGAGAAGCGACCAGCATTGCCGCCTTCGATGCGAAGTAGAATCGGACGATGCCGGGCGACATTTTCGCGATGGCCACGACTTTTTCGACCGTCGTTCGCGACGGGCCGTAAATGTGCAACGCGGAGATGCAGGCATCGATCAGGCGCTGACGCTGCCGGCCATGGGCGTTCCGCGCGCGGGGGATACGCGGCGACTTTGGGGATTTATTCTTGAATTTACGCATGCTGCGGTTTAAGTATTCATGACGCCGTCGATTCGCGACGACGTCCCTCCGGCGCGCGCCCTGCCGCGTGCAGCACCCAAGGAATGGCTGAAGCGCCAAGGGAAGTGGCTGATCATCTTGCCTCCCCTGCTGTATCTGTTGGTTTTCTTTCTCATTCCCTTTGGGTTTGCCTTGAGTATAAGCTTTGCCGATACGGCCGTGCGCGTGCCGCCGTTCACGGACATTCTATCCATCAGTCCCGACTGGCACATCCACCTCACGCTGAATCTCGGTAATTTCAAGTATTTGTTCACCGACGAAGTGTATGGCCTTTCGTACTTTTATTCGCTGAAGACTGCATTTTTCTCGACTCTCATTTGCCTGGCCCTGGGCTATCCGATGGCCTACGGCATCGCTCGAACCTCCAAGAGCACGCAAAGCATTCTGCTGCTCATCATCATCCTGCCGTTCTGGACCTCGTTTCTGCTGCGGGTTTACGCGCTCGAGGGGATTATTCGGGAGACCGGCTTGCTCAACACCGCTCTGCTGTGGCTGGGAGTAATCGACCATCCGCTGCAGATCATGCGCACGAGTTTCGCGGTATACCTCGGAATCATCTATTCCTATCTGCCTTTCATGGTCTTGCCGCTGTTCGCCACGCTCGAGAAACTCGATCATTCCTTGCTCGAAGCGGCCGCCGATCTGGGCAGCCCCCCGTGGCGCTCCTTCCTCGACGTGACGCTGCCTCTGTCGGTGCCCGGCATCATCGCGGGCTCCATGCTGGTATTCATTCCGGCGATCGGCGAATTCGTCATCCCGACCCTGCTCGGCGGCTCGAACAATTTGATGATCGGCCGAGTGCTCTGGGACGAGTTCTTCGGCAACCGCGATTGGCCCGTGGCCTCCGCCGTGGCCATCGCGTTGTCGCCTCCGCCGTGGCCATCGCATTTTTGGTGCTGCTGGTCGGTCCCATCGCCCTGTACCAGCATTACAGCACCCAACAGCTGGAGTCCTAGGATGGACAACCGCATATCGCCCTTCCTGATCTCGATCCTCGCCATCGGCATCGCGGTTTTGTACATTCCCATCCTGGTGTTGATCGGCTACTCGTTCAACGCCTCGGCGCTGGTGAGCGTCTGGGGCGGCTTCTCGACCAACTGGTATACGGAGCTCCTGCACAACGACCAGATCCTCGACGCGGCGTCCCTGAGCTTGAGAATCGGGGTCGTGGTGTCGACCGGGTCGGTGATCCTCGGCACACTCGCGGCGATTTCTCTGGTGCGGTTCAAGATCTTTCGCGGCCGGCTCCTGCTCACGGGAATGGTCAATGCCCCGCTGGTCATGCCGGAGATCATTACCGGCATCACCCAGCTGCTGCTGTTCGTGTCCATGCTGCACCTGTTGGGTTGGCCGCATCGCGGCTTCACCACCATCGTGATTGCGCATATCGCCTTTTGCACCGCTTACGTGACGGTCACGGTGCAATCACGGCTGGCGAGCGCCGATCGCTCGCTGGAAGAGGCCGCCATGGACTTGGGATCGGGTCCGGTGCGGGCATTCATCGACACCACCCTGCCCGGCATCGCGCCCGCGCTGGCCTCGAGCTGGCTGCTCAGCTTTACGCTGTCGCTCGACGATCTGGTGATATCGAGCTTCGTGTCGGGGCCGGGCGCCAGCACCCTGCCCATGGTGATTTTCTCGAAGGTGAAGCTGGGCGTGAGCCCCGACGTCAATGCGCTCGCCAGCCTGATGATATGCCTGGTCGGAGCCTGCGTGCTTTTTGCCGGTTACCTGATGCGCCGCGCCGACCGGCAGCGCATCGTGGACGCGCAAATTGCCGAACGCTGACGGCGCGGGCGCCGGGCCACCGCTTAAGTTTTGCCTACGAAGCGCGGATCGTGCGGCGGCCGGCTGAAGATTTCCCGCACGCGAGACTCGAATGTGCTCAAGGGTTCCGACGGATAGCCGGGATCGAATGAGCATTGGTCCCAATCGGCGCAGAAGTCCATGCAGGCTTGATACCAGGGGTGGCCGCGAAATTTTTCGCGGGCGTTGCGATCCCGGCCATAGTGATGGGCGTAGTAATAGGTCTGAAACAGGCCATGCTGCTCGACGATCCACGCGACCTCGGGCCGCACGTAGGGCCGGATGATCCCTGCGGCGATTTCCGAGTGGTTGTACGGCGCCAGATCGTCGCCCACGTCATGAATGAGCGCGGCGACGATGAGTTCGTCATCGGCACCGTCCCTGAGCGCGCGGGTCGCGGTTTGCAGGGAGTGGCCCAAACGGCTCACCGGATAACCCTGCAGCGAATGATCCAGCTTGCGCAGCGCCTCCAGCAGACGGTCCGGCAGTGCCCGGACATATTCGCGCTCCGCACGGTCCAGCAGCGCGTAGTCCTCGCGGGTGCCGTCTTCCATGCGGTGAAAACTCACCATCCCGGGATCGGGTGCGGTTCCACGGTCGATTTTGCCGGTCATTTGGCGGTCTTCACCCGAGTCCAGGTCCTTGTGCGAATGCGTTCAGTCGCGGCGG